>WNGM01003804.1_pt1 | contig 12012 bp, 13 predicted proteins | sample 5400571 | NCBI WGS metagenome assembly WNGM01 (sample SAMN13153378, study PRJNA577476) | soil metagenome | isolation source: 100 cm soil or saprolite under Garry oak tree replicate 2 | place: USA:California | collected 2016-06-15
CAAAGGAAGCAGACGGAGACTTTGTCTATCACATGGAGGATGTCCTCGATGTGTACTGCCAGCCCTATGACCCAGCCGTTCCCAGGATCTGTATGGATGAGATGGGGAAGAATCTCGTCAAGGACAAGTATCCACCTGAGCCTGCCAAGCCGGGACAAGTTGCGCGGGAAGACTACAGTTATGAAAAAGAAGGCCGCGCCAATCTGTTCATTGCCTATGAGCCTCTGGCAGGCAAACGCTCCCTCAAAGTAACTGAGCACCGCACGAAGGAAGATTGGGCGCTGTTCATGCAGGAGGTGCTGGAAGAACACTATCCTGAAGCGAGCAAGGTGGTGGTCGTGATGGACAACCTCAATACGCACACGCCCGCCTCTTTCTACGAAGTCTTTCCGCCGGAACAAGCCAAGGCCCTCGCGGACCGGCTGGAGATCCATTACACCCCCAAGCACGCGAGTTGGCTGAACATCGCGGAGATTGAACTCAGTGTGCTGGCGCGGCAGGGCCTGGCTCACAACATTGCCACTGTCGAGGAACTTTGTCGGCAGGTGCAAAGCTGGCAAGACCATCGCAACCAGCAGGTCGGCACGGTCAATTGGCAGTTTCGTACGGCGGATGCGCGCATCAAACTTAAACGCCTCTATCCAGTGCAGCAACCAGACGCTTAGCCCAGGGGCTAGTTGTGTGACAAGCTGAGGTAGTTGAAGCAGTGACATGGGCGACAGTGAATAATTTGTATCAAGATAAACCGTATATAACTGAACGCAGTACATGGATCAGTAAGTTACAAACGGGTGCTAATCCTTTCGATGCAAGGACTCTGAGTGTATTGCAGAGTGAATAGCATGTTTTATGGTTCAACTGCATTGGGAGACCAAGTTGACGCACAAGGAACATTCCAGCAAACCAATTAGCCCGCTGTTACTGCTGGTCCATCAACCTCGTGGCCCAATACATGACGAGAGTCTCGATCATGCAGGTCTGTCAAATGTACAGTATGAGATGAGCAAGAAGGACCTGGCCCGTCACTGAGTGAGCATACAGGTTCAAAGCAGAACAAAACGTGGCAGGTGTATGCTTAGCTCACCAAGGTCGCAAACTACTCAGAGCATAGGTCGCGTCCTAGTGGCTTTTATTTGTGGATAGGAGAGAAACAGATTCATACCGCTGTAACGAAGCCAAAAGGGTTACCTTAAACATGTGGTATGGTACAATATAAGTCCGCCCAGGAAGGACGTTGAAAGAGGTTGTGAAGGCGCAAAAATTGACAGCCAATTTGACAGCTACAGCGACGAACAGCACTGAACAGGCGCGGATACGCAAGAACAGATAAAATTGCCAACGCCAGGAAAGAAGCGCAAGCAAGAGGGGTCAAGTCGGTGCGCTCAGACAAGAAAATTGCTCCCTCACACCACTTGCCTAATTCCGAGTTGGGAAGTAGAATATAAAGTAGATCAACTTTGTTCTCTTTAAGTGAGGCGAAACCTCACATGCATATAACCCACTTCCCGAAGATAGGGGGGGTTATGAAAATATTCTGTATATTTTAGATTTAGGAGGACATTACAAATGTCTGGAACAGAAACAACGGCGTCCGGCATGAGCGCCGCGTCCGGTTATGCCCATCCAGAGGTGTTGGTAGAGACAATTTGGGTTGCCGAACATCTCAACGATCCCAGTATCCGCCTGATCGAGGTTGATGAAGATGTCTTGCTGTACGAAGTTGGTCACATTCCTGGAGCTGTCAAGCTCGACTGGCATGTCGATGTACAGGATAAGGTGACCCGCGACTTTCTGCATCAGCAAGAATTCGAGCAACTTATGAGCCGTTGGGGGATTAGCAACGATACAACGATAGTCCTCTATGGTGATAAGAACAACTGGTATGCCTGCTATTCGTTCTGGCTGTTCACCATGTATGGTCACAAGTATATGAAGATCATGAATGGTGGTCGTAGTAAGTGGGAGGCAGAACAGCGCCCGGTGACGAAGGAAGTCCCCCACTATGAGCCTACGACGTATCATGCGCAGCCAATGGATGAAGCAATCCGGGCTTTTCGTGATGATGTAGCCAGCGGTCTCAAGAATCCAGGACGTGGCCTGATCGATGTACGCTCCCCCCAGGAATACACCGGCGAGTTGATTCACATGGTCAACTACCCGCAGGAGGGCGCTCAGCGTGGCGGTCATATTCCTGGCGCAAAGAGCATTCCCTGGGCCACGGCTGCCAATTCCGATGGCACCTTTAAGTCGCCTGAAGAACTGCGCCAGATCTATAGTGGTAAGGATATCACACCCGATAAAGATGTCATCACCTACTGCCGTATTGGTGAGCGTTCAGCCCATACCTGGTTTGTGCTGACACAATTACTGGGCTATCCGCGTGTACGTAATTACGACGGCTCCTGGACTGAATGGGGCAATCTCGTGCGCGCACCTATCGAAAAACCGTAGTAAATAGTAATTTCTTGACCTCTTGACTTCTCAGCGCCGTAGGCGCTGAGAAGTCAAGAGGTCAAGAAATACCAATTTTGTTTCCTCTCGAGGAGAGAATAGTAATTATGGATCGTCAAGAAGCCATCGAATTTTTAATGGACCATTACGACAACCCGCGCAACAGCGGACCCTTAGAGCACCCCGATATAAGCCTTACCGGTGGCAATCCGGGATGCGCCGATCTTATCACTATGCATGCTCGCTTTGATAAGGATGGCAAGTTGGAAGCCGTCAATTGGGAAGGCGAAGGATGCACAATTAGCCGTGCCGCTGCCTCTTATGTGACAGAAATTACGCAGGGGAAGACGGCAGAAGAAATTGAACAGATGAGCTTTGAGGATCTCATCGACGAACTGGGCCGCGAATTAGTAATGACCCGTCCTACCTGTGCCACCTTAGCCCTTGGTACCTTGAAAAAGGGCGTGCATGAGCACCATATGCACAAACTTGCTGAAAATCCTAGCTGAGCCGCCTGGAAAAAGGGTTGCTGACAGTTGCCAAATTTATCTATCTATTGTCTACTCTTCTTATCTTTTTTATCCTTTGACGTTCAGTCGGCTTTTTGAGAGCAATCGACCAAAAAAGAGGAAAGGATGCTCTCGTCCCCAAGACTTGACCAGTGCTTGTCCGTTATCGAGAGGAAAGAGGAATGAGCGAATCCAGATCCGCTGAGAGGCCCTCGGCTTTGCTTCTCGCCGCTGGTGCTGATCGAGAAGGCGAGAGTCGCGGGCTGGGCATGAGCACCATTGCCTTCAAGGTGAGTACGCCGACCCCAAGTGATCCTTTTCTCCTGGAGAACACCTTCCTGGCCAAAGGTGGTCCAGCACGCCATCTGCATGATGACCAGGATGAATGGTTCTCTGTCCTCGAAGGCGCGTTCCAGTTCGAGGTGGGGGCAGAGCGTTTTCGCCTCCAGCCGGGTGATTCGCTGCTGGCACCTCGCCAGGTTCCCCATGTCTGGGCCTTTGAAGGTTCGGCACGTGGCCGGATTCTCGTCGCGTTTTTCCCAGCAGGGAAAATGGAAGCCTTCTTCCGCGAGGTGACCAAGGCCAACGCGATGCCCCCGCAAGATCCGGGAGTATGGCGTGCCCATGGGATGGAGAGGCTTCGACCGCCTTTGCCAGTTGAGTAAGGGATGGGCAACCATGCTCATCAGGAAACGGATCCTTCCAGGAGAGAGAAAGGTGAACCAGTTTTCGTGGCCAAGCGCGAACACAAGCTCTTGCGTATCGGAGCAGCAGCTCATGAGTTAGGCTTACATCCCATCACCGTCCGTCGCTGGATTAAGGCGGGCCGCATCCAGGCCGTGCCGATGGGTCGTGAAGTTCGCGTGCCGCGTGCTGAGGTCGAGCGCCTGGTGGGCAAACTCGATGGGCGATTGTTGGTCCTCTATGGTCGCGTAAGTGGACATGGACAAAAGGCGGATCTCGATATCCAACTTGAACGACTGCAAGCCTGGGCGGCAGCGGAGCGCAAAGGCGTCGCCACGCTGGTGCTCTCAGACATTGGCTCCGGTCTCAAAGCCGGGCGGCGGCATTTGCAACGCTTGCTCAAGCTGGTCTGTGAAGACAAAGTGGGAGAAGTGGCGATTACCTCTGAGGATCGGTTAACCCGCTTCGGGCAGGAATATTTGGAAACCTTGTTTACCTGCTTTGACGTGACGCTTACGGTGCTAGAGCCAGGGGAAGAGAAAACGCCGGAACAAGAACTAACGCACGATTTGCTCGCGCTGATTGCCTCCTTTTCCGGTCGGCTCTCTGGCATGCGCTCGCACAAACAACAAGCGCTCGTCGCCTGTGCCAAGCAGGTCATCGCAGAACAGGAGGAGTGACGTGGCGAAAACGCAAACCCTCTCCTTTCCCATCCGCTTGCCCGATGCCATGCAGGCTGAGGCATTGCGTCTCTTAGATGCCAGCACCATCGCTATCAACGAGATTATCACCGACTTGTGGCCGCAGCTCGATCTCTTTGTCGCAGATCGCAGCGGGCCAGCCTGGAAACAGGTGGAACGCCATCTGGTGCGTCGATCTGGGCATGGGAACCGACAGGAGCGGTGCGAAATGGAGCAGGCCGGACGCCTTCTTCGCGCCCAGGCCACCCGCAAGCAGGTCTTCCACACCGTCCTGCCGCTGCTCTCGGAAGGGCTGATTCGGGAAGCTCAAGGCAAGCGACCAGCCAAGAAAGATCACCGGGAGATTAAAGAGCAAATCCGCACACTGCGTGCCCACATGCAGGACGCGGGAGAAGATGCCGACGCATTCATGGCGATGACCAATGTGCTGGAGCAAGCCTGTAATCGATACCTGCAAACCGACGAGTTCCCCACTACCTATGAAGAGCTTCAGTCCGCTCCGATTCTTTCCGTGGGACATCTCACGTTTGCTGGGGATGATGGCATGAAAGCTGGCCAGACCTATCGGGCACGCATCGAGATGTCCTCTTGCTGTGATATCCAAACCAGGCAGGAGGAGTGCCGGGCCAGTCTCTATCTCCGCCTCCGCGGCCCAGACGCCTTGGGGAAATGGGTCTGGGGTACATGGAGCGAAGAGATCCCCTTGCCTCCCACGGTGTTTACGTATTTGTGGCAAGAAGCCACCACGCAAGCTTCGACATTGCGAGAAATCAGGAGTGATGACGGCAGCCGTGTGGTCGTGCTCGATCTCATGCTCGAAGTCCCAGCCAAGTACGTGTCTCCTCTGGAGCAAGAAACCCGCGTGCTGGGGTTTGATTGGGGCGTGCGGTCGCTTATTACGGCCTCTATTCTCGAAAGGGGAGATGCCGACGAGCCGTACCGTCAGGTGAGTCGTCCGGTCTTCCTGGATACGGGAGGCATCGATGGCAGGCAGGCGAGGTTGCGCCGGGAAATTGACCGCCTGAAAGCCTGTCGTGATCGTTATGCGCAGCTCGTCAAGCAAGCGCTTACAGCAAAAGACAAGCAAGAGACCCCCTTGCCTGCTCATTTTCCTGGGTGGCAAAAGCGGGTGAGCGAGGATGAAGTGCGTATCAAAGCGTGCTGGAAAACGTATGAGCGCCGAAACCGGGAGCTGGCCCACCTGGCTTCAAATCTCCTAATCTTGCTGGCGTTGCTCTCTGATTGTCGACTCATCTGTGGAGAAAATTTGACCACCCTCAAGACTGAAGGACGTGGTCGAGGCGTGCGGGGACGTTTTCGGAACTGGCGAAACAATACCACAGTGCGAGGCGAGTTATGGCGCACTCTCAAGTACAAGTGCCATCTGTTGGGCATACGTGCGCGCCAGGTTGAACCACGAGGTACAACCCATACCTGCCCACACTGTCATCAACCAGCCAAAACCTTTGCGTCCTCTGCGCCTGCCGACCGTAAAAAGGCCATCAAATGGGGAGCCTGGCTGTGCTGTTCGAATCCAGACTGTCTCTGGAACGGGGCAAGAGATTATGCGGCGTCCGTCAACATCGCCAGGCTCGGCATGGCTTTTCTCGTGACCTATCAAGAAACAAAGCGGTACGTGGCGTACCGCATGGCGGATTCGTCCGTCAAGCCTGCGTTGTATAGCAGCGCAGGCGCGATGCTGCTGTTGCCATCGCAAGGCTTCACCGCCCGCCCGCATGAGGGCAAACACATTTACTATGCCGGTTGGTCGTATTCCACATCATTACGCACATCTCGTCCGAAAAATCTCCTTGCTGTACTTTCTACGTCTCAACTTAGGAAGTACGTGCTCCAACGTGCGTAATGTTCGGATAGTATCGTGTTTTTGCAACGGTATCCACTTCACAAACCGTAGGTTACTCGCCATTCTGCCAGGATTCCCAATGCTTTTTGATGCAGCTTTTGATGGGCTGGCTCATTGAGCCAGCGGCTCACCCCAGATGGATGAGCCAGGGGTAAAAGTAGCATTCCATCTTGTTCGCTACTTACACTCTTCGTCATTTTGCTAGACTGGGCTTGACGTAGTCAAAGGCAAGGTGGCGATATTTCCCACGATAATATGCAAGAGGCTCTTTATTGTCTCCTGCCTCGTTACTATGACCATCAAGAGCTGCGTACTGTTGATCTTCCTCGTCGGTAAAGACCACTTGTCCATTGATGCCCATCGCCTCAACCTGTCCAAGAAAGATTACATGGTCTCCACCGGGATGTTCAGCTACAACGCGAGCGTCAATAAAGGCCAGTGAGCCGTCGATAATTGGTGCGCCTGTAGCAGCAGTATGGAAGTCAGCATGACAGAAATGTTCATAGCGTTCTTGTGTTGAACCAGCAAAGCAGCGCGAAAGATATTCTTGTTCATCTGTGAGAATATTAACGGCAAACGACCCACTTTCACGGATAGCAGGAAGTGTATGACTGATAAGATCGATGCAGACCAGCACCAGTGGTGGATCGAGGGATACTGAACAAAAAGCGTTGACCGTTATACCTGCCGGCTTACCCTGACCACATGTCGTTACTACAGTAACGCCTGTCGCAAATTGACCCATTACCTGGCGGAAAAAGCCTTTTTCAATTGCCATCTATTAATTGTCCTTCAAAGGACGCGCTTTAGCGCGTCTTTAGTTTTTCTGTATAATGTAGTATCTTCCCAGGCAAGCGTCAACTGTCCATTAGGCCAGTAAGCTACTCCTGCCACTCCTCTCCATCCTCGCGATTACTCACACCAGCCTCTGCAAAAGTAGCCATCTCTCTATGCACGCGTAATGCGGCCTCAATGATATGTGTAGCAAGTACCGCCCCTGTACCTTCTCCAAGCCGTAGTTCCAGGTCAAGTAAGGGAGAAAGTCCTATCTGCTCAAGAATGACCTGGTGCCCGCGTTCGACCGAGACATGTCCGGCAAAGAGGTAGTCCCGAACAGTAGGACATATCCTTAGTGCTGCCAGGGCTGCGGCTCCCGAAATAAAGCCGTCGATAACGATTGGAATTCTATGGGCGGCTCCAGCCATGATTACCCCAACCAATCCAGCAATCTCCAGGCCCCCTACTTTCGCCAGTACATCAAGCGGGTCGCTGGGATCAGGAGCATTCCTTGTCAGTGCCTGTTCGATGACGTGTATCTTATGCGCGAGTTGTGTTTCGTCGATCCCTGTTCCCCGCCCCGTGACCAGGGATACAGGTACCCCTGTCAGACTCGCTGTAATTGCGCTCGCTGCAGTCGTATTGCCAATTCCCATATCGCCGGTCGCCACCAGCTCAATGCCCCGCTCCACCAGCGATTTCAGCACATCCATGCCTACCGAGATGGCTGCCAGGGTTTGCTCTCTTGTCATAGCCGGGCCGCTTGCCATATTCGCGGTTCCACGAGCCACTTTCCGCGAGAGTAATCCAGGATGATCCAGGTCAGCCGCTACCCCCACATCCACGATGACAACTTCTGCACTCGCGTGCCGTGCCAGGGCATTGATGGCCGCACCACCGTGTAAGAAGTTGAGCACCATCTGTGGCGTCACGGCAGAGGGATAGGCGCTTACTCCTTCAACGGCGACACCGTGATCGGCAGCCATCACAATCACCGCTTTGCGCTTAACCGCGGGAAGAGGCTGCCTCGTGATGCCCGCCATCTGCACCGCGATCTCCTCAAGCCTTCCCAGGCTTCCAGGTGGTTTCGTCAACTGCAGTTGACGCGACCTGGCCTGCTCCATAGCAGCCATGTCTAGCGGTGTGATGCTCGCTGCGACCTCAAATACACGTTCCATATCTTCTCTGCCTGCCTTTCAAAAATGTCAAATATGAAAACCGTTTCAAGAGTAATCATAGCAAAGGGAGTGCAGGGGGACGCAGTCCTCCTGCACTCCCCTTCTCCACGCTCGCCGCAGGCGACAAGAATTGGGTACCTGAAGAGTTACCACCTTGATTGCTTCATTATACACTCACGGTTACGTGACTTTGCGCCAATTCGGGTCACAGGCACCACCCCAAATTGAAAACCGCAACCGTAGCATGGTAGGGGCAGGGCTTGTCTCCAATACATTTCAAATAGCCCATGCTCCTCGGGAGCACCCAGAACCATGAAATGAGCAATTCCAGGAGAATAAGACGGGCAGCCACAAGAGCCCCATCCCCACGTCCACATCCTCCCCTGCCCTTACTATACTATACACGGGCTTGGCGGGCCGATTCGTCGTATAGTAGGGGAACCCCTGTCTGGGGAACAGGTAAAGCGGGGAGAGGATGTGGGGAGTGGGCCCTCGTGAGGAATTTGGCTTTCTGAACGACTTCCGCCAGTTTCACGATGGAGCGCTCGGTGATCTCCAGCACCACGCGGGACGGCTCCAACCCGGCGCTGACAACCGCTTCCAGAAGAATAGCCCCCGTTAACAGATCTTAGAAACTTTTCTTTTGAAGCAGTTTCTAGTATACTTCCGGCTGAATAGCAACCTATGCAACCGCAAGGTGTTCTTTGAGAGGTGTAAAATGGTATGGACCGGGGATGAGCCACTCGAAGCCGTAGTAATTGATGGACCGGCAGAGCGGGTGGAAATCCCATGAGGAGCCTGATCTCCTGGCTCCTCGATCAATACGCAGAACTGGCCGCGGCAGTACGCTTCCTTTCGATACTACCGCTTCCTGACCCTCCGCAACGCATTGAAACTGAAAGTGAAACAACCTTACCAGCCCGCGTGGTACTGGGAAGTGGCTACTTCTCCCTGGTCGGCCTGCTGCTTGGACTTCTACTCTCTCTCCTCACACTCTTGCTCGACCCACTGCTTCCTCACCTCGCTGTGGCGGCCCTGCTCGTAGTAGCCCTCGTCCTCTTAACAGGGGGCCTCCACCTGGATGGCCTGATGGACTCCTGCGATGGCCTCTTCGGTGGAAGGACCCCCGAACGCCGGTTGGAAATCATGCGTGACAGCCGGGTAGGCAGCTTCGGCGTCCTTGGTGGCGTCTGTGCGCTCTTGCTCAAATTCGCATTTTTTGCCAGTTTAGAGCGGCACGCTCTTCTCGTGGCCCTGCTCGTCGTCCTACCCACCGCTCGCTGGGCTATGCTCCTTGCGCTCAGTATTTTTCCTCCGGCCCGCTCTAGCGGACTGGGTGTGACATTTCAACAGACGGTTACCTTGCAGCGGCTGGCACTGGGCGGGAGCGTAGCACTTTTCGTTGCTCTCGTCACCGCTCATCTTGCAGGCGCCCTGGTGTGGGGAACAGCAACCCTGACAGCCATTGCCCTTGGATCATGGATAACTCGCCGTATCGGTGGCCTGACAGGTGATACATATGGCGCCATTGCAGAAATAACAGAAGTGGTGGCGTTCTTGTTGCTTCTTTTCTTGCGTACCTGGCTCTGAATGCAACCTTCTGAAGGTTCAACCGTCTAATTACTAGAAAACATTCATCAAGGAATCTCTACTCAATAGCAATGGAACAATTTACTGATTACTACTCTGTGCTGGGCGTTGATGCGAATGCTCCAGACGAGGTTATTAAAAAACAATTCAAACACCTGGCGCTCCAATACCACCCGGACGTCTACAAAGGCGAGGATGCGGAGAAGAGGATGCGAGAGATCTTGCTCGCATACCATACATTAATCGATCCCGAAAGCCGCCGCGCCTATGACCTGAGGCGCTCGAAACACGTGCCGGGCAGGTCCGTACGGGCAGAAAATACCACTGACGTGTCTCCCGCGGCTCGCCACGACCGCCAGCGCTACTTTGCGTTCCCCCCACTCAACGATGATGTGCCAGCACAAATCGACCTGGGCCAGATCACGTATCTGCTTTCCCCCAGTGAGGTACGCAGGCTGAAAGAGCAGGGCATGTTGCGCGGCGCGAAGGCTCCGTCTCTGGTAGAGACCTGTTACTGCCATCGCTGCCATCATCATTGGCAAGCCGCCTCGCTCCCGGCGTTTTGTCCAAATTGTAAGATGCGAGATTGGCGCGAGTACCTGCTCCTGCGCTGCCAGCACTGCCATGCGGTCTTCGAAAGCGAGCAAATTCGCGACGAGGTTGGTACGCTGCAATATGGTAACGGCGCCCTCTGCCCGCCCTACGAATTGTTTCCACTGTGTCCCAACTGTGGTAAAGCTAAGTGGTGTCCCGCCGAGGAAGAACGCCTGTGGAACGTGCGAGACAGAGCCGCAAGAATAGAAAAATGGCGGCGACGTTTCGGACTTGTGTGACAGAGACCACGATAATTCACAGACTCTTCCTGTGAGGGTGGCAACCAGCTACCAAAAGCAGCTTGTAATGCTATAATGAAGCGCGAAAGAAGGAGGCTGAAAATCATGGACCTTAGATCAGTTCAAAGACCACTTAAAGAAAAATATCGCAGTGACCCGGATGCTTCGCGGATAACACTCAGTGCACAAGGTGGCCAGACCGCAACCCCAATGGCCTGCTCTGTAGATATTGGCCGCGCCATCTATCAAGCCCAGGCCCACAGTGGAGTTGGAGGTGCTGGTACAGCTGCCTGTTCGGGAGACCTGCTGCTTGGGGCTCTGGCTGCCTGTGCGCAGCTCACCTGTCAGATGGTCGCTACAGCTATGGGGATACCAACTAACCGTATCGAGGTAAAGGTGGAAGGGGATTTAGACCTGCGAGGTACACTGGGCTTATCAAAGGAAGTCCCCGTCGGTTTTGAGCATATCCGCGTTTACTTTGATATTGATGCCCCTGAGGCAACGGCGGAGCAACTGAATGGGTTGCGCGAGAAGACAGAACAATATTGCGTCGTCATGCAGACGTTGACCCGACCGCCGGTATTGCAGGTAGACTGGCCCGAGCAACAGTAGAACAATGTCTCCATCTATAGATGCCAGTGCATCCCGCACATCCCCAAAGTTGATCCTGGTCCTCGGAGGAGCGCGCAGCGGCAAAAGTGCATTTGCAGAGCGGTTAGCGGCCAGCAGCGGACGCCGTATCGCCTTTATTGCTACCGCGACGGCCAGGGATGACGATATGCGTCAACGCATAGCCCGTCATCGCGCCTCTCGTTCTCCCGAGTGGCTGACCATAGAAGAACCACTTCACCTTGCCGGGGCGCTGCGACGCGCCAGTACAGATGCGGATGTCCTCCTGCTCGATTGTATCACCCTCTGGCTGGCAAATTGGATGGGACAACAAGGAAGCCTGGAACTCGATGATGCACCTGCACTCCATGAGACCTACACAAACGGTATCCTATCAAACATCGAAGAACTTCTGACTACCCTCGAAACGCTAAGTCCGGATAAAACACTCATAGTCGTCACCAATGAAGTCGGCCTGGGCATCGTTCCCGCCTACCCCCTCGGCCGCGTCTATCGCGACGCCCTCGGCCGGGTCAATCAGCGGCTCGCCCGCGCCGCCGACCGCGTGTACCTCATGGTGGCAGGCCTGGCAGTTGATATCAAGCGACTTCACGAAGAAGCTTCGCTCTCATTTGACAATAACGAAAAGCCGTGACTATACTATTTCGAATCGACAACTATAGTTTTCTCACCGGGTGGCCTGGACCGGAAGAGTCAGGCATAATAGGGAAGTCGGTGCGAGTCCGACACAGTCGCGCTACTGTAACTGGTGAGTCGCTCACGCTCCTCAGGCTTTGAGGAACAACAGTCACTGCC
>WNGM01003805.1_pt1 | contig 12010 bp, 18 predicted proteins | sample 5400571 | NCBI WGS metagenome assembly WNGM01 (sample SAMN13153378, study PRJNA577476) | soil metagenome | isolation source: 100 cm soil or saprolite under Garry oak tree replicate 2 | place: USA:California | collected 2016-06-15
CGGTCAATCGCGTATTCTGTTTTTGCTGTATTGCTGTACTCGCCTGAGCAGGATGTATCGGGGGAGTCATCAATCATTCTCTTGAGTGTCACTGAGAGAATGCGCTTCTTTGGTGGAATGGGTTTCGAGATATTTTCTTTCAGCTTTGCAAGAGCTTTGGTTAGAGATTCTTTTCCCTTTGCTGCAAACTCTGCGCGGTCCTTAATTGCTAGTTCCATGCCTTGCTTGACTCCCGCGTCAAATGCTTTCAATTCTTTGCGGATGCGTTTTGACTGTCGCTTTTGCTTCGTCATCGTCTGTCCTTCTTTTCTCGCGGCCTTTCACGTCTAGGTGCGCGGGCAGACGGGCTAAGGTGCAAGCCCGCCTTATCTCGCATCTAGTCAACGAAGAAATGAAGACCGCCACTCTCAGAGATTGAGGACCGCCAAGTTTTGGCAAGAGCTTTTAGGTTAGAGATGGCGTTTTTCAAATCTGGGGTTTCGAGCATAAACCCGTTTTCAGTGAGACTCTCAAACAGGCTTGCGGCAGAAAATCGCTTGTCTTTAGAAATGTAGTTGAGAAATTCTTTGCCTTTCTCAATCCATATTTCTGTCATATCGCTATACGTCTCCTCCCGCCACTGCGAGCTAACACGGGCGGCTACATCCGCGAGTAGCCCTATTAAGACCTCGCGGTCCAAAAATTGCGAGCTTGCTTTTCCCCATATCATCTTAACCGGTCTGAAGGATGCTGACATTTTCTTTTCTCCTAGCGCTAGGTGCGCGGTCTCGCCCACTGTCACTAGGGCGAGTGCTCACACCTAGCTTTGTGGTATGTCGTTCTCTTCCGCGTGTTGCCTTTTTGCCTCTGACTGTAGTTCGCTTTCCTCTGCCGCGAGAACTTCGCGGGAGATACTGAGAACTTCGGACCATAGAATCCGATGACATCCCGCCGTGAGAATCCAAGGATATTCCACTCCCTCAACCTCTTCCTTTCCATTTAATTCGGGTTTGAATGATTCGACAGTAAAATTCCCTATATGTTCGGTATGCCCGTTTCTCTGATACGGTCTGTCCGCGTCTTTACAGGAAGTCAGGAAGCGGAAGAGTCTGGCCGCACCTATCCGGCCTGAGACTGGTACGCTTACGCCTTGTGAAGTTTCAACGAAGTACCCGTCTGGGTCTGTATCGTCCGCGTTATCGCCTTTGAGGACTACGCGGAGTAATGCATTTCCGTCATACGTTCTAAAACAGACGTTTTCTCCGCGCTTCCATGCCGGAGCTTTTTCCCGCTCTTTTGCTTCATACGCTTCGCGCTCCGCTTTGCGTTTCGCGGTCTGCTTTGCTTCGCGGGCTTGCTCACGCTTGACGATGTCGGCGAGCTTGACTGTGTCGAGTTTTGGAAGTTTAGAAAGCGCGGGGAGTTTGAGTTTAAACGTCTTGGCGTATCTCTTGACCTCAGCGGTCAATTCTTGAGCACTTTCGAGCGTAGTGCGGATAATATAGCTTGACCGCGCTTTGATGTGTCGCTCAATTAACTCATTGATGCGGGACACATAGTCTTTAAGGTTCGCCTTATGCACGCTCTTGCCCGGCTTGCCGCTTCGCGGGTACGCCTGTCCGTAGTGATGTCCCGCGTTTAGAATCTGCGAAACGTCATAATCCATGACATAAGGCACAGAAAAGACCTCGACGCCTTTGTCACTCGCCGGTACGGCTCCAAGTGTTGCGCTCATATGGCCGTTTGTCGTTACGCCGGACCGTAAAAGAAAAATAATCCGGCGGCCTAGTTCAAACCGCGAGCCTATCGGATAAGAATCGCGGTAAGAATAGATAATGCGCGTCCCGTCACTGTCCGTTTTGAAATACCAGGTACCAGAAGCAACACGCGCGTCTGTTTGTTCAAAGCCGCTCCCGTCCTTTTTAACGGGGTGCGCCCAGACGTGAGCGGGATTGTCGAAAACGTGTCGTAGACGTTTGGTTTGCTTCTTTTGCGGTCTTGACTCATCTGCCGGTCTTACTTGTCCGCTGTATTGTCCGAATCCCATTTTTCTATTCTCTTTTCTCGCGGTCTGTCCCGCGCGTCTAGCTACTGAATTTCTTGCAATTGCTCAAGCTCTGTCTTTGTAAAAAATCGTTGGACTTTGGTCCATTCCTTGACTACCCCGTGATAAATGGACTCTGCCTTGCGGCTGTCCGTATCGTACCCGAACTCGCTGCAAAAATTTTCGAAGCTCCCCACATCTGATTTTTGAATAACGGTTAGCAGGTCATACGCTGAAGGAGCGGACTTCCGAACGCGAAGAAATACGGAGCCCGCTTTGAGCCCGTGTTTCTCATACAAGGCACAAGGGATAGAAAAGGAAAAAGGATTTGAAATAAGGTAATTTTTCTCTTCGTCATTATAGCTATTCCAGAAGTCAAAGGACATATGGCCGCGCCCTTGACCTGAGAGAGTACAGCAGTAATGTTTCCCGTGTATGTGAGTCTTACGCGGGAACGTGTGCACTTTGTCCATATCGCGGTCTTTTTCGGCATCTTGGCAGAACTTTGGGCAGTTTGAGCCTACTAGGACCGCTCGAAACTCAACCCCGAATTCTTTAAGCAATTTTTCCGCTTGTTCTGTGTATTGAGACATTGTTTTTAATTCTCCGTTTTTAACGTCCTAGGACCGGACGGGCTCCGTTATAGCAAAGCAACACAGCCTTTTCACCTGACACGCTCCCTCAGTTGTCAGCATATCACACTAGGGACCGGGTACAATAGTACGACTGGCTAATTCTTTGGCACTTCGCGTGCTCTTATGTGCGGGGTAGAATTGTTACATTCTCAGTTTGAGGCTTGCCGTAGTTCCGCGCCTCTCTCCATCCGGCCTGCCATGCATCCTTACAGCGGTAATAGATGCCACTTGAGACCGTTCCGGCCTTTGGGAAGTCATTAAACTTTGCACCCATGTGATACGCGCTCTTGCCGTCCTCAAACCATGCCGCTTCTTGCTCCGTTCGCTTCGCCTGTTTAGCCGCTATTGCTTGCGCTCTGGGCGGTACAGTCTTTTTCTCTAACAAGGTCTCAGAGACCGCTTTTGCTAGAATGGCGTCGAGCTTAAACCATTCGCCTCTTATACGGCTTGGAGCGAATTGCTTATAAAGTCGCCGTGCTAAGGTCCGCGCTTCATTCCATGTAGGCCGCGAGATAAACCCGGCCAACGTCAAAGGAACAGGAGAGGCGGTATCAAGCTCCTCCAATCGTTTGTTAGCGTCTTGTGCGACGCCTATGCGCGTCAAGCCAAGCTCTTTTGATTCTACAAAGTATACGTGTGTCATAAACCATCCTTTGATGACAGTGTTTGGAGCAAACAAAGTACAATCTAATAGTGGCAGGTGAGGGAGACCCGAAGAGAAAAATAATTAAAATAAATGGTAAATACCTTAATTATCTATATCTTCTATTCTTCTTCTCTTTTTCTTCGCCTATTTATGACTTCACGTACGCGAATAGATTAAAGGGTAATTATTTAATTACCTGCCCGGTCTTCCCTCCCTCTAGGGCCTATATTGGATTGTAGAGGTTTGCGACAAACAAAGTGTCATCACACTCCCATTGATGTCTGAAAGGTAGCACTCAATTAAGCGAGTGAGCCGGAGCGTGGGAGCGAGATATAATCTCAACCTTGAGACAAAAACACAGTGATACAACGTAAACGATTGATAACAATAGATTAATAAATTGGTGCCACACTCTAAACACCTTTGGGAAGGACAATCGTCCTCTTAGACAGCGCCGCGAGTGACTGGTCAAGTGACCTCAACCCTAAAAGAATCACAACGGCACCCTTTGTAACTCGTTCATAACAGTAAACTTACGGACAACTCCGGTTAAACAGTGAGCTTTGAGCGTGTTTCAGGCGTCGCAATGGACAGTAGTTCTCTTCCTTCAGACATTTCTGTACAAACAGAAATTTGTTTTCGCTTTTGTTTCGACGCAATAGAATACCTCATTCTATGGCGCTCGCAAGTCTCGTGCAAGTCATTGAAAATAGGAGGGATACCCTCCTGTAACGATTCACGCAACGATTTAAGCGGACCGGCGCAAGGATTTGTGCAATGCTTGTGAAAATGTCGCCTCATTGATTCTAAAGGACTTAGCCGTTTGGCATCAAAATTGCTAGGCTGAGCAAGTTCATTGCCAAAGTCTGACCCCCCGGCAGTGCCGGTGTCGTACCCGCCCCCACCCGGCTTCGAACCGGCGACGGCGTGTACGTGGTTCACGGTAAAGAGTTTACAGTATGTGACGTGACAATCTCATTTTGAGACCCCCGGGTAGTCCACCGGGCGTACCCGCCCCACAGCCCTTCTTTTGGGTGTGTGACATAAACGTGGTTTGATGAAATGATTTTGAAATTTAGGAGTGACCGGCCTTATGGCTGATACGATATCGCCGACCGATTATGAGGCCGCTGCCCAGTTCGCACATTTCTTTACCGCCGCCTTCTTGGTTAGTCAAGTCGGGAGACTTGGGTTAAAATGGCTCGCTATCGGCGCAGCTAGCATGCTGGCATTCGCAGTCATGAAAGAGTTCTGGTACGATGTGAAGCATGAGAACCCACTTGTTCGAGGTTCTAGTTTGTTGGATTTTGTGATGTATGCTGCTGGAATCGTAACGGCTGTAGGATTATGGTTTCTATGAAACATACCTTTTTGATTTTGATTGCCGTGCTCTTCTTGTCCGGATGCCCGAAACGAGTCGAGCCACGCTACCCGGTCGTAACCACCCAGCCGCCGAAGTATATTTGGGTATGTAAGCAGTTGGTTGGCTTTCAACGTTGCGACGCGGTCGCATCGAAGAAAGATGTGCCTTCCGGATATGATTGTGTTACCCAGTCGGACGGCATGGAAGTTTGTTGGGAAAATAAGATGACTCATCCACGAGAACAGAAATGAATCGCCGCAATTTTCTAACTCGACTGTTGACCGGCACCGCAGCACTCGCTGTAGTCCCGACAGAGTATTGTAATTCCCTTTGCAGCTTTTGGTGCACCGAGCACACAGTTCCCCCGGGACCGGTGATAGAAAGTTACATGGCATATACCAATTTTTCAAAGTTTGCAATCGCATCCGAGATAGATAAACGGGTTGCAGAAGCAACAGAAGAACTTGGGGCAGCCGCAGGCCGTAATATTGCAGAACTTGAAATTAGAGCATTCGCATGAGGAAGAAGAACATTTTGAAAACCGAGAAGGTCGGCACCAAGGTCCGTGTGACTTTTGAGTGCGCCGATGGGCATCGCACCTATGAGTACTCTGGTTCGAGCGCGAGAGCGTTCAACCGAGGAAGTGAGCCTAGCCAATTGAGCGGAAGACTCGTGGAGCACAAGAAGAATCCAAAATGAATCTTTCAGATAAAACGATTCTAGTGATTCAAGTTTTGGGTTTCTTAGCGGCGCTAGCCATTCTACCTTTTCTTCACGGATAGGCACAAGGTCTGTTCGCCGCAGCATTCGCAGTTCATTTCATCGGAGATTTGTTTCGACTTCACAAGGACGGTGTGATATGAACTTTCAATCGATTCTTGATGATATCGATAAATATGTGAAGCTGAAAACGTGGCTTCAATTTGTAGGAACAGCGCTAGCGCTCATCGCTTTTTATTTTCTTCCAGCATACACGGTCCTTCAACACGCGGCCAAAACTGTTGGAGTAGTTGGCGGATTTGTTGCTTTAGCCGGACTCGCATACGATTTGATTTATCCCTAGAGACTTCATGGAAACAGTAATAGCGCATAACTCCCGATTAACGGGCAGGATTGAATTACCGGCTCCGATGCCGGTGGAGCAAAAGATGGCTAAGCCCAACGATTCGATGCAAGAAAAAGTCGCGCAGAAAAGTGAGACGAAGAACGGAAACTTGAATCAATTTGAACAAGGTGAACCACCGATGGGTGAGGGAGTCCATGGTTCAAAGTCAAACAGCGAGACTGTCACTCTTCGTTCCGGCAATCTTCCAAAGCCGGAAGCAGTAACAACTGTTGACCGCGATAAGAATAAAGGTGCAGCCGTTAAAGCAGCACAGAAGCAAAATACGAGTGATGAAAAGACTTGGCCCAAAGGCCGTAATGTAATTCCGAATTCAAACGACGATTCGGTTCTAGTGGCAGACTCCGGCGAATAAAGGAGGCCGAATGTCCAACCTTCATGTAACTGATATCGATTTTGTAGTTCTTAACGGCGGGGGCTCAGTCACAATCGGTGATAGAATTTATCCGAACCACGGCACCGGTCATCAGTCGCATTATGCGATTTGGAAAGACGAAGAAGGAAACGAGTATATCTACGTCGACGGACATCGAGTAGTCGAAATAGGTCAGACGGGTTTGAACGGTCGTCACGAAACCGTAGTGAGATAACATGCCGAACGATTACGAACTTGCACATCAAGAACGCCAGAAAGAGCAAGAACCTGAACATCATTTTGGGCTCGTAATTAAACCGCCACCGGAACAAAGCGAAGAGCAGCGTGCGGCCCGGGACGTTGAGATTCAACAACGCGGCGGCCATCTTCACGATACTATTAAAATTGACCCATTCTCAAAAAGTTGGGGTAAAAAAGAATTTTACGGAAAGAAGCCAATAACTCGGGCTTGAAACATCGGGAGATATAATGAGCGTAGGACTTGTTGCAGGATTGATTGTTGGTTCGTTGCTAGTTGGTGCAATTGCAACTAGTTATGCGGAGTATCGATTCCAATACAATCTCTATGATTTATTGAAGGACAAGCTATTGGCTTTGCTCGGAAAGAAGTCTTAAAAGATTTTTAAAATAAAGCTTGACAAGCTTCTTGAAGTATGAGACACTCCTCAATGCGAGCGGGGACAGCGAAAAGCTTCGGCCTGTGGGGTGGCGACCTACCTATTAGCCAATAAGGGTTAAGAGATAGAGTACTCGAATGTTAGCAGAGGTCAAGTCGAGGATGGTATTCTCTAGGAAGCCGTCTGTGCTTACGCACTCGGGCTTTCGTAATTTATAAACTCTGCTGCAAATTTGACCGGCAAGAGGCGGCTCACGGTTCGGTAGAAGTCCGATTAAACTCCCCTCTTTGAGCAAGGCCGTGTAATTTTCAATGGTGTGAGTGGCGGAACAGGCAGACGCGCCCGACTGTGAATCGGGTTTTTGTGAGTTCGACTCTCATCTTACACCCCAAGTTTATGAGACAATAGTCTCGTAAATGGATAGGTCGGGCTAGCGACCGAAAGGAAGCAATAGTTTCTTTCCCTAAAATTTTTGAAAATAGTGCTTGACAAACTTTTTAAGTTGTGAGAGAATGTTTTTGAACATAAGGCTTGGCAACCTACCTGGACACGGGTGAAGTAGCCAAAGTTTAGCCGGGCGGAGTTCACGACGGAAGAAACGGCGTGAAATCCTACAGCGAGACGCAAGTCACCCCGGCAACGTTTTATCGAGGAATGGGGAAGTCTGGCCGTTCCCGCTCGCGTCGGAAGCGAGAGAGCCTCAGTTCAAATCTGAGTTCCTCGACCAAGCTTGAGTCTGAAACGGCGTGTCATTCGGGGGATTACGCCTACCTCGACAGATTCAAAAATCTTATTCTCTGCTAGTCGATAGTGGCTAGTCGCACAGACCGATGCGTTATTTGGTGTCGCCCGACCGGTAGTCAGTGCTTCGACGGAGGCAGGACCGGCAATCCCGAGGCGGGTTAAAAATATCGGACTAAATTTTCAGGAGTAACAATGCCAGCACCATGGGATTATGAAAAAATTGGTCCAGCGGCATTTTATTTATCTAGCATCGGTGCCGCCGCTATTCTTACAGTGGTGATGGTTTTAATTTGTTTTAAGATATTCGGGTCATAGGCGGGTAAATGGAAGCCCTCCGGTTTTGGAAACCGGTGCCTAATGGCCTTGCAGGTTCGAGTCCTGCTGACCCGACCAATTTTTCGAGTACACCGCCTAAGGCGCGTAACGGCTCGAAACAATCGGCTCGCTCTTACGAGCACAGTCGCACTCGTTGTTCCTTAAATGGAATGTAAGTCGGGGACGTGTCGATTGATGGCCCCGTCCCACGGCCTTAAACGGGAAAGCTCTGGCCCCGAGATGAAATGGGTACTCAGGCCAACGAGTTTAACAGACAAGCAACGATGTTCATGAACAGAATTACCACGCTCCCGGAAAGCGGACTCGCTAGCTGGTTAAGGGTCAAGGTGATTCAATCGCGGCTGGATAAAAACTACCGAGGACTACGTCCCGCAAGGACCTCGGGTCGCGTAAGCCCCGGCGGAGGCATTGTATCCGCCCGGATTTAAGTCCAGCATGAAGTAAGCTGGCAAAGCGATGGACCCTCGGCGCATGAAGCCGATACCGGGGAGTCCGCTAGTAGGAGGTTTTCGGCAGGACGCACTAATGCAACCAAATACCGTTTATGTGCCCTGCTGGTGGAATGGCAGACGCGCTAGTTTTAGAAACTAGTTCCTTCGGGAGTGGGGGTTCGAGTCCCTCGCGGGGCACCAAGTTTTAAAGGAAGGGCTTATGGATAACGAAAAGATTGCAGAACTGGAAATCCAAGCCAACCGAGAAGATATCAGTATCACGGAACGCCTTGCTGTGATTTATAAGATTTACGAATTACGAGGCTATAGTTGGTTCTTCGAAAGTCTCTAAGGCCCCGTCGGGAAAATGGATATCCCAACGGCGTTCTAACCCGTACAAAAGTAGGTTCGAATCCTACCGGGGCTACCAATTTTCGCGTGTCAAGCAACAAGGACGAACAATCGTATCGGACGGCGCGGAATAAATTTTGAGTCGGAGGCTATTGATACTCCTCCGGTGTTCGGATTGAGAGTGTCAGCCTGTGCTGATAAACACTAGATGCACTGGCGAGTAGCGGGATAAGCTCCGTGAAAGACCATACTGCCGACTCAATTAAATTTTCAAAGGGCTGCTCGTATATCGGATAATTACACACCGCTACGAACGGTGAAAGCGGGGTCCAATTCCCCGGTGGCCTTCCAATTTTTCCCGCGCTGGTATTAGATGGCGCGTCCGAAAGGACGGGGCGAAAGGTAGAAACGTCCGGGAGAATTTTTATCGGCTGCTGGTGGAATGGCAGACACGCCGGATTCAAAACCCGGTGCCGTAAAACGCGTCCCGGTTCAAGTCCGGGGTGGCCGACCAATACTGTGCTCGTGGCGAAATGGCAAACGCACTCCGCTTAAGACGGAGCGCCGCAAGGCTTACAGGTCCAAGTCCTGTCGGGCGCACCAGTTGTACGGAAGGGAGATGAGCGAGCCTCCGTAGCCGTCATCTCCAAAATTTTTTAACCCGGCCAATGCCGAAGTGGTCGAGGCGGCGGATTGCAAACCCGCTCTTAGTCGGTTCGAGTCCGACTGCTGGGTCCAGTTTGGTAGACCAGACGTTCGCGATTCGAATAGTGAATCGAGGAAGTTCCGGCCTGCACGAGCAACAGAGCCTTGGAAGTTGAGGGCGCGGTAACGCGACGGGTAAGAGTCCGATGAAATACTCGGAACGACTCCACTCTGGCAGCAATGTCAAATAGGATGCGAACGCTCAAGTAATACGCATCGGGTTGGCAGCTTAGATGAATGAACGTCACCTAATTGGGTACAAACGTACTCGATTCGGGTACAGAAGCCGGGCTACAGGTAGACCAATGATTTGGTTTTGGACACACGACGAACGCGGCGAAGAGTTATTAACAGCCCAAGAAGTTTACGCGGATATTTCATCGTATCCAGAAATCGATGCTCGTGAATCATTAATAGAGAGTATACAAAAGTTTCTGTGGGTCGCAGGTGTTACGGCGGCATAGCGCCCTCTTAAGGCGTCGGGTCTCGGTTCGAATCCGAGGCGTCCCACCAAGATTTTATTTGCGGAGATTAGAAGCACTATTCTCCGCAGTGAACTGCGAGTGCGAGCGGCAGCATACGCGCCTTTTAAGCGTTGGGGTCAGAGTTCAAGTCTCTGGCGGTTCACCAAGTTTAAGTCCATCATGTAATACTGGATGGCAGATAGAGTGGTACAGATTGAAATTGAGCGGGGCAATGGTCTAGAGTTCTCCTCCCGCGAAGCGCCCGACGTTCTCTAGAGTCGAGAGCTAATCTGTATCCCAACTCCTTAAGTCCAGCACGTATCATTGGCTGGCAGAGCGGACGGAGGTCGAAGGTTCGAGTCCTTTCTTTACGTGAGTGTCGAGTTAGCCTTGTATAAGGCGACCAGTAACGTATCGTAGCTCAGTTGGTAGAGCGCCGTCATAGTTCTCAATAGCGGATTAACTCAGCGGCCAGAGTGCCTCGCCTACACCGAGGAAGCCCAGAGTTCGAATCTCTGATTCGCTACCAATTTCTGTGGGACAAATGACAGGATGTTCCGAATCGTATGTCGGAGTGCTGCCCTGTTGTGGGTAATCATTCCCCGTTGTCCCAGCCTTTCTGTCGGCAGCATCGGCATGCGGCTCGGCCTTATAAGCCGGGGAAAGCGCCGGATTAGCGCGACGACTCGGGTCGGCACCGAGGCCGACAACCATTTTGACCGCTATGGATAATTGTGAAGAGCCATTAGTAACCCATCGGGCGAATTATGAGCATACGATAAATCCTGAAGGCGTGTAAGCGCAGCGGTCAATTTTTATCGCCTTGTCGTTTAATGGCAGGACGCTGGATTCTCAATTCAGTAGCCGGGGCTCGATACCCCGCAGGGCGACCAAGTTTTAGTGCCCAGTTCGTTTATGAGTAAGACAGCGGCCTTTCAAGTCGCAGTAGAGTGTGCGAGTCACTCACCGGGTACCAGTTTTGATATGCTTAATTAGGTGAGTGCAAATACCTAATGTAAGATAGCGTATAAGAAGCACGTTTTTGGACGTAAACCGAATGGTGGACTGTTATTCCCGTTTACTGATGGCCCCTCCTTGGAGGGAACGTGAGCAAACAAGCGGAGTACAGTAGACGCTGTTATCAAAAGTATAAAGAAAAGAGAAAGCAGGAAATAAAATTAAGACGTAAATCTCTTGTAGATTTTGTAAATGATTACAAGAGAGCACATTCTTGTGTTAGATGTGGAGAAAGTGAAATCTGCTGTTTAGATTTTCACCACGTTGACCCTACAACGAAAGCAGGAATCATTTGTTTTCTAGCACGACGGGGTGTGAGTTTAGAAACTTTGATGTCGGAGATTTTGAAGTGTGAAATTCTATGTGCTAACTGCCATAGAAAACATCATTATTATGGGCGAGTAGTTTAATCAGGAAAATTTTCGGCCTGCACCCGAAGGTCGGCGGAGCATAACCGCCCTTGTCCACCAACTTTCTATTCTGGTCGAGCACATTAGGACGGGCGTCCGCTCGATAAGCGGAAGGTAGCTGGTTCGAATCCAGCGACCAGAACCAATTTTCTGTTGCGGGGTCGCCTAGTGGCAATGGCAGAAGTCTCATAAGCTTCCGTCGAAAGACTCCGAGGGTTCGAGTCCCTCCTCCGCAACCAATTTATGAGCGGACATGGTATATAGGTTGTGCCGTAGCCTTCCAAGCTATAGAAGCGAGTTCGAGTCTCGCTGACCGCTCCAAGTTTCAAAGCGAGGTTGGTATAGTGGCAGCACGAGACGTTGCCAACGTCTAGGCGCGATTTCGATTATCGCACTTCGCTCCAAGTTCGCAAAGAGCCTGTGGTTCGCCCTAGACTGGTAAAGGAAGGGTCATCGCTCTCGATGTTCTTGTAAAAGATAAACGAGAAGCCGTGGGTGCCGCGTCCGCGAGGAAGGCACACAAAATTTTCCGAGCAGGGTTGGTCCAATGGGACGACACCTCCCTCGTAAAGAGGAAATCTCAGTTCAATTCTGAGACTCTGCTCCAAAGCTAAGATGGTCTAGTGGTAGAACTCCGCATTGGTAATGCGGCAGCCAAGGTTCGATTCCTTGTCCTAGCTCCAACTTTTTGAGCACGGCTCATACAGCGGCCTAGTATGCGAAGCTTGTACCTTCGACACGTTGGTTCAAATCCAGCGCTGTGCTCCAA
>WNGM01019489.1_pt1 | contig 12003 bp, 8 predicted proteins | sample 5400571 | NCBI WGS metagenome assembly WNGM01 (sample SAMN13153378, study PRJNA577476) | soil metagenome | isolation source: 100 cm soil or saprolite under Garry oak tree replicate 2 | place: USA:California | collected 2016-06-15
GGACTAGCCGCCAGGATGATGAGCGATGCCCAAGCTGCCCAAGCACCTGTCTGATGTTCTGACGCACCTGCGAGTCCAAATGCTCTTCGGAGAGCACCTCGACCAGTTGGGGAACAATGGAGCGCTCTCCTAACCGTCCAAGCGCATCTGCGATACGCTGGCGCACCGACCAGTCCAGTTGCTCGTCGGAGAGCAGCCCGACCAGTTGAGCATGTACTGTCGTATCACCAATCTCAGCCAATGTTTCGGCAACCTGCGCTTGTGTCAACGCGTAGGGCGTGGTCTTCAACACCTGGAACAGGCGTGTGACGACCTCTTGGGATATGGCATTGTGTCGAACAGGAGGATCTGCTGCTGCAAGGCAATGGCCAGCCAGGATCAGGTTGGTGTGGAACAAATCATCTTGCAAAGGGTTTGTTTGTGTAAGCCCAAGTAATTGTTGTAAGAGCAAGCTCGCATCAGAGATGAGTCCCGCATAGAGCAAGAGTACTTCTTCCCACCATGGATCGTCTCGCCGCCGTATGAGGAGATCGATTTCCTGATGGCCAACGGCATATTGGGCAACAAAATATTCCTGGAGGCTCAGGTGTAAAAAACCATACCAGCCACGCGCTTGCTCTTTGAGCAGCCCGTTTTCCGCAGCGATCTCAGCTAACACCCGCCCGTTTTGCTCTGGTGGGAGTCCGATGGCAGGCAAGAAAGCAGCAATGACCTCAAGCAATTCGTGTTCGGGAAAGTAGCACTGTCCCTGCTGATGAAAATGCCAGGCCACTCTTTCCAGAAGTTGTCGCTGATGTTCTGGCTGAAATGCTTGAATGCGTCGAATATTGCGGCTGGTATCCCATTTCGTCAGCAGGATATCCACGCACTGTTTGTAGAGTTCTGCTCTCCGCTCAGGAAGTTCGAGTCGATCTTCATACACGGTGACAATCAGCGACAATAAGAAGGGATTTGCCACCAGAGCCTGCATCCGTGGGGTGCGTTCCAGTTTCGCATGGATTTCGGGGGCGTTGCCCCGCTTGTATGGGTCTGGATGATCGGCAAACCAGTGTTCCACAAACTGTTTGATCTCTTCCGGGCGCCCCTCTTGCAGTTCCAGTTCCGCAAAGCCAGCCAGGCGGGTACATTGATGATAGCTTGCTTTGCGGGCAGTGACCACAATGGTAGCTTGATGATAGCTTGCAACTTCTCCTGAATGTAGTCTAGAGCCTCCGCTTGCGGAAAGCCATAGCGTTCTTGCCAAACATAGGAAGCGAATTCGAGCAAGTCACAGTGTTCCGAGCGAGCAAACGCACGTAATTCGACATGAATTGGCAGGTCAGGGAGACCCCTGAGTTGTTGATCAATCGCTTGCAAGGTGAGGTACTTCAGCAAGGTCGTCTTGCCAGTGCCAGGATCACCCACGATGACACACTGCTTGTACATACGGAGCGCCTGTTCTGGCGCAAGGGGATAACTGGCCCACCTTTCTAATTGCCGTTGATCGGCCCTCAACAAGGCATGAGGACGAGGACTCATCTCCTGCAATACCCAGTCAAGGTTATAGCCTGGCCTGGTATCCTGATGTAAGCGTAAAGGAATGTAGCTATCCGTCACTTCGAGGGGGCGGGTCATATCCAGCATGTGCAGGCGTGCGATCCGTGGGTCGCTATGGAGCGCCTTGTGGTACGCTGCTACACGTTCAGTAAGCGTTTGCGCACGCTGCAGAGCAGCCTGGGCTGTCTGGGCTTCTGTTTCCTGGCGTTTGTACGGTTCATCATGTTCTTTTTGCATCACGCGGTATCTCATTCCTCTTCGGGCACATCCTCAATCAAATCGGTCACCGGAACCGCGAGAGCCTTAGCAATCTTGTTCAGCGTCGTAGAAGTCACTTCTCGCAATGGTTCCCGATAAATGCCCTTGATCGTGTTGTATGCCACATTCGATTTTCTCGATAACTCACCCATACTAAATCCTTTGCTTTGGGCAACTTCCTTTACTCTGAGACGCAGCATGGTGTGGTCACATCCTTCTCTATGATAGATGGGATTGTAGCAGAGTATCAGAGTTGACAAAACTATCATAGCTAGTATATACTTATAAGTATATACTTGTAAGTTAATCAACAAAGAAGGAACGATCAGTCATGGCTCAAGAAATGTTGAAACTCCGCATGAAGCACCATCTTTCATTGAATGCTGTGGCAGAGATATGTGGCATTGATGTGTTGTACATGGCAAGGATGGAGTTAGGGATACCTGTTGATCTCTCCTATGCTCAACAGTTGCGCTCAACTCTGGAACAGAAACTGGGTACTTCTCTTCCTGCAACTGTACTGCCCATTGCCATTACCGGAGATGAGGACCTGTCGGGGGTCTGGATTGGGAACATCTAGTTTGCCTTCCCTGCCACATGACGACCCCCACCCAACATGAAACCGCCACCCAACATGACGACCGCCACCCAACATGACGACCGCAAGGGTCGTCACTACTATATACGATGCTGTTCGCTTCGCTCACGGATTGAGGCGCAAAATGTTGAACTGCACCCGTTACATGATTGGAGAAGGGTGTTTTCGGCAACCATGTGCGTGACCACTCACACGACAACCGCTGATCGAAAAACACTGCCACGCTCCAAAAAACTGTTCGTCAAACATGATGGACGTTGGGCAGAGGTTGTGCATTTTGTGAACTAAAAAGCCTTGCCATTTTTGCTACTTAATGGTAGTGTTGAGGTAGATAGCTGTTCGCTCCACTGCTTCGTTCTTTGAGACAGATCTGTTATCTGTTTCGGCTTTTTACCAACATCATATGATAAACTCCATATTAGGATCGCGTTTCTCTTCTGGGAGTGTTTTGTTCTGTTGCCTAGATAGATACACAACCACTGCACGAAAATATTAAGGGAGAAAAAGCAATGGATGTACGCATAGGACAACAATTAGGTAATTACCGGCTGATACGCCTACTAGGCCAGGGCAGCTTTGCCGATGTGTACCTGGGGGAACATATACATTTGGGGACGCAGGCGGCTCTGAAGGTGTTACAAGTGCGGCTGATGAGAGAGCACCTGGAACTATTCCGCAACGAGGCACGCATCATCGCGTCGCTGGTGCATCCCAATATTGTACGCGTATTCGACTTTGGCGTGGAAGCCGGTACTCCCTTTCTAGTGATGGATTATGCGCCCCGCGGCTCGTTACGCCAACGGTATCCGCGAGGGAGTATCGTGCCTCCTCAGCAGCTTGTGGCCGCCGTCAAGCAGGTGGCGGCGGCGCTACACTATGCGCACCAGAGGCGCTTTATTCACCGCGATGTCAAACCGGAAAACATGCTGGTGGGGATAAACGACGAGATTTTGCTCAGTGACTTCGGATTGGTACTGGTGGAACAGAGTACTGGCTCGCAAATAACGCGCGAGGCTGCTGGTACGTTGCCCTATATGGCCCCCGAACAACTGCAAGGCAAACCGTGTGCGGCGAGTGATCAGTATGCGCTGGGTGTCGTGGTCTATGAATGGCTCTGTGGCGAGCGCCCTTTCCGTGGTGGTCTGCGGTGGAAGCAGTGGTGCTCAAAGCACTCTCAAAAGAGCCGCAGAATCGATTTGCGGACGTGGAAGCCTTCGCGACTGCGTTGGAAAGAGCCTACCATGAAGCACAAGCTCAACCCTTTCCAGTAGTAGACTTGCAGACCGATCTGCGGCCCTCGCTCAATTCCACGCTGCCTCGTGAGATCTCCCCAGATCTCCTGACTCAGGCACCAACCGAATCGGGTTCCGTGCGCCAGAACCAGAACGTTGGGTCTTCTTCCATCCCGGCTCCTTTTACCTCGGCAGGGAATGCTCCTATTTCGACTCCCGCCCCCGACACACCTGGTCGTATAGCACCTGCGTTTGGCTCACAAATGCCACTTCCTGGCACTCCTTCCTCGCCTTCTTGGAGGCAGGCTCCAGCGATTCCGCCCTTAGGCCAGGTCAGAGACGCGAGCGATACGGGAATGTCAGCAGGTCGCCTCTCAGAACCAGTAGATTACACCCCGTTGCCTCCTGACATATTTCCTCTCTCAGCGGGAGCGCCTCCATCCTCCGATGGACCTCACTTGCCCAAGAATCGTATTTCACGACGCGCAGTTGTAGCAAGCTTAGCAGGAGTAGCTGGGATAAGCCTGGTTGGTGGAGGTATCATCTGGTTGACGACGATTGGTAAGTTTGAGGGCCCTATTTCCCCAAATCTCACCCCTACTGTTACTCACACCCATCCACCGAGTCCAACTACCACCACGACGTCGGTGGGCACTCTCCTTTACACTGATCGTAGGCAGGCTCAAGCTCCATACGGCATTTTTTCGGCAGTCTGGTCCCCTGATGGTACACGCATTGCCAGCAGTGCTGGAACCGTGCAAATCTGGGATGCTACTAATGGAGGCAATGTTCTTACACATCACGCTTTTGAGAATAACTATGATAATTATAGGGTAGCAGAGTGACAAACTCTTCTCGCTCACTCAGGCTGGTAAACGATATAGCCATCAAAGACGAAACGCCGAAAACCATGGCCTGAGAGATCGGCTTTCCGCATAACAGATGCGTTCTGAAAGATATCATAGTTAAATACATAAGCCGAATGAGGGTCAGCTTTCACAACTGTATAATAGGGGTAATAACGGTTTAAGCTCGGTATGAGATTAGGGTCAGTAACACTACAGATGATCTTTTCCTGGCTCACGAAGACAATGCTATAACACGTCCAGTAATCGCTATAAATATGTGTGGCTCCTATACGCATGAGATTGGCAATAAGCTCATCTTGTTGCTGGTTAGCAGCCTGAGAGGAGGGAATGTCGACCACTATACTCAGAGTTCCTAGCAGAAACAGCACGCCAATGAGCAAGAGCAATCCTCTATTGATGATGAGCTTTACCCACGTTTCTTTTCCTAAGGCAAGGTTCAAAGAGAGGCCATTTTGCTTGACAAGGGTTGCCTCATGTGAGCAGAAAAGCGTCAAGTTCATTTGAACCATGCCTAACGGCAACTTGACAGCACTGGCACCGCTCCAAAGCGGCCAGATGAGTGCAGGAGTAACAATCAGCAAACCTAGTAGATAGCGTGCATGACTATGTGGTAAAGTTTGTGGTCCTGAACTCAGTGCATAGCCCGCCAACGCTATCGCTGCGCTGGCGAGTAAGCAGAGCCGGGCAAAGTGCAGGATAATCTCTTGCTTCTCCTCAGAAGATCCTCCTTTCAGGCGAGCGCGTAACTTCCATAGCACTCTTAGCGAAAGAAAGATGGCGAGCGTCCAGAGGATTATGTAACCCACGCTCCAAGTGGTATGAAGTATTTTGCATGACATGCTTCGAGGACTGGCATCAATAGCATAAGCTATTGCTGAAACTGGGCAGAATGGGTCTCCCGTAGCTGTAGGTAGGCTCATCCGTATTGTTTCTTTCATCCCTAGCAAAAGGTGTGGCAGCGAGTTAGCTGAGTGTACATAACGTCCATTGAAGTTGTTCAGAAAGAGGGAAAGCGAATCCTGTCCAGACGGTGCTTGAAAATTATACACAATCAGAGGAAACGCACCGATGACAAAACCGAGTAGCAGGAATACTGGTGCCCACGATCGCAAATCACGCCAGCAAAACAGCAACAGCAGCATACTCGACATCATGAAAAATGGTAGCACAATCATGTCCGACCATATACCCAGCCCCACCACCAGTCCCCAACCTCCATAGGCAGCAAAGCGCAGCCACCTCCTGCCGCGAGATAGGTCCTGGCTAGAGGTAAGTGAGAGCCAGGAAGCCAGCAGAAACGCAAGAGTACCAAAAAAGAGCGTTTGAGTGGAACCACCCTTAGCATAAAGTTCCCATAGGAAGATGGCATTTGGTCCCAAGCCCAGCAAAACCAGCACGAACAGTGCCAACTTTTTTGTGTAGAGCAAGCTTGTCAGCAGATACATGCTTGCAAAGAAGAAGCCATCGAGTAGAATGGTGCCCAGCCGCAAGGTGAACAACGAGGCACCAAAGAGGCGAAAGAATGCCGCCCCAAGATAGGCCTCTATGGTACCCATATAGCTTTGCCCATAATAAAAGAGAGGATGTTCGCCGTTATAAGCAATATGGCGTGCCATTATGCCCATCGTCCCCTCATCAGCATTGGTCGTCGGCCAGCCCAAAATGGTTAAGAGGACGCGCAGACAAACGGCAAACACTATGATGAGCAGGGCAGAGAGTTCATATTTGCTTCTGCGAAGATGTTCCAACCACTTTGAGACAAAACGTTGCTTTACACTCTGAGAATGCAAGGTCATTTTCACCTCTTGATCTCCTCTTTCCCTATTACTTTGATGTCTCCGTGCAGTCAAAGCCGATGGCCGAGAGGAAGTGGCATTAGCCTTTTTGCGCGTGAACGGGGCCCACAACTAGAGAGGGCAACTGGCCCTGGACACTATTCTTTCAACAAATGCTTCCGCGTAGCCAACCATGCTCCTAACAGGCATATAAGCCCTCCACCAACCATCCACACAACGAGAAGGAGGAGAGAAAGCGTCGCACTATTCCTACCTATCGTAATATGGTCTGGGTAGGATGGAATAGAGCTTGCCAACAACATTAGACCAAAGAGCAGAGCTCCTCCTATAATACCAGCTAAAAAGCCTAAACCACGTCGTTCAACCATCTTGCCAGCTGCAAAGCCAGCCGCAAAGAAAATCAGCAAGCTCAAAAACACTTTCAAGCCCTGCACACCAACTAAAGCCAGAGCTGTGTTGACCGTCAAGCGATTACTGACCATCTCCTGAGTAGCCCTTTGGAACACGGGAGCATACAAGAGGACGATCACAATATGGAAGAGCGCACTCATTATTCCCGCCACAAGAGCTATATTCAGCACATACTTGAGTCGCTTAAATAATGGGAGGGGTCTCGTCGTTGAGGGAGGTGCAGCAACTGCCTTCTGGACCTGTGATGGCTGTGAAATAGGAGCGGCTGGAATAGCTTTCTCTGTCTGTGGAAAATCATACTTCCTGGGGGTCACAAGCACGGTTGGAGGTAGGAAGTAAGAAGAAGTCGAAGCCTCTTGAGGAGGAAGGATAGGCAGAGGCCAGCAAAGGCCCGCACATCGACAAAACGTTGCTGTGGTTCTTTGGCAAGGGCCTTCATCACCACTTGCTCAATACTGGCTGAAAGCAGAGGCACCTTCTCGCGTAACGATGGTGGAGCAACAAAAAGATGCTGTGTACACACTTCCTTAAACGTGCCACGAAAAGGCAATTCTCCACAGAGCCATTCGTAGACTACCACGCCCAAAGCATATTGATCGCTGGCTGGCAGCGGGCGGCCTTCAATCTGTTCGGGCGCCATATAGGCTGCGGTGCCAGCAACCTCCTCGGTGCTCGATTGACGAGAAGTTTGAGCAATAAGCGCAATGCCAAAGTCACTCAGCAACACCTCGTCGCGTCGCCCCACCAGCATGTTTTCCGGCTTGATATCGCGGTGGATAACCTTTGCCTCATGAGCATAGTGGAGAGCGTCAGCTACCTGCCGCACGTAAGAGAGAATAGTAGGTAAAGGAAGACGTGTACCAGGAGCATATCGCTGACGTAGCGTCCCATTTGGCGCGTAGTCCATGACTAGAAAAGGTGTTTTCTTCTCCACTCCAAAATCGAGAGTCCGTACAATGTGAGGATGATTCAAACGTGCGATGGTCTGTGCCTCTTTGAGAAACTCTTCACGTACCTGCGTACTTACCACTTTCATCCGTAACAATTTGATGGCTGCTGGCGTTTTTAGATAAAGATGCTCTGCCAAATAGACATCGGCAAAGCCACCATGTCCAATCAGACGCACCAGATGATAGTTACCAAGGCGCTGGCCTTCACGCCCACCACGCTCTGCCATCGTCGTCTTCTCGTTTCATTGCGTCACGTCCTTGAAAGTTCCTTCCAAACATCCTCTCTAAGATACGTCCTGCCAGAGTCGACAGTTTCAGGCCCGCCAAGGTTGGAACAGGCGAGCCAGCATTTTTTGCTGAAGGAATCCCGCTTCCTGTAAAGAGAGAATACATTTATAGAGTGTATTGAGAACGTGGCTAGTATAACTGATCTGGGGGGGTATGGCAATTACTATATGGCAAGTGCGCAAGTAAGCACAAGAAACGATACTCAATTTTATTTCGGAGCACCAACACGTCCTTGTGAGTTCTCTCCCGTAATCGTATAATGAGAGCGACGGGCAGGCGAGGAGGTAACCCGTGGCAGATCGACACCATCTCAAGCTTCTCAAGAAAGGTTCACGTGCCTGGAATACGTGGAGAGCAACACATCTAGAGAGACGACCAAACCTGAGTGGGGCGTTCCTCAGGGAAGCGAACCTGGGCGGAGCTGACCTCTCTGAAGCCAATCTCTTTCGGGCCAACCTCATCAAGGCTGCACTCCCCGGAGCGACCCTCAGGGAAGCGAACCTGGGCGGAGCTGACCTCTCCGAAGCCAATCTCTTTCGGGCCAACCTCATCAGGGCTGCACTCCCCGGAGCGACCCTCAGGGAAGCGAACCTGAGTGGGGCTGACCTCTATGGAGCGGACCTCACCTCGACGAACTTGAGCGGAGCGAACCTGAGCGAGGCAAGCCTCAGGGGAACCGATCTGAGCGGAGCCAACCTCTCTTTGGCGAACCTGAGCGGGGCCGATCTCTTGGGTGGCAATCTTCGCGGGGCTGACCTGAGCGGGGCCGATCTCTCCATCGCATCCCTCAGGGAGGCAAATCTGTACTGGGCGAACCTCACCGGAGCAACTCTTCGGGGAGCCGATCTCAGGGGAGCAAACCTCAATAGAGCCGACCTCAGGGAAGCGAATCTGAGCAGGGCCAACCTCGAGGAAGCGAGCCTGAGGGGTGCAACGCTCACCGGGGCGACCCTCAAGGAAGCGAATCTGAGCAGGGCTGATCTCAGGTGGGCACAGTTCATCAGGGCAACCCTCAGTGAGAGCCTTCTCGGGTTGGCCAACCTCACCGGGGCAATGCTGAGCGGGGCCGACCTGAGTGGAGCCGATCTCAGCAGGGCCAATCTCACCGTTGCATGCCTCAGAGAAGCCGATCTCTACCTGGCAAGTCTCAGGGGAGCCATCCTCAAGGGGACCGATCTCAGCAGGGCCGACCTCAGGGGAGCCAATCTCACCATGGTGACCCTCAGCGGGGCCAACTTCAGTGGAACAAACCTCAAAGGAGCTCTACTCGACAAAGGGGACTTTCCTGATCTCCAGAGTTGAACTTATTCTTTGCATCAACGGGTCTAATCTCTTGTCTCTACTCAACCTCTTGCTGTGTACTTTCTCTGCGTCTAGACCCAAATCATTAGTTAGGGCATTAGATTTCAGTGAAGGAAAGGGCAATTGTAGACACATGTTGGACAATTTCTGCTATTGCCAGAGCGTCTAGCTGCTCTTATACTTGCTCTGAGACCAGCCGAAAGCTGTTCTCATTCTCTCGCATGTCAACACATTATGCGTCTGGGAAGGGGAGAGGGAACTGTGCATCTCCTCTTCTTGAGCAAAGGAAAGGGCCAGGTTATGCTTTCTACTCTGGATCTGAAAAGCAGCTATGAAGAGCAAGGATATGCTGTTGCGCGCCAACTATTCACTGCTGACGAGGTGGCATTGCTGCGCGAACACTATATGCGACTGCGTGCGCAAGGACCTCACCCAGGGGATCTGGTTGGCGTTGATGCCACCAGTGAAGATCCGCTCAAGCGCTATCCACGCATGATTCATATGCACCATTGGGACGAGATCAGCTTGCGCTGGCTCCTTGATGAACGTCTCAATCACCTCCTTACCTTCTTGGTAGGACAGGAACCTTATGCGGTGCAAACGATGCTCTACTTTAAGCCACCTCAAGCACGGGGTCAGGCACTCCATCAAGATCAGTTTTTTCTCAAGGTTCAGCCAGGAACGTGCATAGCAGCCTGGCTCGCACTGGATCCGTGCGACGAGGCCAACGGCTGCATGCAGGTGGTTCCGAGGAGTCATCGATGGTCAATCCTCTGCACGGCGAAGGCAGACACCACCATCAGCTTCACCGACGTGACCGTTCCCCTGCCCGAGGGCCAGAAAGCCCGTCCTGTTCTCATGGAGGCGGGTGATGTCCTGTTTTTCGGGGGATCGCTTGTGCATGGCAGTTTTCCCAACACCACAGCAGACCGCTTTCGCCGTGCCTTGATCGGCCATTACATTTCCGGCGATGCCGAGCATGTGACGGCATTTATGCGGCCAGTTTTGCGTATGGATGGGAGCATTGTAACGCTCAAGGTGAGCGAGCCAGGGGGTCCTTGCGGGGTGTGGGTGGAAAAGGACGGGCAGCCACTCATCGAGATGAGTGGCATCGAAACGAATACCACCTTCCGAAGTGAATAATGTCCTGGCGAGGACATTAGCGAAAAGATGGTATGGGACAGAGATGGTGAATAACCATCTCTGTCGTTAAATGCATTTCCTGGCACGTCTACCAAATAGCTTGTCCTACCTCTTGTCTCTACTCAACCTCTTGCTGTATACTTTCTCTGCATCTATACCCAAATCATTTTTTAAATAACATACAGCAAGAGGTAGACAGCATGGCACCCTCTTCATCTCAGCCTGAACGCAGCAAAGTCCTCATCAGCTACAGTCAGACAGATGTCCGATTTTTACGGCAACTGCAAACGCATCTCAAACCCTATCAACGAGAAGCATTGATGGATTACTGGGATGACACCAGAATAGCAGCAGGAGCCGATTGGCGAGAGGAGATCAGGCAAGCCATCGCTACTGCAAAAGTAGCGGTATTGCTAATGAGTAGTGACTTTTTGGCCTCAGACTTCATTGCAGAAAACGAACTACCACCACTACTTGCTGCTGCGAAAGAACAAGGGGTCACTATTTTGCCGGTATTGGTGCAGCCATGTGCTTATGATGTAATGGGCTTATCGAAGTTCCAAGCAGTACGTGTACCCAATATCCCTTTTAAGTCTGTAAGTGAGATGAGTGCGCCCCAAAGGAACAAGTTATGGGTGCAGGTGGCAAAGGATATCATCAGAGTACTTAACACAGCACAACCTCCCGCGGCGGCGATAGTTCCTCCTAGCTCTGCCGAGGCGGGGAGTGTGAGCATGACCACAGTTGCGCCCACGCCAGCGACACGTCCTGCCAACTACATTCCCTTTCCCCGCAGTCGCTTGTTCCAACCCCGGCCCGGCGAGTTCGAGCAGCTGGAAGCTTTGCTCTTCGGCTCGGCAGCGAGCCAGCAAGCCATCCGCCTGGGCCTGGTGGGTATCGGCAAAACACAGCTGGCGGTCGAACTGGCGTACCGCTGTCTGGATCAGCACCGCTTTCCTGGTGGCATCTTCTGGATGACGGCCACCGGCACCAACACGTTTGACTGGCAGCACCAGCTGGCCGACCTCGCCTTTCGGACGGGATACCTGCCGCCCGACGATGATGTCTCACATGTGGAAAACGAGGCAAAACGTGCCCGCCACTTCTGCCGCTATCTGGCCGCGCATGGGGATGCCCTGCTGATCCTCGATAACGTCGAGGATCCCAATCTCGTGATGAAGGCTCTGCCTGATTTGGCAGGTGGAGATGTGGCCTGTGCTCTCGTGTACACCTCACGCAGTCAACTGGTTCCGCAGGGCGTGGAGCCATACGGCGTCGAGCAGCTCCCGCCAGAGGCGGCCTGGCGCCTGTTGTTGGAGACGACGCGTCCCGCGCTACTGGCTGAAGTGCTGGCGGGAAGCGCTCGTGTAGAGGCCATGGCGACACGCAGGGTCTGCCAGCTGGTCGGCTACCTTCCGCTGGCTCTGGTGCAGCTGCGCAGCCTGCTCTCGCGTGACACGTCCCTCTCGCTGGCACGCCTAGTCGAGGCGCTGACGCAACGCGGGCCGCTCAGTGTCATGGAGACGCTCTTTGCCACCATGGACTTGAGCTGGCAGCAGGTACGCCACGAGGGCGCACGCCGCCTCTTTCAACTGGCCGCCTTTTTCCCCGAGGCGGCTC
>WNGM01003810.1_pt1 | contig 12000 bp, 13 predicted proteins | sample 5400571 | NCBI WGS metagenome assembly WNGM01 (sample SAMN13153378, study PRJNA577476) | soil metagenome | isolation source: 100 cm soil or saprolite under Garry oak tree replicate 2 | place: USA:California | collected 2016-06-15
CCGGGTCGGCGGGAGGCGGGCGAGCGCCGGGCTGGCGAGCCTCCGCACCGCCCAGAGCTTCTCGAGGCCCGCCCGGTCCACCGCCGTCTCCACGTGGATGGTGACCGCACGCAGGCCCTGCACCGCGTCACCCACCACCCCGCGGGCCGCGGCTGCCGTCTCCCGCTCGAACTCGACCAGGAGCAGCCCGTCGAGCCCCTGGGGCAGCGCTCCTCCTTCGTCGCGGACGAAGTCGAGCAACGTCCGGTCGAGCAGCTCGACCGCCGAGGGGTTGAGCGCCACCAGATACGGCACTGCCTCCGCGAGCTGCTCCAGGCTCCGGAACCCGAGAGCCACGCCGGCGACATCGACCGGGATGGGCTCGAGCCGCCACTCCACAGCCGTGACGAAGGCGAGCGTTCCCTCGGAGCCGACCAGCAGGTCCAGCTCGTCGCCCGACTCGCCGTACCGGTCGAGCGCGTAGCCCGCCGAGCTCTTGCGCGTCTTCGGAAACCGGGCCGCGACAAGCTGCCGCTGCTCGGGCGACAGGACGAACCTCTCCCCTCTCCTATCTCCCCGTTTGACTCGCCGCGCCTCGCCATCCGCTCCGATGATTTCGATGGCCTCGACCCAGGTGCGCACGCTGCCGCAGCGCACCGAGCGCGGACCCGCCGCGTTGGTCGCCACCATGCCCCCCGCGGTGGCGAACTCTCCGGACGAGGGATCGGGCGGGAGGCGGAGCCCGAACGGTCGCGCGGTCTCGCTCACGGCGGCCCACGTCACCGATGCGCCCACCCACATCGCGCGGCGCGCCCAGTCCGGCGCCGTCCAGCGGAACCCCTGGCTCAGGTCCACGATCACTCCCCTCCCCACGCTCCCGCCCGCCATCCCGCTCCCCGCCCCCCGCGGCACGAGCGGGGTGCCCGTCTCCGCCGCCCAGCGGACCAAATGTTGCAGCTCCTCGACACCGCGCGGCACGGCGACCGCCGCGGGAAGAATCCGGTAGATCCCGGCACCTTCCGCGTACGCGGCGCGGCTCCGCAGATCGGTGAAAAGGCCGGGGAAAGGGGAGGGGGGAAGGGGCGCGGCCACAATCGGAGAACTTACTACGCGCGGTCTCAGCTTGACACCGCGAGGGGCCAGGGTGAAGCTTGACCGGCCATGACCTCTGACACACCGCGCGCGCACCTCATCCACATCGAGACCGACCGCCGCCTGGGACACGAGTGGGACGAGTGGGACGGCAGGCCGCTGCCTGGCAATGGCGACTTCTCGGCTCCTCCCGGCCTGTTCTTCCGCTACGCCGGCCTCACGCTGGCGCTCGTCGCGGGCGGTGCGGCCGCTGTGATCTTCCTGCTCGCGCCGCGGCTGGCCTCCGTCGCCCCGGCCCTGCCCGCCGGCGTCTGGCTGGCCCTCGGCGCTGCGACCGCGCTCGCGTGGCTGTGGTTCGGCGTGCTGCTCCTTTCCTTCTATGGAAGGCTGCTCCTGCTCCCGGAGGGGTGGCTCGAGCGGGGGCCCTACCTCCATCTCATGAACGTGACGTCGTACGTGTCGCGCGCGTTCCGCAAGCGGGACTGGGTGGAGCACGCCGCGATCGACGTCTACAACACGCTTGCCGTGCGGCGGCAGCGTCGCGTGGGGAAAGGCGAGCTGCTGGTCCTGATCCCGCGCTGCCTCTCGAAGCAGGCGTTGGACGGGGTGCTGGCGATCGCCGGTCGCTACGAGGTGCCGGTGTTCGTGGCCACGCGCGGGCAGCTCGCGCGGCGCGTGATCCGCGAGCGGCGGCCGCGGGCGGTGGTGGCGGTGGCGTGCGAGCGGGACATGATGACGGGGCTGCGCGACGTGGCGGGCAAGCTGCCGGTGCTGGGGCTGACGATGCGCCTCCCCAACGGGCCGTGCCGGGACGCGATGCTCGATCTGGAAACGATGGAGCGGTGGGTGAGAAGCTGGGTAACCGCCTAACCGCCTGCCTTCGGTACTCCGAATCGCTCCTTCAGCTTCTCCACGAATTTCTGCGCGAGCTTGTACCCCTCGTCGTCTTTGGAGAGGATCACCTCGAGATCCCGCTCGACGCGTGACGGGTCGTAGCGGGGGCGGTACACGGGCTCGATCGTGAGCCGGGTCTGCCCGGGCACGTAGGGGTCGGCCCAGAAGCGGATCCTCACGGTGGCGGCGAGATTCGAGATGTCCCGCTCGTGGCGCCGGGTGCGGTGCGCCTGCGTGTCGTACCACGCGGTCTCGACGTAGCCGTCGCGTACGTTGGACCGCGCCACCTCAAGACTCTCCGCCGGCACCAGATTCGCGAGCTCCGCCGTGACGCGCTCCGGGCGCGCGTTGAGGACGACGACGAGGGCACGGGGATCCGGTCGGAAATCGGGGCGAGTGGTGACGGGGGTGCACGACAGCAAGAAAACGGCGAGGGACAGTCGGACAGTCGGACGGTTTGGCCGGGCGTTGGTCCGCCTTTCCGTCCGACTGTCCGACCGTCCGACCGTCCGACGCATTTAGCGTTTGTGCGGCGCCGAGTCCGCGTGCTCGTGCCCGTGCCCATGCTCGTCCTCTTCCGCCTCACCCGGCTGGTGATGGTGCCCCGCTGCGCGGCTCTGCATCTCCGCGTGCATCGTCGCGGTCGTGAGGCCGGCGGCGTGCTCGAACATCATCTTCCCGCCGATTGCCCCCGTCCACACGATCCCCACCAGGCCCGCCACGCCCAGCAGGCGCAGGCCGGCCTCTTCGGCGCGGGTGAGCCGCGCGCGGCGAAACAGCTTCCACGCCAGCACGATGGTGAAGATGCCCATCGTCGTGAGTGCGAGCGTCTCGTGCGTCTCCATGAGTTCGTGGACCGCCTCGCTGTGCTCGATCGCGTCCTCGGCCTCGAGGCCGGCGACCACCGCCACCCAGCCGCCGATGACCCCCGCCCACAGGGTCCAGAGCGCCGCCGCCTTGAGCGAATCGCGCTTCGTGAGCCACGCGCCGAGGTCGAACAGCACGGTCACCAAGAGCAGCGCCGCGGGCAGGTCGTTCACCGCCGCGTGAAAGCGAGGCCAGTCGTAGCCGAACATTGCCGGTCGGTCCCTTGCGCTGGGGCTTGAGAGGGGGGTCGGGGGGTCGGAGGGGGTCAGACGCCCAGGTCGACGACCCGGGGTGGATCGCCGGAATAATCGTAGAAGCCCTTGCCGCTCTTCCGACCGTTCATGCCGGCGAGCACCATGCGCTTGAGGAGCGGCGGCGGCGCGTAGCGCTGCTCGCGGTATTCGGCGAACATGATCTCCGCGATCTTGTAGGTCGTGTCGAGCCCGACGAAGTCGAGCAGCGTGAGCGGGCCCATGGGGTAGCCGCAGCCGAGCTGCATCGCCTTGTCGACGTCCGGCACGCTGCCGACGCCGCGCTCCACCGCCCGGATCGCGTCGAGTAGGTAGGGGACGAGCAGCAGGTTCACGATGAACCCGGAGTTGTCCTTCGCCGCCACCGGCTCCTTCCCGAGCGACTTGGCGAACGCGAACGCGCGCTCGAAGGTCTCGGCCGACGTCGTCACCGTCCGTACCACTTCGACGAGCGGCATCAGCGGGACCGGATTGAAAAAGTGGAGGCCGACGAACCGGTCGCCGCGCGTGGTCGCCGCGGCCATGGCGGCGATCGTGAGGCTCGAGGTGTTCGAGGCGAAGATGGCGCTCGGGCCGGTGAGGGCGTCGAGCTCCCGCCACAGCGAGTTCTTGAGCTCGAGGTCCTCCGTCACCGCTTCGACGACGATGTCACAGCCCTTCAGGTCGGCCGTCGTGGTCGTGAAGCGCAGGCGCTTGAGGGTCGCTTCGCGGTCGCCGGCGGCAAGCTTCCCCTTCTCCACGAACTTGGCGAGCGACCGCTCGATCCCCGCGCGGGCCTTGTCCCACACCTGCTGGGACACATCGCGCACGAGCGTCTCGTAGCCCGCGGTCGCGGCCACCTGCGCGATACCGCTCCCCATCAGGCCGCACCCCAGCACCCCGACCCGCTTGATCTCGGCCATTGCGCTCCTGCGGTTTGTTCGGGTGGACTAGCCCCGGGGCCGCGCGCCGGGGGCGTCGAAGGCCTTCCGCAGTTCCTCGGCGAGGCGCGCGAACGCGGTGACGCGCGGACCGGGGAGCGCGTGCTCGGGCTTGATCTCGCCCCGTTCCACGCGGTCGAGCACCTGCTCCAGGCCCACCTGGATGCGCTCATTCTCGCGGCGGTGGCGGCGCGCGACCGCGATGGCCGCGACCCACGTCGCGAGCGCGGGCGCGAGGCTCCATGGGGCGAGCACGCCGAGCACCGGTACGCTGGCGGCGAGCGCCACGCCCAAGGCCACGAGCCCGGCCGCGCCCCCCAACCGCCGGACGCGCAGTTCCCGCACGTCGGCGACGAGCCGCGCGTGACAGAAGCCGGTCTCGAGGGGGGTGACCTGGGCCGCCACTTCGGTGGCGCGTGCGAGGGCGAAGGTCTTCCCGCCCGCGCCGAGCGCGCGCTGGATCGAGGCGAACGCGCCAACCCGGGGCTCCCATGTCGTGCGGTCGGCGTAGCGACGCTTCACCTGGAGCGATTCCTCCCCCTCCATCCAGGCCGTGAGGGCCCGCTCCACACCGGCTTTGTCGCCGGGCACGACGCGCTCCGCCATGAGCAGCGACGGCCCCGTGAGCCAGGCGAACAGGCCGCCGCGCCCGCCCCCCGCAACGACGCTTCGCGTCTGCTCCTCGAGCAGCGCCTGCTTCAGGTAGCGCCCCGGGATGCCGACGTCCTGCCCCAGCGCCAGCAGCTCCCCCTCGGTGAGCCCCTCACCGATGTCCCGCTCCGCGGCCTGCAGCTCGGCCGCGCGCTGGATGATGCGCTCGAGCGCCTCGCGGCTGATGAGCTCGCCCGGCATCGCTAGACCTCGGCGGCGCTCTTCTTCGGCACCGCGGGCAACGTCTCGCCCGAGGCCTTCTCCGGGAGGGCCGTCCGCTTCGTCACCGTCTCGAGGAAGCCCTTGAGCAGATCGATCGGGATCGGGAAGAACGTCGTGGAGTTGTTCTCCGAGGAGATCTCGGTCACCGTCTGGAGGTAGCGCAGCTGGATCGCCACGGGCTCGGAGCCGATGATGTGCGCGGCCTGCGCCAGCTTCTCCGACGCCTGCAGCTCGCCTTCGGCGTTGATGACCTTCGCCCGGCGCTCGCGCTCCGCCTCGGCCTGCCGCGCCATGGCGCGCTTCATCTCGGGCGGGAGGTCTACGTCCTTCACCTCCACGGCCGAGACCTCGATACCCCAATTCTCGGTGCGCTTGTCGATGATGTTCTTCAGGATGTCGTTGATCTTCTCGCGGTTCATCAGCAGCTCGTCGAGCTCCGTCTCACCCAGCACGGAGCGCAGCGTCGTCTGCGCCAGCTGGCTCGTGGCGTAGAGGTAGTTCTCCACGCCGATCACCGCCTTCACGGGGTCCTTCACCAGCATGTAGAGGACGGCGTTCACCTTGATCGAGATGTTGTCCCGTGTGATCACGTCTTGGGGCGGGATGTCCATCGCCACGACGCGCAAGCTGACCGTCTGCGTCTTCGCGAACAGCGGCGGCACGTAGATCAGCCCCGGGCCCTTGGCGCCCCACGAGCGCCCCAGGAAGAAGTACACCGCGCGCTCGTACTCCCGCAGCACCTTGAGGCCGCCGAAGAGATACAGCGCCAGGACGCCGAGGACGGCGGTCACCACCACGTCCATCGCGACTCCTCCTCAGCCGAGGAAAGCTTCCACGATCACCGCCGCCCCCTGTCCGCCGCCGATGCAAGCCGACCCCAGCCCAAAGCGCCGCTTCCCGGCCCGCAGCGCGTGCAGCAGGTGGATCGTGATGCGGGTGCCGCTCGCGGCGAGCGGGTGCCCGATCGCGATCGCGCCGCCATGGACGTTGGTCTTCGCGCGGTCGAGGCCCAGCTCCTTCTCCACCGCTAGGTACTGCGGGGCGAACGCCTCGTTCACCTCTACCAGGTCCATCTGCGCGAGCGTCATCCCAGCCTTCGCGAGCGCCTTGCGTGCTGCCGGGGCCGGCCCGATCCCCATGACCTGGGGCTCGACGCCCGCGACCGCCCACGCCACGAGCCGGCCCAACGGCTTCAGGCCGTGGCCCTGGGCGAAGTCCTCGCCCGCGATCACCGTCGCCGCGGCACCGTCGCAGATCCCCGACGCGTTGCCCGCGGTGACGAGCCCATCCTTCTTGAAGTACGGCTTCAGACCCATCAGGACCTCGAGGGTCGTGTCGGGTCGCATGTGCTCGTCCGCGCGGAATTCGACCGTCTGACCCTTCTTCTTGACGGGCACGGGGATCACCTCGTCGGTGAACACGCAGTCGTCCCAGGCCCGCTTGGCGCGCTGCTGCGACGCGAGGGCCACTTCGTCTACGGCCTTACGGGTGAGCTGGTAGCGCTCGGCGAGCTGCTCCGCAGTCTCGGCCATCGAGAGCCCGCACTGCGGGTCCTTGAGCGCTTCCCACAACAGGTCCTCGAGCGGGGCTGCGGGGCCGAGCCGCAGCCCCCAGCGGGCGCCCCGCACGACGTGCGGCGCCTGGCTCATCGATTCGGTGCCGCCCGCGAGCACTGCCTGGGCTTCGCCGAGCAGGATGAGCTGGGCGCCCTGGGTGATCGCCTCGAACCCCGAGCCGCACAATCGGTTGACGGTCACGGCGGGGACCTCGATCGGGAGGCCCGCCTTCAGCCCCACGTGGCGGGCGCAGTAGATGGCGTCGGCCGAGGTCTGAAGCGCGTTGCCGAAGACGGTGTGGCCGATCTCGGCTGCCGCTACGCCCGAGCGCTCCAGGGCATGCTTCGCCGCCGCGGCGCCGAGCTCGATGGCCGACACGTCCTTGAGCGAGCCGCCGAAGGTGCCGAAGCCGGTGAGCACGCCCGACAGGAACACGACGTCTTTATGGGAACCCTGGGTCTTCATGGGGGAAGCTCCGCGCCAGATGAGGGGAATATCGGGGATACGGCGGGGGGGCGGTAGGGACGAGGCCACGGCGAGCGTGTTACCCGGGCTGAGAGCCCGGGCTCGGCGTTAGGGTGGCGCCCTGTAAGGGCGCACCCCCGGCCGAGCGCGCCCTCTCAGGGCGCGAAACCAACGGAGCGGGCCGAGAGCATCAGAGCTGCTCGGCGATCGTCGCGGCAACTTCCCGCGTCCCCGCCTTCCCCCCGATGTCCGGCGTGCGCACGCCCGCCGCGAGCGTCTCCCGCACCGCCCGCTCGACATCGCGCGCCGCCTCCGCGTGCCCCAGCTGCTCGAACATCAGTGCGCCCGTGAGCACGGCCGCCATGGGGTTCGCCACGCCCTTGCCGGCGAGCGGCGGCGCCGAACCGTGCACCGGCTCGAACAGCCCCGGCCGGCCGGGGTGGAGGTTGGCGCTCGCGGCGAGTCCGAGGCCGCCGACGAGCCCCGCGCCGAGGTCAGAGAGGATGTCGCCGTACAGGTTGTTCGTGACGATCACCTGGAACCGCTCGGGCTCGCGCACCAGTTCCATCGCGAGCGCGTCCACGTAGCGGTGCTCCGCGGCGATCCCCGGATACTCTGCGGCGATCGCCTGGAAGCGCTCTTGCCACACTCGGTGCGCCGGAACCGCGTTGGACTTGTCGCTCATCGTGACGCGGGTCTTGCCGCGTGCGTTCGCCCACTGGAACGCGGCCCGAATGATCCGCTCGACGCCCTTGGTGGTATTCACTTCCTCGGCCACGTACTCGCCGTCGGAAACCCGGCCGCGTCCCAAGTACACGCCTTCTGTGTTCTCCCGAAAGATGACGAAATCGATCCCGAAATCCTCGACCGCCCCCGACCGCCCTCGACCGCCCGTCACCGCCCGCAGCGGAGTCAGGTCCGGGTGCAGCAGCTGGACTGGGCGAAAATTGATGTAGAGATCCAACCGAAACCTCAGGCCCAGCAGGATGTCGCGGGCGTGCTCGTTTCCTGGCACGCGGGGGTCGCCGAGTGCGCCCAAGAAGATCGCGTCGACCTCGTCCCGTAAGTGACTGAACGCCGCGTCTGGCAGGGTCTCTCCGATCTTCAGGTAGTGATCGGCGGAGTAGGGTAAGTGTTCCCACGCGAGAGCGAACCGGTGCTTCTTCGCGACGGCATCTAGCACCGGGATCGCTGCCTCGATCACCTCAGGCCCGATACCATCCCCTGCAATGACCGCAATCCGATGGGCCTTCACGGTCCGACTGTCCGACCGTCCGACCGTCACTCGAACCCCGTGGCGCGGCCGCAACTCACACAGTAGCGCCAGCCCACGTCCACCTCGCTGCCGCACGCCGGGCAGCGCAGCTCCCCGGAGGGCGGCTGCCCGCACTGCGGGCAGAAGTTCACCTTGCGGTTCCCCGGCACCGTCTCGCCGCAATAGGGGCACTGGCGCGGCGTCTCGGATTGCTCCGCCAGCTCGAACGGTGATGCCGACTCGGACGTCGGGGCGGCGCCGGTCTCCTCTTCCTCGTCTTCCTCGTGCTGCTCCGCCTCGTCGGGCGCCTCGGACAGCGGGGGTAGTGGCGGCGGTGCGTATGCTCGGTCACCCCGCAAGAACCGCTCGGCCGCGAGCCGGTTGAGGCTCAGGATCGCGTGGGGGAATTGCCGGAAGAGAGCGGTGTCGGGATTCGATTCGGCGGCCTCGCGCTGCAGCGCCTGCTGGACCTCGGACGGATCGAGTGAGGCGTACCCCCGCTCCCCGGAGAGCAGCCGCAGCACCGCCATCTCGTAGTCCTGATGGGTGGCGACCTTGAGGGTCGAGCGGTTGGAGCGGTACGGGACGAGCCGCTCGTATACCTCGGCGGCAGGGAAGGGGATGGCGAGCCGGCCTGGCGCGTCCTGCGCCAGCACGGTCACCAGTCGCTCGAACAACCGATCGAGATCATCCGCCATTCACCACTCTCTTCCCCGTTCCCCGGCCGCTTACCTGACGATCACCACGCCCTTCATGAACGGGTGCGGCGTGCAGTGATAGGTGAACGTCCCCGGCCTGTCGAACCGGTGGACGTAGCTACCGTCGTGCGGGATCGGTGGCGACCCTGGCTCGGTACCGTCGAACGTCACCGTGTGCTCGATCGGGTCGGCGTTGGTCCAGCGCACGGCCTGCCCGGTGGCGATCCTGATGGTGTCACCGCGGAACTGGAATGCGTCCATCCGCACGTCGGCCGCGACCGTAGCGCCGGCGGCCGTGCCGAGCACGACCGCAGCGGGCTTGTGGAACCAGGGGCTGAAGCGCTTCAAGTGGAGCGGGATCGTGAACTCGAAGCCATAGAGGGTGAGGGTCGATCCCGTAGGAGCGTACCCGATCGACGCTCCCTGAATCGTAGCGCTGGTGGCGTTGCTCGCCTGCAGTGAGAACGTGTGAGGCGAGCCCGGGATCAAGAAGTTCAGCGCTACACTCCATGCCGAGCGCCCGTTGACGGGCGCCATGAACGACCCAACATCCCCGCTCACGGCGATGTAGCGAGTGAGACGAGCCACGAACCCGCCAGCGAGCGCCACCTGATGCTCGCCCGGCGTGCCGAGCTCGCGATTGACGCCCCGCACAGCCGCTTGCAGCGTGACGGGGCCGCGGGTCCAATCCACGCTAGCCTCGCCATCCACGCTCTTTGCGAGGAGGTTGTACGCCGGAGCGAAGGCAACCGTAAAGCCCTCCCGCCCCTCGGCCCCAAAGAATCGCCACCTGGCGAATACCTCTGTTTCGTTGCTCGACTGTGCCCCGGCTCCAGTGCCAACGATGGACTTGGTTGCGAACCGCGCACCAAAGGCGATGCCGCGACCGAACCCCGCAGCGAGCGTGAAGGTCGGGTGGTTCTCCACGAAGTGCCCCGCGCCCGGGTACACGTAGAAGCGATGAAGGAAGTTGAACTGCACGACTCCTGCATCGGGTGCCCACGTTCCCCCCATGTTAGGCGCCCGATAGAGCAGGGATTGCGCGCCGAGCGGCACAGTGGCTGATGGGATCGCGAGGGCGAGCAAAACCAACAAGACACGCTTCATGATGGACCCTCCCTGGCATGAGGTGTTCGAGCGAAGTCTTGCCTCTCCGTTCCGCGTTCCGCGTTTCGCGCTCCGCGTTCGATCACCGCCACTCGTGCACCCATTTGTCGTACAGCACGGGGACGACGCCCCCCTGCTGGAGCACCTCGATCCCCGACGGGTCGCGGTACGCCTTGCGGTAAAACACGTGGGTCACACCCGAGTTGATGATCAGCTTGGCGCACATCACGCACGGCGAGGCGCTGATGAACGCCACCTTGTCGCGCATGCTGCCCGGGGCCTTCACGAGCGCGTTCATCTCGGAATGAATGCAGCCGCAGCTCCCCGGCACGGCGGAGTCGCACTTGTTCGGCAGGCCCCGTGCATTCCCGTTGTAGCCGATCGCCAGCACGTTCTCGAGCCGCTGGTCGGTGACCACCGTCCCGACCTGGAGCCGCGCGCAGGTGGATCGCTTCGCCAGCTCCTCCGCCATGCGCATATACACCTCGTACAGGGGGATGCGCTCGACCGGGGGCGCCGTAGCACGGTCGGGGAGGATGTTCAGGAAGTGCGTGTTGGCGGGGACGCCGTCCTTAAAAACGCTCACTGAGCTCCCAATCCGGGTCGTAGTCTTGGTACAGCCCGCCGGCGCGTCGCTGCGCGAGCCAGGTGTCGAAGCCCGAGGGGACAAGCCCGTCGGAGCGCTCCTGGCGCTGCGCCGCGCGGATCGCGAGGTCGTTGGCGTATTCGTTCTTGGCATGGCCCGCATGCCCCTCGATCCACCGCCAGGCGACTTCGTGCGCCGCCGTGGCCTGCACGAGCTTCTGCCACAGCTCCTGGTTCTCCAGGGCACCACCTTTGCGCTTCCAGCCGCGCTGCTCCCATCCCTTCACCCACTCGCTCATCCCCTTCACCAGGTACTGCGAGTCGGAGACGTAGAGCACGCGCGCGCGCTTCCACTGGCGGCGGATCCATTCCAGCGTCGCGATGGCGCCCGCGAGGGCCATCTTGTTGTTCGTCGTTTGCGGAGAGTACTCGTAGAAATCCCACCGCGCCACGCTGTCCCCCGCGGGTGCCTCGATCAGGGCGGCGTTGCCGCCGGGGCTCGGCTTGGAGCTGTCGTTCCCGAGGCAGCTCTCGTCGGCGTGCACGAGGATGCGGATCGGCTCGGTGCGCGCCGGCATGTCAGGGCTGGATCACGACCGGGATGTCGGTCTGGCGCAGGATCTCCTCGGCGTGGGACACGACGACGGCGCTGGGCCGTCCCTCGCGGTGGCTCATGTGCGCCCCGGCGAACAGCGCGTCGCACCGGACGCGCTTGATCACGCGGGCCGCTACTTCGCCGGGCTTCCCCGCCTCGACGTGCGTCACGAAGGCGACGCGCTCCATCGAGAGCGTCGCCTCGGCGACGCCCACCACTTTGAGCCCCGCCTCCCGGTCGTCGTTGGCGTGGATGACGTGGATCGTGCTCTCGGCGACGCTTGCGAACTGCATCGCCAGTTCCAGCGCGCGGCGGCTCGTATCGCGCCCGTCGAAGGCGACCGCCAACGACTGCATCGGCGACGGCTGGCCGCCGCACACGATCACGCAGCGCTCCGCGATGCGGATGAGGGAGGTGACCGTGGGGCCGAGCGCGTCGCCCTTGGTGGTGACGCCACGGCGGCCCACCAACACGGCGTCCGCGGACTTGGCCAGCTCGGCGAGCTCGACGTCGGGATGCCCGGCGAGCGCCACGGTTTCGACTTTGAGCCCGGCGGCGAGCAACCGCTCTCGCGCCCGATCGAGCATCGCCGCCCCGTCCACGGTGCGCCCGCCTGGCTCGTCGACATAGGCGACGAGGATGGTGCTGCCGAACCGCTTCCCCAGCACGACCGCCTGCTCGAAGGCCGAATCGGCCCGCGGGCTCCCGTCGAGACCCACCAGCAGGCGGGTGAACACGGCTACGGCAGCACCGCGAAGAACTCCAGCTCGCGCAGCGGGAACGACAGGACCTCACCCGTCATCGGCAGCCTCCCCTCGAGCGCTTCCTCACGCTCGTTCGTGTCGAGCCGCTCGGCGACCACG
>WNGM01007840.1_pt1 | contig 12000 bp, 9 predicted proteins | sample 5400571 | NCBI WGS metagenome assembly WNGM01 (sample SAMN13153378, study PRJNA577476) | soil metagenome | isolation source: 100 cm soil or saprolite under Garry oak tree replicate 2 | place: USA:California | collected 2016-06-15
TACGCGGAGCCGGACGCTCGGTCTCCGCACGCCGTCTTCGCCGACGAGCGGGCGGTGCTCAGCGGCGCGACACCGCGACAGGCCTATCTCGATAGCGAGCAACTCGTCCGCATCGCGCGCGAGCACGGCGCCGACGCGATCCATCCGGGTTATGGCTTTCTGTCCGAAAACCCAGCGTTCGCGGAGGCTTGTGTCAACAACGGGCTGACTTTCATCGGTCCGCCAGCGACCAGCATGCGGGCGATGGGTGACAAGGTCGAGGCCCGCCGCCGGATGATCGCCGCGGGCGTCCCCGTGGTGCCCGGGACGACCGCCCTTGCGGATGAGGCGGCCGCGATCTCTGAGGCGAAACGGATCGGCTACCCGGTGATGGTCAAGGCGGCTGCCGGCGGCGGCGGTATCGGCATGCGGGTCGCCAAGGGGCCCGATGATCTCCCTGCGGCGTTCGAAGCTTGCCGCCGAGCGGCGCAAAGCTCCTTCGGCAGTCCCGACGTCTACCTGGAGCGCTATCTCGAGCATCCGCGGCACATCGAGATGCAGATCCTTGCCGACGATCAGGGAACGACCGTCGCACTGGGTGAGCGCGAATGCTCGATCCAGCGGCGACACCAGAAGTTGCTCGAGGAGACGCCGGCCGTCGGCCTGAGCGCGTCGCGCCGGCGTGCCATGGCCGAAGCGGCCGTCAAGGCGGCGGCCGCGGTGGCTTACCGCAACGCCGGCACGATCGAGTTCATCGTCTCGGGGGAGGAGTTCTACTTCCTCGAGATGAATACCCGCCTTCAGGTCGAGCATCCAGTAACAGAATCAGTGCTCGGCATCGATCTCGTCCGCGAGCAGATCCGCCTCGCTCGTGGCGAGCGGATCCCGGACAGCGGCTATCCGCAACCCCGCGGCCATGCCATCGAGTTTCGGATCAACGCCGAGGATCCCTTGCGCAACTTCATGCCGACGCCGCGACGCGTCCAGCGCTACGCGCCGCCGAGCGGGCCGGGCGTGCGGGTCGACAGTGGCATCAGGCCGCACCAGGAGATCTCGCCGCATTTCGACTCGCTCTTGTTGAAGCTCATCGTCTGGGCAGATGACCGCGAGTCGGCGATCGGTCGCGGGCGGCGTGCCCTGCAGGAGTTCGTCCTCACCGGGCCGAAGACCACCATCCCCTTTCACCGAGCGCTCCTCGAAGAGCCGGACTTTCACGCCGGCCGGATTTCGACCAGCTTCATCCAGGACCATCCGAGCCTGCTCGAACGGACCCGGGAGTTCGAGGCGCAACACTCTCCCTTCGAGTCGCTCTACGGTGCCGGCGAGGTGGCAGCGGCCATCGCCGCCGGCGTGGTCCTTAGCGGGGAGGCTTAGCGGCCGACCACCTGGGCGTGGTACTCCTCGGCCAGGGTGACGCCGTTGATGTCGGTGACACCGGTTGTCACTACGAGCTGATACGTGCTCCCGGACCGCAAGCTCAGCGTCAAGGTCGCCGTATGGGTCTCGGGATCGAACGCGATCTGGCTCCTCACGGCTTTGCCGTCGGCGTCCTTGACCTGGATCGTATCGGTTGTCACCGTCTCCGGCCGCAGGTCGGCATCGAAGTGGACCCGGACCTGGTAGCCCGGTGAGGTTGGGACGACGTCATATGAGAGGACGGTCGGGCCGCGGCCCAACGTGACCGCGGGTGTCGAGGTGACGGCGTCGACCAGGTAGCGCTGGTCCTTGAGAACCAGGGTCAGCTGCTCTTCGAAGAAGCTCCGCTGCACGCCCGCACGCGAGACGAAGATGCGCACCCCGACGAGGAAGCGGTTGGGATTCGAGCCGGTCAGCTGGACGGTCACCGGGTAGTACCGGTCGAACCTGGTGCCCGCCGGACTGAGCAGCGCAGACCCGCCACCCTGATAGGCGCTCAGTCCGGAGGCATCAAGGCTCTCTTGCGCCGCCACGCTATCCCCCTTGAGCCGCGCCTCCATGAACCTCTCGACTTCGGCGAGGGCCTGCTTCGATGCGGCGTCGGATTCCGAGGGCGCGGTGCTCGCGGTCCAGAACGCCCGACCGCCGGCTTCATCCTGCCTCGTGAAGATGACGAGGTCGCCATGGGATGACCACTGCGGGCTCGAATACTCTTGCTGGGAGCCAAAGTCTCGGAGCCCGCTGCCACCCGCATTGATCAGCATCAACCGCGAGGCGGAACTGCTCGCACCCACCGGCTTGCTGGCGAGCATCAGGGAGGCCCCGTCCGGAGCCCAGTTCAGATCCGACCAGGTCTGTCCTGTCGGACTGGTTGCGATCCGCTGGGCGTTCTTTCCTCCGACAGCGACGTAGAGATAGCTTCCGGACGGTTGCGGCACGACGAGGGCCAGATCGCCCTTCGGCGACCAGGCAAAGCCGGTCGCGCCCGCCGGCAACGGGCTGAGCGATCCCGAGACCAGGTCCATCACGGTCGAGCCGTCGACCGACTCCACCGCGAGCAGCGAGCCCAGGGTTGACCCCGCCAGGCTGCCGTGCTGCATCCGGATCGCGCGGCCGTTGACTTGCCCACCACGGACGTCAACGGTGACGAGACGGCCCTGGTTGATATAGGCGATCCGATCGCTCCCGATCCAGACCGGTGCGCGATCAGGGACAGTGCCGAGGGTCGCGATCGTTCCCTGCGAGTTCCCTTGCAGGTCCCAGATCCCCAGGTTGGCCTGGTTGCTGGAGGTGACCTGCCAGGCGGCGAACACACCGCCCGTCGGCGCCGCCGCCGGGAAGGTGCCGCCGGGCACGAGGAGGCGAATCGGCGCGCTCGAGGTGCTCATCAGCCAGATGTCGGTGGTCGCCGGCGCCGCTGCGCCCGAGACCGTGGCGGTTGCGGAGGCGCCTGGGGACGACCCTGGGCCCGGCTGTCCCGCGGGCCGGGTGACGAGCAGCTGGCCATTCGGCGTCCACGCGCCGTTGAAGACGGTGCCGGCGTCCGCCAGCCGGCTCTCCTGACCAAAACTGACGTTTGCGCTCAAGTACGAGGGCGGCACGACCGGTACGACCGGTGCCTTGACGGTGGTGAAATGGACCACGACCGGCGTTGGCGCCGGCGCCGGCCGGGGGGTGCTGGCCGGGTTAGCCGGGTTTGGGGTGGGCGGGACCGCCCGTGGCTTCAGGCTGACCGTGTAGGTCGTGTTTGGGGCGAGCGGGTGATCGGGGATGATCACCAGGTTCTGGCCCACCCACTGCTTCGTCACCGAGGTGGCCGGTTCGATGACCACCGTGTCGGCGATCGCGTTCTTGTCGATCGGACCGGTGAACCGGATCACGATCGGCTCGCCGGTTGCCACGTTCGTCTTGTTCTGGAGGTGAGACAGGTCGACCGCGACCATCGCCGACGTCGGAGATTGGTTGTGGAGATAGATCTGGATGCCGAGCACGACCAGGAAGCCGGCCGCCACCGCGGCCATGGCCGGCGCCAGCACCTTCGGGCGGAGGCTGAAGGGGAAGCCGCGCGGGGCCGTCCGCGGCGAGAGGGTGCGACGGGCTTGTGTCATCAGCCTGGTGCGCAGGTAGGTGCGGAAGTTCGGATCCAGGGGCGGCGCGGCCGGCCGGGACAGCTTCAGCAGGTCAACGACCTCGCGGTGTGCGGGGTCCTGGAAGAGCTCCTCGAGCTCGGGATCGTTCGTCATGTCAGTCCTGCCTCGAATTCCGGCGGCAACTCGCGGCGAAGCCGTTCGACGGCGCGATGGAGGAGGAGTTTGACCGCGCCAGCGCTCTTGCCCATGATCTGGGCGATCTCCTCGATCTTCTTGTCCTCACCGAATTTGAGCACCATCGCCGCCCGCTGGTGGCGGGGCAGCTGATCGATCGCCGACCAGACGCGGCGGCTACGATCGCGGCGCACGACCTCGTCGTCACCTCGCCGTGCTGGCCGCGGTAATGGTCGGCGACCGCGTTCAGCGTGATCTGGTAGAGCCAGGAGGAGAAGGGATGGCCGGAGTAGGTATACCGCTTGATATTTCTCAGCGCCTTGAAAAACACCTCCGACGTCACATCCTCTGCCAGGGACTGGTCGCGAACTCTGGAATACGCAAAGCGATAAATCTGCGGGAAGTAACGATCGTAAAGAGCCCCGAACGCATCGGGGTCTTCTTTCGCACGCTCGACGAGTTCCCGCTCTTCAAAATCCGGCATCAGGGCACCCCACAGGGCGCCCGCTGGAGATTGAACGGGAGGCCGCCCCTCTTGGTTACGTGTTGCGCCAATTTACCAGCAACTCCCCGTTAGATCAAAAGTCGCCAGCGGTGCGGTAGGTTACGGAGACTCGTTTGTGCCGTGCTGCGGCCGTTATAATCAGGCCGTCACCGACGGCCCGCCACCCCAAAGGAGACCAGCCGCCGATTGATCCCCCGATACGCTCACCCGGAGATGAGCGAGATCTTCTCTCCAAATCAGCGGTACGAGTTGTGGCTGCGAATCGAGCTCACCGTCTGTGAGGGTTGGGCGGACCTGGGTGAGATTCCGCGGTCGGTGCTGGAGCGCCTTCGCCAGGCTCGGGTCGATCCCGACCACATCGCCCGCCTCGAGGAGCGGGTTGGGCATGACGTGGTCGCGTTCCTGGATTCCCTCGCGGACTCGATTGGCGGCGAGGACGCCCGTTACCTTCATCGCGGCCTGACCTCCTCGGACGTTCTCGACACGGCGCTGGCGCTGCAGCTGGTGCAGGCTGCGGACATCCTTCTAAAGGATGTCGACCGGCTGTCGTCGGTCATCCGTCGCCGGGCGGTCGAAGAACGAAACACCCTGATGGCCGGGCGTACCCACGGCATCCATGCCGAGCCGGTGAGCTTCGGCTTCGTCCTTGCCGGCTGGCTCGATGAGCTCGACCGCGACCGGCAACGGCTGGTCACCACCCGCGAGGACATCAGGGTCGGCAAGCTCTCCGGGGCGGTCGGCACGCACGCCACCGTCGAGCCGGGCCTCGAGGAGTCGGCGTTGAAGAAGCTGGGCCTGCGGGTGGCGCCGGTCACCACCCAGGTGATTGCCCGCGACCGCCACGCCGCCTACCTCACGACGCTGGCGGTGCTGGCCGGCGGCCTGGAAAAATTCGCAACGGACATCCGGCACCTGCAGCGGAGTGAGGTGGCGGAAGTGCGCGAGCCCTTCGGGGCCGAGCAGAAGGGGTCCTCGGCGATGCCCCACAAGCGAAACCCCGTGCTGAGTGAGCGGATCTGCGGTCTCGCGCGCGTCGTCCGGGGCTATGCGCAGACGGCGCTGGAAAACCAGGCACTCTGGCACGAGCGCGATATCAGCCATTCCTCGGCGGAGCGGATCATCTTCCCGGACGCCTGCTCGTTGCTCGATTACATGCTGCAGCTGATGGCGGAGATCCTCGAGGGACTGACCATCGACCGCGAGCGCATGCGCGCCAACCTCTATCGCAGCGGCGGCGTCGTCTTCTCGCAGCGGGTATTGCTGGCATTGGTACAGAAGGGAATGTCGCGGCAGGATGCCTACCGCGTGGTGCAACGGGCGGCGCTCAGCGCGCTCGACGGCGGACAGGACTTCAAGGCCATCGTCGGGCAAAGCCCGGAAGTGCGCGAGCGGCTCACCGCCGCGGAGCTGGCGGAGCTCTTCGATCCCGCGTTTTACCTTCGTCATCTCGACGTGACCTTCGATCGGCTCGGTATCGAGCCCGCTCCCGTGGAGTCACGAACGTGAGCGCCATGATGACGACCTCGCTGCCGCTCCCCCTGCACTCACGAGGGAAGGTGCGCGATACCTACCGACTGAGCGAGCGCGAGCTTCTGATGGTGTCGACCGATCGGATCTCCGCCTTCGATGTCGTGTTGCCAACACCGATTCCCGAGAAGGGACGGGTGCTCAACGGGCTCACGCACGGCTGGCTCTCGCAGACGACGCACCTGATCCGAAACCATATGGCGGGGGACCAGTCGATCCCCCAGGAACTCCTTCATGCTGAGCCTGACCTGGGGGAACGGGCGATGCGGGTGGTGATGGCAGAGCCGATCATGTTCGAGTGCGTGGTTCGCGGGTACATCTCAGGATCGGGCTGGAAAGACTACAAGCGCACCGGATCGATCGCTGGTGACCCGCTGCCGGCCGGCCTGAAGGAAAGCGACCGCCTTCCCGAACCCATCTTCACCCCGGCCACAAAAGCCCTAACTGGGCATGATGAAAACATCTCGCGTGCCGAACTGGCCAGGCGGACCGGTGAGGAGCTCGCGCAGACCCTCGAGCAGGCAAGCCTCGTCCTCTATCAGTTCGGCGTTGCGCGCGCCCTCGAGCGTGGGCTGATCCTCGCTGACACGAAGTTCGAATTCGGCGTTCACGAGGGTGACGTCATCCTGATCGATGAGGTGATGACCCCGGATTCTTCTCGCTTCTGGGACCTCGAGCAGTACCGCCCGGGCGGCCCCCAGGCTTCCTTTGACAAGCAGTACCTGCGCGACTACCTCGAGGAGATCGGCTGGAACAAGCAGCCTCCCGCTCCGCCGCTCCCCCCTGAGGTCGTCCAGGGGACGAGCGGACGCTACCTGGAGGCGATGCGACGCCTCGCCTTCCGCTATGCGGCGGCGCGGCCATGAGATATCGGGCAGAGGTCTTTGTCACGCTCAAGCCCGTCGTCAATGACCCGGCCGGCCTCACGATCAGGGGCGGGCTGCACGCACTTGGGTTCGACTCGGTGACCGAGGTTCGCGCCGGCAAGTACCTCGTGCTGACACTCGACGAGCCCGATGCCACAGAGGCCCGGGCGCGCCTCGACGCCATGGCGAAGCAGCTCCTTGCCAACGCCGTGATCGAGGATTACCGGATCGAGCTCGAGCCGGTCGGCGAGCCGGTCGTCGCTGGGGACCCGTCCGCTTGAGGACCGGGATCGTGGTCTTCCCCGGCACCTGGAGTGACCGGGATTGCGCCCATGCGGTTCTCGACGTGCTGAAGGAACCGGTGCGCTACATCGATCATCGTGAGCAAAATGTCGACGGCCTGGAGCTCGTGATCCTCCCCGGCGGCTTCTCCTATGGCGACTACCTGCGCTGCGGCGCCATCGCTCGCTTCGCCCCGGTCATGGAGGCGGTCGCGGACTTCGCCAATCGCGGCGGCCTGGTGCTGGGCATCTGCAACGGCTTTCAGATCCTGCAAGAGGCCCGCCTCTTGCCCGGCGCGCTCCTGAGGAACGCGTCCTGCGAGTTCCGCTGTGAATGGGTTCACCTGCGCGTCGAGCAGAGCAACTCCGCCTTCACGCTCGACTGCCGCCCCGGACAGGTGCTGCGGATCCCGATCTCACACGGCGAGGGCAACTTCTTCGCCGATCCAAAAACCCTTGATACGCTCGAACGCAATGGGCAGGTCGTGTTTCGCTATTGCGCTCCGGACGGCCGGGTGACGGCGGATTCGAATCCCAATGGTTCGGTGCGGAACATCGCGGGCATCTCCAACGCGCGCGGCAACGTGGTCGGCATGATGCCGCATCCGGAACGAGCTTGCGAGGCCTTGCTCGGCGGCGACGACGGGCTGCTCGTCTTCCGCTCGGCCATCCATGCCCTGGCGCGGGTGGCGGTCTAATGCCGGCCGTTATCGCCCGGTCCCAATTGGCAGCGGTGGCTCTCAATGAGGATGAATACCGTGCGATCGTCCGGGCCATCGGGCGAGATCCCAACGACCTGGAAACCGGCATGTTCGGCGCGCTCTGGAGCGAGCATTGCGCCTACAAGACCTCGAAGGCCTTATTGCGTCAGTTGCCGACCGAGGGGCCGCACGTCCTCCAGGGACCCGGCGAGAACGCGGGCGCCGTCGACATCGGCGATGGGCTGGCGGTTGTCTTCAAGATCGAGTCACACAATCATCCATCGGCCATCGAGCCCTACCAGGGGGCGGCCACCGGGGTTGGCGGGATCCTTCGCGACGTCTTCGCGATGGGCGCACGGCCGATGGCGATCCTCGACGCGCTCCGTTTCGGTCCGCTCGATTCAGGACGGGGCCGCCACCTGTTCCACGGGGTCGTCGCCGGGATTGGCGGCTACGGCAACTGCTTCGGCTGTCCAACGGTTGGCGGCGACGTCTACTTCGATGAGGGCTACGCCGACAATCCGGTCGTCAATGCCATGTGCGTCGGCCTGGTTCGCCACGAGGGGTTGCGCCGCGCCAGCGCCGACCGTGCCGGTGACGTGGTCCTTCTCGTCGGTGCCGACACCGGGCGTGATGGGATTCACGGCGCTACCTTTGCCTCGGTTGAGATGGATGAGCGATCGGCCGAGCGCCGTCCCGCGGTCCAGGTTGGCAACCCATTTCTGGAGAAACTGCTCTGCGAAGCGTGCCTGCAGCTCAACGAGCTGGATGGCGTCACGGCCATCCAGGACCTGGGCGCGGCCGGCTTGACGAGTGCGGCCGGCGAGCTGGCTCACCGCGGCCGGCGCGGGATCGATATCAATGTGGACCGGGTGAGCCGCCGCGAGCAGGGCATGTCCGCGTACGACGTCATGCTGTCCGAGTCACAGGAACGAATGCTAGTCGTCGTGCGGCCGGAGGCGGAGGCATCGGCGCGCGAGGTCTTCGATCACTTCGAGTTGCACGCGGATCGAATCGGGACGATCACCGGCACGGGACGGATGCGGGTGCGCGAACACGGCATCGTAGTCGCGGATGTGCCTTTGAAGGCCCTGATCGACGGCGTTCCCCTCCGGACGCCGGCGGCCGCCTTTGCGGAGAAGCGGCCGGCGCCGGTGATGCCACTGGTCGAGGAACCGGAAGCCATCCTGCTGGACTTGATCGGCAGCCCGAACCTGCGAAGCCGCCGCTCCATCTATCGCACCTACGATCACCAGGTGCAGGACAACACGGTGATTGGCCCAGGTTTCGACGCCGCCCTGCTACGGGTGCCCGCGACCAACAAGGGCCTGGCGCTGACCACCGACGGCAACGCGCGCTACGTCGCGCTGGACCCGTACGAGGGCACCAGGGCCGCGGTGGCGGAGGCAGCCCGCAACATCGTCTGCACCGGGGCCCGGCCGATCGCGGTCACCAACTGCTTGAACTTCGGTAATCCGGAGCGGCCGCAGATCTTCGGCCAGCTGCAAGAGAGCGTCCGAGGCCTCGCCGATGCCTGCCGCGCCCTCGAGCTGCCCGTCGTGAGCGGCAACGTCAGCCTCTACAACGAGACCAGTGAACGGAACATCCCACCGACTCCCGTGATCGGGATGGTCGGCCTGCTCGACGACCTGTCCCTTCGGTGCCCGGCCGGGTTCCAGGACGATGGCGATATCGTCTTCCTCCTGGGCGAGACGCACGAGGAGCTCGCCGGTAGTGAGTATTTGCGACTCCTCGGCGCGCCTCTCGAAGGCCGGCCACCAATAGTGAGTTTCGAGGCGGAGCGTCGTCTGCAAGCGGCGATGCTCGATTCCATCGGCAGAGGGGTGCTACGCTGCGCCCACGATGTTTCCGACGGAGGCCTGCTGATCGCGCTGGCGGAAAGTGCCCTCTACGGTGGCCGCGGGCTCCGTTGCCCCGGTATCGCCGGGCCGGTCAGTCGCGAGGCCGCCTATTTCGGTGAGTCGCAGGGACGAATCGTTGTCACTGTCGTGCCGCGCCGCGTTCCCGAGCTGCAGAAACTGATGGCCAAGCATCACGTTCCACTGCAGGCGATCGGTGTGGTCGGTGGCGAGGATTTCCAGGTAGGATCTGACATCCGCATCTCGTTGGACACCCTTGGGCAATCCTGGGAGACGGCATTTTGATGCGTCATCTGATGGCCGACGAGCGGATGCACGAAGCCTGCGGTCTGTTCGGCATCGACGCCACCGGCGAGGACGTTGCCAACCTGACCTATTTCGGCCTTTATGCCCTGCAGCACCGCGGGCAGGAGAGCGCCGGGATTGCGACCAGCGACGGTCATGTCTTGCGCATGCACAAGGACATGGGCCTGGTGGCGCAGGCCTTCGACGCCGACGCACTCGAGCGTCTCACCGGGCACCTCGCGCTCGGTCACACGCGCTACTCGACGACCGGATCGAACCGGCTCGAGAACGCCCAGCCCATCATCGTCGAGCATCCGCAGCTTGGAAGCATCGCCATCGCCCACAATGGCAACCTCACGAACACGCAACTGCTGCGTGACGACCTCGAGCATCATGGCGTTCGATTCAAGACCTCGAGCGACACCGAGGTCCTCGCCGAACTCGTGGCGCACACGATTGGAACCGACATCGTGTCGGTCTTGCGCCGCGCGCTGCCTCGGTTGCAGGGTGCGTATTGCCTCCTGTTCCTCACCAAAGACGCGCTGGTCGGCGTCCGTGACCCTCTCGGGATCCGCCCCCTCTGCCTGGGACGCTTGCCGGACGGCGGCGCCATCATCACCTCGGAGACCTGCGCGCTCGATACCGTCGGCGCCGAGTTCGTGCGTGAGATCGAGCCGGGTGAGGCGGTCATGCTCGGCCGTGGCGAGCCGGTGGCGGAGCCGCTCCTGCCGTCGACGCGCAAGGCGATGTGTATGTTCGAGTTCATCTACTTCGCGCGTCCTGACTCGCGTCTGCAGGGTCAGTCGCTGTACGAGGCCCGTCGCAACATGGGCCGCGAGCTGGCCCGCGAGGCGCCGGCGGAGGCCGACATCGTCATCTCGCTTCCCGATTCGGGCACACCGGCGGCCGTTGGGTTCGCCGAGGCGAGCGGCATTCCCTACAGCGAGGGATTGATCAAGAGCCGCTACATCACCCGCACTTTTATCCAGCCGAACCAACGGCTGCGCAACATCGGCATCAAGTTGAAGTTCAACCCGCTTCGCGAGATCCTCGAGGGGAAACGCGTCGTGCTCGTCGATGATTCGATCGTGCGCGGCACCACCAGCCGCAAGATCGTGGAAGAATTGCGCCGCGCCGGGACGAAGACCGTCCACTTTCGCGTGAGCAGCCCGCCGATCCAGTGGCCCTGCTTCATGGGAATCGACATCGCCAGCCGTTCAGAGCTGATCGCTTCCGGCCGCAGCGTCGAGGAGGTGGAGCGCCTGATCGGCGCCGACTCCTTGAAGTACTTGAGCAAGGCCGGGCTATTCCGGGCGGTGAAGAATGTCAACGGATTCTGCATGGCCTGCTTCGACGGCGATTATCCGGTCCCGGTACCGGTGCAGCTCGAGATGGACAAGATGGCACTGGAGACGGTAGCGCGATGACGACATACCGCGATTCCGGCGTCGACGTCGAGGCCGGCAACCGGACGGTCGAGTTGATCAAGCCGCTTGCGGCATCAACCCAGGGCCCCGAGGTGCTCGCCGGCGTGGGCCCCTTCAGCGGCCTCTTTGCGCTCGACACCCATCGCTACCGGCAGCCCGTCCTGGTGGCGAGCACCGACGGTGTCGGCACCAAGGTCTTGCTGGCGGCGGGCGCGGGGCGTCACGCGCAGATTGGCGCCGACCTGGTCAACCACTGCGTGAACGACGTGCTGACGGCGGGCGCGGAGCCGCTCTTTTTCCTGGATTACGTGGCGACCGGCATCCTGGATCCGCCGGTCGTCGCCGAGGTCGTCGGCGGGATGGCGGATGCCTGCCGGCAGGTGAACTGCGCGCTGCTGGGCGGCGAGACGGCGGAGATGCCGGGGCTCTATCAACCCGCCACCTACGACGTCGCCGGATTCATGGTCGGCGTCTGCGAGCGCGACGCGGTCATCGACGGTACGTCGATCCGGGAAGGCGACGCGCTGCTCGCCCTTCCCTCGACCGGCCTCCACACCAATGGGTACAGCCTGGCTCGCCGCGTGATCCCGCGCCAGGCCTTAACGCAAACGATTCCGGGCACGGGAGAGACGGTGCTGGAGGCGCTCCTCGCCCCGCACCGCGCCTATCTCGATCCCGTTCGCCGCCTGCGGGAGGCGGTCAACGTCAAAGGGCTCGCGCACATCACCGGCGGGGGCATCGTCGGCAACCTGCCACGCATCCTGCCGGTCGGCCTGGGAGCCCGCATCCAGCGCGGTGCCTGGCCGGAGCCGGCCATCTTCTCCTATCTCGCGCCCTTCACCCCCGACGAGGAGATGTGGCGGACCTTC
>WNGM01003812.1_pt1 | contig 11998 bp, 12 predicted proteins | sample 5400571 | NCBI WGS metagenome assembly WNGM01 (sample SAMN13153378, study PRJNA577476) | soil metagenome | isolation source: 100 cm soil or saprolite under Garry oak tree replicate 2 | place: USA:California | collected 2016-06-15
ACATTTATCGGCGAAGACCTCTATCATCTTCAGCACTGTCAGTCGCTTCTCTGCTTCTTTCCTTGTTTCCGGTGAGAGGGGCACTTTTCATCGGCCGAGCTTCTCAGCCATGGCCAGCAGTCTGGAATATCTTCTTCGTAGGCCTAATAGGCTGTAGATGGAGATTACAGAGAGAAGAAACAGGACAACAGTCAGAGCGGTCTCCACTACCGCCGACGTGTCTAGTGCTGGACGCATCGGGAACCCGAATCCGCCCGGCTGGAAATATACAAAGAAGAGCAGCCTCAGTAACGATGATATTGCCAGCAGAAGAGCGAAAGCAGCTATCAACGCCTGAGTAGTAATCGTCCTGAGGAGATCGTCAGCCATGCGGGGCGCGTCCTCCTTGAAAGCGGCCAATACTTCTTTTAGCAGAGGATCCTCGATTGACGACACGTTCTATCCTTCTCCTCCATGGAAATGAAAGGTGCTCACAATCGACTCGGGCTCAAGTGGATTTAAGCAGATTCCTAGATTGAGTTGAAGAATTGGGAGCGCGCTGAAGCCCTGTTCTCTCTCAGAACTTTGGAGGCGAGGGTCAGCAGACAGGAAAGGCCGGCGAGAAATCCCAAGGCACGTAAATGCAGACTTCAACAGAGTTCTATTCAATGCTTACGTTCATTGTGACAATCTTCCACCTCTGAACGTTTGGCTGAACTTTACCCGGCGACTCCCTCAGAAGACTCACTGAGCGAAGTCTCTTTTTTCTGATCACACGCCATCAATTCAAATAGCCTCGCTGCACTGTTTCACCCCCGCCGTGGTGCGATTCATTCCAGTATTCTATCTGGTAACGAATGCCACGTCAACTGACGGATTCGGCTCTTTGCTATCGAATGCGATTGGGCCCATTATAGGAGGCCTGTTAGCCTTGACTGGAAGTTTCCTTGTCTATTATTTTACCAATAAAGCGGCTGAACGGCGACACAACGAACAGCTTGACCGTGAGGACAAGAAGAAGGCGCTTAGGCAACTGTCCGAACTGTTGAACTCTCCACTAACCACCGCTTACGAATGGTCAAAGAAAATTACTGATTTCCTCTACAGCTACGACGGAGGTTTCATTCCCACTGAACTAAGCAAGAGAGTAAGCGACGAAATGTACTCGATTCAGAAGCGTTTGGAGACAATTAACCCTGAATACGCGTTGACTGAGGAAGAGATACAGTCAATTATTGACGAGCAGAATGCCCTCTACCATGAGCTACCAGAACATGAAGCCGAGTTGGAAGTCATCGAACACGTAAAGAAAGTAAAAGCGGATTTCGTCCAACAAATAAGAGCATCACCGCTGGGAACCGAGAGGTCATCCTTAGGAACGAGGATTCGCAAACGCCTTCGTCTGTCCGCGTCATAAGAGAGTGACCGTCACCGTGAGGCGCGGACCTGATGGATGTCTCGAACTTCGCGCTCGATGCGGGAGAAAGTGCTCGAGGACAAAAGCGAATCCGGTTCTTTCGGTTAGATCTGGAACTTTCGGAACTTTCCGGTTTTCTTCTTCAGCCAGAGTGCGCCTTGTATTACAGTTCTGAAACTCATCAAGAAAAACCCTGCTAACACTTGTCGGAACTCAACTCCCTGAATTGTCACTGCTCCGTTTGGGCCCGCGTATCCCACAATTACCGCCAGGGTAGTGTACGCTCTCCAAACAGCGATCCCTATAATGGCAAATCCGGCGACCCAAGCTACCGCTCCAACTAATTCCAGCAGTCGGGTGCCCGAAATCTGAACTTCCTTCTGCAAGCCGATCGTCCGAATTTCCTGAGATTCCTGGGTCATCTTTTCTTCACTCGAAGAATCGTGAAATCCAACTCATGCCTCCAACAACAGTGACGACGATCGCAACCAAGTAGTAGACTGTGAGCAAACCGCCAACGAGCCCGAGGGGTGCATGGGCGGCCAATCCTAGAAATCCAAGGACTCCTGGAATGATTAGGAAAAGAACAACAAGGTATTCTACGGCATTCTGGACGGTGTTTTTGGCCTTCGAATGAAAGCCGTGTTTGTGTTTCGACATTTCCCTAAGCAATGGGCTTTGCGATGGGCATCACAACTTTTCCGCAACCTGTGCAGAACACGCCCGCAAACCATTTCCCTGGATAGCTCACGAAGTTCTTCTGGTCGTTCGCCATCTCAGTCAGGTTGGTGTCGCAATCTGGACAAAATCTCTCCATCGTGACCGCAAGGGCCATATGTGGTTTCGATTAATAAAAATCTTGAGGGGAGCGAAAGTGATCCTTTGACATTGCTCAGTTTACCATCTCTTTGGCATATACGCGTTGCGCGATTATGGCTGGCTTGTGGACCTTGAAACGACTCACTGAGCTACGCCAGAAAGAGGGCTTTGGCCTTCAGGCGGATAATTGCTTGATGTTCGGCGTAGTGCTCCTTGCAGAACCATCTGCGACAGCCAAAACAGAAGAGTATCGTTTCATGCTCGCAGCCTGAGGCGTGGCAGCCGGATTGCATAGGCCCAGTGAGACGTAGGACTCTGATTGGTCATAGAGAGGTACCTGTTAGTCTACTATGGACGGCCCACATGCTAGTGAACTTTTTATGAAATCGACTGCTCACTGTTGAAGGAATTTGCCCATGTGGCGGCCAGAGAAAGAGACTTCGATTGCGATTATTTCAGGGGTCGCCTTCGCTCTGATTCTGGTGTTTGCAGGCTATCAGCTCTTCGTTTTTGGTGCCGTAGACACTTCGCTGTTCGGCTCAACGAGTCAGTTAGGATTAACCCTAACGCTGGGTTCAACCTTCGGAATCAACCTGGGAGAATCGATCAAGAAGGGTGAACATGTTCCCGGAAAGTTCGCCTTCCTCGCTTCATTCTTCGGAACACTGTTCGCTGTGATGATAGGGTACGGACTATACTCCATCTATCATAACCAGGTCTCAATTGGGCTCCTCACGGTTGTGGACCTTGGTCTTTCGGCGGTAGCATTTACCGCGATAATGCACACTAAACTCGTCGGACCAAAGGGAATCGACCACCTCAAACAGATTCTTGATGGATTCTCGACCAAGGGTTCTCCGGCTATTCTGACAGGATACGCCACTGCAACAGTTGCAGGGGTTGCAGTTGGAGTCTTCGTGGGAGGCGGTGTAGGGATCGTGGCCAATCTTCCTTGGGCTTGGCGAGAGTACAGGCGATGGCAGAACGGGGACCTTAGGGTTCAATCAGAATAATCTACGGTAATCCGGGAGGCCATCGTCGAGGCCCTTGGTTAGATATTGCGGGAGGGAATCGTTTGGCATCGACTTCATTGAACATGGAAACGATCAGCGGGTAGTTCCATCCTAAGGCATCGGCAAACTGAGCAAGTTCGTTTTGTATGATGTCAGGCCTGATATTCCAATATGTCACATGCTCCTTGTACCGAGCGAGAATCCGTCGGATATCCTCTTGAGTCAGTTGGCTGACCCATCCCATCGAAAATTTCTCGGTTCTTATGATCGAAACGCAAAAGGGCATTCTGAAATCCCCGGTCGCTCCAGTCGATCTCCAGATGAGCCAATCGCCCCAGTTCGTGAAGGGATATGCGCTGATCTGGCTCAACTTGATGTCACCGCAACGGGCAGTCTTCTCGGTCGTCTGAATTTCAGGCGCAGAAGATCCCTAATCTGATTTCCGGTGAAGGCGAGCAACAGTGCCACTCCAATGAGAGTGAATGCTCTAACGTCAAAGCTCTGATGAGTTAGGTCAATGTTTGAGAGCGAGCTGGATAGAAATACTAAGGCGACCAGAGTAGAACCGGCTATCCCGGCAGATTCGATGGCAAAGCGGACAAGGCCGTTTGTCAAACGTGAAGGCTCGAACTTTCGGTTTTTCCATGCAACGGAGATATCATCGACAGCGGCAACCCAACAACAAAGATCACTGCAAGAAAGCCGGACTTAGCTGGTATTACCAGATCTATCCCTCCGAAGAGTAGAGAGTACAGAACCACAAGGGCATAGACAAGCATCTGAAAAAGAGCGGCAATTGTGAGAGTGATCCCCAGAATTGGGGCAAGACTCGATCGGCTGCGTGCCCTTAGGTCTGGGTCGGATGATGTTGTGATTCCCATGCCCTCAAGTCGTTTGAGTTATGGTCTCAGCTTGCAACCGAGTGGTAATTTTTCCCTTAGCAAGATTTTTCGAGATGAATTTTTCGTTCGCATCGATAGAAATTACGGCTACGCTGTATAGTCCGGGTGTAGCTCCGCTCGTGCTGATTTGGGTTGACCAATTCCGCCCTGACACCAAATAGGTCATTGGGGATGCTCGCTGTGATCCATTGTTGAATGTGGTAACTGCTTGAACATCTCCACGTTCAACCAAAGTCCCGTCATTGGGCCGAGTTATCCTGGCCGTGACCGTGAGAAACCCTCCTATTGCGCACTCCACAGGGTTCAGTCCGATATCCATGTAGACGGCCCTTTCTAGTGTGTTTTTCCGGTGATTGAATTCGAGGAGGATTCTGTTGCTGATTAGCCAGTATGCCAAGAACCTCTCAATATCATACGTATCGTGCTTGTGGTGCGGGTCATTTCGTTCCCCGAAATACCAGCGGAGAAGGTGGTAGATGGGTTCTGAATCGCCCCCTACGTCTCTGATGAGACCACAGTCTCTCAAAGCATCGACTAAGTGGAGGCCGAAGCTCTTGCTCTTGTCCAGTTTTTCGTCAGTGAAGATCTCGTGAATTGCCCGGAGTTGAACTTCGACATACTTGCTCATCTCTGCAAAGACAACATCAGTGACTCTGCCATCTTTGGCCTTGAGCGTCTCGACAACCGTTGTCGCTAGACCGTTGTCTAGTTGACTTGTTGGAATCAGCTTGGATATCTGGGAGAAGATTTCCTCAGGACTCAAGTGGGGATTACCTGAGCTTCTCCATGAATGGTAAGGACGACTCTCAAGCGGCGTCTAGGAGCATTGACCGCTGCTTTTGAGAAGAAGTCGTCTATTATCGGTGACTTGTCGGAAGTCATCAGATCGACGGGGAAGAATCCAGGAGCGTTCGCGCCAGTAAGGAGGTAGGAGTCTGTCTTCACCACCAAGCAAGGCATGTAGGTATGCCCTTTCTTGGCGAGGGCATATGCTCGATGATAACCGTTTTTTATCATGTAGACTCCTTGATATTCAACCACGGACATCTGCCGCAATCCACCTCCAAATCCAAACCCGAGAAATTTTCGCTTAGTCACCGGGTCTTCCCCTTGGATGTTCCCAAGGATACGAAGGTCTAGGTTCTCGCTCACCACTGAATATGTGAACGTGTTTTGATTGTACCCAACAAGAACAGGGCTTCCCTCAGGCCCCTTCGATGGAAGGCAGAACTCGAGGGTCCCTTCTGGATCGTCGGGAGCAGGAGTTTTCTCCAAAAGTTGCTCGATGTACTCTAAGTTGATATTCTGCTGGAAGCAATGGATTTTCCGGATTTCGACCATGCCGAACGACCATGATTTCATGCCTTGGTGCGTCTCGGGAAAAGTGGATTGTTTGGACACCTGCTGCAGGTGCGGCTGGAACCGCTGAGGGATCTCCTTGATCTCTGGTTTGAGATGCCGGCGACCGCTGATTCCGCTAACGTAGGATATTGCCTCTTTTATCTCCGCCTTAATTTCCTCAGACTTTTCGGGGGGTAGCTCAAACCCCTGCGCGGCCACAAAGTTGTTAGCGTCGCCCTCGCTGAGGAAGCCTAGTAGAACTTTCCAATCTACTGCATTGCGCAGAGATGCGTCCAAGCTACAATCTCTCTTTCACTGTTTGATGTTCGGCCGGCAGATTCCGAAGTGGTTGAGGCCCCATAAAACGTTCTTGACCACAAAAACAAAGCGATCACTCGGATATTTCCACGATAGATGGCTGAAACTGATGGCCAGACCTCATCGTCGGATTCCATGAGCTTACCACAAGCTCTCCCGACCGCTTGCAGATTCCGGTAGAACGTGTCGAGAGTCCGCCTAAAGCTCATGGAATCCATAGAATCCGGGTTCAGCCCCTTTCGAGGCGATTTAGACGGAACCACGGCTTGTCACCTACGGTTGGGGAGTCACACGCCAAACCCGTTGGGAGGGGAAGGATATGGCAGAGGAGTATCAGAGTGTGAGGCGATGGTTTCTCAACATCAACAAGAGGTCGGCGCGTAACTACAGAGTGTACATGAGAAAATTCATGCACCATTCGCAACTAAACCCGGACCAATTCTTGAGTCTCGCCAAGAGGGACCCGGCCACGGCTCACACCAAGATGAAGGAATTCTGGCACAAAATCCGAGATACGGAGGGCTTGTCGAGCAATACCCGAGCCGTTCACTACACAGCCATGCGCTCCTTTCTCCGCTGGAACGATGTGTACGTCGGCAAAATGCCGCGCCCGTTTATCGGCAAAGTCCAGTACGAGTCCTACCACGTTCTCGAAACCAGCGAGGTTTCGAAATTGATCGATCACGCCAAGAACGTGCGAGACCAAGCCCTGGTTTCTTTCTTGGCTCAGAGTGGACAGAGGACTGGAATCGTATCCGCAATGAAGTACCGTCATATCCGAGATGATCTCGAGAAGGGAGTCTATCCAATAATTGTGAACGTCAATTCGGAGCTTTTCGGAAGAGAGGCTGGCCGAAATGTGAACAAGACCGGAATGTCGTATCGCTTTGCAATTGGGCGAGAATCTGCGAGCTTTCTTAGAATGACTCTTAATCGAAGACGCAGAGAAGGCGAGGAGATAGTTGATGATTCATGGCTATTCCCAGCACGATCTAGAATGGTGAGAATCGAGGCGAACGGTCACCCAATATGCGTCTGGTTAAAACCCGGTGAAGTCGGGCCTCCAGTTGAACCAAGTGGAATCCATCGCATCATTGTGAGCACCGCGAAGAAGGCGGGGATGGATAGGGTAAGGTACGGTCCAAGGTTGCATGGTGCCCGAACCTTCGCTCACGAGATACACCCCCACACGTTTCGTAGATGGTGGAAGTTTCAGATGAGAAGGGGCGGAGTCATCGACGACACCTTGTTGGAGCATATGATGGGCCAGCACAACGTTATGTTGAGACACGGTGGTAGCTATGACGAGTTCGATCCTGACTACATTCGAAGAGAATACTCGAAGGCCGAGCCGTACTTGACCGTCACCGCTGACCCTGTTTCCTGTGGGATGGAGAGCCGCTGGACTCCGGGAGAACCCGCACCGCAACTGTACCGACCGAAGCAGTCATCCATTCCAACGTCTCCCGTACCTTCGGCTGGCGGGACAAACAGGACTTCGAGCGCCTCCGCTTGGGGATCCCATCGCGTTGTTACTGAGGCCGAGTTGGACACTTACCTTTCGCGAGGTTGGCAATACGTTGCGACTTTGCCATCTGGACGGCTCGTCATCAGCAGTGTGTAGTTTTCCTGGCGCAGTTATCCCAGTTTGGATTGAGGGTCGGCGGGGGGTCGTGACCTGTAGAAACTCTTGCAGCCGCAGCTCAGGCACCGTCCGGATCCGGCTTCGTGCCCTGACGCGAAATGCCCGCACTTCCGCTCATGGCCTCGGAACGTCGACGTAACCGAATGGCAGCTGGGACCGTGAAGCCCGCGCACCTTGTGGATCGCCCAGTCGAAGAGGGTGAAGAAGGTGCTGACGCAGGCCCATTCGTTCGGCGGCCTGCCTCCCTTGACGTCGCACATGTACTCCCCAATGAGATCGACGCCGAACTTCTCCTTCACCGCCTTCGCGTCGGGGTGTTCTCCTCGACCCACTGCTTGTCGATACCAGCCGATGAATTCCCAAACTTCCTTCTCTGTGGTGATCAACTCTTGTCCTCCAACGCCCTCTCCGCGTCCTCTATCGCCCTCGACGCGTCCGGCACGAACTCGGAGATGTCCGAGTAGTCAGCCTTCCTCATCGCCTGGATCAGCCTCGCCAGCGCTTCCCTCGCCTTGGTGTCCTTGGCCTCCGTGATGATCTCTACCCTCTCCATCAGCCACGTGAGTTTCGGCTCGCACGTTTCCTTCCAGAGGGTGCCGATCTCGTCCCAGTCTAGGTAGTGCCCCTCGGACGCCAGCTTCGACTTGTGCCCGATGATCGCCGCGATGTATTTCCGGTCCAATCCTGATTTGGCCATCTCGGTGTCGGCGAAGGTCCGGAGTGAGTGCGGGCTGTAGGTCTCGTCCTCGCTGTCCTTGCATCCGGCGAGCTTGAACAGTCTCTTGATTTGGTAGTAGGCCGCTCCTGGCCCGAGGTGCCCGCCCTGCTCTCCCGGGAACACCCATGTCGACGGCTCTCTCTCCATCTTTCTCGCCTGCTCGTCCGCGACGAGGCGGTACTCCTTCAGCCAGTCGATCGTCTCCTTGGTCAGGAACGCGTAGCGTTTGGTCCTCGCCTTGGTTTCGCCTGCTTGGAGCTTGATCCTCGTTAGCTCGTCCTTCCTGATCTCCAAGTCTGCCATCTTCCTTGAGACAGCCTCGGATATTCGCATCCCCGTGCAGGCCATCATCCCGAGCAGGGCCCGATACTGCGGCTTGGCGATCCTCAGCATGTACCTGAACTGGTCTCGGGTGGGCGCCTTCTTCGTCGTCGTGACGTAGCTGTCGCCAATCGGGACCTGCCTGTCGAAGACCCTCCGCCTGAAGCTGTCCTCGCCGAGGGTAGACTCCCAAAAACCGGGAAGCATGGATCGGAACTGCGTGACAGTCGAGGGGAGGCAGTCCTTCGCCCTGAGATGATCTACGAACTTCCTTCCAGTCAAGTAGAGCCCAACCCTCCTCGCTCTGATGTCTTCGAGGATCTCCTGCGCGGGCTTGCCGCCGTTCGCCTCCTGATAGTCCCTCAGAAATTTCCTCCGATTGCGCTGAGTACCCGCGGTGATGGAGGAGTCTGTCAGCCATTCCTCGACGGAGATCGTCTCGTCCTCGGGCAATGTCCTGAACGGTACGGTTGGGCTTCCAATCAAACTGAGCGTAACCTTCAACTCTTAAAGCGAGTTGGTGAATTATAAACGCCTCCCTTCTGAGCCTGTTTTCGCCCCTAATCTCGATTCAAGCGGGCGAATGCCCCGCTTTCGGCTCAATGCGCTCGGATTTCATCCCTCGCGCGTCGTTAACGTTAAACGCTCGTGGCGAGAATGGATAGAAGTAAGATCATCAAAATCAATTACTATTTTACTATTTCACTGTGTTCCTTATCGTTTTCTGCTCTTTTCCTTCCAGGAATCGCTGTCCCCATCGCTGTTTTGCTGCATAGCGCTCCCGCGCTTATTGCTGTGCCCATTGCTGTGACTTTCGGCCCCGTTGCTGGTCCGGTTTTACCTTTCGTCTTGCTTCTGGGGTTTTCACAGTGAAATAGTTATTGTTGTCTTCCTCTCTCTATTTGGCCGGCCGGCTTTTGTCATTGCGCGGCCGGTCATTGTGTGACCTGTCATTGACATCCTGTTGCATTGCCAGCGGACATCTTGGGCGTGTGGAAGCTTGGGATAGCCAAGGATATATATTTTTATAGCCCGAGGCCGCCTAATTATGACAGAGGTCTGGGGTACCGTCGGCTACATTTAGATAGCCTTTTACGGCGGGAGGGCGTCTAGATCTATTGTAGGACTCGCCTTCCGGTCCTGATCTCGTACGCATTCGGCTGCGTTTTACGGAGTCTCTTCCCTCAGCGAGAAAACTGAAGGCTATCATTGAGGACAAATGAAACATGACTATTCGACCGTTGCCTTGAAGGAGCCCGAGCTTGGCCTGGTCAGGGCCGTAGCTGCGCTGTCTTCCATGCCGATTCGCGACGTGATCGCCTTCCTGCTTTCGCAGGCCGACGTGACCGCGCCCGCCGACTTGAGGCTGGACCCACGATTTGCGGAGTGGCTGAGGGCCCGGAGGGCCAAGGCTTGAATGTTTTGGATTCCGAGCTTCCCGCCTGGCTGGACCGCGGCTACCGCCCCGAGTTGGTTTACGGCGACACCGGTTCCGGCAAGTCCGCGTCAACGATAATCAGGATTTTCCAGTTTCTTCTCGCCAACCCGAACATAGCGACGATCTATTCCCCCGTCCCGATCTACGAAGGCGACTTCCGGAAAGGCCCGGCTTCCGAACCGAGGAGGCTTTTCGACAACTCCGACGGACATCTGCTGGACTACCCGCGCGCGAAGGTTGTTGTCGTTGAGAGTTGGGTGCGGTTTCTCCACGATTTCAAAATGGGGAAGATCAAGGACGCGGTTCTCTTTCTCGACGAGGCTTCGAGGATAGCCGCCGCCCGAAACTACAACACAGCCTTGAATCAGCTCTTTTCGGAGGTCGTCGAAAGCGCCGCGCGGTACAACGTCAAGGTCTTCCTCACCGAGCAGAGACTGCGCAACGTCGACATTGACATGAGGGCAATCATAACCGACGTCTACCGCCCGACTTTTGGCGTAGGCAACGTGTTCCCCACATTCCGCAATCCAGACTCCAAAGTGGAACTGGTCTACAAGAAGTTCGACTGGGGGCAGCTGGAGAGATGGCCCGAGAGGAGGGGAAGTGATGGTGAAAATTACGACGCTGATGAAGAAATAGTGGGCGAGCTAAGGGAACTGCCCGTCCTCTGGAAGGACGCGTGGACCTACTACTCGCGCGAGATACCCCCGAATTACCATTCGGGATTGACTGCCGGCGAAGAGACGTTCTCGCAGATGCTGGAAGAGGGCCTTTTCGAGCACATCACGAGCGAGGACCACCCCTATTCTCGAGAAGTTTCCCGGAAGAAGCCCCTGTCTTGGCAGGCGTTGGAAAAGATAGCCGGCTTCTGGACCAACAAGGAATTTTGGGTCCTGGATCGAAACCAGATGCAGAGCCTCGTCTACATCCTGATGACCCGTTATCAGATGTTCTGCCGCTCCAAGACGACCTTCGAGTATCAAGTCGGCATCTGCCCGAACGGCCACGAAAGGAGATTCAGGAAAGGCATTCCGAAAGGGTTGATCCAATGCAATGAACCGCTTTGCCGAAGGATCATTTCTCTGGACAAGATTGAGACGCGAAGGAGTGCCTGAACAATGAAGAAGACCATACCTGCCTGGCTTGACCCGTTCCTCACGCCGAGCGTCAGGGTCATGCTTCAAAACGGGGCCGAGATGGAAATTCAGATATCCTCTTCCGATCGCTGCTCCGTTTGCGGCCGCGAAATCGCCGGCGACGAGTTTTCCCGGGCGAGGAATTCCGCGTTTGCGACGCCGGACGGAAAAATAGTCGTCCTGGCTTCCCAAATATGCCTTGGCTGCTCCGCGAGGAGTTTTCAATCTTGAAGCGATCCTTCTTCCTTTTGTACCGGGAAAGGGAAATCCAGATCCCGCTTTCCGTCCTCGCCGACGTCGAGAGGTCGTTCTATCAAGACCTCGCCGACGCCTCCCGTCCTGACGTGCTCGAGAACGACGCCGACGGCAATCCCCGTCACGAGGGCGACAGGTGGCTGATGCGCGAGGTCTGGAGGCTCGCGAGGGAGAACATCCTCTCGATCATTTCCGAAGTCGAGCCTACGCCGCCCCACGTCATTCACGATACTGAATGGATCCTCTCGGGCGGCAAGGCGACGGGGTCCGGGAAGACGACCGTCTGCGTCTACTATGTGCTCTGGTTTTCTCAGCGCAACCCGTGGTACAAGAAGATCATCTCCACCGTGCCCATCCGCGCCGGCAACCCCTTCGCCTATCCGTTTCCGCTTAGGGACGACGACGGGAAGTTCCTCCTTCACCCGAAGTACTGGCCGCTCGGCACGCTTCGGGAGCTGGCCGACGCCAGGAACAGCCTCGTCTTCACCGACGAGATCGACAACCTCCTCCCCGGCCGCAACTTCGAAGATCGCAGGCAGTGGGTCATCGTCCAGATCGCCAAGAACTTCCGGAAGAACAACGTCACCCACGTGTCAAGCACCCAGTACATCATGTCCCCCGATCCGTTGCTGCGCCAAAACTACCAGCTGATCGCGGTCCCCGACCTCGCGAAGGAGGGGGAAGACGTCCGCTTCA
>WNGM01003813.1_pt1 | contig 11994 bp, 9 predicted proteins | sample 5400571 | NCBI WGS metagenome assembly WNGM01 (sample SAMN13153378, study PRJNA577476) | soil metagenome | isolation source: 100 cm soil or saprolite under Garry oak tree replicate 2 | place: USA:California | collected 2016-06-15
GGCGCGCCGTGGGCGTCTGCCTGATCCGCTCGTACATCACCGGCTGCGTGTAGGCCGGCTCGTCGCCTTCGTTGTGACCCCACCGCCGGTAGCCCACCACATCGATCACCACGTCGCCGTGGAACTTGTCGCGGTACAGCATCGCGAGCCGCGCCGCGGCGAGGCACGCCTCCACGTCGTCCGCGTTGACGTGGATGATCGGCGCATCGAAGCCTTTGGCGAGGTCGCTCGAGTAGTCGGTGGAGCGTCCTTCCTTCGGATCGGTGGTGAAGCCGAGCTGGTTGTTGCCGATCAGGTGGATCGTGCCACCCGTCGTGTAGCCCTTGAGCCGGGCGAGGTTGAACGTCTCCGCCACGACGCCCTGGGCGGCGAACGACGCGTCGCCGTGGATCAGCACGGGGAGCGCCACCGTCCCGTCATGGATCGCGTCCTTGCCGCGGCGATTCGTCTGATTGGCGCGGGCCCGCCCTTCGACCACCGGGTTCACCGCCTCGAGATGGCTCGGGTTCGGGGTGAGCGTGATGTTGACCGGTTTGCCGGCGGCGGTCTGGTACACGCCGTCCGCGCCGTGGTGATACTTCACGTCGCCGGTGCCACCTTCGGGTGTGAGCGTCCCCTCCACGGGCCGCCCGCCTTCGAACTCCGCAAAGATGGTCTCGTAAGGAAGTCCTACGATGTGGGCCAGCACGTTCAACCGGCCGCGGTGCGCCATGCCCAGCACCACGCGGCGGGCGCCGTTCGTCCCGGCGAGCTCGACCGTCTGGTCGAGCATCGGCACGAGCGCGTCGAGTCCTTCGATGGAGAAGCGCTTCTGCCCGAGATACGCCTTGTGCAGGAAGCGCTCGAGCGTCTCGACCGCCGTGAGCCGCGCGAGCAGCCTGCGCTTCATCTCCGGCGCGAGCGGTTTCTTGTGGTCACCCGATTCGATCACCTGGCGCAGCCACACGCGCTCCTGATGGCTGCCGATGTGCTCGACCTCGTAGGCAATCGTGCCGCAATACGTCTCTTGCAGCTTCGGGTATGCCTCGGCGAGGGTGCGCCCGGGCACGTAGATCCGCAACAGGTCGGCCGGGATGCGGGCCATGATCTCGGGGGTGAGCCCGAGCGGGCCGGGATCGAGCGCCGGGTCGCCCGGCGGCTCGGAGCCGAGCGGATCGAGGCGAGCGGCGAGGTGACCGAAGTTGCGGATGGCTTTCACCAACGCCATCGCTGCGGCGACGTGCTTCAGCTCATCGGGATACGGGATGCGAGATGCGGGATGCGTGGGCGGCGCGGCGGGGACGCTTCCCGCATCCCGCATCACGCTTCCCGACACGCTCAGACTCTCAAACACCGCCCCGTAGAAGTTGTCGTCACCCTGAAGCAGGCCATCGAGCCGTCTCAGGAAGTTTCCCGATTCCGCTCCCTGGATGATGCGGTGATCGTAGGTCGAAGTGATCGTCATGACCTTCGCCCCCCCCCCGCTGATCGGGCGGATCGCGCCGGTCGCGATGATCGAGCCCTGGCCCTTCATGAGGCGCGGCACCGAGGCGACGGTTCCGATGGTCCCCGGGTTCGTCAGGGTGATCGTGGCGCCCGCGAAGTCGTCGGGGACGAGCTTGTTGGTGCGCGCCTTATCGACCAGTGTCTCGTACGTCGCGTGGAACGTCGCGAAGTTCATGCCCTCGGCGTGCTTGATGACCGGGACGACCAAGGCGTGGCTGCCGTCCTTCTTCTCCACGTCCACCGCGAGGCCGAGGTTCACGGCGCGCGGATCGAAGCGGTGCGGCTTGCCGTCGACGTCCTGGAACGCGTGCGTCATGACGGGGAGCTCGCGCGCCGCCCGGGTGATGGCGTATCCGATCAGGTGCGTATAGGAGACCTTCTTGCCCGCGGCCGCGAGCTGCGCGTTCAGCTCTCGCCGCCGCGCGTCCAGCACGTCGACCGTGATCTCGCGGAACGAGGTCGCAGTCGGCACCGACAGACTGTCGGTCATGTTCTGAGCCAACCGCAGAGCCGGACCGGTGATGGGCGAGAGGCCGGGAGGCGGGATGGGAGATGCGGGATGCGTAGGGGCGGTGGTGGGGACGCTTCCCGCATCCCGCATCCCGCCTCCCGACAGTACCTCCTCGCGGTTCGTCGGAATCACGGGGAGCTCGGCAACCTTCCCGTTGTCGAACAACTGCCGCCACTCTTCGCCGACCGAGGCGGGATCGCGCAGGTATTGCTCATACATGACCTGCACGAACGCGGCGTTGTGCGTGCCGAAGACGAACTCGCTCACGGCTGCAATTTAATCAAATGCCCAGCTTGGTCACTTCGGAGGCAGGGACGCGGCGTACTTGACGGCCACGCCGACCCACTTTCCCAGCAAACCGTCGGTCGCCAGGCCTTTCGGCTCGACCAGGATCCAGCCCTTCATTGGACGCCCTGTCAGGTCGAAGAGGCGGGTATGGTGCTCGGACAGGGCTTTGTCCGTCTCTTCGGGGTCGAGCCGGACGATCATCTCGGCGCCATGCACGCCGCAGCACATGTTGCCGTTCAGGAGGAAGGCGACCCCTCCGAACATCTTCTTTTCTACCAACCCTGCGCGTTTGCCGAGGCTTTTGCGGATGCGCGCGGCAAGCTTCTCATCGAAGGCCATGATCTAGGAGCTTCGACATGGGATTCTCGGCCGACAAGTCAGATCGCCAGGCGTCGTGACTCGAACAGCAAAGATAAAGGTAGGACGCTGGACGCGGAGGTCATTCTCGACTGCTTGGCCAAGGATTCCGAGCGCCGGCCGCCCGACGGGCTGAACCTGTCGCGCCGCCTGGCCGCTTGCGCGCTGCTCGAGCCGCGGTCCGAAGAGGATGCGCACCTGTGGTGGGAGACGCACCTTCCCCGGTCCGACCGGCCAGCGGTGGACATGGCGATCGAGGCGGCGCCGGCTACGTGGCCGTCCTGAATCCGGCCTACGGTTCGTCGCGTCCGACGATCCGCCCATTCTCAACTTCGGTTCCAGACCCGGGAGGATTCTGCACGGCGACCCCGTGCAGTACGAGACCCTGAAAATCGCCTGTGCCTCGCCGGTTGGTCGTGGCTGCGCCGAAGCGGACCTCCTCCAAACTCCCGTTGAACGGCCCCTCGAATGTTCCGCTGAGATCGGTTCTGCCGAAGAACTTGGTCACCAGAAAGATCGTCTGGCCAAAGACGCGTCCCTCGACTTGAGGCGTCCCGGCGTTTCTCAGGGTGAGATTCAGAACGACGCGGGCGACGCCTTCGATATCGCCGGTGAGGGGGCAATCAAAGACGGTGCCACGCTGAATCAACATGCCCGCGACGTTTTTCACGTTGCCGGGATCGATGACGGTCGCCCGGGCGCAGTCCCCGATCACGCTGTAGGACGCCTCCGCAGCGGGCGCGGCTTCGCCGCTCAACCGTGCAGCGGGTGTCGAAAGTGGGGTCGGCCCTTCGCACGCCGTCCCACATATGGCTACCGAAACGAGCGCGACGGCGGCGATCTTGGAAAAGGTGTTGAGGTCGTGCATAGAACACCTCCAGCAATGGCGAGAGCGCTGGGGCGCGCAGCAACATGCGCCGTCAGGAGGGACGTGCCAGTGACCCCGGTCACGCGCTCCCTGCGGTGGACGCATCGTCGCCCATGGCAAGCAATTGAGGCTCGCCCTCGTCTCAATTCTTGCGATGGTGTGCGTGTTCGGCTCCGCGGGCTCGCCGGCGCAGGACGCCGGCAACGTGGAATACGTCTGCGGGAAGGCGGGACGGAGAAGGGGACGCAGCGGCCGGACAGCCAGGTTGGTCACTTGACCCGCCGCTGACGATGCCGTATTAGCAGTTCAGTTAGGAACGCCCCATCGACAAGGGCAAACCCGGCCAAAGCCGGGGACGCAAAGCCACGGGTCCTCGTCTCCTCCGCGACGCTACACTCACACGCCACGAAGGACTCCAAGATCGCCGAGCTGCCGACACACGGGAGCTTCGCGTTCGTGCGGTCCGGGAACCAGACGGGGGAGGCGCACATGCGTCTCGCGCAAGCTGTAGGGTGCGGTTTACCACTCATCGGGGTCTGGCTCGTTGTCACTCCACCCGCCAGGCGAGCTGGAACAAATGCCAGCCACAATTTGCTCCTGGTCGACCGCGGCGGGTCGAAGATCTACCACCGCTCCTATAAGCCGCCCGGGACGCGTGTCTTTGCAGTGCTCGGCAGCAGGTTCCTGAACAAGCCGCTGAGAGGAGCGATCACCGCGTTCGGTGAGAGGTACGTGTACGTCGTCACTCAGAGCCCCGACGCGTCCGGTCGCACGGGCTTGAGCCTCGTCAGGGTGGAGAAGGCGAACGGAGCCGAAGCGGGCAGAGTCTGGCTGAGCGGCAAGCCGGCGGAATACGAGGTAGATCCAGGTACGGGGACGGCGTACGTGCAAACCGGAAACCGAGAGATCATCGCTGCACGATTCCCCTGAGGGAGGCTCCGTGAGACAGGTCGCGCTGTTCGCTGCGCTTTTCCTTTCAGTAGGATGGATCGCGCCGCCCCGGGGGCACGCGCAAACTCCGAGCCCATCGCGGGACTCGCTGCTTTACGCTGCCTGCATACCCGTGTACGTCGAGGAATTCAAGCAGAAAGGAAGTGACGAGCAGAGAGCGCCGCTCATGGCGAGCATGCTTTGCCAGATTGTCGCCGGTGCCTGTCAGCGAGACCTGCGCGGAGAGTCCTGCAATAAGAGCATCAGGCTCCTCAGCGATAAGCTTGAGAAGTCCAGCCTGTCGTTGCCGTACATGGCGGCCTCTGCCGGAAGGACCGATTTGATCAAGAAGCTGATCGAGATGAAGGTCAATGTGAACAAGCCGGTCAAGGCGTCCGGAGACTCGGCGTTGGGCGGGGGCTGGACGCCGTTGATGATTGCCGCGGCCGAAGGGCATGCGGAGACGGTCTCTGCTTTGCTCGAGTCGGGCGCCGACGTAAATGCAACCAATGCGCTCGGCCGCACCGCCCTGATGTTTGCCTCTTCCTACGGCTTCCTGGCCATTGTCAACGACCTCTTGGGCCACCGCGCCGACCCGAACATCGTGCCGAGGGACAGCACGGGTTGGACCGCATTGATTGCCGCAGCTCATAATGGACACATGGAGGTGATTAGGGCTCTGCTTGATCATAGGGCCGATGTGTCTATCAAGGACAAACAGGGGCAAACCGCCTTGGCTTGGGCGGAAGCCCAAGGGAAAGTGGAGCTGGCGCAGGCGTTGAGAGACTCGACTGCAAAGAAGTGATCCGCAGCCCTGAGAATCTCGTTCAGCCACACCTTTGGCCTGAGGAGCGGCTCGTGTGGTGTGAGCGGCCCACCTCTCTGGGGGCCCTCCTGGCCCAGGTCAGCTATGCATACAAGAAAGCCAATGCCGCGGTCGAGCTCTTCAGTGCGCCCCTCTCGCTGTTCGTGGGTCTCGGTTGGCTCGTCGGCGTCACGCCAATCGTGATCTTCGTCCTCTGGTTTCCCCTCGGCCTTGGGCTCGCGGTCGTCATCGTGGCGCTGGTCGCAGCAATCGCCGCGGGACTGTACGGGTGGCATCGAGCCCGCGGCACCTGCTACGCGATCACCGACCGACGCGTACTGGCGGTGCGCGGCGCCGACTCGGACTGGACGCTTCACGAGGCATGGGACCGGGCCCGCGTGGCCTGGCAACTCGGCGGCATCGGCTCCGTCGCGTTCAGTCGGAACGGCGAAGGGGATCTCGACGTGCGGTTCGTTGGCGTGCGGAATCCGCCTGAGATCGTCGAGGTGGTCAGCGGTGCAGCTCTGGAAAGGCGGCGCCGGGCGTGACGCGGCGTCAGTCGGTGGGCGCGAGCGAGACCCTAAGCATCATGGGCCGACGGCGTGCGCTTGCGGCTCCAGCAGTTTGGCCAAGCTGCGGTCGTGGCTGCGAGCAAGTATCAGCTGTGCGGTGATAGCGCCCATAAGAGCGCAGAACATGTCCCACTGCGTGTCCCAGACGTCGCCTTGCGTACCAAGGAAGGCTTCAGCGGCATGGCCGCCCGCGAGCGCAGACCACCATTCGAAGAACTCGTAACACGCGCTGAACGCGCGGCACATCGCCGTCACGAGGACGAACAGCCAGCGGCCGGGCCGCAACGGCGACGTGCGCAGCAGGATCTCGCGGATCAGGATGGCGGGGACAAATCCTTGGACGAAGTGTCCGATGCGGTCGTAGTCGTTCCGAGCCAGACCGAATGCGTCTTGAAGCCAGAAGCCCAACGGCACCCGGGCGTAGGTGTAGTGACCGCCGACGATGAGGATGAGCGCATGGACCGCGAGGAGAGTGTAGGTGAGTCGGGTCAGCGGAAAGCGGCGCGCCGTGAGCACGAGCACAGGACCGGCGATCAACACCGGAAAGATCTCGAGCCACCACGTGGTGCGATCGTACGGCGCGATGCCCGACACGACGAGCGCCGCGCTGACGAGAACCGCCAGAATGCGAAGGTACCGGCTGGTCATTGGGTCCATCCGAACGAGACGGTCCATGTCGAGCCGCTTTGCCTACTTCTTCGGCCGCCAGTCGGGTTCAACGTCCGGCCCCCGACTGACGCTGAGGTTGACGAGACCGGTCCCGTCCGCGTTCATGACGTAGACCTCCCAGTCGCCGTCCCGATTTGTCTGGAAGGCGATCCTCGCCCCGTCAGGAGACCACGCGGGGAGCAGGTTCCCCGTTGAACCGCGCGTCAGCTGGACGCGGTTCGACCCGTCGGCGTTCATGAGGTACACGTCGCTGGTGCCGTCCTCGCGGCCGGACTCGAACGCGATCCGGGTCCCGTCCGGGGACCACACGGGATCGCCGTCCATGCCCTGTGTCAGCCGGACGGGGTTCGAGCCGTCGGCGTTCGCCACGTAGATGCCGAAGGCGCCGTCGAGGTTGCTCGTGAACGCGATCTTGGTCCCGTCGGGTGAGACCGCGGGCATGAAGTGCACCGCGGGTCCATGGGTGAGCTGGACCAGGTTCGACCCGTCGGCGTTCATGAGATAGAGTTGCGCACCGTCCGCGCGCCGCCTCACGAAGACGATTCTCCGGCCATCGGGCAGCCACGCCGGCAACCCGTCGAGCGCGGAGTCCGACGTGAGCCGATTCGGGTACGAGCCGTCGGCGTTCATGACGTAGATCTCGGGGTTGCCGTCGCGGTCGCTCACGAAGGCGATTCTCGTCCCGTCGGGGGACCAGGCGGGAAACCGGTCCTCCGCCGGGTGATTCGTCAGGCGACTAGGACCCGAGCCGTCGGCGTTCGCGACGTAGATCTCGTAGTTCCCGTCCCGTGTGCTCGAGAAGACGACTTGCCCGGCACGGGCCAGGGCCGCGCGCGCCGTATCCCGGACCACCGGAATCGGCGACCCTTGAAAGGTGATCTCGCCGAAGAACCGCTGCACCGCCCGCTCGCCGCTCTCAACCTGCTGCTCCCGCGTCAGGCTCGCGCCGAAGATCCCCCCGACCTCCACGGCCAACGTGTAGAGGAACTCGCCCCGCGCGAGCAGCAGGAGGCCGCGGAACGAATCCATGCGCTTGCCCGTGCCGCCTTCAATCGCCTGAGACGCTTCGGGGAACCGCACCAGGGCGTACAACGCTGCTTCGCCGCCGACGCTGAGCGGCTCGCGGTCCAGCACCTCGGCGCGGTTCGCCTGCGCGACTCCGCTCAACGCATTCCCGTAGGCCGCGAGCCGCGCCGCGGAGTCCTGTCCGGCCAACGCCCCTCCAGTCAGACGCGCATAGTCAATCCGCTCCAGGTCGCCGAACCCGCCGATAAAGACCACAAGCCCCCCGTCGCGGTTGTTGGACTTCTGAACTCGCGTGCCGAACGCGAATTTCGGCACCGCAATGCTGAAATTCTTGAGTGGTGACACATACAGCTCACCCGGCTTCTGGCCGGCCGCCGGCCAGAGTGGGAGCAGCACCGGGATGCACAGCCATCTGGACAAACGGGTTACCGTTCGCATATCGCCTCCTCACCGCACCACAGGCACCGGACTTGACCGGTTTGTCCTGGTCCCATCGCCGAGCTGGCCGCTGCCGTTCTGACCCCAGCAATAGGCGGCGCCCGACGCGGTGAGCCCGCAGGTGTGGCGGCCGCCAGCGTTCACCGCTACAAGGGACAGGCCACCCGCCACGGACACTGGGCTCGACCGGTTGGTCGTGGATCCGTCGCCGAGCTGGCCGTCGGAGTTGAGCCCCCAGCAATGTGCCCCGCCGCCAGCCGTGATTCCGCAGGTGTGCATGCCGCCCGCGCTCACCGCGGTGAAGCGCATGCCGCCCGCCACGCGCGCCGGGCTCGACCGGTTGGTCGTGGATCCGTCGCCGACCTGGCCATAGTTGTTCAGGCCCCAGCAATAGGCGGCACCCGCGGCGGTGACCCCGCAGGTGTGGAAGGCGCTGGCACTCACCGCCACGAAGCTCGCCCTGCCGGCAACGGTGGTGCAGGAGGGGTGCGCGCAGGCCTCCTGTCCGGGAATGGCGTTACCGAGTTGGCCGTTACGATTGAATCCCCAGCAGTAGCTAGCGCCTCCGGCCGTGACGCCGCAGGTGTGGAGGACCCCGGCGCTTACGACGGCGAAGCTCACGCCGCTCCTCATAGGGACCGGGCTCGACTGGTCTATCTTGCTCCCATCGCCGAGCTGCCCGTCGCCGTTGGACCCCCAGCAATAGGCTGCGCCCGTAGGCGTGACCCCGCAGCTATGGAGATAGCCGGCGCTCACTGCGGCGAAGCGCAGGCCGCCCGCCACGGGCACCGGGCTCGACCCGTTGGTCGTGGATCCGTCGCCGAGCTGGCCGTTAGAGTTGTCGCCCCAGCAATAGGCGGCTCCCGCGGTCGTAACTCCGCACGTGTGCCCGTCGTCGGCACCCTGGCTCCCGGCGGCGCTCACCGCGGTAAACCTCACGCCGCGCCCAACGAGCGCAGGGATCGACCGCTCGGTCGTGGTCCCATCGCCGAGCTGACCACTGCCGTTGGTGCCCCAGCAATAGGCGGCGCCTGCGGCCGTGACCCCGCAGGTGTGGCGGCCGCCGGCGCTCACCGCAGTGAACGTCGGCGATGTCGCATGCTCGGTCGGCCGCTGCTCGCCGACGAGCCCGACGGCGCCGGCAGCCAGAGCGGAGAGCGCGGCAAGGACGTGACGAAGATCGAGCGCAAATCGCGCCATACCCGCGTTGTCTCTACGGGGACCGCAACGCCGCAATCCGCTTTTCGGCGAGCGCCGCCCACGGGGTGTCGCCGTACTTTTTCACGAACGCCAACCACGCTTCGAGCTCTCTCTTCGCGTCGTACGTCAACTGAAACTCCGGGGGCTTGGAGCCGCCCAGGCGAGGCTTCCTGGTTACGACGACCGTGCCCAAATAGGAAACACCACCAGCGGCCACCGTCACATTGATCTCGACGAACGGCGGTTTCTCCATAACGAGCACTTCGCTGGGCTGCGTCTCGCCACCCTTGAAGTTCTCGACCCGGATGAACCGCAGCCAGTAGTTGCCAGGGTCAAGGGTGTGGAACATCACGAGATCGCCTTTCATCGGGGCGGCGCGGATCGGTCCAACACCGCTGTCTCGCGGCATGAGCGCTGCGCCATTGACTCTACCGAGGTTGCCCTTGAGATCGATGTCGAGGAGCAGCACGGAGGCCTTCGTTGGGTCGGTGTCGAGCGCCTTCGGTGGCTTGGGATAGCGTGCTTCGAGCTCGGCATCGAGAGCCGCGCGTTGGGTGGAAAAGTCGCCGAGCTGCCCGAGCGGATCGACCGGTGGTACGTCACCGCTTCCTGCCGGACCCTGGCCGACCAGATCTTCCGGAGCCACGACATGGAACGTGAACGTTCTCGCCAGGCTGTCCCGGACATACACCTTGATCACGTGCTCCCCAAGGGGGTCTCCCTTGGTCACGCACCAACTGTGGCCGACCCAACCACCATATGGCTTCTCACTCTTCTTCGTTTCCAGGAGCGTGGGGGTCTTGCCTGGGTTCGCAGGGAGTGTGAACTCCGTTCTCCACGCGACCTCGCCCGGTGCGTTGTTGGAGAAGTGAAGACGCCAGCCGTAACAAGCGTCTCTTGGCCTCAGCGGGACGCGGTCCGTCTCCCGCACGGCCCATTTTCCATCGGGGCCTTTGGTCGCCACCATGAACAGGGCACGATCGATCTCGGGACTCGCGGCGCCCTGGCCGTGGCTGACATTTGGAGAGCCAACGACTGCTAAGGTGGCGAACAGCGCAACGCGGCTCGAGGAGCGTCGAGTTGGCATGGGTTCCCCCCGCACTGAGATGCCGAGCTACCGGTCCGGCAGCTCGGCGGTCTTGGGAGTCTCTCGGGGCGTCTCGAACGGCGTCGCGGAGGGAGGGCGAGGACCCGTGGCTTTGCGCCCCCGGCTTTTGCCGGGTTTGCCTTTATCGGCGGTGTTGCAGACTGAAATACCGTCCCGCTCGCTACGTGTCAAGCAGCCAGATGGCTCAGGAGTAGCCGCGGACTAGTGGTCACGAGGCTCGGCGGCGCAGCATCTGAACACGGCACCGGAGCCGCCGTCCCGCCGCAGTCCCCACTCGATCTCCGCGACGCTCGATGGCGTCATCCTCTCCTGTCTCGAGAAGGACCCCGCGCGGCAGGTCGACTAGAACCTGACATCCACGGTAAACCCGGGGGCGTCCAGACGCGGACCCACGCTAATGCGATGGTCGTTGAAGGAAGCCGAGCTCGACCGGTCGGACCGAATTAGCGTGCCTATGACGCCACCGAGCAGAAACCCCGCCGACCCGCCGAGGATGACCCCAACAATAATCGCGCCGGATCGGGCCTGGGCAGCAGTGCAGCTGTCAATGCAGAATTCCGTAGTCGACCCAATCGCACCGCCGATGAGGGCACCGCCAAGCAGACCGATGCCAGCGCCTGCCCAGAAATGGCCCCTGGTACCCTCTCCACTCGAGAGGCGAGTAACAGAGGTCGTGGGAATGACAAACGCCGCATGGCTCGGTTGCGCGCGGATGTCCGCCCTTTGGGCGACGCCCAGGCTCGGCGCGAGGAGCAGTGGCAGGACGATGGCCGCGAAGAGGCGAGGCATGAGAAACCTCCTGGACGACGAAACCGACGGCGCGTCGAGGATCAACGCATCTGAGGGTTTCAATATGCACCAGGGCCGACCGGTCGCAAGACACAGGCGTGGTGCACGCCGTGGGAGGCGAATCGAGTGGGCTAGGAAACCCGCCGCGTCTTCCGTCGCATGAAGTCCATCAGGATGAACTGCCCCAGCGTCATCGTGTTCGTGAAGTAGGCCTTCCCGCGGCAGATCGCCGATACCTTCTTCACGAACTCCACGAGACTCCGGTCGCGCGCGAGCATGAACGTATTGATCATGATCCCGGAGCGTCGGCACAACGCCACCTCGCGGTAGGTGGCTTGCAGGATCTGGGGATCGAGACCCATGGAGTTCACGTAGATCCGGCCGTCGGGAAGAGTGAGCGCGGACGGCTTCCCGTCGGTGATCATGATGATCTGGCGCATGTCCTTGCGCTGCGACAGCAGCATGCGGCGCGACAGCTTGAGCCCCTCCGCGGTGTTCGTGTGGTAGGGCCCCACCTGGGCGCGGGCGAGCTGGGCGAGCGGGATCTCTTCGGCCGTGTCGTGGAACAGCACCACGCGCAGCGTGTCGCCCGGGAATTGCGTGCGGATCAGGTGCGTGAGGGCCAGCGCCACCTTCTTTGCCGGCGTGAAGCGGTCCTCGCCGTACAGGATCATGGAGTGCGAGCAGTCGAGCATCAGCACCGTGGCCGACGACGAGCGGTACTCGGCCTGGTGCACCATGAGGTCGTCGTACTCGAGGTTGATCGGGACGCCGAGTCCCTCGCGCTGCAGCGCGTTCGTGAGCGTGGCGTTCACGTCGAGGTTGAGCGTGTCGCCGTACTGGTAGGGCTTGCTGACCGCCTCGGCCTCGACGCCGGTCGCGAGGTGCTCGGTCTCGTGCGCCCCGAAGCTCGACTTGCCGATGCTTCCCAGCAGGTGTTTCAAGGTG
>WNGM01011929.1_pt1 | contig 11990 bp, 10 predicted proteins | sample 5400571 | NCBI WGS metagenome assembly WNGM01 (sample SAMN13153378, study PRJNA577476) | soil metagenome | isolation source: 100 cm soil or saprolite under Garry oak tree replicate 2 | place: USA:California | collected 2016-06-15
ACAAGATTAATAACCTGGAGACCCTCTATCAAAATCTTCCCACCGGCGCTTGCGTGGCCAATAGCCTTGGCATCCGCACTTGTGATGGGTTCTACCACCAGACTTTCCAGCACAATCCGACTCTAAAGAACTTTGAGCCGCGGATCGGCTTTGCCTGGGACCCATTCCGTACCGGCAAGACCTCCGTGCGCGGGGGATTCGGCATATTTGATGTCCTGCCCCTTTCCTACATGTTTGCGCTCAATTCCCTGCAAACCGCTCCTAACGGCGCCGAAATTGATCTTAAGTTTGTAGGCACCGCAGGCCAAGGGCACTTCCCCACGCAGCTTGCCGCGGATACTACGAACCCTGCTCTGGTATCGAATTCGGGTGCAGCCGCAAGGTGGACGTATGCCGACCCATTCCCCAAGCGCAATTACGTCATGCAATGGAACTTTAACATCCAGAGGCAAATAACACCGAGCACATCGGTAACGCTCGCCTATGCTGGATCGAGGGGATTCCACAATCCGTTCCAGACCGACGACCTCAATACGGTGTTTCCGGTTCACTCTTCGGCCGGTTGGCTATTTCCAAACGCGATTGGTAGCGGATGCCTTCCTGCGCCGCCGGACTGCAGTTTCACTCTCGCGGCTCTAGGCCTTCCAGCCACTTTTAATTCTAATGGTCAAATTAGCAACAATCCGGCCGCCATCGTACCGGGGCTTCTGATCAACTCAAATGTCGCCCAAATTCAGTCGACGATATTTACAGCCTCATCCTGGTATAACGCCTTGCAAGTCGCGGTTGCGAAGCGCGTGAGCCATGGTCTGCAGTTAGGGGGTAACTTTACTTGGGGTAAGTCGATCGATACATCCTCGAGCAGCTTCGCCGGAGACAACTACTCGAATAACCCCAGCGCGATTATCCCGTGGTGGGATTCGAGCATCATCAAAGGGCCGTCAGACTTCAATGTTACACGCAACCTGGTCATCAACGGCCTGTGGCAGGTCCCCACACCGGCGTCGTTCGCCGGGCCCGCGGGATGGATACTTAGAGGCTGGGGGCTGGGAGCAGTGTTCGAGGCGAGCGATGGCATTCCTCTGTGGCCCTTGAGCGGCCTCGACATTGACGCGTTGGGAATGCTCAACGGTGGGCCCTATGATATTCCAAGTTACGTTCCTGGTTGCGCTCTGACCAATCCGTCGTCAGGACGCTCAGGGGCCCTCCAGTATATCAATCCGAGTTGCTACGTTGTGGCCCAAGCGCCCAGTCAAGCCTTCGCTACCGCGAACTGCGATCAGAATCCTCCGTTCGGGAAGGGAGGGACTAAGGTTTCGCTCGCCTCGCTTATCAAAGCTTCTCCATCTACCGTGTCTAACCTCAGTTGTTTCAATCTGATGGGCAACCTGGGGCGCAACACGGTCATAGGACCAGGATTGCTCAACGTTGATTACTCAATGGTTAAGGACAACCACATCCGCGCACTGGGGGAAGCCTTTAATATCCAGTTCCGGGCCGAGTTCTTCAACATAATGAATCGCGTTAACTACGCACCCCCTATTGCTAATAACCTGGAGTCGCTGACCGGGAACGGAGCTGCGGCTTCGAATTTCGGCACGCTCACTAAGACCCAGGTAGATATGCGTGAGATACAGTTTGCGCTGAAGATGATTTGGTAGCCGATATTGCCGGCAGGAAGCCGGGCAAAATCCTCGGCTCCCTGCTGCCAAACTGGCGAACCGAAGCAGATCCAAGCCGAATAAGCCGGCGAGAAGACGGCACCTGAAGCAGCAGCGCAAGCTCGACAAATCTTCACATACTTTGTCGCTGGAACCGAACGCGCCTTTTAGAGGTTACTTGCTACTTGCTATTGGACGTGCTAACGCGCGTATATTTTTTCGCCCGCGCGGATCTCCACTCGCAGCCGGTTTTGAGGCGTTGGCAGCGGGCACGTCGTGTATGGATTGTAGGCGCAAGGCGGGTTGTAGGCCTCGTTGAAATCCAGCGGCACGCTGCCATTTTGCGGGAGATCTGTATCCAGGAACCGCGCCGCAGGATAGGTTTCCTTGCCGCTGGTCAGGTCCCGGAATACAAAAAACAACTTCCCGGGCTCGTCTTCGGTGGCCTCCAGACGATACTCCTGCCCGCGCAGAGAGAAAGCCGCATAGCCTAAGATTGCCCCTTTATCGAAATCACCGAGGACATTTTGAATTTCCACCTGCTTTGGCGGAGCGTAAGGCACATAACGCGCTTTCACCCGGTAGGACTCGTCTATGGGGAACCAATGCAAGCCGGTAAACTCCTTGCGCAGCTTGCTGTTCTTGTCTCGAAGCCGAATAGCAAACCGCTCTCCGCTCGCATGAGCGTATAGCGTCAAATCGCCGAGCTGTAACTGGTCGGACGGTGAATCGGGATGCAGTTCTGCCGATTGCGCGGGTTTGCCATTGAGCGTGATGGGCACACCGGGTCGCACTTGTACGATAATTTTGCGATTGTGAAAAAGGAACGACCCGGCCTCGGCTGGGGCGGCGTCTGGAGCCAAAACAATGTCATTCAGAGGGTCCGCACCGAAGCGATTTTCCCCCTCATGCAACCAGAAAAGACCCGCGACCGTCAGCCACCCGTCGTCCGCCTTGAGGCTTGCTTCGTAGCTCTGACGCCACTTGGCGACCGACGTCTGGTAATCCGAATGATTAGAGTTCGCAAAAAGGAGGACTGCGCCAAACAGAACGCAGACTCCCGCCGCGCGATAGATTGTTCGTGGCTGCATGACAAAGTCTCGGCAGCAAAATGCGCTGTCAGGATTCTAGTCGCTTTGCTACGAATTTGGTATAACAGCGTCACTGCCGGATGCTGGGAGCGAGCTCTTTTCCTGGAACAGCCGTGGGCATTTGTACGTCTAACCTGCATCGAGGAGGCCATATCATGCGCTTGCGGGTAACCAGTGCTTTGTGGATTCTTGCCTTGGCTTTTGCGGAACCCTTGTCGGCGCACCATTCGGTTCAAGCGGTGTTTGATATTCACAAGACAATTACCGTCACGGGAACGGTGGCCAAGGTGGAATGGATTAATCCCCATTCGTATTTGACGGTGGATGTAAAAGGTGCTGACGGCAAAGTTCAAAAGTGGGCTTTCGAGTTGGGCGGGCAGGCCGCTCTCCGCAGGGCCGGGATGAGCAGGGCTGACCGGGGTGGCTTGAAGCCCGGGGACGAAGTAACCGTTTCGGCGCTGCCAGCGAGAGATGGCTCGAGTAATGGCGCCCTGCGGGAATTGAAGCTCGCAGATGGACGTGATTTCAAGTTCGGCGGGGAAGACCCTAACGACAATTAGGTGAAAAAGGAGATTGAGCGATTATGGGCTATTTTGGATACGCTAGGCTCGTTGCGCTGGCTTCAGCGCTGTGCTTGCTCCCTGCCGCGGTTGGTGCCCAGGAAGGGGCGCCGCGCATGGACCATTCCGTCACCGTAAGACCGGCGCCAACCGGTGTTACGCCGCGGACACCCGATGGACATCCGGATTTTACGGGGGTGTGGAATGGCATGGCGGACAACCTGTTAGGCATCCCCAACCAGATGCACAACGAAGGCATCGCGGTGGAAAACAACCACTCCACCTATGACGTGCTCAGCGGCGCTAAGATTGCTACTTGGCCGCTGGCGAAACCCAAAAGACAGAATGGGGAGCAGAACGAACGTGCGGCCACGCTCCTGCGCAGGATGGGCTCCAGCAGGCCCATCTATAAGCCTGAGTACTGGGAGATGGTGAAGGAGTTGGACGCGAACGCCAACGAAGAAGATCCCTCCAATAATTGCATGCCAGCGGGTGTTCCTCGGGTGGGCAGTCCCTCTTATATCGGTCAGTACCCCAACTATTTGGTCTTCATCTATCCGGGCCAGGGCGGCTTGATCGCTACGCAAACGGCCTACCGCATGATTCCTCTCGATGGCCGCAAGCACACGTCCTTGCAGGATTTGGACGGGACCTACAACGGAGAGGGCATCGGCTACTGGGATGGAGACACGCTGGTGGTTGACTCCTGGGGCTTCAATTCCTCCACTTGGATCGACCAACTCGGCGGCTATTTCCATAGCGAAAATATGCACGTCATCGAACGATTTAAACGCGACGGAAACACGCTGACCTGGACCGCGACCATTGAAGATCCGGACGTATTGCTGGAGCCATGGAAAACCACACCTCGCATACAAATTCTCAATCCTAATCCCAAGGCGATGTTGCCGGAATCGCTGCCCTGCAGCGAGAGGGATCTGGCTCACGCCGTTACCAAAGAACATCACTAAATCGTTCTTTATCGCCGGGAGCATTGCCCGGCAGGTTCCATCGTTAAGGAGGCGGCATGCCGATACAAGCTAAGGTGGTGCGAGGATTGATCGTCGCAGCGATTGCAGCGCTTGCGTTCCAGAACGCCACTGCGCAGAGCGGAGAGGCCAAGGCAAACGCCGGTACCACCGGTGGGCCCGACGTCGCCAAGACCATCAAGGCTGCCGCAGACGCTTTGGGCATGCCTCGAACCGGGGGACCGGGAGGCGCCGGGCTTCCGGAAGTCGATGTGGTCAACCGAATGGAATTTTGGGGTAGCGGTACCGCTTACGTCGCGGATCCAAGCAAGCCGGGCGTGCCCAGAACGGCGGTTAAGACCGAATATCACGCGGCGCTTGGTTACAATCCCACAGCCATGCGTGTGGAGATGACGCCTACGAACTCGGATGGGGCGGCCCCCCAGCATACAATTCAAACGGTACGCGATAGCTATGCGTGGAATGAGTCCCAGATAGGCGCCGGCCTGGAGCCGGGAAAGGGCACCGCGACTCCAGCGATGGGCGCGGTCAAAAACCGGCTCCTTCAGCTCTGGATTCTCCCCTACGGCGTCGTCAAAGCCGCGATAGCTGCTGGCGACAAGGCCAAGTCATCGACCGAGAACGGGGCCACGGTTATTACCTTCCCCCTGAGCGGCGAGCTTGCGGGGATCACCGTAAAGGCGACTCTGGACGCAAAGAACTTTGTCACCAAAGTCGAAGCTCAGACCGATAATCCAGCGTTCAGCGACCTTGTTAGAGAGACAGAATATTCCGACTATGCCGACCATGGCGAAATCCTGACCGACATTAAATCCCCCGGCCGCATCGTCCAGAAACAGGGCGGCTCGCCGGTGCTGGACATCCAGATCAAGATGTGGGACGCCAACAATCCCTACTTGGTCTTTCCTATTCCGGGGAACGTAAAGAGGCCCCGGGGCAGTCCGCCAGCCGTCAACCGTAGTCCTTTCGGCCCGAGATTGATTGTCCCGAGCGCGAGGCCAAACGGCCTCATCGCCGCGGCTGCTTTCCTGTGTTTCAAGCCGAGTCTCCGCGTACCCCATTTCCTTGCTTCCCGAATACATTTCGTCAGACAGTTGGTGCGTCATAAACGATCGAGCCCTTATTTGGCGAGAGTTAGGCGACACTCCGAAATAATCCCAGGCGGGACAGACTACTGGACAGGCTTCTTCGCCCAGGAGAAGCGGGCGACGATTGCAGTTACCACAAGGAACAGAAGTAAAACTCCCCGGCCCAACGAGGAACTCTCGGCGACTCCATACGCCGCCGTGAAGGAGACCAGCGCAAAAACTAGCAATGCCAGCGTGATGCAAACCGATAAGAGTAAGGGACCAAAACCCTGTGATTGTTGTCTCCAGACCCAACGCGAAGCACTAATCACGATGGCCAAAAGGACAAGAACATCGGCGATGCTCAAGGCTATTCCCATGGAGGACCGGATTCTACGTCCGGCGGCGGAGGGAAGGCAAGCGGCATATTCGATACTGGAATCAGACGGCAACATTGTGAAGCGCCCGGTTCCGGCGCTCTTTGCCCGCTTGTAACCAGAGGCGGTAGGCTCACGTGCTCGAAAGAGGTACGCTCTTCGAGCGGAGCTGGCGGGATATTGCGCATTCAAGGCCTCCTTGCGATAGATTATTTTGACCTTAAATGTAGGCTATAGGCAGACTCGGTCATAACAGCCGTGACTTCTCATGCCAGGGATCACCGCGCGGTCAGAATTCCACCGAGACAGGACGTCGCTTTTGTTTGTTAACGAGGGTCATCACCAGCTCGACAGCAATGCCGAAGCTGCCATCCGATAACGCATCGATCCGCACGACCTTGCCAAAGAAATGCACGTTACGTTCGGTGGCATGCGAGTAGGGGAAAGTAACTACGAGGGACATGCCAACTTTGTAGGATGGAACTTTGGTCGCAAAGTACAACCCGTCGCGGCAGGCGTTTAAGGTCGTAGAAACTTCTTCAACCTTATCGATCTCGCCGTTAGAAGAGCACACACAAAGGGGTAACGAAACTGGCACGCGCTCTGTGCGGCGGCGGTCTTCGACCCATTCGGTAACGTTTACCGTCCCCAATCTTTCGATGCGGTTCTCTTCAGTCATGCCATCCTCGAGTTGTGATGTGGGTCTATTCTCAAGGAGTTACAGCTCAACGGCAATGGACCGATTGTTCTAGGGCGGAATTCTCCCGTGCCAGTACTTTCGTACCAGGGGACTTTGCATGTGTCAGAGAGGTCTATGCGTCAAAGCCTTTGGGCAAAACGCCGCCTGGAGCGCCTGGGCGATTGCCTCGGTGCCGGAGCGGAATCTTGCAAAGATGGGGCTCTGCGTGTAGAGTCGCCGACTAACCGGGGTTTCAGTTCGAAGCCGCCATTTCTTGCCCCTGATTAGCTGGTTGATACTAACCGCACACCTGTCCTTCGGAATTCCCTTCACCAGCTAGGTACTAGTACAATGGCAAAAGAGCTATCTGTCTCGCTGCTCTTCTCGGAAAAAGTAGGAATCCAATCATAGCTGGAGCGTCCGAGCCATGAATTCCAAAACACTCGAAAAGCAGAGCTTGCTCGCGTTTGCACTCGTCTTTGGGTTGAGTTTTGGCGCGGCTCGGATCTGGGGTGCCCAGGAGTCCACCTTCGACTGGCTGGCGGCAAGCGCTGAAAGCGCCCGGCTGGACCCGGCCGATTACCACACGGGACGGGTTTTCAAGCCGGGCGATCAGGCCGGGAATGTCCACGCTGATATCGACGCCCAGGAACCGGTAACCGTGGAGATGGCGCCAGCCGAAGAATGGAGTGAGACGATCCGGCATCCCGAGCTCCTGCCCCGCGTCACGTTCCGCTGCATTCGAGAACACATTACCAAGACAACTTATGTATGCGACGTCCCGCCGGGCCGTTCCATGACCCTCGTCCTCCGTGACGAGCGCAGTAGCGAGCGAACCGCCGTGACAGGTTTTGGGGCGCCGCTTACCGAGCACGGTACCGTGCGCGAGTTCATCTCCCCTAACGATATTCACATTCAGTATTACCGCTGGGCTTGCGTGGAGAACTGCAACCCGCCGCGATACCAGTGGATCAGCGAACTCAAAGAGACATACGAGCTGACGTCAGCGCCGAAATCTTACGATGGGATCAGGGCAGAACGGGATGGCGAGCCTTTTAGCGTCAAGGTCAATTCTCCCGTTCCGATGACTGTCGCTATCGTGCCATCGCGAGTGGCCGAAGAACTGCTCGGAAAACCGGACAGCCTCGACTCTGCGTTGGATGGCCGATCGTGCATGGAGAGATCTGTGCGGTCCGCCGCCTTCGAGTGCACGTTTGACCTTGCCGATGGGCCGCAGTCCTTAGTCGCAGTGCCCGAAGCGGCGAGCAAGGTGCCCAGTAATAAAAAGGCGGAGGTCGAAGTGGCCGCCTCGAAATGTGTGGCGAACTGTTTAACGGATCTCGAAAAGTAACAACCCGGTTTTGTAGCTCAGGTCGCCCGATGCCTTTTGCCGGGGATCTGAGGTTTCCCTCCGCGATTTCGCCGCATGGGTGTGGCAAGCCGCTAGTGCCGTTCCAACCTTTTGCTACGAATTTCAGCCAAGAAGCGAGGCTGTAGATTCATCGCCAGCGCCGGCGATAAGCCGGGCAACGTACCGCGCCGGAGTTGTGCTTCTGGCATCGTGCTCGCAAGTCCCCTGTGCTGCCGAGGTAGAATCTCCCCTCCTGGTCACTCCAACAAAACATAGGAGTAGTTGATCGCACCTCCAGCCATTTGGCCAAAATAGTTGGAACGGCACTAGAAATGATCGGTCTCCACCTCTTCTGGTTCTACGGAACGCGTCGCTCTCGAGGTAATTCGGCCCCACACCGTATTCTCCTGGCCCGCCGGCGTTTCCACTCCCCATGACGGAAGCGGCATCAACAGCAGTCGGGAGAGCCCATTGAGGTAGGGTTCGTAAAGCCGGCGCAATTCTTTGAGCTTTGCGTCACCCGCTTCGGTACAGCCTGGTACTCCGCACTGAACCAGCAGGCTGCGTACCTTGGGCAGGTCCTGAGGTGGCAGGCGGTTCATGTCGGGCATGCGGGAATCGACATAGAAAATCTGTGCCAGGTCGGCTACGGCATGGCGGCAAATGGCAAAAGTGAGCTGCGCTTGCCATTTCGTCTCGCCCTCGCCATAGGCGATTAGAAGCGCGCAGGTGTCTAAGATGGCCGTGAACGCGGCGACCCAGGATTGATTGTCATGCTGCGACCGGAAGAAACACAAAAAGGGATAGGTCAGGTGTGTTTCCATCAATTGCGCCGACCATGTTTCCCAGTCGCGGAGGTAGTGGGCGAGGCCATTTTGGATTCGTTCCGGGCCGTGGCGGCGGAGCAGTTCGGAAGCTGTGGGAGGCGAACCGGCGCGCGCATCGAGCAGAGAGATGCTCACTTCGCGTTGTGAAAAGGCGCCGTATAGCGTGGGCAAATAGGCAATGATGAGCGCGAGAAAGCCGAAGCCTGTCCCTGCCTCAATCACGGACAGGATTCGCGCTCCCGAACTCTGAGGCGTGATGTCGCCCAATCCCAGCGTGAAGAAAGTTGTGCCGCTGAAATAGAGGTCGGTGCGGAATGTACTCGGGTTTTCAGTTGAAGCCAGCGCTGATCCGGCGGCCCACTGCAGCATGGCAAACGCCAGAACCAGCGCCAGCGCCCAAAAGCCAATGAGCAGAAGCAGCGAAAGCGGGCCAAAGTAGCTCAGGTATCCTTCCCGGCGCTTGGGAGTGCGAATGTAGGCCGCTATAACGGACCAGATCGTCCACGCGGTGCGGAAGAAAAACCGAGCGATACGGAAGGAGCGCCGCACATGGCGAGGCAGAATTACGCTCTCGAAGGCGTCCCAAAGAATCGCCACGAGGAGCGCAAAGCCGAGAATTCCAATGAAGGTGTGCATCGATGCTATCTCCGCCCGGCGCGCGGCCCACTGAGATAGCCTCCTATCTTACTCAGGCAAATGGCGCTATGCCATGATTTGCGGGCCGGGCAGCAGCGAAACTTAGGGATACAGCGGCGCGCGCCAAAGGATGTGTTCTGAAATCAGTGGCCCTGCGCGGCGGAGCTCGAACGCGTTGACTTCGCATATCCACCGAAACTAGAATGCATGTATGTTGATTTGCTGGCAGAAGGCTTGCAAGGCGGTCTGTAGCGCCTGTTGTTGTGTGCCTTCTGGCGGCGGGAGGTTGCTCGTTTAGCATACCTGCAATCTAAGCGAGCAAAGCCCACCGCCAGGATGACTGGCCGGTGGGTTTTTTGTTTTGGCGCATGGGCATGGAGCGCATTCTGTTGCAACTGCAAGGCAAACGCGCGGTGACGTTGACGAGCAACCATAATGGATGAGCTATTTCCCTTATTCCTGAAGCTCGCGGGACGGCGATGCTTGATCGTCGGCGGCGGTCTTGTGGCCGAAGCCAAGATGCAAGGCCTCCTGCGTTGCGGCGCAGAAGTTCGTGTGGTTGCGCCGGAAGCCGCCCCGGGAATCCGCGAGGCTGCCATCGCGGGCCGGGTTGTGTGGGACGAGCGGCCGTTTTTGCCGTCGGATCTCGCCGGGGTCTTTTTGGTGGTTGCCGCGACGAATTCCGCCGAATTGCACGAAGAGATTTTCCGGCGCTGCCAGCAGGCGGGGATTTTGTGCAATGCCGTGGACGAGCCGGAGCGCTGCGACTTTTATTATCCCGCAGTTGTGCGGCGCGGCGCGTTGCAGCTGGCCATCTCCACAGGGGGACGTTCTCCCTTTCTCGCGCAGCGGTTGCGCCGCGAGCTCGAAGAGCGGTTTGGGCCCGAGTACGGGCCTTGGCTTGAGGAGATCGGCCAGCAGCGCCGGGAGCTATTCCAGGCCGACATTTCTCCCGAAAGCCGGCGCGCGATTCTGAAGGAGCTTTCAAGCGAGCGCGCCTTTGCGGACTTCCAAGCACGGGAAAAATCTGCCGACGAGAGTGCTCTGGGCAGAGTCTATTTCGTAGGTGCGGGGCCCGGCGATCCCGACTTGCTGACCCGGAAAGCCTGGAGCGTCCTGCGATCGGCAGACGTCGTTCTGCACGATGCGCTGGTCTCTCCGCAGATTTTGAGCATCGTGCCGGCCGGCACAATCTTGTGCAACGTGGGAAAACGTTGCGGCGCGAAATCGATCACGCAAGAAGAAATTCACGCGCTTCTAATCGGATATGCCTCCGCGGCAAAGAGAGTGGTCCGGCTGCAGGGAGGCGATCCATTGATTTTCGGCCGTGCCGGTGAGGAGATTTCCGCCGTGCGCGAAGCGGGAGTGGATTTCGAAGTCATCCCGGGCGTGACGGCAGCTTCCGCCGCGGCGGCCAGCGCGCAAATTGCGCTGACGGATCGGCGCGACGCTTCTCAGATCATCTTCCTCAGTGCTCACCGCCGAGAAGGCGAATTTGAACGGGATTTGAAGTCCGTGCCTCGCACCGGCGCCACGCTGGTGATTTATATGCCGGGAAGCAACTACGAGCGCCTGGCGCGCGCCTTGCGGGACGCGGGTATCTCCGGAGAGACAGCTTGCCTGATCGTCTCGCAGGCCTCTGGGCCGCAGGAATCAATTTATCGAACTGATCTGGCATCTCTTACGAGCGTGCCCGCGCCGCCTGCGCCGGCGTTGCTCATCGTGGGTGCGGTTGCGGCGGCCGCGAAAGCCGAAGCCCCACCGCCGATCGTGGAGGCGTTCTGACGGGAGTCGGCAAATGGGGCCTTCCCGCGTGTTGAGGTTCTGAAGGCAACCGCGGACGCGAACCGGACGGCAATCGCGTTCGTCAGGCTGGAGAACTCCCGCTGCTACGTGGAACTAAGTGGATCTTTCACGTGCAGGCCGCACTCGATCTTGTTGAATCCGGACCAGCGGCCCGCCCGCGGGTCCTCATCCGGCCGCACCGGGCGCGTGCAGTGCGTGCAACCGATGCTCGGATAATTTTGGTCGTGCAACGGATTATAGGGCACGTTGTTGGCGCGGATGTATTCCCAGACCTGCTTCCAATTCCAATCCGCGATCGGATTGAGCTTCACCAGACCAAATTTCGCGTCCCATTCCAGCTTTCGCGTTCCAGCACGCGTGGGTGCCTGATCGCGGCGAACACCTGTAACCCATGCTCTCAGGCCTGAAAGTTTTTTCTTGAGCGGCTCCACTTTTCGCAATTGGCAGCATTGATCCGGCTGCGAAGCCCATAAGGCTTCGCCATAGCGCGCCGCCTGCTGGGCTGGGGTCAGGTCGGAGTGCGTGCGCTCCACCTGGATTCCGTAACGTTTTTCGATCCTGGATTCCGTAACGTTTTTCGATCCTATCGATCAGCGCATAGGTGTCGGGGAAGAGAAAATCGGTGTCCAGTGTGAACACGCGGAATTCGGATCGGAGCCTGGACGCCTGATCGATGAGCACCACATCCTCGGCTCCTAAACTTGCTGCGATGGCGAGGGATCGACCGAATTCGGAAAGGCCCCATTGCAGCAGCACCTTCAGGTCCCAGCCTTCGGCGCGGCCTTGCAGTTCGATCACTTGCCGTTCAAGCGCCAGCATTTCCTTCCTCGTGTGCGAGTCCTAATTCAATCGATCTGATCTCGCTTCGGTTGCAGGCGCACAGGCGCAAGGAGCGTAAGCACCGCCGCCAAGGCTTCCTGATCATCGGCGGGCAGGTTGTGCGCTG
>WNGM01005660.1_pt1 | contig 11982 bp, 10 predicted proteins | sample 5400571 | NCBI WGS metagenome assembly WNGM01 (sample SAMN13153378, study PRJNA577476) | soil metagenome | isolation source: 100 cm soil or saprolite under Garry oak tree replicate 2 | place: USA:California | collected 2016-06-15
CGCTTCGTAGCAGGTAGGGCCGTCGGCCGTACCCTCAGTCTGTCGGTCTTCCGCGGTTGCCCGAGGTTCTCGGTGGGAGGACGGAACAGCTGCCAGAAGGAAGGAGAGGGGCGGCCGGCGTGCGTTCGTGACGTGAAGACCGGCGAGTGGGGTGGCGGACTACGCCGCGCGCCGGACGTAGCGATGGTGCAGGCCACCAATTTCGGGAATCTGCACGACCTTCCCGATCTCGGGTCCCTCGATTGGCCTCCCATCCGGCGCATCTTTCCGGAGGGCAAGGTGAGTTCGTGCGCGGTGATAGTACGCGAAGTAGGAAGCCAGCAGGCGGCGCAGGTGGCGTTCGCTCAGGACGAGAACGTGATCGAGACACTCGCGCCGGATCGAGCCGATGAGCCGTTCCGCGAAGGGGTTCTGCCACGGACTGTGGGGCGCGGTCAACACTTCACGGATGCGCATGCCCTTCACGCGTTGCCGAAAAGCGAGACCGTAGATGCTATCGCGATCGCGGAGGAGATAGGGCGGCGCGGAGTCGTCCGGGAAGGCGTCGACGAGCTGTTGGGTGGTCCAGGCGGCGGTGGGATGCTCGGTGACGTTGAAGTGGACGACACGCCGGCGGTGGTGGTGGGCGAGCACGACCAGGGCGATGGCCGCCGACGAGAAAGGGGAGGAGTCGAAGTAAGTGGAGCAGGAGGCTGATCATCGAGTTTGGATTGTGTCCGGATGAGAGCCGACAGATCAACGACCTTGGTTGCCGGATGGAGTTTTGGCGAAGGACAGGCCCCCGGCTTACGTCACGGCGCGCGGATCGGTGCCGAAGCGCTGCGCGATCAGGCTGCAGATTTCGTCGAACTTGATGCCCTTGCGGATCGGCTTCAGCGAGGGCAGGGCGATGATCGAGCTTCCCATGCCGGCGGGGTGCGAGTACTTCGTGTCTCCGTAATCGATGACTAGGTCTGCTTCGTCGCGCACTGCCTGCTCCACGTCGGCGAGCTTGTACTTGCTACCCGAGAGGGACTGGTTCGCTGAGGAGCCGAGCAGCGGGACGCCGCGAGACCAGGCGAGGCGCGCGATTTCGTCGTGCAGCGCGCCGGCGTTCAGCAGCATGTCTATCGTATCGCCGCGCGAGGAGCGCTCGCGGGTGAGCGGCGTGAGCCGCGAGAAGAACGGATGGCCGATCTTGTACGGCGTCACCACCGAGAGCGGCAGGCCGTGCTCGTGGATCACGGTGTCGACGATCTTGCGCTCGCGTTCCCCGACCTGCGCGAGAGCATCGAACATGTCCCAGTTGCTGAACATGCCGCAGGCCTTGTCGAAGTTGCGCTGCTTGCAGGCAAAAATGCGCGCGATCGCGGCTTCGCCGTTGCCGATGATGGCGTAGCCGACATCGGTGGCGAAGATTCCCACCCCGCCCTGCGCAACGGTGTTGAGCAGGCGGGCGGCATCGGACTTCACATCGCGGGTGGTCATGGGCTCAGATCCGCATCAGGTCGATGAGCGGATCGAGGCGCTCGGACGTCTCGAGCCGCCATATGGCGGCGGCCAGCTCGTTACGCGCAGGTTCGGGCAGGAAACGCCGGGTGAGCGCGTGGAACTTGGCGTTCAGGACCTCGTCGGGCGTCCCTTTTTCAATGTCGGCCAGCGCGAGCGAGCATTGCGCGACCATTGCCTCGTCGCTCTCGAGGCGCGCTTCGATGCGGCAGTGGCGCAGACCGGGTGTCTGGCGCGAGAAATCGGCGTTGATCTCGACTTTCATTCTGGCGATCAGGCCCAGGACATCGGTGTCCAGGAAGCGATGGTTCTCGAAGGTGTCGCTGGTCACCTCGCCATCGGCCAGCGCCGCGGCGATCGAGAACGGCATCGAATGATCGGCGGTCTCGCGCGTCTTCGGCGCCCAGAGCTCCGGATCGGCGACCGCGCCCAGGTGGGCCGACTTGTACGTGTCCACCTTGAGGCTCTTCGGCTGCCGGCCGGCCAGCTTCTTGCGCAGCTCGAGCGCCGTGTCGATCGGCAGCTGGCACGAGTCGCGCACCGGGTATTTCTTGATGTTGGTCTGGTTCAGGCCGAGCGGCGCGGCGAGCCTGCCCGCCGGCAGCTTGAACTCGCCGGGCTTGCCGAGCGTCTGCTTCCAGATCCCGAATATTCCCTCGTAAGCGCTGTAGGGCCCGGTGAGCCCCTCGCGCGCCAGTTGCGCCGCGAAGACACCGTGGCGGGCGCCGTTGGGGCCGGCGCAGCCTTTCCACATCGACAGCTCGCCCGATGCGGTACGACCGACAGCGAGAGCGCGTGCGCGAGCTGCTCTGCGTCGAGCCCCATCATGCGGCCGACGGCGAGCGCGGCGGCTTGCGCACCGACCACCGGCTGGTCCCAGCCCGCCGCGTTGAACGGCACCGTGTCGGTGAAGCGGCACTGGATCTCATAGGAGATGAAAAGCGCGAGGATCAACTCGCGGCCGGAGCTGCCGAGCGCTTGGGCCGCCGCGACCAGCCCCGGCAGGTTGTCGGACGGGTGCGAGGCGTCCAGCGTGCGATACGCGTCGTTGAGGTCGAGATACCGCACCATCGTGCCGTTCACGAGCGCGGCATGGTCCGGAGTCGTCTTGTCGCGCGTGCCCCAAAGCGTGGCTGCCCAGGGCCCTTCGACACGCGGCGCGCACTTGCGAAGAATACGCACCGGGGGCGCGGCGTAGGCGGCCAGCCCGACCGCGGCAGAATCGAGCAGGCGCGCCTTCGCCGCGTGGACCGTGGAAGCGGGCAGGTCCTCGAAGCGGTAAGCGAGCGCGAAGTCGACGAGCCGGCGAGTGGTAGCGTCCATCGTGGGGGTCATGCGCGTTCTCCTAGTGTGGCTTCATGCAAACGCCGGGCGCTCCAGCTCGCGGCCGCGAAGAGCAAAGCCTCCGGACCGCCGACGAGTTGCACGCCGAGCGGCAGGCCGCGCATCCCGCGGCCGGCGGGCAGCGCGAAGCAAGCCAAGCCAAGCAGCGTCCAGAGGCGCGAGAACACCGCATTGCCTGTCGACGCGAGTCCGACCGGCGCTTCGCCAGCGGCGGACAAGGTGAGGATCAGCTCGCCTTTACCGAGAAGCGCGGGCAGCGCTCGCATGCAGGCTTCGACGTGCGCGCGCGCCGCTGCAACGGCTTCCGCGGAAACGGACAACCCCCGTTCGATGAACGAGGCCATGCTCGGGCTCAGCCGCTGCCGCGCCGTCCGCCATTCGTGGGCCATCGCGCGGGCGGTCTCGTGCGCCATGATTACGCGGTGCAGGTCGTTCAGCTCGCTGAACGGCGCCGGCAACTCGAGCTCACGGACATGCCCCCCGGCGTCTTCCAGCGTGCGCGCGACCATGGCGAGACGCTCGAGCGTCTGCGGTTCGGCCTGCGCCGCGTAGGGCGTGCGGCACAGTGCGAAGCCCGGATGATCCGGCACTTGGGCCGCGGCCGGAGATTCGCCGGCAAGGACCGCCGAGACGCGGGCGATGTCGTCCACGGTAGCGGCGATGACGCCGATCGTATCGAGCGACGGCGCGAGCGGCTTCATCCCCGCGCCCGGAAAGCGGTCGAACGTGGGCTTGTAGCCGAAGATGCCGCAGAAGGCCGCCGGCCGGATCGTCGAGCCGCCGGTCTGAGTAGCGAGCGCGACCGGCACCATGCCGTCGGCGACCGCCGCCGCCGAGCCGCTCGACGAGCCGCCCGGCGTGCACGCAAGATCGTGGGGGTTGCGGGTGCCGCCCGGCTGGACGAACGCGAACTCGGTGGTGACCGTTTTGCCGAGGATGATCGCCCCGGCGGCCTTGAGCCGCTGGACACAGGCCGCGTCCTGCCGCGGGCGGTTTCCGGCGTAGATCGGTGAGCCGTACTCGGTCGGCATGTCGGCGGTATCGATGATGTCCTTCACGCCGACTGCCAGACCGTGGAGGAGACCGCTGCGCAGACCAGTCTGGTCACCGCTGTCGAGCGCACGCGCGCGTGCGAGCGCGGCGTCGCGGTCGACATAAGCCCAGGCGCCGACCTCGCGTTCGCGCGCGTCGATGCGCGTCAGGCTTGCGCGAATCAGAGATTCGCAGCTCATGTCGCTCGCAGTCGGTCGGTCGCCGCGCGATCGATCGCCCCGGTTGCCGGGTCGAGCACGACGCGGTACACCTCGCGCGCCGCTTCGACGCTGATCAGGCCGTCGGCAACGTCGGCGGCCACGCGCCCGGCCTCTCTGCGGCGCGGCTCGCCGTAACCGCCGGCGTTGGGCCCGACCACGCGGATGACGTCGCCCGACTTGAGCTTGCGGCCGGTGGATTTCGACGGCAGCACCTGCTCGTCGGCACGGCCGGGATTCTTGACGATCTGCGCGGGCAGGCCGTCGCCGCCGCCGAAAATGCCCTTCGGCGCTTCGAGCGTGCGGTCGCCGTTGCATGACAGGAAGCCGTCGACGAGAAAGCGCACGTCGCGCACCGCGCCGATGCCGCCGCGCCACTCGCCGGCGCCCGGCGCCTCCGGCCGCAGCTCGTAGCGCTCGACCCGCAACGGGAAGCGCATCTCGATCTCCTCGCACGGGACGTTGCGCGTGTTCGCCATCAGGTTGTCCACCGCGTCGAGGCCGTCTTTGGTGCGGCGAGCGCCATAGCTCCCCTCGTTCACCTCCACGCAGACCCAGTACTGCTGCTGCGCCGGGCTGTAGCCGCTGTAAGAGACGCTCATGACGTGCGCCGAATTTCCCGCGGTCGCCTGCTCCCGAAGCACCGGCGCGAGCGCCTGGATCACGCAGTCGAGCACGCGCTGCACCTGCGCCATGCGCGAGACGCACGCGCGGGGAAAGTTCGGGTTGAAGATGCAGCCTTTCGGCGCATGCACGCCGACGGGGCGGAACATGCCGGAGTTCTGCGGGATGAACTCCTCGGTCATCACCTCGTCGAGCAGCAGCGTGCGCACGATGTAGAAGCAGGCGACCTGGAGCGAGCCCTCGAACGGCACGTTACAGCCCGTCTCTACTTCGTCGGCCGAACCGGTGAGGTCTATCAGGATGGAATCGCCGCGCTTCCTTACGGTAACGTTGACCTTGAGCGGCTTGCCCCAGTTGCGTCCGTCGTCGTCCAGCCAGCTCTCGGCGTGGTAGTCGCCATCCGGGATTCTGGCGATTTCAGCGCGCAGGCGCCGCTCCGAGTAGTCCATCCAGTAGTTCGCCGCGCCCATCACCGTGCCGAGGTCATGCCTGTCGACGAGCTTGAGGAACCGGTCGGCTCCCGTGCGCACTGCGGCGATCATTGCTTCGATGTCGGCGGCGTTGGAATCCGGGGTTCGGACGCTGTCGCGCAGGATCGACCAGACCGCGTCGTTACGCCGGCCGCGCTCGTACAGCTTGACGCTGTCGTAGAGCGTGCCCTCGGCGAACACGTCGATCAGGTCGACGTTCAGCCCCGGAGCCGCCGCGCCGACGTCGATCAGGTGAGCGGTTGCCGCGGCGAAGCCGACCAGCTCGCCGCGATGGAAGATGGGCGCAATCACGCCCATGTCGGGCGAGTGCGAGGCGCCGTGGTAGGGATGGTTGTGGATGATGATGTCGCCTTCGTAGATCTGCCCGGCGAGCTTGCGCATGAACCCGCGGATGTAAGCCGGCAGCGACCCGATGTGCATAGGGGAGGATTCGCTCTCGCAGAGCTCGTTGCCGTGGGCGTCGTAGAGCCCGCAGCCCAGGTCCTCCGACTCGCGGATGATGCTCGAGTTGGACATGCGATAGAGCACCTGGGCCATCTCGCGCGCGATCGCGCTGAAAGCGCCACCGATGACGCGCAGGGTCACGCGGTCGATTGCTTCGTAAGGCCAGGCCTTGCTCATCATTTCTCCTGGAGCCGGACGACCAGGTTGCCGTGCCGGTCGACAGTTGCCACGACCTGCGGCGGAATCAGGGTCGTCGTATCCATCTGCTGCACGACCGCCGGTCCGGCAAGCCGGTTTCCCGCCTTGAGCGCCGCCCGCAGGTAGACGCTCGCCTCGAGCGGAACGGGCTTACCGTCGACCTCGAAAACGACACGGCGGGCTCCGGTGCGTGCCGGAGCGTCGGGCGTTTCGCTTCCCTCCGGGAGCGTCTTCGGCGTGACGGTGGGGATCCGGCCGACACCGACCACCCTGAGGTTCACCAGCTCGACCTCCTTCTCCGTGAAATGCCGCCCGTACTCGCGCTGATGCGCGGCATGGAACGAGCTCTTCAGCGCCTCGGCGAAGCCGGCGTCCACCGCGCCGCCCGGCGCGGCGGCGCGCAGCTCGTATCCCTGGCCGGCATAGCGGCACTCGGCGTGACGCACCAGCGTGACACGCTCGCCGCGAATGCCATCGCGCTCGAGCTGCTCGAGTGCCCGCGCCTCGAGCTCCGAGACCGTGGCAGCAAGCCGCTCGAAGTCGGGGTGCGAGAGATTCTGGATCTGGGTCGCGCTAAAGTCATACGCGATATCGCAGGTGAGCAGCCCGAGAGCCGAGGTCAGTCCCGGAGCGGGCGGCACGATCACCACCGGGATCGAGAGCTCCCGCGCGATGTCGCAGCCGAAGAGGGGCCCCGCGCCGCCGAAGGCGACCAGCGCGAACTCGCGCGGGTCGTAGCCTCGGCGCACGCTGTTTAACTCGATCGCCTGCACCATGCCGTGGGTGAGGATCCGGATAGCCGCGAGCGCCGCTTCCTCGACGCTCATACCGAGGGGGCGCGCGAGCTTTGCTTCGACCGCGCGGTGCGCGAGCGCAGCGTCGAGCTTCAGGCGCCCGCCGAGGAATCCGGCCGGGTCGATGCGACCGAGGACCAGCTCGCAATCGGTCGCGGTGGGCTCCCCGCCGCCCTTGCCGTAGCAGCAGGGCCCGGGATCCGCGCCGGCGCTGCGCGGACCGACCTGGAATTGCCCGCCCGAATCGACGTAGGCGATCGAGCCGCCGCCGGCGCCGATCGTGTCGACCTCGGCCATCGGCACCATGGCGTGATAGGCGCCGATGCGCGTGTCGAGCAGATGCTTGAAACGGATCTCGCCGCCGGGCGCGACCCCGATATCGGCCGAAGTGCCGCCCACGTCGAGGCTGATCACGCTGGGGAATCCGGCGCTTGCGCCGACCCAGATGCCGCCGAGCAGGCCGCCAACCGGCCCGGACATGAGCAAGGTCACCACCCGGCGCTTCGCGGCGTCCAGCGTGGCGCAGCCGCCGCTCGACTGCATGAGGTGCAGCCCGGCGGTCATGCCCACGTCGCGCAGCGCCCGGTCGAAGCTTTCGAGGTAGCGCACGCTCTTGGGTCCGACGTAGGCGTTGAGGCAGGTGGTCGAGAATCGCTCGTACTCGCGGTACAGCGGGACGACCTCGTGGCTGAGCGAGAGCGCGATCCCCGGGGCTTCCTCGGCGATGATCTCGGCCGCGCGCCGTTCGTGGGACGGGTTCAGGAACGAGAACAGGAAACAGACCGCGATCGACTCGACGCCGGCCGCGCGCAGCTCCCGCGCGGCGCGGCGCACCGCGTCCTCGTCGAGCGGTACCAGCACGGCGCTGTCGCCGCCCGCGATGCGCTCGCGCACGGTCTTGCGGGCGCGGCGCGGCACCAACTCGTGCTTCTGCCACGGCAGATCGAGCTGCAGGCTGAAATTGTGCGGCCGCTTGTGGCGGGCGATGTGCAGCACGTCGCGGAAGCCCTCGGTCGTGATCAGGCCGCATTTCGCGCCGTTGTGCTCCAGGACGATGTTGGTGGCGATGGTGGTGCCGTGCATGAAATAGTCGATCTCGCCGGGCGCTATGGCGGCCTGCCGGCACAGCTCGAGCAGACCTTCCATTGCGCCTGTCGAGGGGTCGCGCGCCGGGGTCGGCACCTTGTGCACGACCATCTCGCCGCGCTTGTCGTCGATCAGCACGAAGTCGATATGCGTGCCGCCGACATCCACCCCGACCCGTGCCATGCGCTAGAACAGGTGGCCGCGCGCGCTGACGCCGCCGTCCACCGTGAGCACGGTGCCGGACACGTAAGACGCGCGGGGGGAGGCGGCGAAGACAACGAGATCGGCGACTTCCTCCGGAGTCGCCGCGCGGCCGAAGGGCAGCGGCGCGACGAGCTCGGTCCAGCGCCCGGCATCGCCGGTGCGGTCCTGCGCCTTCTTCTTCATCAGCATTTCGAGGCGCGCGGTCAGCGTCGGCCCGGGATTCACGCCGAGCACGCGCACGCCCTTGTCGGGGCTGACGGAGCCGAGCGCACGGGTGAACGCCATCAGCCCGGAATTGGTGATGGTCGCGACGATGATCTCAGGGTCGGGGCGCTCACCGCAGTTGCCGATCACGTTGACGATGACGCCGCGCTTGCGCGCGCACATGCGGAGGTAGAGCTCGCGGGTGAGGAGGGCTGTCGCGATCACCTTCAGCTCCAGCCCCTCGCGCCACTTGTCCTCGGTCGCCTCCTCGATCGGCCCGGTCGGCGTCGCGCCGGCGTTGTTGACCAGGATCTCGGCGTCGGCGAAGCGTTCGGCCAGCGCCGCAACCGAGCCGCGCTCCATCATGTCGCAGGCGTGGATCGCGATGTCGCGGGAATGACGGGCGCGGATCTCGTCGCGGACCGCCTCCAGCGCCTCGCGCGAGCGCGCAGTCAGGTAGAGGTCGCAGCCCTGCTCGGCAAAGTGCACGGCAATCGTCTTGCCGATGCCGCGGGATGCGCCCGTGATGAGCGTTCGCTTGCCGGCGAGTCCGAGATCCATGTTTCCTCTATGTAACGTAGCCGGCGAGACGCGGCAGCGCGAGCGTGAGCTCCGGGACCGTCGCGATGACGAACAGGATCACGAACTCGAGCGCGAGGTACGGCAGCACAGCCAAGGATATGCGCTCGAGCGTCAACCGCGCAATCGGCGCCACGATGAACAGCACCAGCCCCACCGGCGGCGTCAGCACGCCGAGCAGCAGGCCGACCATGAGGAACATGCCGTACTGGATCGGATGCATCCCGAGCACCTGCACGCATAGCGGGTAGAGCAACGGGCCGAGGATCACCATGTTGGCCACCGCGTCCATGAACATGCCGACGATGATGAACAGCAGGATCACCAGGAGCAGCAGCGCGAGCTTGTCCTGCGTGATGGCGACCATCAGCTCGACCAGGGCCTGCGGCACGCGATGGAAGGTCATGATGCGGCCCAGCACGACGGCGGCGGCGACGATAATCAACGCCGAGGCGCTGACCCAGGCAGTCGCCTTGAGCGAATCGACGAGCTTCGTGACCGTGAGCGTTCGGTAGAAGAACATGCCGGCGACGATGGTATAGAGGACGGTGACAGTCCCGGCTTCCGTCGGGGAGAAGATTCCCGACATCATTCCGCCGAGGAGCAATACCGGGATCACCAGCACCGGCAGCGCGATCCAGGTGCTGCGAGCGAGCGGGCGAAACCCTTCGAAGCGGCGGATTGCTCCGAATCCGCCCAGGCGCGCAGCGACGTAGGAGGCGATCATCAGGGTGATTCCGACGACGATTCCCGGAAGGATGCCGCCGACCAGCAGCCCGCCGATCGAAATGCCGAGTTGCGCGCCGATGATCACGAGGGGTATCGACGGCGGGATGATCGCGCCGATGACCGACGCCGAGGCGACGAGCGCGCCGGCGAACTCGCGCGGGTACTTCTCCTTGATCATGCTCGGGATCATGATCGGCGCGATGGTCGCGGCATCCGACAGCGTCGAGCCGGTGATTCCGGACAGCAGCATGCTGGCGGTGACAGTGACGTGCGCCAGCCCGCCGCGGATCCAGCCCACGAGCCGCTGGCAGAACTCGATCAGCTTGTCGGTGAGCTCGCAGCGGTTGAGCAGCTCGCCGGCGAGCACGAAGGTCGGCAGCGCGAGCAGCGTGAAGGAATCGACCGCGCCGTACATCTCGCTCGCGAGCACCGTCGTCGGGATCCGCGTCCCGGAGAACAGGAGGAACAGGGCGCAGGCGAGCGAGATGCTGAACGCGATCGGCACGCCCAGCGCGAGCAGCAGCAGGAACGGCAGGAGCAGGTAGAACGCGACCAGGTCCACCGGAGGCCCTAGCTAGGTGCCCGGCGCCGCGGCGCCGACGCCAGCTTGCGCGTCCGCGTCTCCCAGCTCGAGGTCTCCGTAGGTGCGGAAATACTCCATTTCTCCCCTGCGCCAACGCCCGACGTCCTCGAGCGCGCCGCGCAGCGCGAAGAGCGCCATCAATCCCGCACCGATCGGCACCGCGAGCTTGATCCAGTGCGTGCTGATGCCGCTCGTCTGCGAGCTGATATGGCCCGGCCCGAGCACCCATCGCAATCCGTAATAGGCGACGAGTGTCACAGCGAGGCAGGTCGCGAGCTTGGCGAAGATGATGACACCGGGCCGCGCGCCAAGCGGCAGCCGCCGGATCAGCATCGGGATGTGGACATGCTCCCAGCGCCGCATGATCGCGGCCGATCCCAGGAACACCAGCCACACCAGGCACCAGGTCGCCACCTCCTCGGACCAGACGATCGAGGTATTGAGGACGTAGCGGTAGAAGATCTGCACGAACAGGATGGCGATGATGATGGTGGCGAGCGCCATCGCTACCCAGCGCGCCAGAGCGTCGAGTACCTCGAGCAGCCGGTCCAACTGCTTCATCGAGGCATCAGCGCAGCGCGATCATCGACTTGATGACGGCGGGATCGATCCCCTTGCCTTGCGTTTCCCAGACTGCTTCGCCGATCTTTTGCCACTGCGCTTTCTCGGCTCGGCTCGGCACGTAGATGTCCATCTTGGCGTCCTTCAGCTTCTGCTTGAAGGTGACCTCGCCTTCGCGGTCGATCTGATTGCCCTGGTCGGCGGCCTCCTGGGCCGCGGCCATGAATGCCGTCTGGATATCGGGCGGCATCAGGTTCCAGGTGTTCTTGTTCAGCACCTGGAACTGGACCGCGAAGATGGCATCGACTTCGGTCGCGTACTTGAGAACCTCGTGCATGTTGAACCGGAAGGTCCAGATCGGCTGCACGTGAATGCCTTCGACCACGCCGCTCGACAGCGCGTTGTAGGTCTCGGTCCACGCCATCGGGGTCGGGTTGCCGCCCCACGCGCGCACCAGCTCGATCTCCAGCTTCGAGGTGGTCGTGCGGTACTTGATCCCCTTGACGGCCGCCGGCGTCGGCGTCGGCCGCGCTCTGTTCCAGAGCAGCCGGTAGCCGCCCGAGCCGACCGGCGGCAGCACCTTGAGGGGCGTCTTTGCCTCGAACTTCGCCGCCTGCTGGCGCCAGAGATCCGACTTCGCGAGTCTGAGGAACATCTCCCAGCTCGTGATCGCGTACGGCAGGTCGACGAAGGTGAACGCGTCGGAAAAGCTGGCCCACTGCGCGGTGACGTTCGAAGCAATGTCGATGAAGCCGGTCTGCACCGACTCGATCTGCTGGATGTCGGTGCCGAGCACCGAGCTCGGATGAACCTGGATGTCGAGCTGGACGTTGTATTTCTCGCGCAGGATCTTTGGAATGCGGGAGATCGACTCGTAGCTCGGATCGCCTTCCTTGGCGTTCAGCCCCGCGACGAGCGGGCGCAGGAATCGCCTCGGTTGCTGCGAGCGCACAATCGCCGGCGCGCCGAGGAGGGCAGCACCGGCGGCGGCGCCCACGATCACTCTGCGACGGGACGGGCTGGTCGGACCCTTTGGCTTGGCCATCGCTTCCTCCCTCGGGGGCACTGCGGATCGTCGCAGATTGGGGATCTCCGGGTCGACTAGCCCCAATCCGAAAATGCTGAGCGTGTGAGATTGAGATCGGCGTGAATCAGAGGGGCCTGCCATCGAATCCAAAGGGCGGACATCCCCATGTCATCCCTCAATTCGCGGAGGCCCCTCTGATGCGCTTGAGCGTAGGCAGCTTGCGGCAGGTGGTCAAGCGGGATTTGCCGATCGAGTTCGTTGCCCAGCAACTCACGTCGTACGGCGGCCTGGAGCTGTTCCGCCGCTATGCGCGCCGCCTCGGCCTGCTGCCCCGCCTGCGACGGGCGTGCGCCCCCGTGGGCGGTGACTACTGCGG
>WNGM01007904.1_pt1 | contig 11982 bp, 14 predicted proteins | sample 5400571 | NCBI WGS metagenome assembly WNGM01 (sample SAMN13153378, study PRJNA577476) | soil metagenome | isolation source: 100 cm soil or saprolite under Garry oak tree replicate 2 | place: USA:California | collected 2016-06-15
AGAAAGTACGCCACCTCGTCGAGTTGGTTGAGGATGTCGCGCGGCTGGCATCCTCGCAGCGGCCGTTTGAATGGCTTGTAATAGCGGTCGAGCACGTACTGATAGCCGACCTCGTTGAACACGATCTCGAACTCCTTGCACGCCCGCTCGAAGATTTGTCGGAATTCGATCGGTGTCGGATCCGGCACGTGGATTTTGTAGCGCACGCGCCGGAGAAACGCTTCGTCGACCAGCGATCCCGGCTCGAGGTTGGTGCTGAACACAACCATCGCCTCGAAGGGCGCGCCGACCGCCATGCCCGCGCCCGCCAGCGTGAGGTAGTCGATCCGGCGCTCCAGCGCGACGATCAGGCGGTTGAGTAAGGCGCGTGGTGAGGAGTCCTGGCGGCCAAAGTCATCGAGCAGAAAGATGCCTCCATTGGCTTTGAGGTGGATGGGCGCCTCGTAATAGCGCATCAGTGGGTCGAAGGAGGGAGACAGCTGGGACGTTGTCAGCTCACCACCGGCCTTGACGAAGGGCCGCTTGACCATGACCCAGCGAGCATCGAAGTTGCCCGGCAGCTGCCGCTGGACCCGCTGGTGGTGGAGCGGATCGTAGAGCCGCATCACCTGGCCCTCGATGTCGATCGCGTACGGGATGTAGATCGGCTCACCCAGCAGCTCGGCGCACGCCTCCGCGATGGTGGTCTTGCCGTTGCCTGGCGCGCCGTAGAGAAAGAGTGGGGCGCGGGCATTGACCGGAGGGCCCAGCTGGACCAGCAGATCCGGGCTGAGCGTGAGGTGCTGCAGCGCGCGCGTCAACCAGGCCGCCGTTACGTCAGCCTGGCTCACCTGGGCGCGCACCGAGATGTCGTACTGGGCAAAGGGCACCGGCGCCGGGCCGACATAGTGGTCGCGGGCCAGCACGTCCCGGGCACGCAGGCGCCCCGGGTCGGTAATGAGATACCCGAGCGTCTCGCCGAAGTCGTGGCTCTGGGAGGGGCCGGCCATGCGCCCGATGGTCTGGGCCCAGCCCTGCTCCACCAGGCTCTGGATCGCCGGGGTCACGGTCTGATAGGGCAGGCACAGCGCGGCCGCCCAGTCCTTGGCCGACATCGGCGACTTGAAATAGATGTGCTTGAGGAGGAGGTCGGCCAGGCGCGCCACCGGGAGTCCAGAATCTTCGGTCCGCGCTGGGGCGATCGGGAAGAATTCCGGGGTGGTGGCTTGAGGCGGTGGCTGAATGGCCATTGGGCAAGAAGGCCGCCGGCTTGGGCGGCCCTCCAGAGCAACCGGTTGCCGCTCGACTTTCTTGCGAGATCGAACTCAGGCTGACAGGGCCGGCCGGGGTCCGAAATAGCGCTCGACGGTGAGGCCATGGTGTTCCAGCTCGGCCCGGGCCAGGGGCTCGAACCGGCGCAGATACCAGTCCTCGGCCGGGTTGTGGGAGTAGGCCAGCAGCTGGTTGTAGGGCAGGGTATAGATGGCCCGGCCGGCCAGGATCTCCAGGATCTGGGGGGTCAGTTCGGGCTGGGCGAGGGCCCGCCGCAGGGTCACATGGATGCCGCGCATATCCGCGATCAGTCGCAGACGTCGGGGCAGGAAGATGGCGAGGGCGAAGACGAGGGGGACGCTCGTGACGATGATGGCCAGGATCAGGGCAAGTAAGTGGATCCCGCGCGAGCCGGCCTGCCCCGCCGAGATGAGCGAGTCGCCGGAGTGAACCTTGAGCGCGTCGGATACGGCACGCTGTTGGGGATTCCCTGCTCGAACGACAGGATCCAGCTATCGAATGTCTTGCCGGCGTTGATCACGCCCTGGGCGAGCGCGTCGAGCTGGAGGACGAGGTTGTTGACCCAGAGACCCGCGCGCACACACAGGTAAATCCAGGCCACCATGACGAGGTCGGCAAGCATCCAGGCGAAGCGGCGACCGTAGACGTCTGGGTACAGGCGCATGAAGGCCCCCTTGAGGTACTGGAAGAAGAACGTTAGATACGCCGCGAGTCTAGCGGGGTTTTCGAGGCAAAGTCCGCCGCTCCATCACGGTGCGTGCCCTGTGATGCAGGAGCCATGCCCAGCCAAGCGCGGTGAAGCCCAGGGTGACGGCGGCCACCGGCAGAAGAGGCAGGTCGAACCACCCCCAGGCAATCGCGGTCGCGACAAGGCTGACAAAGGCGATCAGGAAGATGGCCTCGGCCCATAGCCGGGCGGGTGGGGCGATCGCGTCGAAGAGGTCATCACTCCACGCGTCGCGGGAAACCGAGCGGGTCCACGATCTCGCGTGCCGATGCACGCCCGATTTGCCTTACCGATTCATTGTCCGTGGGCAAATCGTCGCCGCCAGGGACATGGATAAGCACCACACGGCCCTTCCAGAACCTGACCGAAACGGGCTCACCGGGCGTCAGGCGGTGGAAGACATCGCGGTGGGCGACCTGAGGACGCTGGCGACCGAACTGGTCGGTCAGATCGACAACCCAATTACTGTTTCCACGCAGCCGCGGATATACGTGCGTCCCGCTTATCACAGCATTCACCTCGGTCCAGCAGCCTGATCCGTTCGCGGCTGGCTCCTGGCAGGCCGTGGCCGCACCGTACTCAAAAGCGTCCGCAACCGACGACGGAAGCCAGGTGAGAGAAATGCCGAGCCCGAGGGGGACCAGGACAGACCCCAGCACTAGCCCGGTAATCGGTCTCACGCTGACTGGAAGCTAGACGGCCTCCAGATACTCGATGACCTGACGGGTCAGTTGGGTCGGCGTCGAGGCGCCGGAGGTCACTCCGACGCGCGTCTTGCCCCGTAGCCATTCCGGCCTGATGTCCTTGACGGTGTCCACCAGGTAGGCCGGTTTCTGCGCCAGCTCCTTGACGACCTGCACCAGGCGCTTGGAGTTCGAGCTGCGCTCGCTGCCGACGACGATGACGACATCGCACTCCTTGGCCGCCTCCACGGCCGCCTCCTGGCGATCCTGCGTCGCGCGGCAGATCTCGTTGTAGGCCTCCGTCTGCGGGTACTTCTCGCGCACCCGCTTGATCATGGCGGCCGTATCCCAGATGCTCAGCGTGGCGCGGCGGCCGATGTAGACGACGTCATAGCCGCGCTCGACCAGGTCTTTGACGAGATCATGGGTGACGACGACGTCGGAACAGGTCGCGTCCACCATGTTGAGCCCGCGCGCGGCGGCCCTGGCCTTGACCGCCGGCGAGACGCCGTGCGCGGTGAAGATCACCGTGCCACGGTCGATCGTGTCCAGGCCCTCGAGCCGGTTGTCGCTATCGACCAGTTCGATGCCGTTTTCCTGGAGCTCGTCGGTGACGTGCGTGTTGTGGACGAGGTAACCCAGCATCCGGATCTTCTCGCCGGGCCGGGCTTTGGCCGTCTGCTTGGCGGCGCGAATCGCTTCGACGACGCCGTGGCAGTAGCCACGCGGCGTGATCTTGAGGACGTCCACGCTTCGAGTCTACCCGGGGTTCTGACCGGTGAAGCTAGCGAAGCGTGACGGCCCGGTGACGACGAATGGGCTTGGGAACGGGTGGCGGCCGTTCCGGGGTTGGCGGCGGCGGTGGCGGTTTTGTCCCGGGAACCGGCTCCGGCTCACGCGGAGGCAGCGGTTCCCTAACCAATGACGATGGGGCCGGAGGAGAAGTTGATGATCTTGAGAAACGCCAGGATGCTGACGGCGGCCAGCACCGTGAGAAATCCGCCCACGATGTAGGACGCAAGCCGGTGACGGGTGAAGACGGCGAGGCCCAGTAACAGCAGGACTATGGCCACCAGGATGTTCGCGAAGTTAATGTCGACTTTCAATGCTCACCTCCTTATGGTTGAGCTTCACGCCTGCGCCAGTGCTCGGTCAAGGTCTGAGATCAGATCGGCCACATCCTCGATGCCGACCGAGATGCGGACCAGGCCATCTGCGACTCCGTGTGCTCGCCGAGTGTCGGCCGGGATGGAGGCATGCGTCATCACCGCCGGCAGCTCGATCAATGACTCCACCCCGCCGAGGCTTTCGGCGAGTGTAAAGAGCTGGGTCCGCTCGACAACGCGGCGCGCCGGTTCGAGCCCGCCCTTGACCTCGAAGGAGATCATGCCGCCAAAGCCGGACATCTGGCGTTGGGCGAGCTCGCGCTGCGGATTCTTGGGCGAGCCAGGATAGAAGACCCGTGCCACCTTCGGGTGCTCGCTGAGGAACGCGGCGACCAGCCGCGCATTGCGGTCATGCTCGCGCATCCGGATGGCGAGCGTCTTGAGGCCGCGCAACACCAACCAGGCGTCCATTGGTCCCGGCACGCCGCCGACCGCGTTTTGCAGGAAGGCCAACCGCTCGAAAAGGTCGTCCCGGTTCACGACCAGCGTGCCACCGATCACGTCGCTGTGGCCGCCAAGGTACTTGGTCGCGCTGTGCACCACGATGTCGGCACCCAGCGACAAGGGCCGCTGGAAGTACGGGCTCATGAAGGTGTTGTCGGCCACGAGCAGCGCCTGCCGCGAGTGCGCCAGCTTGCTGACCGCATTGATGTCGACCAGCTTGAGAAGCGGGTTGGTCGGCGATTCAATCCAGACCATTCGCGTGCGATCGGTCATTGCCTTTTCGACGGCGGTGAGGTCGGAGCCGTCGACGAAGGAAAAGGTGAGTCCCATCGGTTCCAGGACGCGCCGGAACAACCGGTAACTGCCCCCATAGAGATCGTCGACCGCGAGCGTGTGGTCGCCCGGCTTGAGCAGCTGCATGACCGTGGCCTCCGCCGCCATGCCGGAGGCGAAGGCCAACCCGTGGGCACCGCCTTCCAGCGCGGCGATGCACTGTTCGAGGGCGGCACGCGTCGGATTCCCGGTCCGCGAGTACTCGTAGCCGCGATGCTTGCCGAGCGCGTCCTGGGCAAAGGTCGAGGTCTGGTAGATGGGCACCACGACAGCACCGGTCGATGGGTCGGGCTCCTGGCCCGCGTGGATCGCCCGGGTCGCGAACCCAGGCGTGCCTTCGCTGCTCACCGGGAGGCGCGGGTGTGCGCCATGAACTCCAGCAGATCGACACGGGTGATGATCCCGACCGGCCGCTCCGCGTCCATCACCACCAGGGCGGTCGCACCTCCGAGCAGCGCATTGAAGGCCTCGTCCACGTGCGCCCCGGCAGCGATAGTCGGAAACGGCCCGTCCATCGCCGCGCCGACCGTGGTCTCGATCAACCCGGGATCGCGGTAGACGCGATCGAGCAGCGTGCGTTCCTGGATGCTTCCCACCAGCCGTTTGCCCGCCGCACTGCCATCTTCGGTGACGGGCATCTGTGAGATCCCGTATTCCTGGAGCAGGTCGATGGCACGGCCCACCTTCTCCTTGGACGATACCGTGATCAATTCCGGCATCTCCCGCTCGCGCACGGCGACGACGTCGTGCACCATCTGGCGCGGGAAGCGTTCGAAGAAACCGTTCTGGCGCATCCATTCGTCGTTGTAGATCTTGCTCAGGTTGTTGCGACCGGTGTCGGGCAGGATGACGACGATCACCGTCTTCTCGTCCAGACCACGCGCCACCTCCATCGCCGCCTTCATGGCGGTCCCCGATGAGCCACCCACCAGGATCCCCTCTTCGCGCGTGATGCGCCGGGCCGTGAGAAAGGAATCGCGGTCGTTGACCTGGATGATGCGATCGATCAGTTTCAAGTCGATGGTGCCGGGGATGAAGTCCTCGCCGATCCCCTCGACCTTGTACGGCTTGATGGTGTCGCCCGAGTAGAGGGAGCCTTCCGGGTCGGCGCCGACGATCATCACCGCCGGCTTCTTTTCCTTTAGGAAGCGGGCCACACCGGTGATGGTGCCGCCGGTTCCCAGGCCGCCGACCACCACGTCGACGCTGCCCTCCGTCTGCTGCCAGATTTCGGGACCGGTCGTCTCATAGTGAGCCTGCGGGTTCGACTGGTTGAAATACTGGTTCGGCTGGAAGGCGCCGGGGATCTCGTGGCTCAGCCGTTCGGCGACCGAGTAGTAGCTTTCGGGCGACTCGCGGGGAACCGCGGTCGGACAAACCACCACTTCGGCGCCGTAGGCGCGCAGCAGCGCTATCTTCTCCGGCGACTGCTTGTCCGCCATCACGAAGATCATCCGGTAACCCTTGAGCGCCGCCGCGATGGCGAGCGCGTGGCCGGTGTTCCCGGAGGTCGGTTCGACGATCGTGCCACCCGGCTTCAGCACACCGCGACGCTCGGCATCCTCGATCATGCGCAGCCCGATCCGGTCCTTGACACTGCCGCCAGGATTGAGCGTCTCCACCTTCGCCAGGATGGTGGGACGGAGCCCGGCAGTGATGCGCTGGAGCCGCACCAGCGGCGTGTGCCCGACGGCCTCCAGGATGCTGCCCAGGACCTGCACTGGGCCCCATTGTATGCGTAGAATCGGCCTCAGTTCAGCCGAGGGAGGGAGCCGTGCCGGTATCGGTGGCCAATTCACAGGTGGTCTACGACGCCATGAAGGGCGTGGGCATCACGCTGTTGAGCGCGCTCCCGGAGACCTGGCTGGTGCACCTGATCCGGATGGCCGATGAGGACCCGGCGATGACGCTGGTTCGGCTCGCCAAGGAGGAAGAGGGGGTCGGCGTTTCCGCCGGGGCGCATTTTGCGGGGGCCAGGTCGGCGATGCTGCTGCAGAACCACGGCTTCCTGCAAGCCATCAACGGCATCGTCGGGGTGTCACTCCTCTACAAGATCCCGCTCCTGATGCTGATCACGGATCGTGGCAGCTTCGGCGAGAAGGATCCCTGGCAGACGGAAGGCGGCAAGTACACCCGGCCGGTGCTCGATGCGCTGCACATTGCGCATGACGACTTGCGACGAGCCGACGAGGTGCAGCCAAAGATCGCCCACGCGATGACGCTGGCCCAGGCCTCCTTATCGCCCGTGGCCTTGCTCCTCCAACGCGACCTGATGTGGGAAGAACCGAATTGAAACGCCTCGATTGCCTGAAGGCCATCTACCCGCGGCTCGAAGGCTGCGCCGTCGTCACCATCATGGGCGCCGTCGCGGCCGAGCTCTACTCCCTTGGGCACCGCGCCAACTTCTTTTACCTCGAGCACGCCATGGGTCTCGCCTCCTCGATCGGCCTCGGCATCGCGCTCGCCCAGCCGAAGCGCAAAGTGGTGGTGATCGACGGCGACGGCTCGGTGCTGATGAACCTCGGCGGGCTGACGACGCTGGCGCGCTCCCGGCCGAACAACCTGGTTCACCTCATCTTCGACAACGAAACCCTCCTCTCCGTCGGCGGCGGCGCCCCGGGTGGCCACAAGTGGTTCACGACCGCGACCGCCACCGGCACCGACCTTGCCGGGATCGCCAGTGCAGCCGGTTTTCCCCGGGCGCAGATGGTGCGGGAGCTGGGGGATTTCGAGGAGGCGGCGCTCGACGCCATCAACGGGGACCAACTGAGCTGCATCGTCGCCAAGGTCGATGCCGAGATGCCGAAGAGCTTCTTGATCGACGTCCACATGCTCGAGAACCGCTTCGAGTTTCCGCGGGCGCTGCAAACAAAGGGAGGAGTGATTTGAGCACGAGAGTCGACAGTCTGGCGTCCTTCGTCGAGGCCCTCACCTCCGGTTCGATCGACGTCATCGACCTGACCCAACCGCTGTCGGAGCGGACGCCGATGATCCAGCTTCCCCCGCCCTTCGCCAACACCCCGAACTGGAAGACGCACGAGATCAGCCGCTACGACGAGAAGGGCCCGGCCTGGTACTGGAACTGGTTCGAAGGCGGTGAACATGCCGGCACCCACTTCGACGCTCCGATCCACTGGGTCACGGGTAAGGACAAGGACGATGTCTCGCAGGTTCCGGTCAGGCGGCTGATCGGCCCCGCCGTCGTGATCGACAAGTCGAAAGAGGCACAGGCCAATCCGGACTACCTCCTGACCCTGAATGACATCCGCGCTTTCGAGCGAGAGCACGGTCCATCACCGAAGGGCTCCTGGTTGCTCTATCGCACCGGCTGGGATGCACGCGCCAATGACCAGAAAGCCTTCCTGAATGCGAACGATACCGGACCGCATACACCAGGCATCGACATCGAGCTGGCCCAATGGTTGGCGCGCGAGAGCCCCTTTAACGGCGTCGGCGTGGAGACGGTTGGCACCGACGCGGGCGCCGCCCATTCTTTCAACCCACCATTTCCCTGCCACCAGTTCCTGCTGGGCGCCAACAAATACGGACTGACACAACTCGCTAACCTGTCCAAGCTCCCACCGACGGGCGCGGTCCTGGTGGTCGCGCCACTGAAGCTGGTGAAAGGCTCGGGCAGTCCCTGCCGGGCCCTGGCACTGGTTCAGCGATAGGCACGCCCCGGGGACTCGAGCTCCGGCCGATCCACAAGGAGGAGCAGCGAGCCTACACGACGCTGATGCGGCGTGCCTTCGGCGCGTCGCTGCCAACGGACGAGGAGCTGGCCATCTCCAGGGAGATCACCGAGTTCGACCGAACCCTGGCCGTTTTCGAGGGCAAGGAGATGGTCGCCACCGCGGGCATCTTCTCCTACGAGATGACGGTGCCGGGCGGCACGTTGGCGTGCGGCGGCGTCACCCGGGTCAGCGTGGTTACGACGCACCGTCGGCGCGGGCTGCTGACCGCGATGATGCGGCGCCAGCTCGATGACATGCACGAGCGGGGCGAGCCGCTGGCGGCCCTCTATGCCTCGGAGGCGCCCATCTACGGGCGTTTCGGGTACGGGCTGGGCACCTACCAGGCCGCGGTGGATATCGACCGCTCGCACGGAGCTTTTGCCAATAAGATCCCCGCCGGCGGGCGTCTCTCGATGGTCGATGTCCCCACCGGCGTTCGCGAGTTCACCCGCGTCTGGGAACAGGCGCGGCGCAGCCAGCCGGGCATGCTCGCGCTGGATGAGCGGTGGATGCGCAACCAGCTGGCTGACCTCGAGCCCTTACGGGAAGGCGCCAGCCCGCACTACCGCGTGCTGCACCGGACCGACGGAAACCCAACGGGCTTTGCGATTTACCGCCTCAAACTGGATTGGGATGCGTCCGGACCGAATGGAACGCTGCGACTCGAGATGCTGGTCGCGGCAACGGCCGAGGCCTACGCGGCGCTCTGGCGTCACGTGCTGGATGTGGACCTGATGGCGCGGGTCACCGCGGAGATGCGTCCGGTGGACGAGCCTCTGCGGTTCCTGCTGGCTGACTCGCGTCAACCGAAGACCAGGATCGAAGATGGCGTGTGGTTACGCCTGGTCGATGTCGCCGCCGCCCTCGCAGGACGTCGCTATGCGGTCGATGACCGCCTCGTGCTGCGCGTCCAGGACCCGTTCTGTCCATGGAACAACGGGCAGCACAGGCTGAATGGCGGGCCCGGAGGCGCCGAGTGCACGTCCACCAGCGAAGCGCCTGACCTCGGGCTGGATGCCGCGGATCTGGCGGCGCTCTACCTTGGCGGCAACCGGTTTCGCAGCTTGTTCGAAGCCGGGCGCGTTGAGGAGCTGCGTCCGGGAGCCGTCGCCCGTGCCGACGCGATGTTCGCGACGGACCGGGCGCCCTGGTGTCCCAGCCACTTCTAGACCTCGCCGAGGCGGGATAATCGCTGCGTGAACCGCGAGACCTGCCTGTCCTTCGATCGGCAGGACCCGCTCGCTTCCGTCCGGGACGAGTTCGTCCTGCCCGAGGGCGTGATCTATCTCGATGGCAACTCGCTCGGCGCCCTCCCCCGCCAGACCTTGCCCCGTATGACGCAGGTGATCGGCGAGGAATGGGGCAGCGGGCTCATCCGTAGCTGGAATGCGGCCCACTGGATCGAGGCGCCGGCCCGTATCGGAGACAAGATCGCGCGATTGATCGGCGCCCAGGCCGGCGAGGTGATCGTCGCCGACAGCACCTCGGTCAATCTGTTCAAGCTGCTGGCCGAGGCGCTGCGCGTTCAGCCGGAACGCCATTTCATCCTGACCGAGGCCTCGAATTTCCCAACCGACCTTTATGTCGCGCAGGGACTCATCGAACTGCTGGGTGGCAATCACGCCCTGCGCGTCATCGAGCGCGCCGACATCGAGCGATCGCTCGACGGCAGCGTCGCGGTGCTGATGCTGACCCACGTCGACTACGCGAGCGGCGAGATCCACGACATGCGAGGCCTCACGGCGGCCGCCCAAAAATTCGGCGCGCTGGTGCTCTGGGATCTTTCGCACAGCGCCGGTGCGGTGCCGGTCGATCTGAATGCCGCCCAGGTCGACCTCGCGGTGGGCTGCGGCTACAAGTATTTGAACGGCGGCCCGGGGGCACCCGCGTACCTCTTCGTCGCCAAAGGCCTGCAGGAGGCAATCCAGTCACCGCTCTCCGGCTGGATGGGACACACCGCGCCCTTCGCCTTCGAACCGGAGTACCGGCCGGCTCCAGGGATCGCCCGCCAACTCGCCGGCTCGCCGCCGATCCTCAGCATGCTGGCCCTCGAGGTCGCGATCGACCTCTGGCTCCGCGTCGACCAGCAGGAGGCCCGGCGCAAATCGATGGCGCTTGGGGACCTCTTCATCAAGCTGGTCGATGAAACTTGCCGTGATCTCGGCGTCGAGGTGGCATCGCCACGCGAAGCCCGGCTACGCGGCTCGCAGGTCTCCTTGCGTCACATTGAGGGGTACCGCGTAATGCGAGCACTGATCGACCGCGGCGTCATCGGTGATTTCCGGGCGCCGGACATCTTGCGTTTCGGCTTTTCGGCGCTTTACACCCGCTACGTCGACGTCTTCGACGCGGTGCGCCGCCTGCGCGAGGTGCTGACCTCGCGCGCCTGGAACCGGCCCGAGTACGCGAACCGCCTCCCCGTGACGTGATGACGAACAATCAGGGCGACCGGCTGCTACGCGGCTACTTGAGCAGCCGGCTGCTCCTCGTGGTGATCGGCATCATCACCCCGATCGGCATTCTCGTCGTCAATGGCGCGGCCTTCGTGATGCGAAACCTCGCACAGTTCCGGATTGGCATCGCGGTCTGCGCGCTGATCAGCTCGCTGGTCCTGCGACGATCGTGGTCCTCGCTACATCGATCGGCGCCGCCATCTTCACGTACATCGGGATGAGCAACCCCGGTCATCTCCCCGACACATTGGCGGTGGTCACGTCACTGCTGGCGTTGCTTGTGCCGCTCGGCATCACCTACTTCACCCGCCTCTTCGCCAACGGGAGAAATTAACTAGAGCTGCGAGCGGACTTCCCAGAGTTCCGGGAAGAAGCGCTTGCCGAGGGTGGATTGGAGGTAGCGGACGCCGGTCGAGCCGCCGGTGCCCGGCTTGTCGCCGATCTGCCGCTCCACCATCTCGACGTGGCGTAGCCGCCATAACCGAAAGCCCTCGTCGTGATCGAGCAGCGCCTCGGCCAGCTCAAGCAGGTCGGCATGGCGGTCGCCCTGGCGATAGAGGTCGCTCACGGTGACGCCGCGGCGATGCATCAACGCGCTGAAGGCATCGTGCAGCGACGGCTCATCCAGGCGCCGCTGCAGGCGCGCACGCGCATCCCCGTCCCGATCGAGAGTCTTGATATACCCGGCATCCTTCAGGCCCGACAGGAACTCGATCTCGCGAAACTGCACCGACTGAAAACCGCTCGCCGGGGCCAGCTCCGAGCGAAAAGTCAGGAAGTCCTGGGGGGCCATCGTTTCGAGCACGGCGACCTGTTCCACCAGCAGATCCTCGATCACCTTGACGCGCGCGAGCAAATGCCGCGCCGCGCGCAGATCTTCGGACTCAATCGCACCCCGCACCGCCTCCAGCTCGTCGATCAGCACCTTGAACCAGAGCTCGTAGACCTGGTGGACCACGATGAACAGCAGCTCATCGTGGGCCTGGGTCAGCCCCTGCTGCAGCTCGAGCAGTTGGGGGATGCGCAGGTAGGAGTCGTAGCTGAGCCGGCGGCCCGACGCGTCCTGGTAGCCCATCCCGCCTAGGCGGTACGGCGCGCCCTCTTGCTTCGGTTTCCCGGCCGTTGCCAAACTGGGTCCAGCTTAGTCCAGAAAAGTGTTACAACGAGTCC
>WNGM01004528.1_pt1 | contig 11978 bp, 16 predicted proteins | sample 5400571 | NCBI WGS metagenome assembly WNGM01 (sample SAMN13153378, study PRJNA577476) | soil metagenome | isolation source: 100 cm soil or saprolite under Garry oak tree replicate 2 | place: USA:California | collected 2016-06-15
AAATCAATGTCTGAGAGAAAGTCTAGTTGCCAAGTTGTCAACATGCGTGAAACCAGCTAGACTTTTTAGCAAGAAGCTTTGCAGCAAATGTTTAGCAACTCAGGAAACTGTTATAACATATTGTTAACAAACAGTATCAACTTTTTTACCATACGGAACATCAGCGATGGACAATTTTATCTATCAATTCACAACACATGATCTACACTACCTCCCAGTCTCGAATATCCGGACCGTAAGCAACCGGACATTCGCTGGGCAGCGAATGTCCGGGCCGTGTGAGTATCAAGGATAACGTGACGTTGCCACGTGTGATCGGCACTTTGGCGATGTCCTGACGTTTTAGCCGACCCGACATTCCTCCGACGACACGTGGAATGTTCAAGGCCACACTTTTGTTTGCGACCATCATGAGCAACCTTCCAACCGTCCACGCCGTCCCAGAGAATAATGAAAGGCGAGCACTTTTATTAAATTGCAGATTATCGACCATGACGAAGAGGCATATTAGTAACATTCGCCAGATGTCCGCTGTCCTCTCGACGTTTCCCTGGTCCACAGATTTCCTTGTGAAAGATATCAAAACACTCCTTAAGAATGAGCATTATTCAGTGCGTTTCCGGCGTTTATTTCAGCTTCGTTACGAGACCTGTTGCTTATAGGAATACGTAAATTCAATCGTCCAGTTGGAAATGGACGTTGATTCGTCGACGGACGACGCGGACACCTCGAGCTTGCGGTGGGCGTTGGCCAGAGTTACGCCAGGGTCTAGTTCACTGCCAGGCCCACCCGTCCTCAAACGACCACTTCCATACAGGCTTTGCGAGGTCATATGCGCGTACAGGTTGACCGACGTTTTGTATGATCTGCAAGAACAACAATCTCCGTCAACGTTCGAAAACCCATCCTATCCGAAGCAACGCGTATCCACGTTCCTCCCAACGCAGGTGAAGTGAACTTTATTGTAAGGACATTGTGCTGCCGATGGACCGTTTCGATATAGGTCTGGCCATTGGAGGATTGGGTTACGCTCCTACATAATGCGAAAGCGAAGATCCAGTCTCTGGAAGTATATGAAACGCCTCTAGCACATGGGGCCGACGAAGCCAGCGCACTCTCAATAATACATCCTGCCGGTGATGATGCGTACCGCGCGCTATGCGTGAAAAACACACAATGGACCGGAGTGAGGTCGCGAATGGTAAGGGGCGCTCTGTAGGTGCGAGAACGGGAACTTCGAGGCCAACGACAATGAGAGTAGGAAGGGTTTTAGTTCACTGCTAACAAGGACGATCGACTGGTAAACTTTTTTTTTTTTCCCTAATTCATATGCTCATCCGATACATATTTAACCATTTAGGTCGTTCCAAATTTACCCTCCAAGCCTGAGCAGTGGTAATGAATATGTTTTCCGGTCATCATGCTATACTGAACAGGACGTCAGGGATGCCAAGGCTATGCTCACCGATGAAGAAGCCGCCTTTTGGCATGACTTTATTCGAACATCCGAAATCCAAAAGATCCGCCATGCTCTTTATGGCGCCTTGCTCTTCTCGCCATTATACTTGCTTACACATAGGAAGCTGACTGGCAACGCCTGGGACCAGGAAAAGATGTTAAAGGCACGTCCTGAGATCGCCTCATTAAACATCTCCCACGTAACACTTATCCAATCACACTGCAGCTCTCTAAGGCACTTGGAAACGGTAAGCCCGCTATCCTAGTAAACGTCGAGCGTTTGCTGTGGGACAGTCTATTGGCAATTGCGACGGGCAAGGACCCAGTCTACAAAGCAATGAACCGCTTTTTTTCAAAGGTGGATTGGAACGAGATTGCCATGGTGTCGGAGGCAGATCAGGCACACTTTGCCGACGGTACGTTTTTGCTGAAACCGACTCGAAATTGAACGCTTCTGATCAAGCTTCAGACAAATCACTGCCACAAGTGAACTTCCATCTCGTATCTTTTGAGGGGGAGACCGGGATACCTGACTTGTGGCCGCTGGCTAAATTACGACCGCGAATCGAATCATCTCCCGCCCCTTCAGGTGGGTTATTCAAATTTCGCGTCTTTTTCACATGTGTAACGCCCTTGCAAGCCGAAGAACGCGATGCAGATGTGCAGGATTCTCAACCTGACTCAAACGATGAGGAGCAACAAATGGTCGTCGATGGGCCCGGCACAAGCGCCGTACAAGATCACGCTGCTGGAAGTGGTAAATAATTTTCCCACCTGACAGGAGTACTTCACCTATTGAAATAGCAGTGCCATCGACATTTCATTCGAAACGCTTGAAGGAGCTGGAGGAGGCAGGGAAGATCAGATCTACAGTGCCAAAAGATGTGAAAGAGCCGCGGAAACGCCGCCCTACTAAAAAAGGTATATCAAAATGGCTGTGGTTATCACCATCCGGCTGAATAAATGACCTGCAGGTGCGAATACTTTGCGGCAATCAAAGCCGTTCCACATCGTGCCCTTTCAGGAAGTCGAGAAGGGTGTATTCATCCAGCAAGTACGTGTGAAAACCATCAAGGTAAGTCGTGGCCGATATTATCTACCACTGCCCATTGAATAATATTGAACCATTTTATTAGAAGCAGAAAATCACCTTCAAGCAGAATGCCCCAAGGAGCCGCGTGACAGGGGAACCGATTATGATTTTTGACGCCTCTGGGCAGTCGCATGCTTGGACACCGGAATTTCATGTATGCTCCTTTCCGACCATCATCGCAAATACTGGCTGATTGTTGACATCTGATTCGTAGTTCCAATCTGACCTCGACAACTTCAAAAAATTGCACGAGCTTGTGGTGCAAAACTACGTGAACGATCAACCGCGTTACATCTCTGCCCCAGACACATCGCACGTCTGTGTCCTCAGCTACGCGGACTACAAGCTCATGTCTGTTGAGGCGGTTCAATCGCTTCACAGAGACCGCCACCTCGCAATCACCGATTTTCCCACCGAGCAGGTCGTTCCTACTGATCAGGTCGACTTCGACGAAGCTGGGCTCCAGCTTCTCACAAATCTCGAGGCGCCCATCGAATTCCAAGGCAAGTTGTCAGAGTCGTCGTGCCCAGATAAAAATTTTCCTCACATCTCTGTATCTTCACTTCAGACCAGTCGATCCCGCTTAATGATGACCACTCGGTGCAGATCTGCACAGGAACGCTGGAGCACATTCTTGCGAGCGCGCGAGAAGGTGGTGCAATACTCAACGCATTATCATTCCCTCTACCATTAAGCGAGATCCGAAAATCTGCGTTCAGCAGTGACGTGGAGGCATGGCGTGTCACGGAAGGTCTCCCATACTGTGAACAGGATGCAGTCTATCCGACAGCTGACATGAGATGGGGCCTAGCGGCTACAGCAGGCGGACGACATTGGATCCATGTCGATTCCGACGGACTGTGTACGATTATCGACCCTTTGTGTGGTGGAAAGTTGTGGTTGCTATTTACACCTGGAGAAGGTCTATCGGAAACAATTTTTGCGGACATCGACCAATTTTTTAACGGATTCGACGTGACAAATCCCCCTGAGTATTGGTCAGTCGAAGCTGTATACCTCAAGCCCGGAACGCGACTGTGGGCGTTTTCATTCGGTCTCCACCCTTCTACATTCTAACTGATGTCGAACAGGATCATGAAAGCGAACACACCTCACGCCGTTTTCACGACGGAACACTGCATCGCTGTTGGCGGTCATTTTTTCTCATTTTCAAACATGCAGCAAACCATGTTCGGACTCATGCATGCCTTCGTTATGGACACCCTCATCACGAACACCGAACATCCGAGGACGAGGGTTCTACTTTTCAGGATGCTTCAATACTTATACAAGTTCTATGTTCAGGGGGCCGACCCAAAGAGTAAGTCATTTTAGGCCTCCAAAGTTCAAGTATCCTGACTTCCCAATCAATAGAAAATGCTGCTTTACATCTCCCAGCACTGACCGACATGGACGCATTCATGAATGTGCTTACCTTATGCAACTACTGCATACTATCGAACGTCTTGGATCCTCGCACCTACAATTTCGCTGACCTCCCATATGGGCGTGCCGCAAATGCTACGCATCTTTCACAGCGTCAACAACACGATTACAATGCTCTGTCGCCTGATGACCGCCGTTACTTTTCGTATGTTCGTGGCCTCGCCATCAATCTCATTCATTGGATCAACTGCCATTACGTATTCGAGGGCAGTGGCCCCAACGACCCTATCACGACTGCACGCGTGTATTTACATCACCAGATCCGGGCTATCGTACATTACAAGATAACCGCGGAGAAAGAGAACGTCCAGGGAGTTCCAAACTGCATGGCAACGGACCTGCGACGTCAAATCTCCTTACTCTTCGCTGACGGCGCGAGTGAATTCGGAGATCTTTCCCTGACTGAATTGACGGACGCCGAAAGCCTAGCTTGGGAAACTGGACTCACTCCGAAAAAGCGAGGGAAGCCATTGGACTTCACAGGTATTAATTATTTTCATTATCACGGTGCCCATATTGATAGTCGCACAGAGCGCGAACCACTCGCCTTAGAGACGACCAGAGGTGACAAGATGTTTCATGCCGGCTCAGCTCACGGCTTTCCGCTTTCTAGCGTGAGTAACCCAAACACCGGAGATTCAGAATTCGACGATGATGTTGACATCGAGATGGATTTGGACTGGGAGGCTCATGACGGCGAGATGGACCGGGACCAGGCAGTTGGAGACAATGAGAAGGCAGGTGAGGATGATGAAGGGGACAATGATGAAGAGGATGACGACGAAGAAGCAGGGGATGACGGCAATGACACGCCAGGAAAAAGTTCTGACATGGAGTATGACAACTGGGAACTGAAGAAAAGGAGGTAGACATCGTACTACATGCGTCGTTCCCTATCGAGAATCGCCGCCGTTGCATCCACCGAACTTACATTGTTTGTACCATCATCCCATGCAATATATTAAACGCTCTACGAGATGAGAGATTCACAATTTAATAAAATACAAGAAACGAAACGGATAATGTTAATCACTATCTATCTATCCCTGCAGCAACTTAGAAATAGAAAAGAAAAACCAATCAAGAAGAGCAACATGTCACCAAGTACGTACTGAACTTAGATTTGTCCGGCCCGTCTATTGTCAGAAATCAACACGTGACGTTGTCTTTTGTGTTCAAATTGACAAGCTTCAAAAAGCCAGTCAGTTAAGTGGTGACATTGACATTTAATGTACCAACGAATACGGTGAAAAACATAAGTCCAAGAATACGTGTGAAGAATGAGCAACAAAAAAGATATACCACAGGCAGTCTCTGTGACAAAAATATAACAAAAATATTGTGGTCCAATGGGGCAACGGTGGGGGCAAGAATATGAGATAAACGTCAAACGTCGAGCAAAATCACAAGCACAAGAAATGGAGAGGAATTCAGGCAAGAATGTGGTTTACAACTTTTAAAGATCCTCTTCGTCCTTGATTTTTTCGGCCAGCAAAACTGCAAAAAGTACGTTGAAAAGAAGGGCCGTGCTGGCCGAGGGCGAGTTGGTAGTAACGAAAGAAGTGACTGTGTAAGCCACAGTGACGAGAGCATACGGAGGGAGATCGTAACTGCCCTTTCGATACAGAGGCAAAGATCGTATGTTCGCAAGATCTGACTCCTTGAATCCGAAGCTGCCTCGGGTGGCGTCGTAAATGGGAACTGGCCGGAATGAGTGTTCAATGAATAACATCAAAAACTGAAATATTATTTAGATGAACCTTTGTCGCCAAAAGACAGGGCAACAGGAAAATTGCCACCCAGTGGAGCAGCTGACTGAGATGCAGGTTTTTTGAAGAGGCCATTCTTCTTAGGACTACCTGTTATGCCTACTCAGGAATGCAAGTCAGACCAACAGAACACAAAGCGGACTGGAGTAACTGGCCAGATGAACTGTAGATGACCTGTCCTTCTTTCTTTGTAGAGTACGTGACGACGCCGTTGCTAATCTGGCCTGCAACTTGTGTGGCCTTAAACTTAAAACCAAAGAAATCCAGAGCTTCCTGGAAAACCTCATCAATCGGAAACAGCAACAGTTTCTTCGCAGCGGCGCCGTTGTTGATTCCTGGAGCTGGGATGATCAGATTGCATGCAGACACGCAGCCCGTGGTAAAAAAAACCGCGTTTGCTCGGGAATCGTCCCAGACGAGATGGTCCTTCTCAACGACAACGAGGTCGGGACTAGCCAACGAAGGGTTAATAAAGGGGGAACAGCACTTGAACTCCAGGGCAGCCGCAAGTATGCTAGATAAACGCGTCAGAGAAATCCAGACTATCTGAAAGTGCACCCACCGGCAGTCATTCTTGCTCAACAAAGTACCCAGAAGGCTTTTCAAGTCCATCATCCTTTCATCCCCACTTGCATTGGCATTGGACGAGAAAGGGACGATGACACATTTTCTGCAATGCGGGCAGTGACCTGTCCGACAGAAATTGAGGCTCCACTCACATTAATTCGCACCTTTCAGGTTCCTCGACAGGGTCTGACATAGCAGCCTTGGAAGCTGGATTGCCAACACGTTGTAGTTTGGGAGTCTTAACTGCAGCACCTGTATCGCCATCGGAGACTGCCTGAGACGTTTTCTTGACTAAGACTGCTGCCCTTCAAACACTCATTGCTAACGAGCCTTCATCAAAGGTAAAGCTACCTACCTCTTCGCTGGGCTCTTGCTGCTGGCGTCAGCTGCCTTAGATTTCTCTGTTGGTTTTCGGCTTTTCGAAGTTAGTCAACAAGGCATACAGGTTCACAGCTATCTTGAAAACTCACAGGCGTTTTTCGCTGATCTGCGCCTCATCAAGTGCGGCCAGGAGGCTGGAGCAGGAAAGTTGTGAGTCCTGCCTATAAGAAAGCATCTGTCAACACCTGCCTTCCCTGACGACCACTACCAGTCTTCGCCTTCTTGCCAGCAGTGTAGTTCGTGATCTCTCTGAAACAAAAATCAGCAAGATTCAAACAAGGAGAAATATACGAACATCTCGGAGTCTGAATCATCCTTTGGAGCAGCGCGTTTCTTGCTGACAGACTTTGTGACCCTACCAAACACGTTAAATTGTCGGTTAGAAGGAAGCGAAGCACTTACTCTACGAGCTGGTCAACGTCTATATCAGGGCTCTCCACGTCGCCAGATGTCAAAATGGGTGGCCTGGGGAAGAGTCAGCAAAAAATAAATCAATCACATTTAATGCCTTACGGCGTCTCCGGGTCCGGCGTCGCTGCGGCAGATTGGACCTCAGATTCGTTGTCGGGTACATCTTCATGTTCAAAGGCGATCGCGACTGGAGAACTATGTACAATATCAATCTCTATACAAATGCAGAAGGCAAGGAGGAAAGGGACCCACGGCGGCCGAAGAGCCTTTCGAGTTCCACTTCAGACAACGGACGTAAGCTAAACACCGAGACACGGATCTGCAATGGTAAATACCTAGCCTTAGCAGGCGAAGAACGTTTTGCAGGCATGGGCGACAGCGAGACGGAGTACAAAAGAAAGGCACAGAGACGGAGGGAATCCAACCAGAATTTATATTGCCTTCCTACCTGACGAAGCTAACCTGGACCCGGAAAGGCCAGCAAATAAAAGACCGAGCATCCGCGCTCAAGTGAGCCGCCCAATTGCGATTCTCCATCAGAAGGTAATATATCAGTCGATGTAAACCACGACAAGAACCAGCCTCCCAGAGGTGTCCAGAAATTATATCCGTTCTCCGCCCGTCAGAAGCACATGCAAAAATTCAGGGTCCGTAACGACCACGACAATTTCTGGAGACGATCCGCCAGGGACGAAGAATTCCAAACCACCCAACGCGAAATCCTACAATTATATTATAACCCTGGCACAGATCACCCTCGGACCAATGGTTTGAATTATCATGCTTACGTGCATCTTTTGCACCCAAGATTGTCCAGATATCAATGATAACCTTGAGCTGTGCAGCTTGTCGACATTCGCCGGCCAAGTCTAATTGGGGTTAGAGGGGGTTGAGAACTCAGACTGGGCGTTTTTGATGGGGGGGAGGCAAGCTGATTCCCCCACCTTCTGGCAAGCTGCCTGCCACGTCCAGAAAGGGAGATAAAGCGAGGAACAAGCAATCGTTCCAGATGGCGGCGATAGGAGAGAACAAATGGTGTCATCCCAGAAGTATGGATGAATGATCCAATAGACAGAATATAGTATAGATCAAGATTCTTAAATTTACAGATTTGCACGATCGCAACCTGACACAAGAATAACCATGTAGTGCGCACTCTACTGCTAACACTGTTTACATGCGCCAACAAATTTCAAGAATAGCCGTCACGGGCATTAACCTTCAAATTCGTCCAAAAAAACAAACAAACAAAAAACCAGGCGCATTCAATGTTCGTAGTACTCTTCAAGCGTCTCCCCACCGAGGAAGTCCTGGGGGTGATCTCGGTCAGACCAAAATGAACTATCAAAATCAGAGTATTCCACCTCCAAGTATTCGTCCAAGGGGACTCCAAGTGTGTCCCGTTGGTACTCTGGATTCATCCACCTTGCTGCCTCCAGATTCATGGCATACAGTCGTTCCTGGTCCGAGAGAGGCCCCGTCTCCTCCTCTGGGTCCTCCTGGTCCGTCGTGGCAGACAGACTAACACAAAACGTACCGCTGCAAGGGAATTCAGCAAGGATATGGATGTTGAGGCACCCGCCCAGTAAGTTGTCACCGTTGAAATCATGTTCAAGCCAACAGTTGTCAACCGGTACGCCAAAAGACTTGGCATCTGAGTTTGGGACCTTAACGCAAATCAGCAATGCCTTGCTTGCTTAGAAGGCACTCACTTGTGCCAGGAAGTCCGCATCGAATGCCTTAAGACCATGTATGACCTCCACAGCACCCAGTCCAAACTTGTGGTAAGGATAACAGTTTCTATGTTTTTGAGGGCGATCCCACCAAACCTTCACCTTTCCACCAGCTTTACCTTCGAATCGAAATCGAAGCTTCATTCCTGCCATCTTCGCCCTCTCGTCTCCCGGGGGGGAAACATGATAGACAAGGTCTATATAATCAACCAACGGTCTGAGGGGGACGACACTGCTGACGATCACAACACGACGATTTGAGGAAAAGACACAATCGGTCCCTGATGACAATTTTAAACCTTGACCAAATTCAATTGTCAGAGAAAACACGCCACATATGAGCAACGTCATATCGCAGCAGGATGGCCAGTCGCTTCAACCGTCTGAGAAGTGCAGCAAGACATGCACACGCTGGTCACAGAATCGTGAGATCAGGCAAGAAAGAAGCAGTCAGGCTGACCTTGCTCCACTGAAGAGAGCACAAACACTAAGAGTGCCAAGAAAACTACCGCGGACTCGTTGGACAGAGGCATTGCGAGAAATAACGAAGTTGGTGATGACGAAGAGAAATACCTGTTACGTTTTGACCGTCACCCTGAGGAACCAGCAAAAAAAAACAAAGTCCGCGTGGGAACTGACTAGCACAAAAGACGTCCAGAGTGCGACATTTTGATCATAATAACTTCTCAACAGGCAAAGGTGAATGTACACCTAACAGAAGGCCAATGCGATGAGATTAAAGCCTGACTGAGAGGCCATCAAGCCAGACCATGGACTCGGCCTTAAAGGCGTTCTTCGGAGCTACCAACCACCATGCAAAGATCGAAGCAGGTCTGGCTTAGTTAGTACATGATGAATTTACCTGGATAAGGGGATTAGCGATAACAAAACCCAAAAAAGAAAGGAAAGGGAGGGGCGCAACTCAAAATAAATACGACCAGGAGCCTCTCGCCATGAATATCGCCTTTCTGATTCCGATGGACCCAACTTACGATGCCCTGAATGCCAGTATGGTTGCTTTTCTCCCCTTGAACTCGACTGCCGTTACTCATGTCACCACACAGAAACAAAGCTGTCGGAACTCATGAAGGAACGCACGCAAACCAAGCACAGTGGACTCCAGCTTGCAAGGATAAAGCAGGCAAGTAAAGGGGCCGCTTCCCAAACAATTTGACATGACACCCGTCTTCACCAGGATCCATCATGGATGTCTAACTTACAACCCGTATATGGCGGAGAGCCGAGACTGTGGCGTCTGACCAGAGGTGACGGTGCAGGTGGGATCGAGGAGGTAGTTGCCTTGATTCAAGGCATAATCTGCAAAAAGGATATGCCGCCCTTTGGGGAACGTGTTAGGTACATAATTTTAATGGTCTCTTTGCACCTTTTTCACTTACCCGCACTTAGTCCTGCTAGTAAACATATTCGCCACCTGAGACAGGGCGTATCGATAACTGGACTTGGACTTGAAGATTTTCAAAATCAACTCAACATGATCCCAGACATCGCAGCATTGTTCACCAGAGCCGTCAGCGAAGACAAGATTCAACCCAACACAATTATTGGAGACCTAGAAGATTTCTCCACATTGAATGCATCGAACCGATATTTTACACCCAGGAAAGATGCTCAGATGGCGAAGGAACTAACCTTCCATCAAGATGTCGACCCTTACGGCCACCTCACCAGACTTCTTGGATCGGCACACATGCACATTGAAGAGAACACGGTCTCCTACTACGAGCGCGTGTGTTCCGGCGATACAAAGTACGCAGCATCTCTTTGAAATGCCCATCGATCTGATCATACCGAGAACGACAGATATATCAGCATTAAGCCAGCGTGTATATGCGTTGGGGATCTTGTGGAGCTCCAGGTCTCTTTCATTATGGTTCCCCTTCGCGACAACAACTTCAAAGCGACGATGGTACTGCGTAGCATCCTCGTACTGGATCGCACCTACACACAGGTAAGAGACAAGTTCTTCCCCCACTTTTTTATTCTGGGCACGTTCTCAATTCTACCAGAAAGCAGCAGCTATGCGGTTTGCGCAGCAGAGACCCACGAAGATCGGCAAACAAGCAGAAGCTTTGAAGAGAAGAGTAGGCTACTTCGAAGAGGAGCTCTCATCCACGAGGGCCAAGCTCAACAACATGCAAGTGGACGAAGTGGAAAAATCTGAACATCGCGACAAGGAATATGCTGGCGTCGGTGGCACAGGGCCAGAAGCCTGATAGAAGCAAACACGTTGTTCTTAAATAAAAGCGATTTGTACGATTATGACTGAGGCCAAGGCTTGATTTACATATTACCAGTCAAATCGGACCCGTTCACTAAAATGGGTCAATAAGGTTAACGTCCTGGCTATTCAACCACAAAATTTTTAAGAACCAAATTTACCGAGACTGTCGCATAAATGTACACTTACAAGGCCAGGCCAGCACAGCTGGTAACCCGGCCCGCACATTCGCTGGCCAGCGAACCTCCGGATCAGCCTGGACCGAGCGATAACTGTGCTTGATCGAACAAGCCACGCCAGCGCCGGGCTGTACACCAGCAGAACAAATGTGTGACAACAATCTCAGAGGCGGGAAGGGATGGATTGGAAACGCGGAAGTTGGATGCCTCTATCTATATGTTTAGGTGCAAACTAAAAATGTTCTTAAAATGCTTTAATTGTGAGTATTATATTTTAATTCGGCTGTACTTACACAACCTTGCTTTAGTGATATATAAATACAGACATTCTCACAAAATTTCACGCTGCAAGTTCACCAAAATTAAGACATGGAAATGACTAGACTCGGGATCAGTGTTGATGTGGGTGATCCCATGATTGATCAAACATGTGACTGATGATCACGGCAACGGCCGGCTAATCGAGCGTTCCATTAAACCTTAAATTTCTCACTCATAAGAACGAGCCCTATAAATAGGGACTCGTAAAGAGCGTCTGTACGAGGCTCGAAGCGATGCGAAGCGGCGACATGGGGTCAACAACACATGTCTGAAAGCGGCGTAATGCAGAGTCTAGGCTATAGGGCGTGTGGCGAGGGCGCTGGATGTGTCAGACAGCTCGAAATGATGGCAACTAGTGTCAGGCGACGGTGCGATATGTGC
>WNGM01003818.1_pt1 | contig 11974 bp, 8 predicted proteins | sample 5400571 | NCBI WGS metagenome assembly WNGM01 (sample SAMN13153378, study PRJNA577476) | soil metagenome | isolation source: 100 cm soil or saprolite under Garry oak tree replicate 2 | place: USA:California | collected 2016-06-15
GGTCGCCGATATTGATCGCGGTCGCGATGGTCTGTGCTTTAACGGGATGAAAAGAGCTGAAGCCATCCAGGTAGCTCTGGTAAAAGGGGTTGGCGCCTGCCGCCTGAACCGAGACGATACGCGGGAGGCGGTCGACCAGGCCAAGTCGATGCGCACGCAGCAGGCCCATGCCCAGCGCCGAGGTGTTGCCAAGGTTGCCTGCCGGGAGCACAATCCAGTCCGGGACATGCCAGGCGAACTGCTGCAGCAACTCGAAGGCGAGCGATTGCTGCCCGAGGATGCGGAAGGGGTTGAGAGAATTGAGCAGGTAAATGCCCTCGTCCAGGCACATGCGCTCGACATCGGCCATCGCCCGGTCAAAATCGCCTGCGACCTGGCGAATCTCGGCGTCATAGGCGATAGCCTGGCTTAACTTACCCGCGGCCACCTTCCCCTGCGGCAGGAGCACAATGGCACGCAGACCGGCCTGGGCAGCGTATGCCGCCATCGATGCCGACGTGTTGCCCGTCGAGGCGCAGGCAACGGCGCTTGCACCCAACCAGCGCGCGATGCTGACACCAACCGTCATGCCGCGATCCTTAAAGGAACCGGTCGGGTTCTCGCCTTCGTGCTTCAGCCATAAGCGGTCGAGGCCGGTGAATTCACCGACACGGTCATGCCCATTGCACTGCTGCGCTCTTCCGGCGGGATAGAGGTTCGTCTGGCCTTCCGGGCGCGTGATGGGTGCGACGCCGGGCAAGGGCAGCAGCAGCTCGCGGAAGCGCCAGACGCCGCTGCGATCGACAGCATGCAGCGAAGATAGGCGCTCATCAAAACGCTGCCGCCAGGCATGCCCATCCATTGCGGTTCCGGCGTCGTCCAGGGCAACATCCAGCGGCTGACCACAGGGACAGCGATAATCCGTGCGCTCGAGTGGGAAGTGTCTAGCACAAGCGGCGCAGCGGAGCACGATCTCTTCACGAGAAGACGGGTTGATCTCGACAGCGGGTCTGCATTGATCGATCTCGACGGTGGCTCCGCAATGATCGAGTCCGGCTATCACTACCCTGCCATCAATGTTCAGCGACTGCGCGGCCCGTGCCAGCGCCGAGGCGACCTCCTGCGTGCGTTCCGTTGTCAGGGCCAGGATGGCAGACCCGCTGCCGGAGAGGCATGCTCCATGTGCTCCTGCCGAGCGGGCGGCTGCGAGCAGGTCGGGCAGCTGCGGGAAGATGCGCGCACGGTAGGGTTCGTGGAAGCGGTCGTTCATCGCGGCGCCAACGCCCTTCAGATCGCCAACTGCCAGCGCAGCGAGCAGCAGCGCCAGGTGGCCGAGATTATGGACCGCGTCGGCCTTTGTATACTGCCCGGGCAGAAGTTCACGCCCGGCGATGGTATCCATGGAGAAGACGGGGACGAACAGTACCGCGCACAAATTGGCGGGCAGCGGTGCACGGACGGCATACCATGCGCTGTTGCGCTCATCCCACGACGTGACGACAAGGCCTCCCAGGAGGGCAGCAGCAACATTATCCGAATGTGAGCCATGCTCCAGGGCTACAGCCGCATCGACTAAGCCCACGCGTTGTTTTTCTGAATGGGCGTGCCCGGCGATGGCTTCGGCGGCGAGAAGCCCGCCTATAACGGCCGTGGCACTACTGCCCAGGCCGCGCCCCGGTGGAATGCCGATGCTGGCGCGAACTTTTACGGCCGGTACAGGCACAGCGAGATCCGCCAGGCGCCGGGCCAATGTCTGGTAGAAGAGGTTCCGGTGATCGGTTGGCAGGGCATCGATGGCAGGATCATCGCCCCAGGCCGAGGAGATTTCAACGAGTGGTTCGCGGTCGTGCGCCATGTCTGCTGGCAACAGTTCGACCTCGAATGTTGTATATAATTTAAGCGCGAGTCCAAGGCAATCGAAGCCCGGGCCAAGATTGGCGCTCGTGGCGGGCACGCGCACCGTCACACGCGATGGTAGAAACATTGCTATACTTCCTTTTACAGGCTGCAGGGCGCCCGCAAGGGGTGCCCCTACCATGCTACGGCTTCGCCTCCTCCTGCCTGTCATGATAGGGGCTGAGCTTGCCCCAATCCCGAGAGCGATACGGGAGGAAGTCGGCGATTCCGTTGCTGAATAGTTACCCAAACTGGCTATTAAACGCGGCAGATGCTCCATTCTTATGGAGATGCATGTACTGCCGGTTTCACTGGTACATTATGGGGCTACCAGTGAAGGGTGTCAGCTTGAATAATGCCGCCGGTGGTAAGCCGGCGGGTATGTTTCTCCTCGCAGTGATTGTGAGCGTTTCGCATTGAATGATTCCTGAAAAAGCTCCTCTTTTGTGTGACACCAGTATAACCGAAGTTGGCAAATTTGCCAATAGGTACTTTTACATTTCCCGTATATCCACGAAGTGGCCGGCGATGGCGGCGGCGGCAGCCATGGCGGGACTGACCAGGTGGGTGCGTCCACCCTTGCCCTGGCGACCTTCAAAGTTGCGGTTGCTGGTCGAGGCACAGCGCTCGCCTTCGGCCAGTTGATCGCCGTTCATGGCGATACACATGCTGCATCCCGACTCGCGCCACTCAAAACCTGCCTCGCGGAAGATAGCGGCGATGCCTTCTTCTTCGGCCATGCGCCGCACCTGCATCGAGCCCGGCACGACCATCGCCCGCACAGTGGGCGCGACATGTTTGCCCTTGACATAGCGCGCCGCCATGCGCAAGTCCTCCAGGCGCGAGTTCGTGCAGGAGCCGATGAAGACTCGATCCAGGGAAATATCGGTAATCTTCTGCCCAGGCTCCAGGTTCATATATTGCAAAGCTCGTTCGTATGCTTTGCGCTTCTCGACGTTCTCCTGCCCGGCAGGGTCGGGCACGATTCCGTTGACATCGGCCACCATGCCAGGGTTGGTGCCCCACGTCACCTGCGGCCCTATGCCATCTATGTTTAGCGTGTGGACGGCATTGAAGGTCGCGCCAGGGTCGCTCGCCAGTTGACGCCATGCGGCCACTGCTTGCTCAAAGCGTTCACCCTTTGGAGCATAGGGTCGTCCCTTGATGTACGCGAAGGTGGTCTCGTCGGGAGCGACCATACCAGCACGCGCCCCGGCTTCGATGGCCATATTGCAGAGGGTCATGCGTCCCTCCATGGAGAGGCCGCGTATAGCAGGGCCGCTGAACTCAATGACGTGGCCTGTACCAACGTCTGTCCCCAGCTTGCCAATGATGGCCAGCGCCAGGTCTTTGGCAGTGACGCCGGGAGGCAGTTCGCCTGCGACGCGGATATGCATCGTCTTCGGGCGCTGCTGCAAGAGACACTGCGTGGCAAGGACCTGCTCGACTTCGCTGGTACCAATGCCAAAGGCCAGCGCTCCCATGGCCCCGTGGGTCGAGGTATGCGAATCGCCGCACACGATAGTCATGCCAGGCAGGGTGAGGCCCTGTTCCGGTCCGATGATATGCACGATGCCCTGGCGCGCATCGCTCATAGCGATGAGGGTGAGACCGAAGTCGTGTGCGTTCTGTTCCAGCGTTTTGATGCTCAGCGCGCTCTCCTGATCGACGATATCGAGCAGGCGACGCCCGGGCATTGTCGGCACATTGTGTTCCATGACGGCGATAGTTGCGTCAGGGCGATGCACTTTGCGGCCAGCAGCTCGCAAGCCCGCGAAGGCCTGCGGTGAGGTGACTTCGTGTACGAGATGCAGGTCGATGTAAAGTAGTGTAGATTCTCCTGGTACGGCACGTACGATGTGCTGGTCCCAGATTTTCTCGAACATAGTTTTTAGCATATGGGCTCCAAATGTAATTATAAGGTTAGGCGTCGGCCAGCACGGCTCCCGTATTCGCCGAAGTTACCGTTGCGGCATAGCGGCGCAGCCAGGCACTTTTGACACGACCTGTGGGCGGATGGACCTCGCTCAGGCGCTGCGCCAGCTGCTCGGGGCTCAATTGAACATCGAGACGGCGCTCTAGCAGGTCGATCGAAATCATGTCGCCATCGACGAGCGCGGCAATGGGGCCGCCCGCTGCTGCCTCCGGGGAAACATGGCCGATACAGGCTCCACGGGTGCCGCCGGAGAAACGCCCATCGGTGACGAGAGCTACTTGCTCGCCAAGGCCCATACCCATGATATTGGCGGTTGGCGCCAGCATCTCCTGCATGCCCGGACCTCCACGCGGCCCCTCGTAGCGAATGACCACGACATCGCCGGGCTGTACCTGGCCGTTCAAAATACCCGCGCAGGCCTCTTCTTGTGAATTGTAGATGCGGGCTGGCCCACAGTGGCGCATCATGGCGGGAGCGACCGCTCCTACTTTCACCACCGCGCCGTCGGGGGCGAGATTACCGAAGAGAATGGCAAGCCCGCCGCGTTCGCTGTGCGGCCGGTCGATGGGGAGAATAACCTCGGGGTCGCGGGTCTCCGCGCTGGCGATATTCTCACCAAGCGTGCGTAGCGTTACGGTAGGACGGTCCAGATTCAGCACGCCGGGCTTCTTGGCAAGCTCTTTCAGGATCGCGCTGATGCCGCCCGCGCGGTCAACGTCTTCCATGTGCCACTTGCCGGAAGGGCTGACCTTGCAGAGGTGCGGCGTACGCGCTGCGACCTGGTTGATACGCTCAAGGGAATACTCCACGCCCGCCTCGCGTGCCAGGGCGAGCGTATGCAGGACAGTGTTGGTCGAGCCGCCCATCGCCATATCCAGGGCGAAGGCGTTGTCGACCGTGTCCGCATTGACGATCTGGCGCGGCGTGAGATTCGCGTCGATCAGGCGCATAATCATACGGCCTGCTTCGCGAGCAAGCTCTTTGCGCGCCTCGCTCGTCGCCAGGCGCGAGCCATTGCCGGGAAGCGCCATGCCGAGGGCCTCCATCAGGCAGTTCATCGAGTTGGCGGTAAACATGCCCGAGCAGGACCCGCAGGTGGGGCAGGCCTGCTGCTCCAGTTCCAGCAATTCGCTATCGCTGATCTTGCCCGCCTGGTACGCTCCGACACCCTCGAAAACACTGATGAGGTCAATGGAGCGCCCATCGGCCAGTTTCCCGGCCGCCATTGGTCCACCGCTGACGAAGATGGTGGGAATATCGATGCGCATGGCGGCCATGAGCATACCGGGAACGATTTTATCACAGTTGGGTATACATACCATGCCATCGAAGCGGTGCGCCTCGACCATGGTTTCGACACAATCGGCGATAAGTTCGCGGCTGGGCAGCGAGTATTTCATGCCGATATGCCCCATGGCAATGCCATCGTCAACGCCGATGGTGTTGAATTCAAAGGGAACGCCGCCTGCCGCGCGAATGGCTTCCTTTACGAATTTGCCAAAGGCCTGCAGGTGGACGTGGCCGGGCACCACGTCCACGTAGGAGTTGCAGACGGCGATAAAGGGTTTGTTGAAATCGTGTTCTCCTACCACGCCGGTGGCGCGCAGCAGTCCACGATGGGGCGCCCGTTCAAAGCCGAGTTTGATTTGATCTGAACGCATTACATCACCTCTACTCTAATACACTGGCGTGACCCAACTGCGGTACTGTTCATTCTCGCCTTTACAAGCCGCGAGATAGGCCGCCTGTAACTTCATACTCAATGGGCCGGGTCTGCCTGTTCCTACAGGGCGATGGTCGACACTGGCGACGGGTGAAACCTGCACACCGGTGCCACACAGGAAGATTTCATCCGAGGCGTAGAGTTCCGTGCGGTCGATGCGCCGCTCCTCGACGACCATAGCAAAGTCGCTGCGCAGCATGTCGATCAGCGCATTGCGCGTCACACCTTCCAGGATATCTTCGGAGAGCGCGGGCGTGGCGAGTTTGCCGTTGCGCAGGATAAAGAGGTTGCACGAGCTGCCCTCTGAAACCGTGCCATCATGAGTGAGCATGATTGCTTCGTCAAAACCGGCCGCGGTGGCATCATCCACGGCCAGTGAGCTGTTGATGTAGGCTCCGGTGACTTTGGCGCGCACAGGCATGGCGTTGCTATTCGCACGCCGCCAGCTCGAGGTGCAGACGTTGAGGCCCGCGCTGATATCGACATAGTTGCCCATGGGAAAGGTGTAGATAGCGGTCGCATCTTCCAACGAGGCCAGTGCCAGTTTGATGGTGCGCGTCGCCTTGTAGGCCAGCGGGCGCACGTAGACATCCTGCCGATAGCCATGCTTGCGCACCAGTTCAACGGTGATGCGGCACAAATCGTCGATTGATTCTTTGGGCTGTATGCGCAGGACATTGCAGGAATGGGCCATGCGCTGGTAGTGCTCGCGCAGCTTCAGCAGGTACAATTGCCGCTGCTGCGCATTCCAGTAGCCGCGGATACCTTCGAAGCAGGCCGTACCATAGTGCAAGGCATGGGTGGCGATGCTCACCTTGGCTTCGCTCATGGGCACGATACGTCCCTCGAAGTAGGCGTATCCTTCTTCGAGGCCCAGCACAGGTATCTTCGGCGCCTCGGCTTTCGCGGGCTGGCCGTTTTGCTGGGATGTTGAGGGTTCGGTTTGAGTCACGAATAAACTCCGTTCTGGCGTAGAGGCGACATTTATGGCGCGAGTCCGGTCCCCACCGCGGCGCGATAAATCGCGGTCCCTCGATAAATCGGGGACCTACAACGCCCCTACGAAAATGTGTCGGGGAGAGAGGGGCTTGCCCCTGCCATCCTTAGATGCCTGCCGGGGTCTCCACACCGGTCTCTACGATGTAGATAAGGTCTGCATCGTTGATATGTTTCTTGTGGTCGGCCAGGGCGACGAAACGGCGATAGGCCACCTGCAGTTGCTCGGCGGTGAGCCTGTGCCCCAGCTGCCGCAGGCGCGCATCCAGGCCGTGGCGGCCGGAGTGCTTGCCGAGCACCAGTTTTGTTTCCTCCCAGCCCACCGATTGTGGCGTCATAATCTCGTAGGTCAGGCGGTTTTTCAGCATGCCATCCTGGTGGATACCAGCCTCGTGAGCGAAGGCGTTGGCTCCTACAACGGCCTTATTGGGCTGTACAGGGATGCTGGTGAGTCTGCTGACGAGCTGGCTTGTCGCCAGGAGCTCGTCGGCCTTGATGCGCGTATCGACTCGTCCAAAGGTTTCCGGCCGCGTGCGCAGGGCCATGACGACTTCTTCCATGGCGGTATTGCCCGCGCGTTCACCAATGCCATTGACGGTTACCTCGACCTGCCGCGCCCCGGCCTTGATGGCCGCCAGCGTGTTGGCCGTCGCCATACCGAGGTCGTTGTGACAGTGGGCACTCATAGCCACATCTTCCATGCCGGGAACGCGCTCGCGCAGGTAACGGAAGAGCATTTCATATTCATGGGGCATGGTGTAGCCAACGGTATCAGGCACGTTGATGGTGGTGGCGCCAGATTGGATGGCAGCCTCGAAGACGCGGCACAGGTAGTCCCAATCGCTGCGAGTGGCATCTTCTGCCGAAAACTCGATGGTCGGGCAGAGATTGCGAGCGTAGGCAACCATGGTCTTGACCTGCTGGAGCGCCTCCTCGGGACTTAACTTCAACTTATACTTAAGGTGAATATCAGAGGTTGCAAGAAAGACGTGGATGACGGGTTGCTCAGCCTCACGCACGCCCTCCCAGGCAGCATCGATATCGCCCTTATTGGCGCGCGCAAGCCCGGCGATAGCGGCGCCCCGGTTCCTGCGGGCGATCTCCTTGACCGCTTCGAGGTCACCGGGGGAAGCGGCGGGAAAACCCGCCTCGATGATGTCGACATTGAGGCGCACAAGCTGCTCGGCAACTTGCAGCTTCTCCTCGGTGGTCATCGTGGCTCCTGGTGACTGTTCGCCATCACGCAACGTTGTGTCAAAAATCCGAATTACAGCAGGATCTCCCATGGTTTCATTACCTCCATTTTTACTTCGTTGTTTCTGCAATTTCAGGTTTCTTGTTTGGCGCGTTCAACCACGGCATCATTGCGCGCAGTTCGCGGCCGACGTGTTCGATCTGATGCTGGGCGTTGGCCTTGCGCATGGCCTGGAAGCTGGGGCGACCGGCCTGGTTCTCGAGAATCCAGCGCGTGGCAAAGGTGCCGTTCTGGATCTCCTGCAGCACCTTCCTCATTTCTTCGCGTACACGTTCATCGATGATGCGCGGGCCGGAGACGTAATCGCCGAACTCGGCGGTATCGCTGATGGAGTAGCGCATATAGCTCATGCCGCCCTGGTACATCAGGTCAACGATGAGCTTCATCTCGTGCATGCACTCGAAGTAGGCCAGTTCTGGCTGGTAGCCCGCTTCTACGAGCGTCTCGAAGGCCGTGCGGATCAACGAGGTAACGCCGCCGCAGAGCACGGCCTGCTCTCCGAAGAGGTCGGTCTCGGTCTCCTCGGCGATGGTGGTGCGCAGTACCCCGGCCCGCGTGGAGCCGACGGCGCGAGCATAGGCCAGCGTCAGTGCCTCCGCGGAACCTGTCGCATCCTGGTGGACGGCCCAGAGGGCGGGGACGCCCACGCCTTCGACGAAGAGGCGGCGCATCATGTGGCCCGGGCTTTTGGGTGCGACCATCGCAACGTCGATATCGGGCGGCGGGACCACCTGCGAGTAGTGCAGGCTAAAGCCGTGCGCGGTCATCAACATTTTGCCTGCGGCCAGGCCAGGCTTGATATCGCGCTCAAATACCTCGCGATGATGCTGGTCTGGGATCAGGATCATGATTACATCTGCCTGTTCAGCGGCACCCGCGGGGGTCATGACTTGCAGACCATCGGCCTCCGCCTTCGGGCGGCTCTTGCTGCCGGTGGGCAGGCCGACTACTACAGTGCAGCCATTATCGCGCATGTTGAGCGCGTGGGCATGGCCCTGGCTGCCGTAGCCGATCACTGCCACTTTCTTTGACTGGATAAGTTCCAGGTTGGCATCTGCGTCATAGTAGATAGTTGCCATGCATTGCTCCTTGTCTTTATTAGGGTCTACTTCCATTAGGGGAGACGAACGGGCGACCATAAAGGCCCACCCTGCCGCTCCTCACCACTCTCGCCCCTACGGGAAGGGGGAACGAAATTTATTACGAATTCCCGGTCCCGCGCGTGATGGCTACGGGCCCGGTACGAGCGACTTCACGAATGCCATATTTTTGCAACTCGTTGACGAGTTTCTCTACCTTCTCCTCACTTCCCGTCACCTCCAGAGTGATTGTTCCGCTGGTCACATCGACTGTATGGGCTCCGAAGAGGTGACCAAGCTCGATGATTTCAGCGTAGTTCTCCGCTTTGCTATTGACCTTCACCAGCGCCAGTTCGCGGGCTACAGCCTGTTCGGATAAAAGGTTGACGATGTGCCGGACATCGACGATCTTGCGCAGCTGCTCCAGCAGGTGATCGAACTCCACTTCGGAGTCGTTCAGGTTGACGGTAATGCGTACAACGCCCGGCAGTTCAGAGGGTCCGATGACCAACGTCTGCATACTGGCGCGGCGGCGGCGCAACAGGCCGACAACGCGGTCGACCGCGCCGGGTCGATCGTTGACGAGCACAACCAGGGTGTATGAACGCTCCTTCCCCTGGAGGACACTGGACTGGCCCGATCGCGCGGGAGCCTCCTGTGGGGCTTGTAGTGCCTGCGCCAGATCTTTCGCGTCCGATCCTTGACTAGTCATGTCCCGCGTTCTCCTCAGCTGTCTCTTCGATCATACTGGTGATGGCTGAGCCGGGAGCGACCATGGGGTAGACGTTCGATTCCGGCTCAATGACAAAATCGATGATGACGGTTCCTTCCGTCTCCATGGCCTGGTGTACTGCGGCGGCCACGTCTGCGCGCTTTGTGATACGCATGCCGGTCAACCCGTAAGCAGCAGCCAACATTGTATAGTTGGGGCCGGTGATGGGCGTCTCAGAGTAGTTGCGGGAATGGAAGAACTGCTGCCACTGGCGTACCATGCCCAGGTAACCGTTGTTCATGATGGCTACTTTGACGGTGACGCCATATTGTTGCAGGGTAGCCAGTTCCTGGATGTTCATCTGGATGCCGCCATCACCGGCAACGACCCAGACGGTAGCCCCGGGCAAGCCCATCTTGACACCCATGGCAGCCGGCAGGGAGAAACCCATCGTGCCCAGGCCGCCGGAGGTGATGTGGCTATTGCGGCGCGTCCAGAGATAGTGGCGGGCCGTCCACATCTGGTGCTGTCCGACGTCGGTGACGATGATGGCCTCGCCACCTGTTTCTGCGCGAATAGCGTCCAGGATGCTGGTGGGGTCGGGATACTCCTGGTCGCGTTTGATGTTTGCAATACGCTCGTTATCCTGTGCCTCCCAGGAGCGCAGCTCACCCAACCAGGCGCTGTGGTCGCCCTGCTCTACGGCTTCAGTGAGCGCGGCCAGGCCAGCCTTCGCGTCGGCCACGATAGGTACGGTGGCGGGTTTGACCTTGTGCATCTCTGACGCATCAATATCAATGTGAATGAGGCGAGCACGCGCAGCAAACTCGCTGGCCTTGCCGGATACGCGGTCGTCGAAGCGCAGTCCAACGCCAACGATCAGGTCGGCCGTGCCGATAGCGCGATTGACGTGAGCGGGGCCATGCATGCCCGGCATGCCAAGCGCCAGCGGGTGCGTTTCTGGAAAAGCGCTCAGGCCCAGCAGGGTGGTGATGACCGGGATATGCGCCTTTTCGGCAAATGCGCGCAGTTCGTCATACGCTTCTGATAGGATGACTCCATGACCAGACATAATGAGTGGACGTTTAGCTTCAGCAATCAACTGCGCGGCCCGGGCAATAGCGGCTGCTGAAGGTTCGGGTGCGCACGTGGCCTGGAAGTACTCGCTGGAAGTGACCGAGGCTGACGGGCGGTACATGGCCTTGCCCAACTGCACATCCTTAGGGATGTCGATCAGTACAGGGCCGGGGCGCCCGCCGCGCGCTATACGGAAGGCCTCATGCACGATGTCAGCGATGTCTTCAACGCGCTGCACGAGAAAGTTGTGTTTCGTGATCGGCTGCGTCACGCCCAGCACGTCGGTTTCCTGGAATGCGTCGCGGCCAATGAAGTGCCGCGCCACCTGCCCGGTGATGGCCACGATGGGCGTCGAGTCCATGTAGGCCGTGGCAAGGCCGGTGACGAGGTTGGTGGCGCCAGGACCACTGGTGGCGACGCATACGCCGACTTTACCCGTGGCGCGGGCATAGCCATCGGCGGCGTGAGCGGCTGCCTGCTCGTGTCGCACCAGGATATGGCGCAAGGCCGGGTAGGAAGTGAGCGCGTCATAAAAGGGCATGATCGCGCCGCCGGGGTAGCCATACATGAGTTCGACGCCTTCGCGCACCAAGGCCGCGCAGAGAATATGACTACCCGGGAGTTCGGCTGCGTCTTCATCTTGCCAGGATGGCTCTGCATGGTGTTGAGGCAGAGTGATTGCTGCTCCTCCCGGCTGTTGAGTAGTTGTTGCAACTACCTGCATAATTTCTCCTTTCGCTAGATGACCAGAATGATGATGGCGATAAAAAAGATAATAAAAAAGAGGACCACCGGCCTGGGAGGTCCTCGTCAAGTTACCTGCTCTGGATTGGGTTGCTTCGTTGCCCCCTTTAATCTCCCCGTGCCGCGTTTGTCTCTACCCTTACGATAAGCCCTACCAGGCCACGAAGCCCGGTAAGGCTGCTAAGGGTGAGGCTAATGAGCACAAGGCTTACAAGTAGCAGGGCAATGACGCTGTGCAGCAGCATAAATAAAGAAACCGACGCCAACACGCCGGTTTCAACGATAATCACGCGGGGAGCAGCACTCATACCCATGGAGTGCATGGAAGAAGGCATACGCTGCGCGCGGTCCTGGCCAGCGAACGTTGCTGGCTGCATTGATGCGCGATACGTGGCCGACATGTGCTTCTCCAAAATACGGTTTTTTACAAGTGATTGCGTGGAATAAGCGGTGCTCTTGCAGGTGAGCTACATGGAGGTTACAATGGCGGCTTTGCCAGGATGTTCTATTCCTTCATTGCTATTGAGGATACACGATGTGGTGAGGTTTGTCAACCCCTGATTTTGGACTTTTACTT
>WNGM01003823.1_pt1 | contig 11966 bp, 13 predicted proteins | sample 5400571 | NCBI WGS metagenome assembly WNGM01 (sample SAMN13153378, study PRJNA577476) | soil metagenome | isolation source: 100 cm soil or saprolite under Garry oak tree replicate 2 | place: USA:California | collected 2016-06-15
AAGTGGCGTTAGCTCCAGCCAGTGCGATCTAGGGAGCAACGAGGAATCCTAGTTCTAACGGGACGAATTGAGATATACGTTTAGCCCAGCTGTTGACGTTTATTAAGCGGAAAGCCCCCCCCGACGTTTTAAGAGAAGAATCAATTGGCCAAGTTTCAGCTCATAGTTTCGGACCCGAAGAGCAAGACCTCGAAGGCTGCGTCGCTGGAAGGAACTAAGGCTCAAGCTCTTGTAGGGAAGAGCATTGGAGAAGAGGTTGACGGGAAGCTTCTCGGGCTGGGGAACGTGAAGTTGCGGATTACCGGTGGGACGGATAAGGATGGTGTGCCGATGCGGTTCGATATTCAGGGCGCGGCTCGGAAGAGGGCTCTCCTCTCCGCCGGAGTAGGATACCGGCCGAGTGATGAGGGTGAGCGGCAGAGAAAGCTCATTAGAGGACGGGTCATCTCGGAAGAGACGTTGCAGATCAACAGCGTAATTGTCAGCGGTGCGGAAGCGGTTGCGGAGCCGGTGAAGAGTTGAGTTTTGAAGTAGTTGAGGAGCATACGAACAACCTGCTGGGGCGCCGCGAAGCAAAGCTAGTGGTTCACCACGAAGGAGCGGGAACGCCTGATCGGCTGACGGTGCGGAAGCTCGCTTCTGAACACTTCAAGGCTCCAGTCGACAGCGTCTTTGTGAGAAGCATCGCAACACGGACCGGAGGATCCTCAGCCACGTGCATGGTCGAAATCTATACGGATGCGAAGTCTGCGGACATTGTCCCTGCGTATCTGAAGAACCGGATGCTTCCGAAAGACCAGAGAGTCGCAAAGAAGAAGAGCGAAGAGGAGAAGCCTGCTGCGCCGGCAGCCAAGGCGCCGAAACCGGCCGCAGAAAAGAAGGCCGAAGCGAAACCGGCTGAGAAGAAAGAGGAGGCCAAACCTGCACCGGCAAGAGAACCAAAACCGGCTCCCTCAAAAGATGCGAAGCCTCCGGCTGGCAAGGAAGAGAAACCCGCGGCTGGAAAAGAAGCCAAACAATCGAAAGCAGAGTCTAAACCGAAAGCATAGACAAGCTAGTCAGATTAGCCTAGAACCGGAAACAGGTTCCTCCAGTTCTGCGTCGCGAGACTAGCTAGCATACCCTAACTTTTCCAGAGGGTCTTGTGCTGACCTGATTTTAACACAGACTGACCAACCTGTCCCTATCACCGATCGCAGATCTCTCGCCGACCTTAGCATCGTCATGGACCCTCAGCCGTTTTCAAGGCGTCTTCTAGGGACATTCCGGTCGATGATCCGTACGATCTGCAATCAATGGGTCATGGAACTCCCCGAACACGAGGTTTGTGTCGCGAGATTCAACTGCTTTTGACATTTCTTGTGTGGTAACGGTTATGGTAACCGTAAATGGTAACAGAATCTTCGTTCCTATGATCCCCGTGCAACTATGTCAGGGTCCAGTTGGCGTTCAGAGGCTTCGTGAAGTCTGACAATCGCTCCATGCGCGTCTTTCCCCTTCTATCCAACTAGAAGTAAGAGTATGTTGGTATGATCTACCTGCCTGGCTCCGTTGGTGGGGTCCCCTATCTCGTAGGAAGAACAGTGTTTAGTTGAGATGCTTTCTACGATCTCTAGGCTGACGCGTAAATCGTTGGTTTCACACTCTTGGCAGCCTGTTCGATGAGTGAAACGACAGTGCCGGGCTGCGATACGTAGATTGCGTGGCTTCCTTTTGTCTCGACGACTGTAGAGCCCGCTCGCTTAGCCATGGCGCGCTGCGCGTCAGGCGGGATCATCTTGTCCTCGGTGACCACCAGGTACCAGCTGGGCTTGGTCTTCCACGCGGGTTCGCTGATTTCGCCGCTGGGAGACGCCACACCCCATGGGACCTGCGAGTCGGCCATGAACGCGGCCTTCTCCGCATCCACATCGCCGGCGAAGGAGGCGGGAAACTTAGCCTTGTCGAGGAATAGGAAGCCGTCCTGTGGAGGAAGGATGGGCGGTACGGGCGCACCGGGTGGAGGATTCGCGATGAGCTTTGACACGGACTCGCCTTTGTCTGGAGCGAAGGCGGTGATGTACACGAGACCGGCGACCTTCGGATCGTTACCTGCCTCGGTAATGACTGCGCCGCCGTAGGAGTGGCCAACAAGAATCGTTGGAGCGTCCTGCGCTGCCAGAACGCGCTTTGTGTACGCGACATCGTCCTCTAACGATGTCGTTGGGTTCTGGACAATACTGACACTGTACCCGTCCTTCTTCAGGATCCGGTACACTCCCTCCCAGCCAGCTCCGTCCACAAATCCGCCGTGAACCAATACGACATTCTTCGTGCTCGGGTTATCCAATACTATCTCCGAGCGCTTTTATTTCTTCGAAACTATTTCTAATTATTGTACGAAATTAAAGAAATCCAGTCAATAGTGGTGTAGCCCTGTCACCTCAGCCAGCAAGTCGTTCTATGCTCGTCCAAACGCTTCCAACAGAACTTAAAGCCGCATCCCTTACACCGTAACAGAAAACTAGTCTCCTTACACCCTTCAAAGTCGCAATGAATTATGATTAGAGTCATAGGGACGTAAAGGTCGGCCCAGATTCTTGGGTAAGAGAGCGACCCAACTACCACAGTTCCCCGGATATTGCATCGAGAAGAATGTCGCGCCGCTGAGACCCGACTGACGAATGCATTTAGATTCGGTGGGCCCTACCCAGGTGACGTGAAAAATGTAGAAGGGGCGCTTCGGTTTGCTTCGAGAGAGCGTTGGCGAAAGTGGCTGGAGAAAAACCATTCCGCCAAAAACGAAGCACTGTTAGTTATCTACAAGAGGCCCCCGAAGAACAAGAAATTCCCCTCACGGGCAGCCCTCGAGGAGGCACTCTGCTATGGCTGGATTGACGGCTGGTTCAAGCCCATCGACACGGAACGATGGGTGGTCAGGTACACGCCGCGGCGAAGGAGGTCCAACTGGTCCAAGTACAACATAGCAACCGCATGGAACTTGCTCAATGAACAGAAGATGACCCCCGCAGGTGTCGCGAAACTACCGAAGGATGTTCTAGAGATATGGGAGAAATACCGGCCTCAAGCGACCGTAATTGTTAGAGTAACGCAGGGAAGAGGAATCAGATTCGATGATGGGAAGGACTATCTTTCCAAGATCAAGATGCCAGCTCTGGCCCCTTGACGACAGAACTAGGAATCACTAGCTACTAGTCAAGCGGAGGTCTCAAACAGACCTGCAAGAGTTGCCAATCCTAAGACGATTCCATGGCGATTTGTAGGGGACTGGCAGGTCTCTGACTCTATTATCTGCAATCAAGGCGCATAGAATGAAACCTACAACTCTGCTTCCAGAGAAGTTCCCCCAAAACACGACGACGTTGCGATGCGTGACTCAACAAAAATTGACCTTTCTCAACTGGTAACGGATCTGATAAGTCAATGACTCAGCTTCTTGGTTGCTTCCTTCCAATCTTTGACTCTGAACCCATGCTTCCTGAGGAATTGAATGGACTCGTTGTTGTTGGGATTCAGTGCAGTGTACAGGAGAGGAATGTCGTGAGTGTTCGCGTACTCGATTACAGTTGACATCAGCATGGTTCCAATCCCTTTCCTTCTACTCGCGGGCTGAACAGCTATGTATTCTAGCCAGATTTCTCTTTGCGCACCATGGACAAAAGAGGTCGGCTGAACAAGGATGAAGCCTACAAGCTTGCGAGCTATCTCTACAACGTAGCTGGCCTGGGCTCTGACGTAATGATTGAAGTATTCTGGAGTAATCCATGGCTCAATCGTGTCCTCCTCCCCTGTTTTCTTCAGATATCCAAGGTATTCGTCCACGATGATTCTCTCTATTTTCTTGACAGCCCTGTAGTCTCTTGCAGCCAGCTTTCGTATTCTGACCATTCAGCTGGTCCCCATTACCAAGCCTACGAGCATAGTTGCTGATGGACCTACGAGAGCCGGCGAGATCTTCGCCTTGCAAGTGCGATGATCAGTGCGGTAAGGACGATTGCGGCCACGACACCGCCGAGAAGTACCGGTGATGATGGGAACGCCTCGGCGGGGGCAGGGCTGATCTTGAGGCTTATGGTCAGCGAGTCTGTAATTGGCCCGTTGGGTCCTGTTGCATTGCCAGTGATCGTAATGGTGTAGTTTCCAGTACTGGATGTGGACGTGGTCGTCACTGTCAGGGTCGATGTCTGGCTGGCGCTCGGGGTGACACTTACACTGGATGGAGATTGGGACAGTGTGGGACCCGAGGGCGAGACCCGATCTCTCAAACTCACGCTTCCCGAGAATCCATTCGTGCTCGTTATGGTGATGATCGTCGTGCCAGAGTTTCCTTGAACTATGCTGATCGAGCTTGTGCTAGCTGACAGGGTGAAGCTGGGTGCAACTACTTGGACGTCGACTGTCGCGGTGCGGATAGGACCCGTTGTGTCATTGGTTGCTGTTATTCCGATCGAATAGGTACCGGGCGCTGTGTTTCCTGCCACGGTCATGTTCAGGGTTGAGGCGGCGTTTCCGTTCTTTGGTGGAGAAACATTTGTCGGGTTGAAGGTTGTAGTGATACCGTTTGGTGGGTCGGCGGTTAGGTAGACTGTTCCGGTATAGTTGTTGATGCTTGTGACGGTGATAGTTGACGTCTTGGAGCTGGCCTGGATTATTGTTAGGGCGGAGGGATTGGCCGAGACTGTGAAGTCGGGGCCTCCCGAGATTACTGGATCGTGCCGTGCATTGGTACCTGATGGTAAGTGCAATAGTATGTGTAGGTGCCCTGCGGGAGGACGCCTGCGGCCCAGCCGTAGTTGGCGGGGTTTGTACTGTCGAAGTTGGCCGAGCATAGATCAAAAGTGTTGCAGTCGGGGATGCCGTTATGGTTAACGTCCACATAGAATCGGTGTTGCACATCCGTAGAAGTTAGGGTCAAAAAGACGTTGTCCGTGTCCTTGACTGTGATCGTTGGGTTGACTCCTGATGGTTGGGAGTAGTTCCAGCCGTTGAGGCTTCCTATGAGTGCGATGTTGACCGTTGCGGCGTGGACGGGCGTGATTCCGACGGGAGAGAGCGGATAGGCCGCGATCATGAGCAGACCCACAGAGGCGATTACGAAGATCGTCAGCTTAGGGTGGTGGCGCATGCTCGATTTTTTCAGCCGGGCCCCTGCGGTCTATTTAAGACTAAGAGAGCAATGGTCCGCACGATTAGCGTTGAAATGAGGCCATAAACGGGCGGCTAATCATTCAACGACCTAGGAGGATTAACATGATCACGAGCAAGTTTCCAATTCTAAGGCATTTCTAAGGTGTTTCGCAGGGGATTATCAGGCATTCAACTCCGCTTGCGAAGAGTCAGACTTTTGTCCTGTTTCTAATGGCTGTAACTGATGCTACAGCAATGCAAGGTAGACTTTGGACTTACTATGGCTCACTTTCGATAGCAATTCTAGGGCTATTTCTTATCGTTTCAGGAATCGTCAAGCAACCGATTGTATACCCTCTCTTCGTATTACCAATACTCGCAGACCAGATTCGTAATCTCATAATCTTCCCCAAGCGGAGAAAGTTATACGCCCTCATTGTCGGCACGCTTGGGTTCGCGTTGTCAGTAATGTTTCTACTTATCATTCGTAGTTGAGGTATTTTCTGGGTTTCTTCCTGTAGCCAATCTTCAGAATAGCGCACTCCATCTCTATCAGCATCCACAAGCGACTTCAACCAGATCGAACGCACTCGAGAAATCGGTCTCTAAAAGCATCCGAGCTGTGCCTGTGTAGACCGTCCTTTACCTCTGCTATGGGGTCGAAGTTACAGTAGAAGCTTGACCTGCTCCTTCATTCCGCGTTGAAGCTTTGAAGCGGCTCGGTCTAGCGCTCGACTTGATAGTTGTAGTTGTTGCTTTGGTCATCGGAGCAGTCTTATTCTCGAATGCTCCTCCCCAAACCTCGAACAACGTCAACGTGTTGAGCTTTACGTATGATGTCAGCAACAACACGTTTACGTTCCATGCGGCAGACGGCTTCACAAACTACTCTTGGGACTTTGGAGACTCTTCGACTGGTGCGGGGTCAGTTGTCTCACACATCTAACCAGACGAACGGAAACTACCAGGTTACTCTGGCAGCTGATCCATTGGCTGGACCGTCAGGGACCTTGTCAGCATTCAAACAAGCACTCGTTACCACAGTAACCACACTAATCCACCACTATTTCGAAAACCTGAACGTGACCATGGGAAACAGCGCTACCTGACCTCAAGAACTCGTCCGCGTGGACCCGTACATGAGCTTCGGACTCAAGTCACGCCAGATGATTGTTAGTCGACTTGCCCATCCCAGTAATGGTGAGGAAACGATCGAGATCGGCTTGAGAATGGAACCGCAGATTAGTCGGTAGGCCTCCCTTAACCAGCGTTATCTTGACCAAGTTATCCTGCAATTCTAGATGCGGGTCCTTCAGAAGAACGGACGCCAAAGAACCTCGAGCAGTATACCACCACATTGTCTTATTCTCGTAAGTGTCAAGACCCATTGGTTGCCATCCACTCTTTCTACCCTGTAGGTGTACTGTCAGCCCGATAATACAGACAGAGGCAATGATCACAAATGGAAACCAGATGATCAAACTGGGCGACGATATTGCGATCCGTAGCAGAATGAATGAAGCCAATATTCCGAAGAAAACCAAGTAGAGAATGAATTTGGCTTTCTTGTTAAGCTGCATCTCAATCTGGATTCCATCCAGATTGCCTCTTACTCCGACCGGAACGGCTCGCTTCTTTCGTTGCCCGATGTGGGTCTGTGGGACGGTTCTGAACAAGAAAGAGGGAATGTTGGTCAAATAGCCAGAAGTGAAGAGGAGAGGCAACGTTGGGTCCGTGTACCCTTGGAAAATTGCTATGATTGGAACGACACCTATGCCAATCGCAACAGCGGACAACACTTGGGAGAGTAGCAAAGAACCCTCAGTGGGATCCTGGCTGAACGATAATGCTACGGAACTGATCGGTATTGCTAGATAAATGGCGAGACTTAGGATCTGCACGGAAAATGGGAAGGGGCTGTGGTTTGTTGGGGAGCTCGGGTGTGTTGTTGTCAGAATGAATGCAATAATGCAAATGACACAGCCCAGTGTTTGGAGAATATTGGTGAAGAACAGAATCGTCCTAATTCTGCTGAGCGCCGTACTAGTCACGTAGGTGCTGAGCGCTGGCAAATGGCTGCCTGTTAGGGCGATTGTGTCGATTCAATGTATTTAGTTTCCCTTCAGCGTCAATCTCAAGACTGGTTTCAAAGAGTGTCGCGATACTGACTGGTATCTGGTGGTACGAAAGCTGCTCTAACCTGTATGCCCAGCTACCGTAGACAACGGTCCGCTCGGCAGTCTCTCTGAACTTGAGAAACGCTTGGACATATTCGCGACCAGACACAAACCAACTCAAAAGTTAATTCCAACAATTGTGTAGGAAAGAGCTGGTCGCCCAGACAATGTCGGTCATAACATGTCCTAGATGCGGTGCAAGCAACACCCCACCGGCGCGTTTCTGCAACACCTGTGGCACATCACTATTAACCGTCCCAGCTCCCGCGGTCCCCCCGATGGGTTATGCTCCGCTTCCCGCCCAACAGTACTATCCGTACCAGTATCCCGCAAACTACTGGGAGGTCGCGCGAACAAACAAGATCAACAACACTCTCACAGGGCTGCTCCTACTCGTCATCGGCGTCTTGATCGCCTGGATTCCCTTCGCTGGGTTCATCGGCGGAATAGTAGGCTTTATCGGCGGAATCCTCGTCTTGGTCGGACGCGAACCGTTTGGGGCAGACCACGTCCGCAATACTACACTAGCTCTCATATTCTTCGTTGTCGGGATCGCAGTCACGGTATTCGGATTCTTCTACGCCGTGGCCTACAATGTCGCGTCGGGTCTTGGTGTCTCTTTCGTGACTATGTTCGGCATCGTATTTCTAATCGGCGGCGCAATCTTCGGGCTCTCGGAAGTCCTCCTCACATACTCCTTCCAGAGCAGCCATGGTCACACGCTACTCTGGACAGCCTACGGAATATCGATATTCCTCAACATAGTCAACCTATTCATCCCTCCATTTGGCAGCGGCGGATTCTGGCCATTCTATTTCGGCACCGGAGTGTACCTCTTCACAGGCTTCCTCGCCGCCGTACCAGCCGCGCTCTACGGGGCGGCATTCTACTTGGCACGAGAAAGAATCGTTCGTCATGAAATACCGTCACCAATGACACAACAAGAGCCAGGAAAACCGCCCTGGTAGAAAATTTTTCTCAAGAGAGAGCGATGTTGTTGCGTTACGGCGTTCGCCTGTATCTGTGATGCCTGACAAACAGACACGTGGCTGGGGAAAACCCCCGCCTTTAAGTTGAAGCTTCGGAACCGTTGAGCCTAGTGCCAAGGGCTATTAGTCGATCAGATGAGTCAAACGTTGCTGTAGGAATCGCTCTCCCGCAGTATGGAACGATTGCTTCCCCTAAGACAATCGTACACGTCGCGGAGGAAGCTGAGAAGATGGGTTTGGCTTCTTTGTGGGTTAGCGACCGGATGCTTCTCCCAACTAAGCCGAAGGAGACGTTTGACGGCGATCCCTGGCCCGAGATTTTTGCGACGGTCTACGATCCGATTGAGATGCTAACCTTCGCTGCGGCGAGGACGAAGAAGGTTAAGCTCGGCACGAGCGTCTTGAGCGCTCTCTTTCAGAATCCAGTGACCCTCGCCCGGCGTTTCGCAACACTAGACAGACTGAGCGACGGAAGAGCGATTGCCGGCATCGGCCAGGGTGACTTTAGAGACGAGTTTGAAGCTGCCAACGTCCCGATAAGAAGGCGTGGAAGAGGATTTGAGGAATTTGTCAGAGCAGTGCGCGCCGTCTGGGGCCCAGACCCAGTCAGCTTCAACGGAGACTTCTATAATATCCCAGAATCAAGAATCGGGCCTAAACCCGTACAGTCCAGCGGCATTCCAATGCTACTGGGCGCCCTCGCTCCCGCATCACTCGAGCGGGCGGCAAGAATTGCCGACGGGATCATGCCGGCTGCGGGAAGAAGCACCACGATTGAGAAGTTGAGTCAGACAATCAAAGACTTTCGCGAAAAGGTGCGGAGAGCAGGTCGTAACCCCGAAGAGATGAAGTGGATCCTGAGAGTCCATAACCCCCTAGAGGGAGAGAAAGCCACAGAGCCTCGAGCGTTATTGGGAGGCACGCCTCAACATGCCGTAGAAGATCTGCCCAGACTCAAGGAGCTGGGCATAGATCACGTATTCTACGACATGAATCATCCGGCCCAAGTCCCAATAGAGACTCAACTAGCCCTGCTCAGAAGGCTCGTGCGACTGATCAAACCTTAGGAATGCACTGCTTGAAACCCGCCACCTACAATAAATCCGTTTGGTTAGTCAGGTCTGGTTTTTGAAAATCTGTAGCCTGCGAAGAAGAAGAAGCCTATGATGCCGAGCGCTATGATTGGAATCTTGATATCGATCTGATAGGCTGGAAAACCAAAATTGTTCAGGATTGATTGGGTGAGAGAGTTCTCGTATTGCGTGATCAGGGTGTCATTGTAGACTACGATAGATGAGATCTCGGAGTGTACGAAGCCTGCCCCGAATGCTCTCGCATAGCGGCCTTGTATGTTCTTTTGGGCGCCTAGTTTTTCATGGGTGAAACCGTCAAAGATTCCCACGGAGAGGTTAGCAGCTTCGAGCCGAGACGCGATCGCTTGTAAGGCCCCGTTGATACCCCCGTCTCCATCGCTGAGAACCACAAGGGGCTCTGTGGGATGGTGGGACGCGTCAAAGCCGTGGATCTGTATTATCACTGAGCCAAACTTGGTGAAGGCTTCATGGGCGGTTTCGAAGATGCTCTGTGTTCTGTGAGCCATGTCGGTCTCACCGTTTGGACCGAAAGTTCTCTCTACACCTGATACCAAGAGAGCGGTAACGTGTGGATAGGCGCTGGTGAAGATTGTGTAAGCTATCTGTTGGCTGTTGAAGTCTGTGACTGGATGAGGGGCTTCTATTATGACTCGGGTTCTCGAAGGACTCCCTTCAGCTGTGAACAGGTATGATCCCCATCCACGGTTTACAGTTGTGTTTTCCATTAAGACGTAGTACTTGTTGCCAGTTGCCGAATCGTTCACCGGGATCAGCTGGTACTCTAGCTGTGTTGCTATGTTGGATGCGCTGAGGATCGAACCCGCATCGCTTTGGGACACCCCCGTGTCAATCAATCCGAAAATCGTGTTCATCGTTGAATAGTCTGAAGAGGAGGGCTCAGTGTAGTTTCCAGGTATGAGCCCGATGAACCTGTTCTGAATCAGATTGTAGACCTGCTGCAGTGGCTCTTTAACCCATGTGATACCTGTCGGCGGGAGCTGACTGATATTGACCGACGAATGATGAACCGGCATGGAAAAAGTGGAGACTATTATGAGCAGAATTATTACGGAAATTATCCGCATAATTCTTCTAGGTCTCTTTTTCACTTTAGCGGACAAGGAGCACGATCACTTTCCGGTGACGGCGTAGAGTATTACGTACGTGATGACGGAGACGATTGTGAGAGCATAGATCGTTTTGGTGATGCCCTGTCTCTCCATGCTGTTCGCGACTAGCCCGGGTATGATGAATCCGATGACCTGGAAGATTCCGGTTGGTCCGACGCTTGCTACTTGGCCGTAGGTGAGTGCGAGGGCTACGAGGGACTGGATTCCCCAGGCGATTACGAAACTCAGAAGCATCATGAACGAGAATTTTCTTCTTCCAAAGAGGACAATGTATTCGGCGACTTTTTTGAGCGCGAACAGGGTGATAATTGCGACTGCAAACGTCGAGAGTAGCAAGTAGGGTCTGTCGAGGGTTAGAGCTACGTAGCCAGGGACGATGACTCCTCCAGGAACGAGGTTCTGTTTCTCATAGAACAGCATGCTGACGGCGATTCCCAGCGCGATAGCGACCTCGGCGGTGTCGAGGGTAACCCCGTAGACCACCATCTAATTCCGAGACTCCATCGGATGTGAGTCTTCCTTCTCAGACAGTTTCTCGAACGTGTCGATGAAATCCTCAATTCCGATCATATTCCCACAGCCGAACAGGGTTAGGCCTTGATCTGATTCGAGAGACGTCTTCGAGAGGAAATCTATGATTGCTGGAGGGTCAACAGCTCCTAGATTCACAATCTTCTCCTTCGCGTAGCCTTCTCGGGTTGCCTGGCCTACGAACAGGTTTGTCATTTCTCCCACGACGAGTATTTTCTCGAACGGCATTCGCGCCATGAGTTGGGCAAATTCTAAAGTTCTCGTAACCCTGTCCTCTCGAGCGTGGAACATTCCGACAAGCATTGTCTGTTCTTCTATGACTCGTCGCTGGCTGAGTTCTTGGAATACGAGTCTCGTCGAGTCGACGTCGTTGACGCCGAAGGCCGCGATGAGCCTCACGTTGTGATTGGCGATCATGCCGTTGAGAATCCGTGTTAGACCCGGGTCAGGTTTGGCGTCGAGCATTCCCTTCAGTGCTTCATCCGGTGGGACGCTGAGTAGTTCGCAGACTCTGAGAGCTATGGCGATGTTTTCCTTGAAGATCAAGTAGGAGAATTTGGAGAGATTCTCGTCCGGGACTGTGTCAGGGTCGACCTCTATGAGCTTCGCATTCTTCTCTTCCGCTCTCTTCCTGATGATCGGTATGTACTTCTTCTCCGCAGTCACAACGACCCCGTTGCTCGGGACTATTCCGGAAAGGTTCCAGGCAACATCTTCCAGTGATGGTCCCATGACGTCCAGGTGATCGGAACGGACGTTTGTGATCACTGAGATTGTCGATCTGACGAACTTGCTCTCGGCGATTATGTTCTTTGGCCGGATGGACATGCATTCGAACACTATCGCGTCTGCGCCGCCGGCGTCGGCTACACTCTCGATTATTCTAGGCTGTTCTCTGAGGTTAGGCTGTTCATGATG
>WNGM01007083.1_pt1 | contig 11966 bp, 11 predicted proteins | sample 5400571 | NCBI WGS metagenome assembly WNGM01 (sample SAMN13153378, study PRJNA577476) | soil metagenome | isolation source: 100 cm soil or saprolite under Garry oak tree replicate 2 | place: USA:California | collected 2016-06-15
CGGGGGCGTACCTCGCGCAATTCATTCTGCGCTTGCCATCCGAGCAATTTGCGCAGCTTATGCTCTTCGCGAGCCTGCCGCCGGCGGCGCTCAACTACCTGCTCGCCGAGCGCTACCAGCAAGAGCCGGAGCGGGTGGCGTCGCTGGTGCTGATCGGCAACGCCTTCGCCATCGTGTTCGTGCCGCTGGGGCTGACGCTGGGGTTGTACCCCATTTGATGTTCGTTGGGGGACATGCCGCGGGAGCAAGCGTTGGGTGGTGCATTACGTTCGGAGGCTAGAAGAGGTCGCGGCCTTTCTGCACTCAAAAGAGTCACTACACGTAGGATTAGCCGCTGGACTCGACTGGCCGAGGATGGCATAGTAAAAGCATGCGACCTAACTTCAGCGGACCCGGTCTGCCATTTTTTGTTTGTCTACTCCTCGGCTGCGCCGTGTGCGCATCCCACACTTTCGGCCAAGCCAAGGAACCCCTGGCTGTGGTTGCGGGGCAGCCCATCTATGACGATGATTTGCTGCCGTTCGTTCAAGCACAAGTGTTTCAACTTCGGGTACAAGAATACGAAGTGAAAAGCAAGGCCCTCGAGAATCTGGTGAATCAAAAGCTGCTGGAAGCGGAGGCCAAGAAAAAGGGCATCCCCACCGAAAAGGTTCTCGCGCAAGAAGTGGATGCCAAGGTCCCTGAGCCCACGGAAGCCGAGCTGCAGGCTCTTTACATAGTGCAAAAAGAACAACTAAGAAGATCTTTCGATGAAATCAAGGCGCAGCTTCAGCAGTTGCTGAAACAGGCAAAAGTCCAGCAGGCTCGCCAGGATTACTACAAACGGCTTCGAGAGCAGGCCGGAGTATCCATCCTCCTGAAGAAACCGAAAGTCGAGGTCGCCTATGATCCGGCCCGGCTTCGGGGAGATCCGAAGGCTCCGGTGGTCATCGTGGAGTTTTCTGACTTCCAGTGTCCCTACTGCCAAGCGGTCGCGCCAACCTTGAAGAAGTTGCTTGCCAAGTACGAAGGCCGGGTGAGCTTGGCCTATCTGGACCTTCCACTGCGAGACATCCACCCGCAGGCTCAGTTGGCCGCGGAGGCTTCCCGCTGTGCCGGAGAGCAGGGGAAATTTTGGGAATATCATGACCTCCTTTTCGCCAACCAAAGTAAGCTGGACCGCCCGGGCTTGGTCGAGCTGGCCCACGGTCTGAAGCTAGATGAGAAACAATTCGATTCCTGCCTGTCCAGCGGCAAGTACGCGGCGCAAATTGAGCAAGACCGGCAACTGGGGCTGAGGGCCGGAGTCAGTGGTACCCCGGGGTTCTTCATCAACGGAAGCCTTCTCAGCGGCAACCAGCCTCAGGATGCATTTGAGAAGCTTATCCAGGCCGAGCTTGCTGCTTCCAAGGAGAAACATACGGCTCCCTGATCCCCTGATCGGGAAGTGACACCTGGGTGGTCAACGATTCTGTCCGCCCGCTCTGCCGGCACTCCTAGATGACCCCGTGAGTTCGTCGCTCCCCCTGCGGCTTTCTCAGCGCAGAAAAAAAGGGCGATGGATCGAAATCCATCGCCCTTTGGTTAGGTTGTGGATATCGCGTCTACTGCGCCGCGCACTGTCCGAATGGACAAATCACGCACTGGGCCGTAGCCCTCGCCGGAGGATCGTTCGGCCCTGGAACGGGCTGGCCAAAGGCGTCCGTTCCTGTCGCCGTGACCGTATCGCTGAACGAGATCCGGCCGGCTAGAGTCGCCAGGATATTCACGCCGTTCGGGGTGTAGCTCGCCGCCCCCGCGTTTGTCGGCGGGTTTGTTGTCAGGTCTGCGACTGCCGTTAGAGTCGGGCATCCGGTAGCAGGTGGACCGGGACTTACCGTCACGCCATTCGTGTAGCATATCGACTGGCCCGGGATCAGGCTGAACGCGCCAAAGTTTGCGCTAGAAGGTGTACCGCTAGCGGCCTCGGCTACGTTGACGTTATTCAGGTTGTCGTTGCCAGTGTTTGTGACCTCGCCCGTGTAATCCACCCGGACGACGACTTGGCCGCCGCTCACCTGGAAGTTCGTCACGCAACGCTTGGTCACTGAAAGCCCCGGACGGGCAGTGCAACCACCCCCCGCCGCGTCCGTGCTAATAGCCACGCCGGTATCAGCGGTGACGGGAGGCGTGCTGCCATTCACACTGGTATCCGCCGTCGCGGTTGCCTGGTTCGAGGCTGGGTGCTCGGTCGTATTGAAGGTAGCCCCAGTGCCCGCGGTGAGGCTGCAATCCGCGGATAACGGGCTGCCTCCAAACACCTTCGACGTACCCCTCGGGAGGTTACCGCAGCTGTAGCTCTGACCCCTAACGTCCACGACATTCACGTTGAAGAGGTCGCCGCCGCCATCGTTGATCACGTTGCCGCTATACGAGTAATTGAACGACCCGTTAGCGCTGAACGTGGTGCAAGTAACCGTCTTGTTAGCCGAGAGATGGCACTCCGGGAAACTGCCGACCAGGAAGTCTTTCAGGACGGCAGTAGTGGATTGCGAGGAGCGCGTCTCAAAGAGGAAGCTGGCGAAGCAGGGAGCCGCCCCCCCGCCGAGCAGCTCAGTGAGGTCGATTCCGCCCTCATAGAAACCTCCCGTTGGGACCTGGTTGATGCTGCCTCCGAACTTCGACGAGTAGGGCCAGCCAAGGGTAATTGGCTGATTGTTGACAACCGCGCACGCGGGGCTGCTCGAGGTACAGGTCCCTGCGGCTCCGACGGTCAGGTCAACAAACAGCGCGAAAAGGTTTTGGGCCGCACAGACGTTTACGGCGCCGGAGCCGCTAATGTTTGGATAATTGGAGTTGGGGCAGGCCCCTGGATTCCACTGATAGACGCTGATGGTGGACGTTCCGCCGCCGCCGGTAAACGCGGAGACAATCAGAATGTCGCCGGTCACATGTACGCCGCTGAAGGATCCCTTAGCAGCACCGGAGGGAATCGAGATGTTCTGCTGGAAGAACCAGATACCGATGTTGGAGTCGCCATTGACGGCGAAGCGCTCGGCGCCGAACACGAGGACGTTATGATTATCCGAACCCGTGTAAGCGGCTGCGTAGCCGTGTGTGAGGGTGTCCTTGTCCGGCGTCGAGCCGGACGAAAACGCCCACTGCGAAACGTCATGGCCGTCCTTGGAGCCGCCGGTTGTAAAGCTGGGCTCGCCGGGGGCGCCTACGATAAACCCGTACGCGCCCAATGTCGCACCCCCTGACTGGCATACTGCGGTCGGGGAGGTACTGTTAGTCGTCTTCCCGGCGTTCAGCGTATCCCAGTCGCAGCCGATCGAGTTGGGCACGCCATAGGTGAAGCCGGTTGCCGAATCGCCATCGATCTCGAATATGCCTGTCGGCGCTACCGCCCATGCAACCGTGGCCGTGGCCAGAATCGCCGTCGCCCCGAGAGGCGCCCAAAATCGCTTGGAATTGAAATATCCGATCAACCCGTAGATGGTTCGCATGGCTTTTTCCCCCTTTTCGTTTCCCTGCATAAATTCTGGGCCGCTGACTTGGATCGGAATAAAGTATGAGGCTCGCGAGGTCTCCATGGGGGGTCCGGCGGGCAGCGGCAAAAGAGGCATAGGGCACGGCGGATATGCGAAAAGTCGGCGCGGTCGATTATTGTTCCCACCCCTCACCGCCTCAGAAGTAGTGGTACGATAATGTTCGCCATAGTGGTACCATAGTAAACATCGGTTCTCAGACTTTCTCGGGAGGGGGGGATGACCGAAACGGCGTGCCGGGACACGCCGAAGCGTGGCGTCGTACTTATCGGCCGGAACGATTTTCAGAACAAGCTTCTGGCCAATCTGATCGCTGAGCGCATCGGCTGCAGTTGCCTGGTTCGATCAATCGAGGACCTCAGCGGTCCATCCGTTGACGTGAACGTGCTCGCGCTGCTCGACGTTGAAGGCATCGCGGCAGCAGACCTCAATGTCCGCCTGCAGGTCCTTGCCACGGGTGCGTCAGTCCGTTACATCGCGCTTATCAATGCCGATGAGGGCGTGAGCTTCGAGCAGATCGTTGCGTGCCCTGGAATCAAGGGCATCTTCTGCCGTGAGACTTCAGAGGAAAACTTTGTTAAAGGAATCCTTGCGATTTTCAAGGGCGAGTGCTGGCTCCCAAGAAAAATGTTGTTTGCTCACTGGGAGCAAACCAGCGCACACAAGCGTCTTTTCCCTACTGAGACGACTCTCCTGACCCGGAAGGAGATCGATACTCTCAAACTTCTCGTCGGCGGCCACAGCAATAATCACATTGCCCGCACGCTCAACGTGAGCCCGCATACGGTGAAGACGCACATTTACAACCTGTTCCGCAAACTTCACGTGGGAAACAGGGTGCAGGCGGTCCACTGGGCATTGCGGAATATCGAGGGCGTGGAGCGGGAGTTCAGGTGACGATTCGGGCAACCCCGTGCTGGGCGCGGTGGTCTGTCCGGTCGCGGGGAAGGCGGGGGCATACCTAGCGCAGCTTCTGCTGCGCCTCCCGCCCGAGCAGGTCGCGCAGCTCATGCTCTTTGCGAGCCTGCCGCCGGCGGCGCTCAACTACCTGCTCGCCGAGCGCTACCAGCAGGAGCCGGAGCGGGTCGCGTCGCTGGTGCTGATCGGCAACGCCTTCGCCATCGTGTTCGTGCCGTTGGGGCTGACGCTGGGCCTGCACCCGGTTTGACGCCGTTTCGATCCCGAGCGATCCCGTACGCTACCCAGCCCTTGGCGCCCTTTGTTTGGCTTGATCGCTACTGGGATTCGCTCTGCGTTGGTCCACACGGAATACAACGACACAATCGCTTTGCGACGAAGGCGAATAATTACCGACGAATCGAGAAAAATGCGGGACGATTGCGATCTTCCCGTTCCTCGGATAGCCTTTGTCTCCGTGGGCCTGCGTGATACCACACTGATCGCGGCTTGCCTGGGATTTGCGGCTTGCGCCGTCGCACAACCGTATCCCAACAAGCCGGTGACTTTGATTGTGCCCGTCAATGCAGGCGGCCCGGCCGACATCCTGGCCCGCACCGCTGCGCCGCAATTGTCGAAGATTCTGGGGCAGCCGGTCATCGTGGAAAATCGCCCCGGGGCGTCCTGGAAAATCGGTACGCACGCCCTGCTGCGCGCCCCGAGGGATGGTTACACTCTTGCCGTGGTCTCATCGGCGGTGCTGACGCTCAACCCGCTCATCGACCGCGCAATCGGCTACGACCCGCTCCGGGACTTCACGCTTCTCACGCATGCGACAGATGGCTCCGACGTACTGGTGATCCACCCCTCGGTGCCGGCGAAATCGCTGCAGGAACTGGTCGCCTACGCAAGGGCCAACCCGGGCAAGCTCAGCTACGGGTCCGGCGGCAGCGGCACCAGCATCCACTTTTCGACCCAGGGGCTATTGCTGAAACTCGGCATCATCGCCACGCACGTGCCTTATAAAGGGGACGCGCCGGCGCTCAATGATCTGCTCAGCGGCCACATACAGATGATGCTGCCTTATGCGGGAGTTGCGGCACCTTTCGTCAGAGCGGGCAAATTGGTCGCCCTGGCGACAAGCGGGTCCAAACGCTCGGCGATGCTTCCCGACGTGCCCGCCTACAATGAAACGGGCATTGCGGAACTGAAGGACTACAGCAACACCCGATGGCTGGGATTCGCCGCCGCGGCGGGCATTCCGCCGGAGGCTGCACGTAAACTGCAGGATGCGTTGGTCAATGCCTTGCGACAACCTGAGGTCAAGGAGAAATTCGCTGTCCAGGGCATCGACGTGATCGCCTCGACCGCGGAGGAATTCGCTGCCTTCATACGCGCCGAGCTGGAACGCAATCGGAAGGTGATCGAGAGCGGCACGATCAAGTTCGACTGAAGAGGATTTCCCTCTTCCCGCTGGGGCTTGCGGAGGGGTGGCGATTGCGGGAAGCCGAGCATGGAAAAACTCAATCTGACCGAGCCCGCCAAGATCAAGGTAGCGGCAACCTTCGACAGCGCGGCCGACCATTACGATGATGCTCCCCTCGCCTATTGGGACGTGATCGGTCGCCGCACGGTCGATCGGCTTAACCTCCGCCGCGGTTTTACGGTGCTCGACGTCGGGTGCGGTACCGGCGCCTCCGCTCTGCCGGCGGCGGAGCGGGTAGGCCCGAGCGGAAGGATTCTCGGAGTCGATCTTGCGGACAAGCTTCTCGACTTGGCGCGAGCCAAAGCCGCAAAACGCAGGCTTCATAACGCGGAATTTCGTCAGGGCGACATGACGGCGCTCGGATTCCCGGACGGGAATTTTGACGCGGTCGTCAGCGTGCTCAGCGTGTTTTTTGTTTCCGACATGGAAGACCTGGTTCGGGAACTGTGGCGCATGGTAAAACCCGGCGGCAAGCTGGCGATCACGACTTGGGGGCCGCGTAATCTCGAGCCCGCCCATACCGTCTGGCGGGAAGCGGTGCGGGCCGAGCGGCCGGATCTGTATTTCCCATCCAGACGCTGGGATCGCATCGCTTTGCCTGAACAGGTTCGCAAGCTCATGGAGGACGGCGGCGTTTCCAACGCCGAAGTCGTTTTGGAGAGCGGGAGTCAGGCGCTGCGGGCGCCGGAAGACTGGTGGACGATCGTGATGGGCACAGGTCTGCGAGGCACGGTCGACGCCATGGATGGAAAGACGGCCGCGCGCATTCGTGACCGCAATATCGGCTGGGTGCGCGACCACGGGGTCGAGTCCGTGGAAATAAACGTCATCTACGCGGTCGCAACCAAAGAGTTCGGTTAATGCTCGCCTTCCAACCCTTGGCGGACGCCGGATGCAGGCGAAGTACGGCGCACACTGACCGATGGCGTCCAGAATTGCCCAGGTCCGGGAGCCAGCGCTCAACGCCTACTATCGATCCGAAGCGGACATTAACCCTCACCTTTGAATCCGGGTCGTTGGTTCGAGCCCGGATTGCCAGAGACGCGCACCATCAGTTGTCGGCGATGCTTTTCGATGACCTCTGCAAGAACGAAGTGGAAATGCTCGGTGGCGTGAAGACCATCGGTGCGACCGGAGAAATATTGTTGCTGCTGCTGTGCGGGATCGACGTTTTCCACGACGCGAAAGCCAAGCTGAGCCAGGTTGACGGCCAACCGGCGCGGATCGAAACCTGAGATCATGGGTTCGCCGGCCTGCCGGACTGTATTCATTATTTCCCGGATCTGCAGGGACGCTTTCGCGGGGTCGAAACCGTCGAGGTCGATGTAGTCGAACGCCAGCAAGCTCCCGGGCGTCGCGACGCGATGGATCGAGCGTAGCACCTCGAAAACAGCTTCCGACGACAAATAAAATGTGACGCCGAGCCACGAAAAAAAACCTCGCCGATCGCGCCGGTACGCGGAGCGAAGCAGGACATCGGCTACGCTCTCGCGTTCGAAGTCCGCGGCCAGAAACTGAAGATTCGGGGGGCAGGCCAGACCGGCGGCGGCGAGGCGCGCTCGTTTGGAATCCTGGAATGCAGGCAAGTCGATCTCGAAGACGGTGAGCCGGTCCCGGAGATCCGCGCGGCGAAGCGCGAAGGTGTCGAGCCCCGCTCCAAGTATGACGTATTGCGACACTCCGTCCTGCAGAGCGCTCAGGAGCCGATCTTCCGTGAAGCGGGCGCGGGCAATGATCTCCGCCTGTGCACCGCGTGCTCGCAGGGCCTTGCGAAGCAGCGTCGCGGAATCGAGCTTGAAGGTGTCGACGTCGGGGCGTAGTCGATGCAATGCGTCGATGGCGCGGAACTCGAAGCGCGCGCATTCCTCCGGTGCGATGAGGCTTGCCGCGAGATAGTCGTCGAAGATTTTGGGATCGGCGTGCCGGGCATGATGGGCCCGAAGGAACGCCATCGCGACAGCGGTTGAAGATGGCGTCGCCGGAGTCATGTGCCCGGGAAATTTCAGTCCAACCTGATATTGGCATCCTTGACTACTTTCCCCCACTTCGCGATTTCGGACCGGATCAGCGTTCCGAACTTCTCGGGACCCACTTCGCCTGCCGCATCCATCCCGATGGAGGCGAACCGCTCCTTGATCTCCGGCAGCGCGATGACCTTCGCAATTTCATTTGCCATCGTCGCGATGATTTCCTTCGGCGTTCCGGCCGAGGTCACGATTCCCTCCCAGTCACGGACGACAAAACCCGCAAAGCCGAGCTCGACCATGGTTGGAACCTCCGGAAACGCGGGCAGGCGCTGCGGCGCCAAAGTGGCAAGCGGGCGCATTTTCCCCGACTTGATGTGGGCCGCAACCGCGGGCGGTGCCGCAAAATTCATATCGGCGTGCTCCCCCAGCACCGCTGCCACGCCTCCTTGGGTACCCTTGAACGGCACGTGCCGGATGTCGATCCCCGCGCGCAGTTTCAGCAACTCGCCGGCGAGGTGCCCAGGCGTGCCGTTGCCGGCCGATGCATAAGTGATGACGCCTGGATGGGCTCTCGCAAAGGCGATGAGATCTTCGACCGACCTGACCGGCGACGAGCCGCGCACGACCAGAACATTGGCGCTCCACACCACCTGGGTGACCGGGGCGAGGTCGGTCGCGGTGTCGTACGGAACTCGCGTCAGCAAGCTGGCAGCGATTGCGAACGGCGTGGCGATCACGCCGAATGTGTAGCCGTCGGGCGGCGCCTTGGCGACCAGGTGCAGGCCGATCGTGCCGATTGCGCCCGCCCGGTTCTCGATTACCAGCGGCTGGCCGAGAGCCGCGCCGAGCCGGTCGCCGAGGATGCGAGCGACGACGTCCGGAGGCGAACCGGGCAGGCTGGGAACGATCAGCCGGATTGGTTTGCTCGGGTATCCAGGATGAGCGGCCGGACCCGCAGCGGCCTGCGTGGCGACAAGCATCGACGCGAGCACCGAGCGGATGATCAGCGATGGGGTCTTCATTTTTCGCTCCTGTCACGGCACCGGGCAACTCTCCCGACGAGGTGTGGGCAGTAAACCATGATGTGCCACGCGGACGTAAGATGGCGACCTGTTCGCCTCGATAACCGGGGGTTATCGGCATGCGCCTCAGACAGGTCCGCGATTTCCTGGCCGTGGTCGAATCGGGGAGCATCCGCGCGGCAGCCCGTAAATTAGGCGTGTCGCAGCCGGGAATAACCAAGAGCGTTCGAAGGCTCGAGGCCGAGTTGCACGTGCAGCTGCTGCAGCGAACCCCGCACGGCGTGGTGCCGACGCCGTCCGGCCGCGCGTTCCTTGCGCGCGCGCAGGTTGCGCAGGCCGAACTGCGTAAGGCCGAAGAAGAGGCGCTGCGGGCCGACGGCGAGGGTGTGGGCTCGGTCGCGTTCGGCGTCGGCCCTACTTCGGCGTTCCAGATCGTCCCGGAGGCCGTTACGCAATTTCGCCAGCAGTTCCCCCATGCCCGCCTTCGCATCCTGGAAGGCGTGCCGCGGGTTCTCCTGCCGCTCGTGCGGGACGAGACCCTGGATCTTGCGACGGGGCCGCGGCCCGATGGCAAGCTAGATCCCGCGTTGGCGTTTCGCCCGCTGTTTCGCGAAGACGTTGTCGTTGTCGCGCGCAAGGGGCATCCATTGCGGAATGCGCGATCGCTCGCCCAGCTTGCCGGCGCCGAGTGGCTCAGGCTCATACCGCGCGGCTCTCCAGAGGCGGCATTCAACCGAATGTTTTCGTCGGCTGGCCTGCCGCCTCCGCAGCAGATCATTCAGTGCGAGTCCTACAACACCGTCGTCGCCGTCCTCGCAAAATCGGACATGCTCGGCATCATCACGCGACGCTTGCTCGCGGAGCGATTCGCGCGCGATGTTCTGCATGAGATTGCAGTTGCCGAGTCGATGCCGTCCTTCACGGTCGGAATTTTCACACGCACGACGCCACCGCTTACGCGAGTTGCAGCGGCGATGGCAAAAGCGGTGACTCTGGCCGCGCGGCAGCTCGCTCGCTAGAGCATCGCACGTATGACTACCATTATGTGACGTTAGGAAACAGCGAAGCGTTCAACCTCGGATAAACCACATTATCCGAGGTTAGAAATAGCGCGTGTTCGAGCCCTGGTCGGGGAGCCATTTGGGAGCAAAACTGGGCACCGCCACCAGTGCGCCGCTCCTGGATTGCTCGATCGCGCCGGCGAGCGCATCGTAGCTGCCGCGCATTTCAACGCTGTTCCGAGCGACCTTGATCCGGTCCACAAGCAACCGTAGGTATTGCTTGGCGAAGGGGCCGTTCTCTGCGAGCTTCGCCGGGCGGAAAATTCACGATCAGGCGCATCGGTCTGCCGGAATATTCCGCGGCCGGCTGCGCGGCCTGTGCCGGGCCTGGCGCCTGCACAGCGAACACCAGCGCCGACGCAGCAATGCAGGTTAGCAATCTCATATTCCCTGAAGGGTTCTCTTTCCTTCGCTGCGCCTTTGGAGCGACGTACTGAGCCACTCTCCCTCACGCTCTCAGTCGCTCGCCCAGCCGACGGCCTGGCACCACGTCGTCGCGAAAAACGCGTCTGGGCGCTGCGCCCACGCGTCGATCTCGGCCGCCGCCGCGTCCACCGTCGCCTGATCCATCCACCCTTCCGCCACAACCGTCCGGGCGTGGCCCTGAAGCTGCGCCTTGAGGAAAGCGGTGTGGCGGTGGATCTCCTCCAGTGATCCCGCACTGTCAACGGACGCACAGGCCTCGGCTCGCACGAACCCGGCCTTTAACAACAATCGGCGATAGTGGCGGCTCAAGAACGGGTCGCCGCCGTTGTGCTGCCTGACCCGCACCCGCATGGCGAGCCACTGCTCCAGCAGCGGCGTCGTGGGAGCGTAGAGACTTGCGCCCAAATCCGGGTCACGTATCCCGGCGATGCCACCCGGGCGCAGCACGCGGCGCAACTCCGCCAGCGCCCGCACCGGCTTGCGCAGGTGCATCAGGACCCCGTTAGCGAAGGCCGCGTCGAAGGAGTCGTCCGGGAAGGGCAGTCCATAGATGTCGGCAACCTCGAAGCGCACGGTCGCTACCCCGCGCGCGGCCGCCAGTGCCCGCGCCTGCTCGACCTGCGCGGACTGGATGTCGATGCCCACCACCTGGCCGGGGGCTACGACCTCGGCGAGGCCCAGCGTGATGGACCCGGGGCCGCAGCCCACATCGAGTAACTGCATACCGGGACGCAGATGGGGCAGGAGGAAGGCCGCTTCCCGGAAGGCCGTGCGGGCGGCCAGCTCGGCTTCGAAGGCCGGATTGGCCTGCTGGGCGTAGACTTCTGCCGCAGGTATCGACATGCTAGCCAGCGGGAGTGACGGGCCAGCCATCAGTCCTTCCTTCCTTACTTGCTAATACCTCGCTCACGCGCTCGCGCCAAAAGGCACGGTGGACGGGATGCGCGTCATCGCGCTCGGCGCGCAGCCGGTCGCACATGACGAAAAGGATGTTCCGGGTCGCCATGGCCGACTTCAGTCGACGTGGATGCTGGCCTCGCGCACGATCTGCTTCCAGCGCGGGAGCTCGGCCCGGATGAGTGCACCCAGCGCTTCGGGACCAGGGTTTTCGGCCTGGTACAAGCCCAGATGCGCCAGGCGCGCCTTGGTCTCCGGCAAGGCGACAACTCGCACCATCTCGCTCGCGAGCTTGGCGATGACTTCCGGCGGCGTTCCGGCCGGGGCCACGACGCCGTACCATTCGTTGAGGTGGTAGCCGGCAAAGCCGAGCTCCGCGATCGTCGGCAGATCCGGGAACGCAGGCAGATGTCGCGCCCCTGCGGTGCCGAGCGCGCGGAGTTTGCCCGATTTGATGAGCGGCAAAGCTGTTGCAATCCCGGCGAAAGCGATGTCGACCTGCTCGCCCATCACCGCCGCGAGACCCGCCGGCATTCCCTTGTACGGCACGTGTTGGACTTCGATGCCCGCATGGTGCTTGAACAGCTCGGACGCCAGGTGTGAAGGCGTGCCGTTGCCCGCCGATGCATACGTCAGAGTACCCGGCTTCGCCTTCGCCAAGGCGACGAAGTCGGCGACCGTTGTCAGCGGCGAAGATGGGC
>WNGM01003827.1_pt1 | contig 11964 bp, 10 predicted proteins | sample 5400571 | NCBI WGS metagenome assembly WNGM01 (sample SAMN13153378, study PRJNA577476) | soil metagenome | isolation source: 100 cm soil or saprolite under Garry oak tree replicate 2 | place: USA:California | collected 2016-06-15
GAGTCTGAAATCGTCGTCCGTGGTTCTAGGCCTTTCACCCCGGCGATCCATCGCCGAGGAGGCACGCATAGCGGGTCTGGCGTGGGAAGCTCTGCCCGCGCCGAAGCCCCAACTAACGCTCGAAATCCATTCTCCGAATGGCCAAGAACACGTCTTTTATCTGGGCCCGCATGCGCCGCATCTCACTCCCAAGGAAATCGATCTTCTGCACAGCCTTTGGCTTGAATTCAGCAATGATGTTGCGCCTGAGGAGTTGCACCATCGCGATGTGGTGCACTTTGCTCTAAAAGAGTTAGTGAGAGAAACACATAGTTCGAGCAGGGAAGAGGTGCTCGAGCGGCTACGCCAGCACCTACGCGAGATTCGGGACCAAAGGGCTCATGTGCCCAAATATGAGTGACCCGCAGGCGTCTGCACAGATTTAAAATTCCCTATTCCTCTCATTTTCTGCACGTGCCAAGCCTCTGTAGGCCAAACATCAGCTTGAGGTTTTCCGATACCTCAGTTTGAACTTTTCGGCCACACGGATTCCGGGATCGAACAGGGGAAACTGGCCATCAAGGGCTGCGAAGCTGCGTGCGAGGCGATCTTTATGGTTCAGGCGAACGAGAATTTGCGGATGAATGACAGCCATTTGACGCCGTGGTGACAAAGCGTGCGCTTCACCTCCTTACTATGTGAACCGCGCGAGCCGCGGCCCTTTTAAGCGAGTTGCCGGTCCGATGGCACGTATCGAAGAACAATTAACAGCGTGGCGGCGACTCAAGGAAGTGCTCCGATGACCATGGTCTTATGCGATCCGAGCGTCAGAAAGGGAATGTCAGGTGTGCCCGCCTCGCCGATTGTTTCTTGCGCGGGGCAAATGCCACTGAGCGGGGCGTCAGAAGGAGAAACGATTCGCCTGGCACAAAGAGGGGACGCAGCGGCTTTCGAGCACCTATATAGGTCACATAGCCGCCGCGTTTACGCCCTGTGCCTGCGAATGACGGGAAATCCCACCATCGCGGAGGATCTGACACAGGACGTTTTTCTCCAGGTGTTTCGAAAAATTCAGACGTTTAGGGCGGAGTCAGCATTTTCCACCTGGTTGTACCGCCTTGCCGTCAATATTGTCCTGATGCGGCGCCGCATGAAGGGTCTAAAGGAGACGTCGCTCGAAGCCAGGAGCGAAACAGGCGATACTTTCCATCGCAGAGAAATTGGGCGGCGGGACCAGCGGGTCTCAGGCGTTGTGGACCGGCTGAGCCTGAGACGCGCGCTAAGGCAACTCCCGCGTGGTTACAGGCAGATTTTTTTCCTGCATGACGTGCTGGGTTACGAACATCACGAAATTGCCGAGGCGCTGGGCTGCTCGATCGGCAATTCCAAGTCCCAGTTACACAAGGCCCGCATGCGCCTGCGCACAATTCTGCAGAGCGGCAGCTCGGCAAAGCTAATCTCCCAAGCGATTCAAGCCATAGGCGTGCGCTAGCAAGAAAATGACTTCCTATTTACATGATTGCGACAAGGCGATTGGCGAATTGCGGTACCACTAACCGATGCGCGTCTGGCGCAGTACGGCGTTACCTGAATCCGGCCAGCAGTGCGCAAGACAGAAGGCGAAAACGGAGGTCTTGATGAATTCAGATGCGACTTATAGTTTCCAAGGACAAGGACCAACGCTCGCGGGGAAATCCGGGAGATTGACGCGGCAGGTCATTCGATTGGCTGTCATTTTGCTTCTCGCGGCCACGGCATACGCGCAGTATGGCGGAGGCGGAGGGACAACGGGAGGTACCATGGGCACTTCGGGCACCACAGGCGCTTCGACCACGCCCAGCTATGGACACGGTAAGGCCATCGGCATTGGAGTGGGAGCGGCCGCGGCAGGTGTCGGCGCCATTTACCTCATGACTCATCGCGCCAGCAAGGTCACAGGTTGCACGGAGATGGCCGACGATGGACTACATCTTACGGATGACAAGACAAAACGGACATTAGCGCTTGTTCCGGGTGCCGCCGATATCAAAGCCGGCGAGAGAGTCGAGTTGAAAGGCAAAATCAAGAAAGACAGAGGCGGCGATCAGAGTTTCCTGGTGAAAACGGTTGCAAAGGACTTCGGTGAGTGCCGCGCCAGTGCCGGCGCTGCGAGTCTGGTCAACCCGCAAGGAAGATAAACCCAAAAAGATAAAGAAGCTTCGGGCGGGGACGACCTCACCTCCACGTCCGTCGGGTGCTCACTGGATTGTCATTATTTTGTCAACCTTCTGTAATCTGTTTGTCCAAGACTCCCATAACCCGTTTTCTTGCCCTAAAGTGGCCGGTTGTTAACTTTCTGCAGGATCGAAGAGGGAGGGAAACCGGAAACCTCTTCCCGGCCTGAACAGGGATAAGGGATACCGGTGATCGCTTCAGAGGGGCTGCGTTTTTTTTTGAGGTCCGCCGCGAAGCATCGGTCGTGTGCCCAATGAAATCTGCGCATACCTTCGAGTATGATAGCGGTAACCTCAACGTCCACTCGTTCGTTGCAAAAAGAGGAGATTTTATGTGCGCGACCATCCCAAGGTTAGTGCGCTCACGCGGGCCACTGCTGTGCGTTGTAGTATTTGCCGGTTTATCTGCAAGCGCTCAAGGCCTGACCAGTGAAGCGCCGGATTTGGGCTTAAAGATTGCGGCCCTGACCCACTCGATCGAACAGATGCAGAGCGAGTTGCAGCAGTCTCGTCTGGAAATCCAGCAGCTTCGCAACATGCTCACACAAATTCTTCGAACTGAAGCGAATCCTCCGCCCTCGAATCCTCCTGATGAGCATGCCGCCGAGCGCACGCAGCCGCAAAATCCTGAGACGAATGCACCCCTCGCGCGCATCACGGAAGACGATTGGCAGATCCTCAATGCCAGAGTCGAAGAGCACGAGCAAGTGAAGGTGGAGAGCTCTGCCAAGTACCGCCTAAAGATTTCGGGCATCGCCTTATTCAATGTGTTCGATACCTCTGGTCAGCTGGACAATTTAGACGCGCCAACCGTGGCCGTGCAGCCGCCTCCTTATGCTTACACCGGCAGCCTCGCCGCATCGTTCAGGCAATCCGTTGTGGGCCTTAGAGGCATTGGGCCGAGGGTATTCGGCGCAAGTACGAGCGCGGATTTTCAGTTGGACTTTATCAACGGGGCGGCCGGCCCTTATGGTGGCGTGGCGGCCGGTCTCGTGGGCCTCAGGATTGCGCGGCTGCAGTTTGATTGGAGCAAAATTTCGATTACCGGCGGGCTGGAGACCCCCTTCTTTTCGCCGAATTCCCCCACATCGTATCTTTCGCTGGCAGTTCCCGCCTTTGCGGCCGCGGGAAACCTTTGGAACTGGACTCCTGCAATCCGCGCCGAGCGGAGATTTGATTTCACGTCCGCGGAGTTCAAGGTCGAGGCGGGAGTATTTGATTCCGCGGGTTATTCCGTGAGCGGTTCGAACGTGCGTGTGCCGACACCGGGCGAATATTCCAGGCAACCTGTTTATGCCGTGCGCCTATCCGGGAACAACAGAATGGAAGATCACGCCATTTCGTTCGGGATTTCCGGGATTTACGCTCCCTTGCATTTTGCCAATAGGCAGGCCGCATCTGCTTCGGGCGCGATTGCCGATTGGAAATTTCCGCTGATCGCAAAACTGCAATTGAGCGGAGCGTTTTTCACTGGCAAAGGGCTCGACGGCTTTGGCGGTCTGGCGCTTCCGACCGTACAGCCTCAGGATTACCAACATTATCTCTATGCCACCGCGCCGACGCTGGCGGGTATTCCCGTTATTGGCGGCTGGTGGCAACTGAAGTTCACACTCAATAGCCGCAGCGAGTTCAACGCGGCCGGGGGGTTGGGCACCAGGGATGCCGCACGTTTGCGGACGGCCACACAGTTCGATCCACTTCTGCGGGCTGTTCCTTCGAGCAATCGGATTTTCTTCTTCAACTACATTTTTCGGCCTCGCGGCGATTTGCTGTTCTCCGCTGAGTATCGGCATTTTCGCACGAGCGAGGTCTTGGGAGGGCCGAACGTTGCAGGGCAAGTCGGTTTGGCGGCGGGATTCCTCTTTTAGCCATGGCTAGGAAGCTTCTCATTGCGACTGTGCTGGCCGCCCTGGTTTTGCCTCCATCATCGGGCACTCCCAGGGAGGCCGATCCGGCAGTGGTTGACGTGACGAGTGAGGTGAAATTGATCGAGAAGAATTCCACCAAATCGGCGAAGGACGCCTCCCAGGTTGTCCTTTGGCTCGTTCCGGTGCAGGGCACAGAAAATTCTGCCGCCGCGGTTTCGGCGAAACATCATTACCGCATGTTGCAAGAGAACAAAACCTTCGAACCGAAATTGTTGGTTGTGCCGCTCGGTAGCAGGGTGGACTTTCCCAACCTGGATCCGTGGTTCCACAATGTTTTCTCGCTTTATCAGGGCAAGCGCTTCGATCTGGGCCTGTATCAGGCCGGAGCCGAAAAGGAAGTTGTATTCGACCGGCCGGGGGCGTCTTTTTTATTTTGCAACATCCATCCGCAAATGACCGCGGTCATCCTCACGGTGAATTCGGATTTCTTCGGCATTTCCGATAAGGCGGGCCGCGTTTTCATTCGCCACGTTCCCGCCGGGCGATATGCGATGCATGTCTGGTATGAGAATGCTTCATCCGAATTCACGGACGTTTCGCAACGGGCGATTGACATCGGCCCGGGACAAAACGCATTGCCGGCGCTCTCCATTCCCGTGGCAAGACACGACTGGCCGCACAAAGATAAGTATGGTTACGATTATGATCCCAAGGCTTCAGCGCCGGCGTACTGAATATGGAAGAAGCGAGGAAGGGGAATATGGATACGGTTCTGGTGATCGAAGATAGCCGCGCCATGCAGAGAACTTTACAGCGCTTGTTTGAGGCAGACTCCCTGGTGGTGCAAATCGCTTCCGATGGCATGGAGGGACTGGAAGTCTTCAAGAAGCAAACGCCGAGCGTGGTCGTTCTGGATTTGAAGCTACCGCGACTTTCGGGTAAGGAGCTTTGCCGAGCCTTCAAAGCTCACATGCCCTCGGTTCCCATCGTCGTCCTGAGCGCGGATGCGGAGATTGAGGATAAGGTGCTCCTGCTCGAATTGGGCGCAGACGATTACGTCACGAAGCCATTCAGCCCGCGCGAATTGCTGGCCCGGGTACGGCGAGCGATGCGCCGAAACGGAGCTAAAAGGCGGATCGTTTCAAACGTCGCCCCGCAGGCGATGGATCACGAGCTGCTGGTTTTCAAGGACGTGCAGATTGACTTTACAAGCATGGAGGCAACCCGGGCGGGCAAGCCGATTCCCATGACGGCCCAGGAATTCAAGCTCTTGAGGTACCTGGCGCGGTCGCCGGAACGAGTGATTTCGCGAGAAGAGTTGTTGAACGAAGTCTGGGGCTACCAAAATTATCCGTCCACTCGTACGGTGGACAACCATATCCTCCGCTTGCGGCAGAAGCTCGAGCCCGATCCCGCCAATCCGCGTTTTTTCCTGACCATGCACGGCGCGGGATACAAATTTGTGCCTGGGCACGGCGCGAATGGAAAGAACAGCTAGATAGAATGGCAATGTCACGCTTGCGCTTAAAGACGCAGCTTCTGATCTCCACCCTGCTGATTATCTGCGCTCTTACGGGCGCGATGCTCCTGATCGTTCGCCATACGGTTCGGGCGGAGATTGACGACCAGGTGCGCGATAGCGTGGCGGCCTCCGTGCGCGCGTTTGAGAGCGTTCAGAACCAGCGCCAAGACCAACTCTCCCGAACCACAGCGATGCTCGCCGAACTTCCCACCTTGAAGGCCTTGATGACCACGCATCACGCGCCGACCATTCGGGACGGTTCGCTTCCTTTTTGGCAGCTCGCGGGCAGCGATCTGTTTCTTCTCGCGAACCCTAAAGGCGAGATGATGGCCTTGCACGCTAAGAAATCCGGATTGAATCGTGCAGACGTCGAGCGGAATCTCACGAGATCTCTCGATGCCAATGAGGATGCCGCCTGGTGGTATGCCGACGATCAATTGTATTGGGCCTTCATTCGGCCGATTACGGCCGGTTCCGGAAGCGACGTCAAACAGCTTGGCGCGCTTGCCATCGGCTATCAGGTGGATTCTACCGTTGCGGAGCAGCTTGCGCTCGTGGCGGGCGGAAAGATTGTGCTGGTAAGCGCAGCGAAGGTCATCGCCTCGACCCTGTCATCCCGCGAACAAAGCGAATTGGAGGATCACCTGGGGCAATACACCGCGCTTTCGGCTTCGGGAACGCAGGAGGTGGACCTGGGGGCGGAGCCCTACGAGGTGGCGGCGGTTTCGCTGCATGCCGACCCTCGGACGCCAGTGCAATGCTACGTACTGATACCCCTGCGTCGCCCCATTAGCTTCATCGCTAAATTAGATCGAACGATTCTCGCGCTCGGCATTTCGGCTCTGGTGTGCGCCACGCTGCTGCTCAGCTTCGTCGCCGGCAGGATCACGCGGCCGTTGGACAACCTTCTCGCCGGTGTGCGTGCTTTGGCCCGCGGCGATTATGCCTTTTCCATTATGCCGCGAGGAAGTAGCGAAGTTGTTGAGTTGGGAACGGCCTTTTCAAAGATGCGGGAGGAACTGCTCGCTTCACAGCGGCGGCAAATCGAGACCGAACAGGTGGCCGCGCTGGGAAGAGCGGCCGGTTCCATTTCTCATGATCTGCGACACTCCCTCGCCGCCGTCGTAGCCAACGCCGAATTTCTCTATGAGGCCGATAAACTTAAGCTGGATCGAGATGAGATTTTCGAGGAGATAAAGATCGCTTCGGAGCAGATGACCGAATTGCTCGACTCGCTGCGGGAGCTCTCGCGCGAACAGCGTGCGCTTTCGGTACTAACCACATCGCTTGAATCGGTTGTCAGGCATGCCGCCGACGCCGTTCTCACCCGGCCCGAATTCCACAATCGAGTGATCTCCATTCAAACGCCTCCAGACACCACGGGTGTTTTCGATCCCAGGAAAATCGAGCGTGTTTTTTTCAATCTGCTGCTGAACGCGTGCGAAGCGACCTCAGACCGAGGGAAAATTGATATTGAAATCAGGGCTTCGCATCACTCATTCGAGGTGCGCGTCGCGGACGACGGCATTGGCATCCCTGCTGGGATTCGCGGCACGTTGTTCGACCCGTTCATCAGCTCAGGGAAGTCCAATGGCACCGGCTTGGGTCTAGCGATTGTCAGCAAGATCATCCACGACCACTTCGGTTCGGTAGGCGTCGAAGAGACCGGCGAAGCCGGAACGGTTTTCCTGGTCAAGTTTCCTCGTTCGCAAAGTAGAAGCGGTGATTCCTTGGAAACCGAAATCAACGAAGCGAACCGCAGTCCCGCTTAGAACAGAGCTCGTGCCTTTGACGATGATTTTTGCCGAGGCGGCGCCGCAGCGTGCTTGGCGCAATGGCCGAGCATTAATCGGGCGCCGCCGTCGTTAACAGCACCGAGTAAGGCCCCCAAGGGTCAATTTACTGCTCGAGCAGTTCAGACTTCGCGCCGAGCCTCGTCTGCATCTTCCGCCAGATCGCGCAGGAATTGGAAGAAAGCGGGCGACTGGCCGATGAAGAGCCCCATGTCCGTTAGGAATTTGACTACGCCCATGGCAATCCCTTTTGTCTCGGTTGGGCGAATGACGGAACATATCGGCAGGTCTCGACTAAGGAAAGGACACGGCTCCGGCATGATCAAGTTGGTCTGGAAGGTCTCGCCGCCAAATGGAGCAGCATTGAGATCAGGAAACGTCAGCCCGTTCGTGGGATCGGTTAGAGGAACCGCATTGCCCGCCTTATCCGACCACGTTTGAAAGTGCATTGTCTCCGTGGGGCCAATGCTGATCAGGATTCGCAGCACTTCCACGCTCGTCGCCCTCTGCGCCATGGAGGGATAGAGGCTCGTGCCGCCCTGCTCGATCGTCGGAAAATGGAATGCCGCCGTGTTGGCAATGGCCTGGAGATGGTCGGCGGGCTTCAAATCGGCGTCCGTTCGGGGAATTGCCGTGAATGCGCCTTTGTTCAAGTCGGGAACCGCCTGAGGAAATACGAAAGTGGGATCAAGGTCGGGGTTACGGGAATCGCTGCGATACCGAGTCCACCAACTGGTGTCCAGAGTAAGCTCCGTGAGGTTTGTAAGCCTTAGCTTCCCGCTTGATCCGGTCGCGGTGCTGCCAGGCAGAGTGCGGAATCTTTCGAGATTTACCGTCTCGGCGCCCTTGGAAGCGAGGTATGCGTTGAGGAAGTTCTGGTGGGTGAATTCGTCGTCGGTATTGTCGTGAATGTATTGCGCCATGTCGCTGTCCAAATTCTGTAGCGCAGCCGTGTAAGCTGGATTGCCACTCCCGCCCGGGACTTCTTTGGTGTTTGGGACGCCTCCGAGTTCGTTGTACTGCACCCAGAAGTCGGTCTCAAGGATTTCCGCTGCAGCCGCAAATCTGAGCAGGGCCGCATCGCCTCTTGTCAGGTGCCCTGAATGCTCTTCCCGTCCTTCCTGTTCTTTGGCGAAAGCCGAGAGCCCGTTTCCGAGCACTTCAGCACCTACGGTCAACGCGCCAGCGACGCCAATCCCATTTCTCAAGAAAGAACGCCGATTTGTCCGACTCCGACTCCCCCCTGCGCCATTAGGCTGTCTCATTGTCTTTTCCTTTCTTCATGCTGATTTTATGTCTGCTAGGCTGCCCTGCCGGGCGAACCAAGACTTTCCCTTGTAGAAATGACTCTAGGGTGCACTCGTGCGAGAAGTTGTCAGGCATCCGTCAAATGTCTGCACATTCTTTGTCACGCACGCGCCGTGTCGCGGCTTCTAGGTTTGGCTTCAGCATTGGACGGATTGGCGGACGGATGAGAGGAGCAGTTCGCCACCTGAGTTGGAGCACTACGGAGTGATGTTTCTTATGTACGGAGAACAGCGCTTGTCAGCAGCTTAATTCATTGCAGGACCGAAAGCACAAACCTGACGTTGTTTCTACTAATCGCTGCTAGCGGCCTTGGCAGAGAAGTTTTTGGCTCCGTGCTCGGGTTTAGGATCCGCCGAACCGATGGGCCAAGTGACCTCGAGCCCCGTCCCTCGCAAGAGCAAGATCTTCGAGTGTTTGACGACACGAATGGCGAGTAAATTACTGGCTCCATGGTGGAGCTCCGCCAATCCTTGCTTTTCTGCGCGCAAGGAGTTGTCCGCCTTGTAGAGCGCCACGCTAAGGTGGTGTTGGCCTGGGAAAAGTGTGCACACCGCGCGTAACCGTTCTCCTACTGCCTCGGCCACGGAAGCCAGAGGGGTACTGAAGACCACTTGATCGTCGGCAAACACGGTCAGTGTTCCGTCGCTTGATTGAGCGGAGATCTCGATGGTCATCGGTATCCTGCTGGTAGTGGCGGACGAGGCCCGGTTTGCGCCCAACTGAGGAGCGGGGTTCAGTAGAGGCTCGGCCTTTGGACTTGCGTCTGCAACCGTAGGATTCGGTTTAGGTGCGTCCACCGGTCTTTTCATGGTCCGGGCAGACTTCGGTCGAACTGGCTGGCGAGGAGGTGGCAACTGCTCCGGCTCTGTTATTTCGGCGGATGGCGCCAAAATGTCTTGCGCCTCGCTCAGTAGCGGCAGATCGTCCGGTGGCTTTGGAGCTGGGTACATTGCGACGGGTGCCGGCGGCACCCGAAGATTATTCCTATAGAAGCGTGCTGCGAGCGGCGTGAAGAGAGCCAAGACTAGCAGAGCCGCTACTCCTGCGTAGCGGAGGGCTGTCGTTACGGATCGATTTCTGCTGGTTTTGCGCCGTGGTAACACCAGCGGCTCGTGGGCCACAGTTTCCAGCGCCGTCGACAATATCTCCCCGTTTGCGTAACGGTTGTCCGGATTCTTGGCCAGGCAGCGTGCCACAATCCCGTCGAATGCCCGCGGGAGCCGCGGATTCACCTTCGTGGGAGGCGTGGCGTTCGCCTTCATGATCTGTGCGCAGACGGCTTGCACCGAATCGCTTTTGAAGGGCCGTTGTCCCGTAGCCAACTGATAGAGAACGATTCCGAGGGAAAAAAGATCAGACCTGCCATCGGTGGGCTTGCCTTCAATCTGTTCTGGCGAGAGGTACGCCGGCGTCCCTCGAAGGCTGCCGACTTGAGAGATATGGGCGGCAAATCGCGCGATGCCGAAATCGGTCAGCATGACGCGCCCGTCCTGATTGATCATGATGTTGGCCGGTTTGATGTCGCCATGAACGATGCCCTGTTCGTGGGCATAGGCGAGTGCGCGCGCCAAAGCTGCCCCCCAGCTATAGGCTTGTTGGGGCTCGGTTTTTTTGGCCGCAATGTGTTGTTCCAGAGTCTGGCCGACGACGTATTCCATCACCAGGTAGGGTGCGCCGGAGGTTTCGTCGATGCCGACGTCGTGCAGTTTCACGATGCGAGGATGCGAAAGTTGGCCGACGATGCGAGCCTCGGCCATGAAGCGCTCACGCCAGGCGGGGTCGTTCAGACCTGACTGTAGGGTCTTGATGGCCACGATGCGGCCGATCAGCGTGTCTCGCGCTTTGAAAACAGTGCTACTTGCGCCCAGACCAATGGCTTCCAAGATCTCGTAGCGTCCCAGTTGCATGCCAGACTCCTTCCGGCCTCCCAGCGTGCTCTCGGACAGTTTCGACAATAGAGCCTGCAATCGTGGTTGTGAATGGTCCCCTGGTTTTAGCCGCAGGTACACTAGTACCGTGTCCGAATGGAGGTGTGTTGGTACTTTTGGGGAGCCCGTCGGCAAGCAGGTTTGGGCCGCACCCGATAAGTCGTTTATCAGGTGCGGCTTAGAGTCCGAACGGCAGTGACCGAGAATCCCGGCGGGATCCGTCCCAAATCACGGACCAGGCCGTATTGGAATCGTCGGTTTTTCGTTCAGGAAGCGCTGTCGAAAACTGAGTTCGTCCGAGATCGTGTAGATGGTTTCGGTCATGATCCCATCGGTTTTCAACTTGAACGTTAGCTCTCCATTCCAGGGTTTCGTATAAGCCTTGGGATCATCAAAGCTAAAGTTGAAAACCAACGTCTCCGGGTCCGCTCGCCTGATGCGCTCTACCATGTGGAGGTCTTCGGTATGCGGGTGGCCGATGGGATCAAGCCATGTGGAATCTTTGAAGCCTACCGAATCCACAACCAGTGTGTCCCCTTCCCACTTGCCCACGGACTCCCCAAACCACGAAATGTCCGGAACCTCCGAATGTGGCCGGTTGAGGGCAATCTGACGCCAGGATTTGTTATATTCCCAGAGTTGGTAAATGTAGTCTGGGGTTTGCACAATTTTGAATCTCATCGGATGAATGGAGGCGCGCGGATAACCGTCTGGATCGGCATATCTCAATGCCGGATCGGTGGTCTTTGCAAAATCCTGATCCGGTCCCGTGGCCGGCCGCTGGGCCTTCATCCGCGCAAGGGACCAGGGGGTGTAAGGTATGTCACCCTCCGTTCCAGGCTTTTTGTGGCCCATCGGATCTGAGGGACTCAAAGACTGAATCCCTTTGCCCAGCCAAATGCCAGAAAGATCGGGCACCTGGGAGGTTGGCTTTCCGCCTTTATTCGCGGAACAACCGGAGATAAATCCGAGTATTCCCAACAGCCACACGACTGACCAACACAATCGATTTCGCATTTTCAATCGCTCTCCCCAACGCTCAACCCCTAAGAAGTTCGTTGCCGTTGGCTTTGGTCAACTTGATGAAGCGTCCCACGCTGCCGCCCCTCTGGGAGGGATTGAAGGTCACCTTTATGACGTCACCCGGCTGGAGGCTCTTTCGGTTCCAGCCGCGATTCGCCATTACGGGCGGCGAGTTTGCCTCGAGAATCCAATGCCGCACCTTGCCCTTGTCGTCTTTGGCGTCCAAGCCGATCTCGACGTGAGGATTCGTCCATTGGAATTCCGTGACAGTCGCCTCTACCGTCACCTCTTTCGACATGTCATATAACGATGCACCTCCATGGTGCGCGA
>WNGM01005659.1_pt1 | contig 11960 bp, 9 predicted proteins | sample 5400571 | NCBI WGS metagenome assembly WNGM01 (sample SAMN13153378, study PRJNA577476) | soil metagenome | isolation source: 100 cm soil or saprolite under Garry oak tree replicate 2 | place: USA:California | collected 2016-06-15
GAGGTTATCAAGGCGGCAAACGCTGCGGGTGTCACGAGGACCACGTTATGGCGCGCAGCCGATTCCCTTGCAGTCGTAAAGCGCAAGATCGGCGGTCGCGGGGCCGGGTGGGAATGGTCACTCAAAGAATCCAGCCCTGTAAGAACACACGTGGATTCTTTGAATTCTTTGACTAACGAAAAGAAAACAAAACCGGATACTGTAGCAAAGAATTCAAAGAATCCACCTATGGAATGTATAGAGCCCGTGGAATCCTCGCCGCTGGCGGATGATGCGAACGAGGATGGGGAGGTCAGACTGTGAGCGCACTGGCAATCCTGAGCGAGCTTCAGCGACGGGGCGTGAGCATTACAGCCGACGGCGATGCCATCGTGCTCAATCACCCGAGCAAGTGAAGGGTCGACGTGCGGCGCGTAGCGAGCCAGCTCCATGAAAGTTTTCTTGCCACCCTTGAGGAACTGAGTAACGGAGCCAATGATGCCCTTGCCTTGTGTGGGAACGAGTCCATACTTTCGGCGAACGTCTTTGGCCTTGAGGGAGGAGGCGTTCTGAGGAATCGGCGCCTCCGAACGGCCGCGAAACGGAGCTAAAGGACTGCGGGATGACATGCTCCCTCGGGAAGCTTTCTACGCTTGAAGAACGACAGTATACGCATACGGACATACTGTTCCGCGGAGGACGCCTAAACCTCTATTCTTGCCCTTCCAGGGGCCGTTCAGATGAGTCAGCGGCAGGTATGTCTTTGTTCTGCTTAGTCGGTTCAGCCTGTGCCGCCGCGGCCTGTGCAGCCTTGGTGGCTTTCGCGGTTCGGCGCCTCTCCATTTCCAAGCGGTAACTCTCCATCATTCTCTGACGGATCGGCTCTCGGATTTTCTCAATTCGGTCGTAGGTATCCATCAGTTGATCTGGATTCATCAGCCGGTCTTGCCAACGGATCAGCGTTTGCCGAACCGAGTCGCCCAACCTATGAGCGATGTTTCGGGGCCGCGGAAGGTGGAAATCATAATCGAGAAAGGACACATCCGGATAGCCGTACACGCCCCAGCCGTGCTTGCCGCTCAGGCCCACAAAGCTGAAATGAAAAGGTCGCCCCTTCGCTACGGCATCGACCAGTTCGTCCGCGAGTGCATCGTCTTTCAGCAAATGCCTCGCCCAAACTGAAACGAGTTGCAGGTAGTCCCAGTCATCGTCGTGGACTGTTTTATGCTCCTGCGCATTATCGGCAGCGAGCGTATCGCGATAGCATGAGATTGCTTCTATTGCGACCAGTCTGGCCGTCTCGCGCCCGGTCTCGGCGTATACAGCGGCTGCCATTCCAATGATGGAGAATATTTCCTGTTCCCAGTCCCGGACCAATGTGCGCGCCCCGCGATACAGCGGAATCAAGTCCTTGATGGTCGCGCCAAGGTCAGTCTCAAATCGCTCTTGGGCTGTGATTTGCTCGATATGCCTCTCGGCGGCCGGCTCAACCTCATTCCACTGGCTCGGCAGTCCGATCAGAATCAACAGGGCAAGTTCGTAAAAAGCGTCTCCGTAGTGTTTTGCAAAAGCGAGGTCTCTCGTGACCACATCTTTCAACAATTCGCTCACCGTGATAAGGAGGTGGCTTAGATCATCCGCTGCCGATTCCCTTTGCCATTGCTCCTTGACCGGTCTCGTGAGAATTGAGAGCGCGATGTCCTGCAACGTCACCCCGCCCTCCGTGAGCTTAGACGTGAGCCTCGTCACAGGGTCGCTAAGATTGACACTCGGCAGCTTTTCGATGGTCTGAAAGGCTAATGCCATTTTCTTGAGGGCGTCGCACATCGCTTTAGTGATTCCGGCAAGCGCGCCGTCATTCTTTGACAAGCAGTGGTCCCAAACGTCTGTCATCGCAGAGACGCATTCCCCAGCAAGGCTGAGATGGTATGGATCGGGAGTCGTGAGGCAAATTGTGTAAATGCGCTTCACTTCCGAAGGGAAGGTCAACAAGGCGTCTTCCCCGTAGCCAAGGTCAACCGCCTTTTTTGTCAATCGCGTCAACTGCGTCAAAGACTCGGAGGCCGCCGTGCTGCGCATCAATCGATGTGTCAAATCGAAGCATTCCCGGAGAAGACCCAGCCAATGTCCAAAATAAGGGTGAGATTCGGGATAGCCCACTCTACGTGGACTCGGGCCGCGGCCAAGTTCCAGGGCTTGGGATCCGATCCTTCCTATGAAGGTCACAGCATTCATGGCCATGTACTCGTTTGAAGACTTCGCCGCGGCTTTTACGACAGCGGCAAGCTGATCATTCAAGTACCCCAGAAAATGATTTTCCTGGATAGATTTATGAGCAGCATTGAACAGTCCTGAAGCGATCGCCGTAGCGTTTGCAGCGGGTTGCTCCGGTGGTAGCGTCACCACCATCCGCGCCGGGCTTCGCCAGTCCAGACCCAACTGACCCATAACATTCCAAAATCGGGTCCGTTTCAGTATAGGAGACCCTAGAGAACGCGCAAGGCGAAGAGCATTGTGCCGGCCAAAATACAAGATCGCACGATCAATGCGAATCCCAACATTGCTGACCCAAACGGTTATAGCCAAAGATGAAACCAGTGAAAACACGGCAACGAACGTGACCTTGGGGAGAGCATCGGGAAATCCAAGGGAGTACAGTCCGTACAGGACAACTAATAAGGCGAGCGAATAGCTGCGCAACAGACGTACGGCCCGATGTTGGCTAACGGCAACCGCTATCGCGCTCGAATACTTGCCGAGCAACTGTGCAAATACGAAGTTAAACAAGGCAATCTGCGCGGTTAGCAAAAGTGCGGTCAGCGTAATCAATTGCTTCAGTTCGTCGGCATGAGCCATGTACAACGTTGTACCTGGTTTGGCAAAGCACTGCGTAGAGACCGCAATGACAAATACCGATAAAAATGCGGGTGTCAGGACGAGAATATACGCCGCCCAAGCGTGGAGAAAAAGAAAGTCGCCCCGATTTCGATAGCGCAGGTTCGACACCAAGCGCCAAAAGTTAATTGTTTGTCGGGTGAGAAATACAGGGTTGGTACGAAGCTGCTCCGAGATCGCCACAATCGCGAGAGCGGCGCCAATGCCGCTCGCAATCCAAACTACTTTGATCCCATGACGTTCAGCGCCGACTAACGACACTAAAACGATAAGAAATGCAAAAAGTGTGGAGCCGGTAAAAAGTGCCCAGGCCATCTTGTTGCGCGCCTGGTTGGCACGTAGGATGCCGAGGCTCTGTTTGCCCCTCTGAGCAGCGTCCGCTTCAATTTGCGGAAGAAGTAGATGGCTGAGCATCTGTATTCCCTGGGGGTTCGGGTTGGTGAGCCGGCTCGTTGGTCGCGCCTTGCCGCGAGATTATCCAGTGGCGCCGCAGGGTTCGCGCCCAGATCACAAGTACGTACACACAGCCCAGAATCGCTGATGCCTGCCTGACATTTCGGACGGTTACGCCTAGACTCTGGCCCGCTATAGCGATCAAGCCTGCTGCGAGCAACCCAATGATGCCAACGATAAAGAGCGCCGCCGCGAGATCGACCAGCATCCCTAGCACGACAACTCTCCATACACGTCGTGCGTACTGCAAGATGATGTCGCCATCAGCCACTGAATCGCTCCCCAGCCGTGCGCAACCCCCCGCGTGAATCAACGCCAGGGGTCATTCCAGTGTACCGCCCAATTATTTGGACGCAACTCGATGGAGGTATTTTCTCGCATTCTTCTCCCCAACCAGGGCGTTTATGGACTTTGACAGGAAGACTTTTTCGATTCAACCAGGCCGGGTCAATTACCCGCTGAAGCTGGGCGCCCAGCGAGATCTCTGATCCTCCCGCAGCGAAGGGAGGACTACGCCCAAGACGAAACACTGCGATGGTGGGGTACCGCCCGGTTTCCTCGCCCGCCTGTCTGTCCTCCGGGTCTGAATTCGGCCTTAATTATCGAACACCGAGCGAACGTCAGAGTCTAAGTAAAACGTAAGGCGCTAGGTGCTGCGTTTGCCAAGGCGGTATGGTAACGAGCGTCTATGGTGATGGCTTAGTTTGTTTTTTGCAGGTTCGCACCCCGTGGTTGTGTCGGTCCCTCATATAACAGTAAGTTCTAGATGCCGAGACAGTTGCTTTGTTTTCATTCCTCACATTTAGTGGCCTAGCCAATATTCGTAACTCTATGTGTTTCCAGAGCTTACAGATTCCGTGCTAACCGAAGCAATTTGTCGGTTGGGTCGCGCGCCTACTTTGCTCGCGCAAGTATCAATATCTGCAATTAATTACGTGGGGAATTTACTCTCAAAAAGAGGAGCTTCGGGCGTGGCAATGTGACTCTCCTTGCTCTTCGCACAGATTGGCTTGTGTAACAGCTTCCAGCATGAGTTCATTGCCTTCCAGCCGCACGGTTTTGGTCTGGAGGAGTTGATTTAGAGCTTGATCGAAACGAGCGGAAGAATAGCGCCACATCAGTTGCTGGAGTCGGCGCCTCCTGATTCTCCCTCCTCTGATTTTGATTACGTTCCGCAGCTTCATTGAGAATTCTCTCACTGCTTCCTTCTCAGCCTGAGCCAGTGCATAGTTGTGCGCCTCTGTCGCCTCCCAACCGATCGAGAGATGTTCGAACAACGGGTTGTTCCGCACCAACTCTGGCGGAACCGGTGGGACCTGCCAGCGTCCCGAGTCGGCAGCGAAGCCAAGCAACTTAATCTGGGCAGCTTCGTCATCGTCGAGCCTCACCTCACCGCAGCCGTCCACAAGATTCTTAAGCAGGGGCAACAGCTTTACTAGGGCTGAATAATTGGGAGTGGTGCTCATTTTCCACATTTGCGACAGACTGAATGTTATCAGCAGTCCCGACGCTAGAGGGACAGTTCATCCAATAGAGGCACTAGCGCTTCTTCTGAATGATCTCGCGCGCCGCGATCTTTGCAAGTGCCAAAACGATCCCGGAATTGGTGAGTACGGCATCCGGCCAACGTTTCTCCGCTGCCTTCTGCATTAATTCGAAATCCTCTTGGGTCATCTTTACGTTAACCTGAATTGTCCGTTTCATGCCCTCCGGTATCGGACTTATGTAGTTGTCCTGCAACGTTACTAAGCGTATCCTTCGTATCCAACAAGGAAAGCAACGGATCCCCTCGCAGCGCGTTTGGATGTTCAAGGGCTTCTGAAATGAGCGTGGCTGAACTGATTGGGAAGTTCAATCGCAGGCACAAGGCAGCTCTGTGTGCGACACTGATTTGCGTCGGCCTGATCTTGTTACTTTCTCATCTAGGGATTCGCTCTGTCCTAGGGATTGCGCTCTTAGGTATGGCGTTCAGTTGGGCTCTTGGCTCAAATTCCCGACTCGTACATTGGCTGTTATTTGCTTTCGGGCTATTGCTGCTCTTCAACGCTGCGCTGGATGGATATTACTGGCCGAAAACAAAGGCAGAACAGATTGACGCCCAGAATTCGATCATCAAAGGGGACCACACGAGCCGTGAAATCGACCGGGATCAAATGCAGACCGACAGAGAGTTAGAGGCGCAGGCTATAAAGGAAGGGAATCAGGAAGGGCTACGCCAAGCTGGTAAGAGCTACGAAGAAGACTCCCATCGGTACATCGTCGATGATCCCGCGGCGATACGGAAAGACGAGGAGGAGCTTCGTCGGCTTGAGGGGAAAAGTCTACTGCGGCGCGAAGTTGAGGTCGATTGGGACAGCATTCTCGGCGGACTATTGCTGTTCAGTTCTGGCTTGGGCTTGCTGATAGGAATCAGACCATCGGTGCACTCAAGTAGCAAGACCGAGATCGGAGGACAATCCGTGCGGATCGCTGCTGTAGCAGCGCTCCTTTTGGTTCCTGTTGCATTCGCACAGAACACGAAGCCGCGTGTGTTCATCGCGAGCAATCATGCCTGGTCTTCGACTGCCTCAGTAACAGCGGTGTCCCACACTGCGGGAAGTGCAACCGAAAACGGCAGTGTGGACTCACTCGGAAATGTCAGTGTGCGTGGGACCGAAAACTCCACAACAGTAGGCACAGCGAGTGAGCATGCCAATGGCGTCGAATATTCCACCACGCCTAAACTGGCAGCAGAGCTGATGATAACCTGCCCAGGAGTGGCGGTTACATCCGATATTCGCAATGCTGACTATGTGGTTGAGTTTGGCGGCAGCCGCGTCGGAGAAGTGGCCCCTTTGTACGGAATCCTCCGGCACAACGCGTCTGTAGCCGTTTTCCTACCTAATGGCGATGCCGTTCTCGCGAAGTCCGACCGTACGTTGGAGGGGGCTATGCAGGATGTCTGCAAAGCCATCGTGTCTGCTTCTGGTGGGCAACTGCTGCCGGGAGGACTGGCCCCGCGCGCGCGGATTGCATTAGCTCACGAGTCAACTAGTGACGTTGCGGGCATTTTGAAGAAGGGTTCCAGTTGCCCTGGCATTCCTATCACTGAGAATGGATCGGAAACTGACTATAGGCTGACGGTTACGAGACCGACAGGCCGATCGAATGAGCGTTTCAGTTTCATATTGATGGATCCCAACGGCGAAAGAATCTCCGAGGTATGGGCCAATAGCCTTGATTCCGCACTTGAAACCATATGTCCAGCAGTTGAAAAAGACATCGCCGCTCACAATCCGAAACAGCAGCGACCTAACCTGCCAAACAGCGGTGCGTCTGGGAGGATAGAGACTAAATCAGTCGAGCAAAGAACCGAGGTGAACGCCACAAATCTTTCCTCAGCACAGGCAACTGTTTCACTCTTATCCAGCCCAGACAGTGCCGAAATTTACATAGACGGCGAATTTATCGGAAACGCGCCAGCAACTCTGAGACTCAGCCCTGGAAAACACCTCATCAGAGTCGCACTAACGGGTTACAAAGACTGGTCGCGTGAGATCACAACCCTCGCAGGGTCAGAAGTCCATCTGACAGCCAATCTCGTGAACTAGAGGAGAACCATTTTCTGTCCGTGATGATGCAGAATATCGCCACTATGACTACAAACATTCGAGAAAAGGCAGCCGATAGAGACATCATTTCGAACTCGAGATGGCAAAAGCGAGAGATCGGGCTTCTGATGCTACAGGTGATTGCGAAAGGGCTGGATACGACGATGGACAACCTGCTGAAGGGACTCTAAGGTCGCATGACTAGCTAGACTGATATGATTTAACAGGTTGGGTCCACACCCTTCATCCCGGACCGTTCAGCAGATTCGACACGCATGATTCAACTCTCCTCAGCTGGAAAGCATTATGGTTCTAAGACCCTTTTCAAAGACCTCAATTGGGTCGTAGGGCCGAGAGAGCGTGTAGGACTCGTGGGCGGGAATGGAACGGGTAAATCGACATTGCTGAAGGTGCTGGCTGGAATCGAGACCCTCGACGAGGGATCATTCTCTGCCGCCAAGGACACCACGGCGGGTTACCTTCCCCAGGATGGCCTATCTCTTTCCGGTCGCACGGTCCTAGAAGAATGTCTCTCCGTTTTTGGAAATCTACTCGACATCGAAAAGGAAATGGAAACACTCACGCATAAGATGGCGGAGCTTGACCCGAACAGCAATGAATACGAGAAAGTTGCTGACCGCTACCATCGGATCGAGACCGAATTCCAGCGAAGCGATGGCTATTCGCTTGAAGCGCAAGCGGGTGCGGTGCTCAATGGTCTGGGTTTTTCTCGCGAAGACGCTAGCCGTCCGATAGAGGAATTTTCCGGCGGCTGGCAAATGCGCGTAGGGCTAGCCAAGCTTCTGTTGGCCAAGCCCAATCTGCTGCTGCTCGATGAGCCGACCAATCACCTGGATCTCGAAGCCCGCAATTGGCTGGAGCAATACCTGAACGATTATCCTTTCGCTTTCGTGCTGGTCTCTCACGACCGCTATTTTCTAGACGTCACAGTGAACAAGATCCTAGAGATCTGGAACCGCCGCACGTATTTCTACACCGGCAATTACGACCGCTACCTGGAACAAAAGGCGGAACGCCGCGCTCAGCTCGAAGCAAGCTACCGAAATCAGCAAGAGCACATCCATCACCTGGAAACCTTCATCAACCGCTTTCGCTACCAAGCCACCAAGGCCAGACAGGTGCAAAGCCGTATCAAAGAGCTTGAGAAGATAGAACGCATCGAGCTGCCCGAAGAGGAGAGGGTAATTCATTTCTCTTTTCCGCAGCCTCCTTCAAGCGGACGCATGGTGGCCGAGCTACAAAACGTCGCCAAAAGCTATGGAGAGAAGAAGGTGTTCGAGCGCGTGAGCTTTGTCCTCAATCGGGGGGACCGCGTAGCCCTCGTCGGCATTAACGGCGCTGGGAAGTCTACACTCATCAAGTTGCTCTCCGGGGCCGAGCCAGTGACGAAGGGTGAATTGCGCCTGGGGCACAACGTCGAACTCGATTACTTCGCGCAAGACCAGTACAAGGCGCTCGATCCGGACGCCCGTCTGATTGATGATCTCACAAGCTTTGCACCCACAGCCGTGAGTAACCAAACCCAGCTGCGCACATTGCTCGGGTCCTTCCTTTTTTCCGACGATGACGTCTTCAAGCGCATTGGCGTGCTTTCGGGTGGTGAACGCAATCGGTACGCTCTCGCACGGATGCTCCTGCGCCCCGCGAATTTCCTTTTGCTTGACGAGCCCACCAATCACCTCGACCTGCAGGCCAAGGACGTGTTGCTTGAAGCACTGCGGAGGTTCACCGGAACAATCGTATTCGTCTCGCACGACCGCTATTTCATCGATAAGCTGGCGACGCGCGTTTTCCAGATCGAAAGCGGCAGGCTTCAGGATTATCCGGGGAATTATGAGGATTACCTGTGGCAAAGGGAGCGAAGTGCAGCGGAGACGGTGGACTCGCCGGAAAAGGCAAGAGGTCCTGAATTGGGTGTGCCTGAAAAGCGAGGAGAGCACGGGAAGCGTGTGAAAAAGCCGAATCCAATTTCCATTCGCAAGGTGGAAAAACACCGCGACGAGTTAGAAGAGGAGATATCCCGTTGCGAGACGGAAATCACGAGCTTGGAACTGGAGCTAGGGCACTTCAAGAGTGCGGAGGAATCCATTCGTGTTGCCGCGCTGATCGACGAGAATCGCACTCGCCTGAAAGAAATGACAGAGCGCTGGGAACAGCTCATCGTTATCCTTGAAAGGGAGTGTCCTCCGGACGAATCACAGATTCCTTCGTCTAAGGTGGATTAGAAGTCTCGCAGTCAGTTCTTCAGCGTAACCGCGCAACGCTACGTATTTCACATTGCCGCACACAAAAGAGTGTGTCCCGGGCCGTTACTGATTCTTCGCGAGGTCTAAGAAATGACGGGATGCTCCTTATGCCATTCCATTGCTTGTTCGTACGCATGGGCCAGTTGTAAGACGACGGCTTCACCGCCATGCGGGCCGCTAATTTGCAGGCCAACCGGCAGACCTTTGCGTGTGAACCCGCAAGGGACAGATATCGTGGGTAAGCCATACTTATCAAATGGCCCCGTATTACGCAGTGTGACCCTTCTGATGTCGGAGGGATCGGTTGGGAAGGGCACGGCTGTTGCCTCTGAAGAGCTGTAGCTGCTCGTATAGGAGACGTAAAAAATGTTCCCGCCTGGGCCTGTATCGTATCGTCATTTGGAGGGCAGTGCGAATACGAAAAGCGTACCGCGTGAGTGGCGGGCCTTGCTCGTCCAGCCTCTACTTGGTAATCGCGATCGCGGTATATGTACCGTTCGGCACCATATCGATATTGTGTGCCTTGATGATTAGCTTGGTGTCTGGGTTTTGCTCCTGTTTCGTTACAACCTCACCAAACTCGGGGTCATCGTGGGCCGCCTTGAGGCGCTTGTCCCGCTCCTCTCTCGACGGATAGCCCCGCATGTAAATGAACGTATTCTCGGCGCTGATGCCCAGTTCCGGATCGCTCTCCTGTGGTATCCAGTAGCCGACGTTCGTGATCCCGTGCCTCGCGTAGATGGCCGCTGTGCGGCTCGCGAAACGCGCCGCGAGCGCATCCCGCTTTCCCGGCTGGGCAGTGTACACGCGCAGTTCAAAGAATCCGACCGCCTTCTTGCCCTGACCGTAGCCCCAGCCGATCCCCGCCAAGCCGAACGCCAACCCCAAAACGGCTAGAATCTTCCACTTCAACATACTTGCCTCCTAGTCAATCCTCTTGATCTGACGCTGCCACTAAGGTAAGGCTGCAAATTCATGCGATGCGAAGCGCGGATCGGAGCCCAAGGAGTCGTATTCTGTTCGGCGTCGGCCTACAAACCAAACACAAAGAGCGCGTATCCGGCCGAAATGGCAACGTACTGCTTACCGTCAATAGCAAACGAAATTGGGATGCCCCGTACAGCACCGCCAAGCTGAATATCCCAAAGCGGCTTGCCGTTTTCGGCGTCCAGAGCAAAGAAGTTTCCTTCCTCGGTGCCCGCGAACACCAGGCCGCCCGCCGTGGAGAGCAGGCTGGTCCATCCGGGCGAGAGCAGTTTGAACTCCCATTTTATTTTTCCGGTGGTTGCCTCGAGGGCCCGAACCGCGCCCCAGGCCGGATCTCCATTGACCGCCAGTCCGCCCCCTCCGGTGAAAGCTGTGCCGGCTTTGTACGGCGCCTCGCCCTTGAAGTAGACCGTGCCCATTTCGCGAGCCGCTTGATAGAAGAGTTTTGTCTGCGGACTATAGCTCGCGCTCGGCCAGTTAGATGCGCCCTGGATGTTCGGAAAGACGAGATTTCCTTCCACGCTCGGATCGGTTCCTTTACGGACAATCGGACGCCCCTTGGCATCGAGGCCATCAGCCCATGTTTGTTTCGCGTACGGCCTTCCGGTCAGAAACTCGCCCGTCTCCCGATCCAGCACGTAATAGAACCCGTTCTGATTGGTCTGCGCCAGGAGTTTGCGTTCGCGGCCGCCGAGCTGCGCATCAAAGAGCACCAGCGTTTCGTTGGCATCCCAATCGTGAACGTCATGCGGCGTGAATTGGAAATACCACTTCATCTTTCCGTTGTCTGGATTGAGCGCGAGAACAGAGCAAGTGTAGAGATTGTCGCCTTGTCGCTCGTCCCCATTCCAATCAGGCGCAGGATTGCCCGTGCCCCAATACAAAAGATTCAGGTCCGGATCGAATGATCCGGTGAGCCACGTTGATCCGCCACCAGTCTTCCAACTGTCTTGGCCCCATGTCTCCGAACCAGCCTCTCCGTGCGCCGGAACTGTGAACGTGCGCCACAGCCGACTCCCGGTTTTCGGATCATACGCGTCCACAAAGCCGCGTATGCCGGTCTCAGCGCCCGACACTCCCACGATAATCTTGCCGCCGAGCGCAAGCGGCGCGAGCGTCAGGTAATAGCCCTTCTTGTTGTCCTCGACCGTGACATCCCAGCGGACTACGCCCGACTTCGCATCGAGCGCGGTGAGGTGGCCGTTCACGTTCCCGGCAAAAACCGTGTCGTCCAGGATGGCCACCCCTCGATTCACCGGCGGCGATCCGATCACGATTACGTCCTTCGGGATCTCCGGCGTATAGGTCCAAAGCGGCCGGCCCGTGCGCACGTCAAGCGCGGTCACCGTGCTCGGCGGCTCCGTCATGTACATCACGCCGTCCGCGACAATGGGAGATGTTTCGATGATCCCCACCTGGCGAATCTGATAGACCCAGGCAGCTTTCAACTGGCTGACGTTGTCGCGGTTGATCTGATTCAGTTGCGAATACCGCTGCGAGCGGTAGCTGCCTCCGTAGGTCAGCCAACTCCCGGGCTCGCTATCGGCGCGGACAATCTGCTGGTACGGCACCTGCGCCAGCAAGTGCCCGTGAAGAAAGAACGTCGATATCAGCATGGCCGAAACGACGGGTCCTGATCGGCGGATTCTCACTGTGCACCTCGCAGGCTCGAAAGATAAGCAACCAGATCGTCCAGCTCAGGCTTGCTCAGCCGGTCGCTGAAGCTCGGCATTAGGCTCTTGCCAGATTGCTTTTCGATGCGGCTCAGATCCGTTTTGCGGAAGGAATA
>WNGM01003833.1_pt1 | contig 11957 bp, 11 predicted proteins | sample 5400571 | NCBI WGS metagenome assembly WNGM01 (sample SAMN13153378, study PRJNA577476) | soil metagenome | isolation source: 100 cm soil or saprolite under Garry oak tree replicate 2 | place: USA:California | collected 2016-06-15
GCCTGTCCTCCGCGAATCTACTACTCAAAGTCAGGAACCAGGTAGTCGATTGTCGACGATGCCCGCGTCTAGTCCGGTACCGTGAAGAAGTCGCTCGAAAAAAGAGAAAGGAATTCCTGGAATGGAATTACTGGGGCAAGCCTGTCCCGGGCTTCGGGGACCCGAACGCTTCATTGCTGATCATAGGTTTGGCTCCTGCCGCTCATGGCGGTAACCGCACGGGCCGAGTCTTCACAGGAGACCGTAGCGGAGATTTTCTCTACAACGCCTTGTACAAGACCGGTTTCGCCAACCAGGCTCTCTCACGTAGCATAGACGACGGGTTGAAGCTGAAGAATGTCTACGTAACAGCCGCAGTCAAGTGCGCCCCTCCCGAGAACAAGCCAACCCCCGAAGAGACTTCGAACTGCTCGACATATCTCGCAGCCGAGATAGACTCGCTAAAACAACTGGACGCAATTCTATGCCTGGGACTGTTCGCATTCAACGCGGTCATGAGAACGATTCGAAACAAGCATAATCTCAAACCACCATACGCACGCTTCCGACACGGGAGAGTGATAAGGCTCGGCAAGGGAATCCCGCTTATCATATGCTCGTATCATCCGAGCCCTCGAAACACCCAGACTGGTAAGCTGACTGAGAACATGTTTCTCTCGGTCCTGCGAAAGACTCATGAGTACACGAAAAATCGCCCAGAATAAGCCCTGATCAGCGGTCGGGGAGGGGGGTCCCACGCGGCGGGTTTCGCACGATTGGAGGTCAGCCACACGGCAACTATAGAAAACGGCCGATAAGCCTGTTCTGCGCGACAAACCGATAGTCTCGCCCAGAACAGTTCCAGACAGCGAATGACCTCTCTCCAGGATTTAGGAATAAAAAAATTCCCGCGACACAAAGGTGCTCTTTTGGAAGGCTGGCTTGTTATGCTCTTTCCAGTTCTACTTCTTTTCCAACATACTCTCGGGTCTTCGTCTCAGCCAGCTTCAACAGCTCCTGAAGACGCCTGTTGAGCGTGTCTGCCATGGAGGCCACAGATCGCATTCTTTCCTCCACATCCTGCTCCTGTCTCCTAGCCTCCTCGATCTTCAACAACAGACCCTTCCGCCACTGGTACATCTCCTTGACCTGTGGATTGTGCAGAAGCTCACGCCGCCTCGCCAAAAGCCGCCTCCCCTTCTCCTGCTTGTCCCCAAGGTGAGAAGTACCGGTCAGCTGCTTCAGCTGCGCAGACACCCGGCCGGTCTTCTTGGGCTTGAACTCCATCTTGCCAGAATCAATAGCCCTCCTCATATTCTCCAGTATCGACGCAAGGTACTGGCCTGTCTTGTTAGACAGGAAGCTCTTGTAGGGCGACTCTATGAACCTGGACAAGGCCTCTCTCTCATCCGATCCCATCGCAAGATCCCCCCTCTGCGAAAGATCACCCAGTCTCCGCAATGGTCTCTTTAGATGAGCAAGGGTCCCTCCACGGAAAGCCCGACCTTCCTTCCGGAGCTCCTTCTCGATCTCCAACACCTCGTGAAGATCACTCTTCCCCGACAGCTCGTCAACCCGCCCCACCAGATCCTTGACGGAAGCCTGAATCTGTGCCTGCTCCTTCGCCAGCGATGCCGACTCTTCGAGCCTCTGCTTCAGCTCTCTCCTCGCAGCCTCGATACTCTCGATGATCCCGGTCATCGTCTTCACCCTCTGCAAATATGCGCCCTCACCATCAAGAAACCCTGACAGTCGCTCAGCACTCTTCGCAACTCTATCTAGGGTCCCGCTGAAAGAGCGCTGGTCGAGGAGGTAGAACCCGGACAACTCTCTGGAGGCGGAATCCCGGAGACTTCTGATTGATCTGCTCGCGGAGGAGAGCCCGTCCTTCAAGACCTTCAACGATTCCCAGCTGACCTCGGCCGGGATCTGAATGTCTCTGAGGCTCGCAGCAGCCTGCTGCCCCGCATGGCCTATGACACGAGCCGCCCGGTACGAGGCGGCGTCCTTCTTGGATGCCATATCCCGCTCGCCCTTCCGTGCCAGCCCATCATAGAAGCTCCGAGCATCGTCCAAAGCCCGCGCTGCTTCATCGACCAATTTCGACGCTTTCGACCTCGTCGGGCGTAGAGTCTTGTCGAGCTCTCGAGAGATCCAGGGACTATACTCGTCGATTTTGAGTCTCAAATCTGCGGACCGGGAGGAGCCTATCGGATCTCCTCACGCAGATTAATTATTGCAGTATCGATGTTCTGCTGCGCCTTCTCTTTCCGGCGGGCGAGGTCTGCGCTCAGCGAGTCGTAGAGGTCGCGAGACATCTTGCCGCCCCTGTACTGGTTCTTCAGGTCAGCCGAGGTCGTTCGGGTCACCTGCAGTTCTGCTTCAGACCTCTCGAGCCTCTTGATAACGTCCGAGTATCGAGTGGAGGCTGAGGACAGGTCTGCCTTGACAGAGGCCAGAGCCCTATCAATCTCACTCATCCGTCGATCCAGCGAACGCCTCCGCTGTTTATAGTCAAACCGGTTCAACGCTCCCCTCGCAACATCTTCCTCCATCTTATCACCCTCAAGCCGCATCGACGACTTTTCATCGTACAAGTCGACAAACTTCGTGATGAGCTGCACAGGAACTCCCAGTGCTCCCCCTGCCCCGGGACCTTTCCAGACAGCGATGACGCTCCCAGCAAGAGCCAGTTCGACCAGCGCTGCCCAGCTCAACGGGCTAAGACTGGCCCAGAAAGGATCCAGCTGATAGGTCATAGAGAAACCTAGGTTGCTAAGCGGACTGACATTCGTCGTCTGAAACAGCATCTGGCCCCCGGTGTTCTGGGGTGTCTGGCCGACAACGGAGTTCAATCTGAAACCCATTGGATTGAGAATCTTTGTGCGGAGGCTCGGAACATAAAATTGGACATTGTTGAAAAGGGCAAAGTTGAGAGTGAAAGTTCCCAGCGATCCAGAAGAGATGTAAGTGCTAGGCGAGAGTAGGTAAGAGATCTTGACTTTTACTGACTGATTGTAGGGTAGGGAACCGAAGCTCGGAGTGAACATCACGGTACTCGTACCATCCGTGTTGGCTGTTGGTGTCGGAGTTGTGGAGGGCTGGTCAATCTCGAGCCCGAGAACGTAGTCCTCGAATATGTTTGACACTCCTTTCGGAACTGTAAAGGCTATCGATGACACTGTCGGACCTAGGTTTGTCAGATTGTAATCGTCGGTGACCTGGACAGAATCTGAGGGCGAGATGGTTATGGTTCTGCCAGCAGACACGGCAAAAATGTTCTGCGAGCTCGCAGAGGAGAATCCGATATTCCAGATAGTTGTGTTGAACAGGTTCAGGTTCGGGACCCTGTATGCCTCACTCTGCAGAGCCGCTGTAAACGGCAGAGTTACCTGGGGTGAAGACCAGCCTCCAGTGTATGTGAACGTCGTGTTCACGGCGGCATTGTAGTTGGTTATCACTGGAAAGGGGTTTATCCTGAAGGCATAGCCGCTCGGGCTCGAATTGTAGCTCAATAGTCCCCAGTAGACAGTGTTAAGCGTGAAAGTGTAATTTCCCTTCAACGACGGGAATAGCACATCCAAGCTCGTGAAGGTCGCATTTGATGTCGAGATCGAGACCTGCAGGTTCGCGCCGCTGGTGTCGTTCGCCTGCCAAGAGCGCAGATCCTTGCTGATACTTGCCGGAACCCCGATCGAAAGTTGCGAAACCGAAGATGTGCTTTTCAGAACAACCGTATCGGTCACGACCGTGACTCCCCAGCTGTTTGTTGCGATTGTGTGTGTGATGCTCGCGTTGCAAGCGCTCACAGTACACGCAGATGCGGCCGTAGCGGGCCTAGGCAGAGCCACGACAACAATAACTAGGAGTAGAAGGGCTACGACGAGTGCTCTCATCGGTCGAAACCATTAAGCTACCTTTGCGATAAGCGCGACGCTGCAACTTCCCTACTTATTAGTTCCTCTCGAACCACACCGACAACCGCGGGTGTCAGATTCGAGGAGCCTACTGGTTACAGGAGCTGGTGGAAGTGCTGGTCACAACGTCTGCTGGAGCCTGAGAATGTGCAAAGACGGCAAGACGACATTTCTAGCGGGGACCGATTCCGATCGGACGAGTCTTCAGCTCAACCTCTGGATAGATCGTGCTTACCATCTGCCCGGTGCTGGCAAGCGGAACTACCTTGTTGCTCTTAACAAGGTGATAGAGAAGGAGCGGGTAGGAGCGGTATTCCCGCAGCCGGACCTAGAGGTCAGGCGGGTCTCGGAGGAGCGGGAGAAGCTTCGCGCCACGGTTTTCCTCCCGGACAAGCAGGCTGTCTTCAACTGCCTGGACAAGTTTGAGACCCTCATGATCTGGCATAGGACTGGTCTGAGAAAAGAGCCGGTCGTTCTATCGGCCGGCGATCTGTCAGTTGGTCGGAAGATCAAAGCCTTACGGTATCCCTGCTGGATCAGAGCGCGAGAAGGAGCGGGAGGACTGCTCAGCTGCAGAGCCTCCGACGAGAACATTGTCGAGCACTGGGTCAACTTTCACTGGGATCAGGGGATCAAGACAGATTTCGTAGCGGAAGAGTATCTTCCCGGAAGAGACTACTGCTTCATGTCCATCTGGAACCAGGGCACCCTCATCACTTCGATGATCCGGGAACGGCTGAGCTGGGTCGGCCACCGGCTCATAGGAGCGGGTGGAACCTCGAAACTCAACCGTGTCGTTCATTCCTCGACGGTCAACAGCAAGGCAATAGAAGCAATACGCGCGGTATCAAAGTTGCCTCACGGGATCTTCTGCGTCGACCTCAAAGAAGACTCAGCCAAGGTTCCGAGCCCGACCGAGATCAACTGTAGATTCACCACAAACGTTCACTATCTCACGCTCGCCTCGATAAAGCTCGCGCATCCAGAATGGAACTTTGCTTGGCTCGCCTCGAGGCTAGCGCTGGGCGAGGAGATACCGGAATGTTCGAAGACGAACGCTCTACCCGCCGACCTATGGTTCACAAAGAACACTGACATGGGCTTCACGATGGTCAGAGGAAACCATTGGAAGGTAGCCGAACTGCCATAGGGCGAATTCTGCAAGAATCGCCACCCTTAGTCGCTGATGAAAACGCGTTGGGATCAAGAGGACGGAAATTTCAGATCCTCCAAAGAAAAAATCGTTCAGAACAAGCCCAGATTCCGGATCCGGGCATCCGATTTGACCTCGCGCAGTTTTCACGCTGACCAGCACGCTGACCTACACGATAACGAAAACGCCTGACTAGCTGATTCTGCGTGAGAAACCGAAATCCAAGCCCAGACCAGCTTCAACTGGCGGGACGCCTCCCGAAAAATCTCAAAAACGTTAATCATCGCGACACAGAGCAGCCGATCCAGAAGATGCCACAATAGCAGGAAACGTCCTCCAAAGGAGACCGCGCAGATACAGGAATGACTCATGTGCGACGCCTAAAGAAGTAGAACCTGACCTGCCGATCCCACACGAATAGCCAGATGGCAGAGAGGGCCAGAGCCACAAGCGCCTTCACACTCGCATCGAAGTAAGAGCCAAACGGCAGATTCAACGCTACAAGCCTCAAAGGAGCAATGATTCTAGTCAGGATACCAAAGCCGAGAATCATCAGCGCCCACTGCGTCGCGAAGATTCCCAGCTGATACGCGACGACCCGCTTGTTCAAAGCATGACCCCGATCAGGAAGAGCGTGATCACCGCGAGAGTCGTTGAGGCGAGGAAGAGACCCCAGATATCCGAGACAATCTCCTCCTCCTTCGCCGGCCTCCCCGCTACGAGGGTTCGCACAAGCGTCAGGGGAGCCGCAGGGTCCTCTGACGACGCCAGCCGCCCATCATCCAAGAGCCTCGTCGGACGAGCCTTCAACTCCCTATGCTCCGTGAACCGACGGATCCGCGACAGGAAGAAGAACGAATTCTGAATATTGGGAAACATCGCTACAATACTAGCAATCTCCGTCTTGCCAAGAATCGCCAATGCTCCCAGGGATGCGCCTATCGATAGCTGGCCCACATTCCCGGAGAACGCCCGAGACGGGAAACGGTTGTAGTAGAAGAAACCGAGAAGTGAGAACAGGAGGCTCGCGTAAAGAAAGATGCTAGAAGAACTTCCCCCCGTCAGCAGCAATCCGATGAGCAGGCCTCCGGAGACGATGGATATGCTGCCGGACATGGACCCGTTGAGAGGGTCTAGCATATTGACGGTGTTCGACGTCACCGATATGACGATGAGAATGGTTAGAGGATAGATTATGTGAAGATGGTATCCTCCAAACAGAGGTACGCGTAGAGTCGGATCGTACACCTGACCAGGAAACTCCAGGCCGAGTATCAAGAGGGGAAGGCCACAGAAGAGCGTGAGAAGAGGCTTGAATATTCCCCGCATCTTGAGTCTATCATCCAGCGCTCCCACTAGGGCAGTAAGACCCACGACGAGGGAATATGCCGTGAACGGTATCCAGTTCGCTCCAGTCATAAGACAGTAGAGTACAGCAAACACGATCAGCGTGACCGGGACGGCCGCACCGCACATTTCCGGAATTTTCGGCCGAGCCAGTTTGTGGACATCGATCCCGACTATGCCATGAGCAGAGTTCCAGTACATGAAGAAACGGGTAAGAGCTAGGGATACCGGAAACGCTCCCAGCGCGACCAGGATCGCGATCGTGTCCCAGTCGAGCGATGCCATGCCGGGCGTCGATCCCATGCCGACTATAAAACAACAGTACACTGAAGGAAGGATTATCAGTAGTCAAAGTCGTGAACGCCCGTACCGTCAATGTCCAAGTCTCATCCATTCATCCCAAACACGAGTCAAGAGCTGAGGAAGAAGATGCTTGAAGCGATCGGAGTCGCGACCATAGACGAACTCTACTCCGATATTCCAAGGGAGGTGCTGCTCAATCGGCCGCTGAAAGTGGATGGATTGTACCCTGAACAGGAAGTCCGATCGAGAATAGAACAGCTCCTAAACAAGAACAAATCCGCCGCCGACTATGACATGTTCCTCGGAGCAGGAATCTACAACCACTACATACCAGCCGCGGTCAAGACGATAATGGCTAGGACAGAATTCCAGACCTCCTACACCCCATACCAGCCCGAAATCTCCCAGGGACTCCTCCAAGCCCTCTTCGAATTCGAATCGATGATCCGCGACCTGACGGGAGTAGACGCGGTAAATTCGTCTCTCTACGACGGATCCACAGCCCTCGGAGAGGCGGCAAGAATGGCAGTCCGAGTAACAAGCCGCTACAAGATTCTAGTCCCCCGAAGTCTACACCCCGACAAGCTCTCCGTACTCCGTAACTACACAGAGCCCGTCGGCATCAGAATCGAAACCATTGGCATAGACCATGAAACAGGATACCTCGACCTCGACGATCTAAAAACCAGGCTCAACAACGAAACCGCCGCTGTACTCTGCGAGGTCCCTTCGTTCTTCGGAATCCTAGATCCCAACGCGGTCAACGTTCCTTCGCTTTGCCACGAGAAAGGAGCCCTTTCGATCATCGGCTTCGACCCGATATCTCTAGGCGGACTCAAACCTCCAGGGGACTATGGTGCGGACATTGTCGTAGCCGAGGGACAGTCCATCTCCTCAGAGATGAATTTCGGAGGCCCGGGTCTTGGAATTATCGGTTGCAAGGGAGAGAATCTTCTCCGACAAATGCCTGGACGACTCATCGGCATGACAACCACGGTGGACGGTAAGAGCCGAGCGTTCAGCATGGTCCTCCAGACCAGAGAACAACACATCCGGCGGGAAAAAGCGACCTCGAACATATGCACCAATGAGGCCCTCCTCGGCATTGGAGCAGCAGCCTATCTGTCACTCCTAGGACCCAGGGGTCTGTCACAGCTTTTCGAGACTATTCTGGTAAAGACAAACTATGCGATCAAGCAGCTTCACGAATTACCAGGAACATTGATCCCGAGATTTACTGGACAGCACTATCAAGAGTTCGTAGTCACACTTGAGAACCCCGGTCACACCGTTGCCAAGATGAACCAGGATCTGCTCTCGGCGGGGATACATGGAGGGAAGAGTCTCGTCAACGACTTTCCAGAGCTTGGTCAGAGCTCGTTGATGTGCGTAACTGAGACTCACAGCCGGGAATCGATAGACAAGCTTCGAGCCACGATGGAGAAGTTTGTGAGAAGCTAGAGATCATGTATCGCCAAGCTAGATGGGACGAACCATTGATCATAGACAGGTCGCAGCCCGGGAAGATAGGACACCTCCCGATGAGACCAAGCGAGATGGAGATGAAAAAGTCCGGAGATGTGTTCGGGTTGATACCGACCGCACTGCGCAGAAAAGGTCCTCCGCCTCTCCCGGAAGTCTCAGAACCCGAAGTTGTACGTCATTTTGTCCGCCTCTCCCAAGAGAACTACTCTCCAGACCTAGGAATCTATCCGCTCGGAAGCTGTACTATGAAGTACAATCCAAAGTCATCGGAGCTAGCCGTTCAGACAGCGAAGCTCGAGAAGCTCCACCCGGAGCAAGACGAGTCCACCGTCCAAGGAATACTCGCCCTCATGTTTCACCTCGAGAGAATGCTCGCGGAGATAACGGGAATGAGCAGGATGACACTTCAGCCTGCTGCCGGAGCCCATGGCGAGTACTTGGGCTGTCTGATCACACGCGCCTTCCACAGGTCGAAGAACGAGCTAGAGCAGAGGACAGAGATGATCGTGCCCGACTCCGCACATGGCACAAACCCGGCAAGCGCGGCTATGGCCGGTTTCAAGGTAGTCGTGGTCCCCTCAAACTCTGAAGGAATGGTCGATCTCGAAGAATTAGCAAACGTTGCAGGGCCCCGTACTGCTGGGCTCATGATTACAAATCCCAACACTTTGGGAATCTTCGAAAGGAACATTCTCGAGATCGCGAGAATCATCCACAAGGCTGGTGGGCTTCTCTACTACGACGGTGCGAATTTCAACCCTCTACTGGGAAAGGTCCGGCCGGGCGACATGGGGTTCGACATTCTCCATCTCAATCTTCACAAGACCTTCGCCACGCCTCACGGAGGCGGGGGACCCGGGGCTGGTCCCGTGGGGGTCACTAGGTCGCTTGAAGGATTCTTGCCAGTCCCAATTGTAGAATTTGACGGCAAGAACTACTACTACAACTATAATGTCCCGGACTCGGTAGGCAAGATCAGATCGTTTCATGGAAACATAGGAATTCTTGCAAGAGCTTATGCGTACATACTCAACTTGGGTGCCGATGGTCTCAAGATGGTCGCCGAGACCGCAGTTCTCAACACCAACTACGTTCTCTCTAAAGTTCTCGCCAAAGGTCAATATCAACTTCCCTTCGCTCCACAGAGAAAACACGAGTTCGTCTTAAGCGCCAAGGGATTGAGCAACAGTACTGGGATCAGAGCGATGGACCTGGCCAAACGAATGCTGGACCGGGGGGTCCATGCACCGACAACTTACTTCCCCCAGATTGTTGACGAAGCCTTGATGGTGGAAGTCCCAGAGACGGAGAGTCTTCAAGACCTCGACCAGTTTGTCGACGTGCTGACGAGTGTATTCGAGGAGGCGCAATCGGATCCGGAAACTGTAAGGTCCGCGCCGCATTTCACATCGGTGACGCGAATAGACGATGTAAAGGCGTCACATCCGAAGACGCTGACCCTACACTGGCGCGGTGCTCCGTCGGCCCAGAAGCGAGTCTCGCATCCGGAACCTATCGCCCCAGTGAACTGTTAGGCCGCGCGCTGATACTGTTCAGCTAAGCAAAGGCCGTCTGGGAGTGTCGGCTTCACATGAGGGTGTCAGCGCACGTCTGCAAGCTTATAGGTAAGTATTCAGGAATGCGTGATTTCGTATTTCATTCGTAATACGATTGGCTAGGTTGCAGATATATCATCTGCGATGAACCTCACTCGAGATACAATTGTCCGTGGAAGAAGTTACGTCGCAGAGACCCTCTCGTGGATTGCAGATCTCTATTGTCGGCGTAGGAGGTGCGGGCAACAGCCTTCTCAGCCGCGCGATCAGCGAGGGAGTGAGCCCAAAGAATTGTGTCGCGGTCAATACTGACAGAGGCCAACTGTCAGAGTCGAATGCCCAGAACAAGGTTCTCTTTGTGGGATCCTCTGGATCTATCCGGAGTGGCTCTGCGGACGGCCGCTCACGCATACGGTCGTTGGCACAGAGGGTTGCTCCGTTTACCCGGGAATCAGACTTTACCATTCTCTTGACAGGTCTTGGGGGCGTGACGGGCACAAGTGCCGCGCCGCTCATCGCTCAGCTCAACCGTGATGAAGTTAGACCTGTGGTCTCGATCGTCGCTCTGCCTTTCATCCATGAGCGGGAGAGGAGGTTCGTCGCATTGCGGGGGCTGAAACAGATGGTTGAGGCCTGCGATTGCACGGTGGTTATGGATAATGCGGCTGATCTTAGACGGGTTTCAGACTCTGAGCGCGCGGCGGATGAGACGGCAGGTTTTGCGGTGAGGAATCTGTCGGAGGTGGTGGCGATGGGACGGCCCTTGGTTAGTCATAGAATCTTGAAGGTACTATCGCTTGGACAGATCGGGACCGTATGCTTTGCGCCGGTGATTTCGAACGAGAGAGTCCAATCCGCAGTGATTGACGCGCTTCGAACGCCATCTGCTAGTCTGCCTGTGTCAAAGGCGAGAGGCGCGGTCCTGCTATATCGCGGGGTGGAACCGTTGAGTAGCGGGCAGGTTGCGCGAGCGTATGAGGCAGTATCCTCGCTCGTCGGGCATGATGTCGAGTTTGTCCATGTGAGCACGATCTCAGCGGCATCATCGAGCCTGTCGGTCTTCCTTAGCGGCTATTCCTACGATATGGTGCTGAGAGCCTTTGTTGAGATGATAGAGGATCTCTACGACATGGAATACGGGACCGACTCTGGCCCCGCCGAACTTGGGTTGCCTATTCGACTCTACCAGATGGAGGGGCCCTAGAGATGGAAGCGTACGATTCTGCTGAAGAGCTGTCCGACGTTGAACTTAGCGGCCGTGACTCGGAAGCCGGCTTGGTCAGTCTGCGGATCCCATTGTACCAGATGGAAGACCTGTAGGGACCCTAATCTCGTCTTGCTAGTTTTCGCAACCGGTCGCCCAGACTGTAGGCTTGTCCGTCGGGCGTCGTGGCCCCGTTCCTGATCGCATCTAGAACTGATGCGATAGTCTTAGACTCGCACTCGATGGTTGTGAATGCCTTGCCGATGGTCTCGGGAATATGCGAGTCGCTTCCGGCCGTCTCAGGAAGCTGCTTCGCCCTAGCGAAAGTTCGTGCCCGTTTCCAGGTGACGGAGTGAAGGAGGCTTGCCGAGTTGATCACTTCGATCGCATCCGGCATAGTCGTTAGGGTATCTGGGTTGATTGCTGACCTGAACATGTCGTATGGATGGGCCACGATCGAGACTCCTCCCATGTTCCTGATTTCCCCGATGGTCTCGTCGCCGGAGAGTCCTCGAGGAATGGGGCTGGGTATTCCAAGGCCGATTATGTGGCCGTCCCGGCTTGAAATCTCGATGCCTGGGATAATGAGCGTTTCTTCAAGCGTCTCTGTTGCAAGCATGTTGTGGTCTGTGATTGCGAGTCCGTCGAGGCCGGCTCGCTGAATGTTTGGTACGAGCTGGTCAAGTCTGGTGTGTGCGTCGCTTGACTTGTTGGTGTGGACGTGTAGGTCAAGCTTCAATTTCAGGTGTGGTTCCACTCCGGATCTCTTCTAACCGTGCGCGGAGTTTTTTGGCTGAAACTTTGTGGAATAGTGGTTTCATGGGTCGTATTCCGCGACCGGGTCCAAGTGTTGTTTGGCCGGCTTGTTTCCAGCTAATCTTCTGGCTGGTCAGGATGCTCTTCTGGATCTCGGAGGAGGTGGTTGGGAGGAAGGGTTGGAGTTCTATTGCGATCGTCGCCACGATCTGGGCCGCGATTCCGATTGTCTGTTCGGCTTTTGACGGGTCTGTCTT
>WNGM01006730.1_pt1 | contig 11957 bp, 14 predicted proteins | sample 5400571 | NCBI WGS metagenome assembly WNGM01 (sample SAMN13153378, study PRJNA577476) | soil metagenome | isolation source: 100 cm soil or saprolite under Garry oak tree replicate 2 | place: USA:California | collected 2016-06-15
GCTCTTCCAAGCGGGCATCCCGAAATCCCCACTCCCGTATGTCCACCAAATACTGCTGTCGCGAAAGCAGCGTGCCGCGACATAACTCTTCTGAGCCGGCTTTGTTCGCTTCGCTCTGGAGTCGTCTAATCAATTCTTCCATAACCGCAATCGGGATTCGTGCGCGTTCTCCAGGATAAATGTAGCCGAACAGAATCAAGTGGCTGAGTAACACGCGCCAGTCAGGACCGAACCTCCGAACCAGGTGCGGCCAATCCATCTCTGCCACCCAGCAGCGAAGAATGTGCGCGATGTCCGCGCCATCGAAGCGTTCCCTTTCCATGATGAATGCCTTCATCCAAATCATTTCCTCGGGCGCGCAAAGTTTCACAGGCATATCCAGCAGTTCGTCATGTCGCGCGCGCTCAAACCATGAATCATCGACTTCGCACAATCCGTTGCAGCGCGCCGTTCAAATCATTTGGCCGGATATACAGATCGAAATCTTTCGTGCTACGCGACACACCTGCATACACTTCCACCACATACGCGCCGCCGATCAGGAATGGAATCTCGGCAGCCCGCAACACAGCCACTGATCTGCAATGAAACCCGTTAGGGCTGCCTCCAGGCTGGATCCCCCGGATTGCCATCGCTGCAGTCATCACTAGTCATAACGCATGAAAACCGCGTCACGCGTGCATGGCTGGATAGTGCGCTCGGATGAAACGTCCATGCATGATGCCCGTTTCGTTTCTTAAAGCAATGGCAAAACGAGCATTGCGTATCGCTGCGACAGCGGATCTTCATTATGCGAAGCATTCGCGTGGAAAGATGCAGGAGGCATTTGCCGAGATATCACAGAGCGCAGATGTGCTGCTGCTTTGCGGCGATCTCACTGAATACGGGCTTGCCGAGGAAGCGGTGGAACTCGCCGCTGATATTCGCAGCTCGGTGAGAATCCCGTGTATCGGCGTCATTGGTAATCATGATTATGAATCCGGACAGCCGGACGCAGTCGCGAAGATTCTCGATGAAACTGGCGTGACTATGCTCAATGGTGAAGCCGTGGAAATCGCGGGCGTCGGGTTTGCCGGAATCTGCGGATTTGGCGGCGGATTCGGCCGGCGAATGCTAAACGCCTGGGGTGAGCCGCTGATTAAAGAGTTCGTGCAAGAATCGATCAGCCACGCCATTCGTCTCGAGCAGGCGTTGGTCAAGCTGCAGACGGAGCGGCGGATCGTGGTCCTGCATTACTCCCCGATTCGCGCCACGTTGCAGGGCGAAGATCCGGAAATTTATCCGTTTCTCGGCTCCAGTCGATTGGAAGAACCGATCAATCGGTTCAAAGTGACGACCGTTTTCCACGGTCATGCGCACAATGGCGCCCTCGATGGGACGACTTCAACCGGTATTCCCGTTTACAACGTCTCCGCGCCGGCACTGCATAAGAGCGGAAAACCGTACCGAATCGTTGAGCTGTAGAGCGCAAAATTTTGGTCATCCCGAGCGAAGTCGAGGGATCCCGGTGCAAAACGCTCAGGTATTTTCCCGGGATTGAAAGCCTGGGCCTCGCGGACTTCGTCCACTGCGTTGCAGCATCGACTCCGCTATGCTCCGCTCGGAATGACGAAAGTACTGTTACGTAATAACCCGCCAACTCTCAACATCCGCGCGGGAGTGCGTAGGTGAAACGCAGCGCACCGCTTTAATTCTGTCAAAAGTGATCTGGGAGAACGGTACAACAATCGATGCGGCGAGCTCGCGCCGGACCGCAGGTTCCAACTTGTTGTAGAGCAAGCTCAAGTGCGGTTTCAGGTCGTACTGTGAAGAATCCTGCGCAGCGTCGCGAATGATCCCCTTCACGTGGCATAGTTCTGCGGTCAACGCGAATTGCACAAAAAGCGTTTTGACGAATTCATCGGATTCCTGAATCCCAAGTGGCTTGAGCTTGATCGGTGTGTATTCACGCTCGGCCTCCGCGAGGGTTGCCTGGGCCGAATCAGCGCGATCTGCTCCCACATGAAGTGTCACATGCGGCTCGAAGACAGGCGCATCGAATCGGCGCGCAAGATCGTCGATGACTCTGTGGAAAAACGTGTGCGCCGGCTCGGCAGGTATTAGCCAATAGGCGATGACGGCTCGCCGGGTCACAAACAGACTAACTCGCCGCGGTTCAACTCCACCTCTGCAACTCTACGATGTTGCCTTCAGGATCGCGCGCATAAACCACACGAAGTAGACCAACCCCTTTTACTTCGGCGCTGGCAATTTCTCCTACTGTTCCGCCGCCGGCTGCGATCACTGCCTGCAACGCCTCATCGACGTCGTCCACTGCGAATGCGATGTGGGCGAATCCGCACTGGTTAGACTTCGGCAGTTCGCCTTCGATCACCTGATCGTAGCTGAAGATCTCCAGAGTTGGCCCATCCTCCCCATACCCGGGCAAGCGCAGATGAACGCCGCGAAGATGCGCATTTGGAACCGCGTTCACTTTATCGAGCCACTCGGCACACAGGTCGCGCTCGGGACCTTTGCGTTCGCATCCAAAAACGTCGCAATAGAATCGGACGAGTCTCTTCCAATCTCTGGCAATTAGATTTGTATGCGCGTATTTTGCGCGGATTGGCATTGTTTGATTCTTCATCGCTAATCGCTAGCACATGGCAAGGCGAAAAGCGACGCAAGGACGCATCGCTTTGATATTCATGATGCCGATGGTTAAGGTTCGTCGGTTCGAATTGATTTTTATGCCGACGAATGTTTTGGGAACAGAATTGAAATGTTGTTGTCGCGACCCAATGACCGGCTTTTATCGTGACGGTTTCTGTCGCACAGGGCCGGAGGATGTGGGTCAGCACACGGTTTGCGTGAAAGTCACGCAGGAGTTTTTGGATTTCTCCGTGCTGGACGGCAATGACCTGATCACGCCACTGCCGGAGTGGGGTTTTCCCGGATTGAAGCCCGGCGACACGTGGTGCGTGTGTGTTACGCGCTGGAAAAGCGCGCTTGACCACAATCGCGCCGCGCCGGTCGATCTCGAAGCAACCCATGCTTCCGCGCTCGAATTCGTCACGCTCGAAGAGCTAAAGGCGCATGCGGTAAAATTAGGGTAGCGCACGCGTCCCGCGTGTCTGGCGAGCGCGTCTCGCGATCGCGAACTTTTCTTGTAAGCTCAGTCTCGCGACCGGCCAGCGCGATCCAGGGAAAGTTCGTTTCGGCGTGACGCCGAAACCAGCACGCGAGACGCGTGCGCTACCCGGAAGGCCGCTCAGCGGTTGAATTCAAGTGAGTTTGCCGCCACGCTTAGAGCGAATTGAAACTGCCGTTTAGTCTTTTCCTGGCGTTCCGGTACTTGAAGCCGAAGCGCACATTTCTGTCGATCATCACATTGATCTCGATCATTGGCGTAATGCTCGGCGTGATGGTGCTTATCCTCGTGATTTCGGTTATGACCGGTTTTGATCGCGAGCTGCGGCAGAAAGTAATCGATTTTGACGCCCACATTCTCGTCACCTCGGAGGATGTCATGCGCGATTGGCGAGCGCTCAAGACGAAAATCGACAAGACTCCGGGCGTGGTTGCCACCGCTCCGTATGTGCAAGGCCCTGTGATTGTCCAATTTCACAACCGGCGGCTCGCACCGGTGATTCGGGGTGTCGATCCCCAGCAGGAAGAGAAAGTGATTCCCCTGCAAAAGTTCATCAAAATCGGCAAGCTCGATCTCGAAGGCGAATCGACAGTGCTCGGGATCGAGCTGGCGCGAAAACTCGGCGTCAGCGTAGGCGACAAAGTGACAATTTATTCGCCCGGCAATCTCGGCCAGGTCCTCGACAGCGTTAAGAAACTTGAGAATGCGAAGGGCGACGAAGAAAAGAAAGCGATCGACGAATTGCGCGACGTGATTCTCCCGAAAGAGCTGACTGTTACCGGGATTTTCGAGACCGGCCATTATCTGCACGATTCCGAATTCCTGCTCGTGCCGGTTTATGTCGGGCAGGAGTTATATGGTCTGGAAGACGCTTTGCACGGCATCACCGTGAAGACTGACAACCCGTATGGGGCCGAGCGCGTGAAACAAGAGATCCAGCAATTTCTCGAGCCGCCAGAATACGCGCAAACGTGGATCGACATGAATCGCCAGTATTTCGAAGCGGTTCGGCTCGAGCGCACGGTGATGTTTTTCCTGTTGTTCTTTATCGTCATCGTGGCGGCGTTTGGGATCATGAGCACGCTGATCACCGTGACGGTCCAGAAGCGGCGTGAAATTGGAATTGTGAAGGCCCTCGGGGCCAATATCGGCCAAATCATTTGGGTTTTCCTTGGCCAGGGGACAATTGTCGGGCTTTTCGGAACGCTGACAGGGCTGGGCTTGGGAATGACGTTGATCCGTTACCGGAACGAATTCAGTCATTGGCTGGCATCGACGTTGCACATCGAGATTTTCCCACGCGAAGTCTATCAATTTTCGTCCATTCCGGCCGAAGTCGTTCCGCACGATGTTACCATCATCTGCATCAGCGCCTTTTTAATCTGTTCGTTGGCGGCGCTGATCCCTGCGTACTTCGCCGCGCGGCTCGATCCGGTCGAATCCCTGCGTTACGAATAATATTGTGAGGCGGCCGTGTCTGCTGCGCGATCACGATTGCAGGCGACACGCCTGCCACTACAGTTTTTGGCTTCCTATAAAAGTCTCGAGAGCGCGCAACGCGTACTCGTATCCTTCAGGCCACTCGCTCGCGCGCGGACCGGCAACATTCAGGATCTTGATCTTCTTCGCGCGAACGAAATCGGCGATCAGGCTCGCCGCGTCTTGGGCGCGAATTTTTGACGCGTCAATCAATTCGTGCGGCCGTTTTAGGTCAACGCAAAGCCTAACTGTTTGCTCAGTTCCGCCGCCGATTTGCCTACTGTAAATCACGACAGTTCCATCAGAATCTTTCACGTTCTGCATGGTGCGTTCTGTAAAACCGCCGGCTTGCAGTTCATGAACCGGATAGCGATCCGGAATCCTGCCGAATTCGTCGAGCCGTCCGGCGGGACACCACCCACCGCAAGCGATTCCGTGTTTGAGCGAAACATCGAGAGCGGCGCGATCAACGCCCGTCTGCCCGCCCGAAATAATCTTTGGTGCTTTCACTGTAGCGACGGGCTTTCACCGCCGACGAGCCGCCATCGGACTTCAATCGCCGGTCGGAATGATGTCCGCGCGCTCGACCATCAGGATGACCGTCCGTTGAGGCGCGCGCGTTCGGTGACGCACACCTCTGGGAACAACAAATCCCTGCCGCGGCACAAGCTCAATTACGCGATCTTCGAGATCGATGAAGAACCGCCCATCAAGCACGAAGAAGAATTCGTCGATGTCGTTGTGTTCATGCCAGTGATAATCACCCTGCACCACGGCCATTCTGATAACCGAATCGTTCACCTTACAAAGCGTCTGGTTGTACCATTCGTCGGTGCAAGCGTCAGCCAGTTTCTGCACATCGATAATTTCGAGCGGTCCATGCAGAATGTTGAGGTAAGTTTTGTAAGGAAAATCCTGCGGCGATCTGTCGGAATTCATGATCGTAATTTGATTACAGAACAGCCACAGACAAACAATCTCCTTCGGATAGAGAAGTAATGAGAGAACTAAAAACAATGAAGGCAATCAGGGTGCATCAATTTGGAGGTCCGGAAGTTCTTCAGTTGGAACAAGTGCCGACGCCGCAGCCGGGTCCGGGTGAAGTGCTCGTTCGGATGCACGCTATTGGCGTGAACCCGGTGGAGACTTACATCCGCGCGGGAAAGTACGCGCGACTGCCAGATCTGCCTTACACGCCGGGCAACGACGGCGCAGGCGTAATTGAGCATGTCGGCTCTAATGTGAATGAATTCAAACGAGACCACTGCGTTTACACCGCTGGCTCAATAAGCGGCACGTATGCAGAGCGTGCGTTGTGTAAAGCGGCGCAAGTGCATCGCCTGCCGCCAAATGTCTCCTTCGCCCAAGGCGCAGCCATGGGCACGCCGTACGCGACCGCATATCGCGGGTTGTTCCAGCGCGGACACGCGAAACCCGATGAGACGGTACTCGTGCACGGTGCGAGCGGCGGTGTCGGAACAGCGGCGGTGCAACTGGCGCGCGCTCGCGGTCTGCGCGTGTTCGGAACCGCGGGCAGTGACGAAGGTCTCAAGCTCGCGCGCGAAGAGGGCGCGCACGAAGTGTTCGATCATCGTGCGGATGATCACTTCGCCGAAATTATGAAGGCGACAGGCGGACGCGGCGTTGACGTGATTGTGGAATTTCTCGCGAACGTGAATCTGGGGAACGATCTGACGATTCTGGCGAAAGGCGGGCGCGTGGTGGTCATCGGGAGCCGCGGCCGCGTAGAGATCGATCCCCGGGACACGATGCAGCGCGATGCAGATGTTCGCGGAATGGTTTTGCCAAATACGCCGCCAGAAGAGTTGGCCAGCATTCACGCCGCGCTTGTGGCCGGTTTGGAAAACGGGACGTTGCGTCCAGCGATCGGTAAAGAACTTCCCCTGGCCGAGGCCGGCGAGGCACATCGCATTGTAATGGAATCAGGCGCGTTTGGAAAGATCGTCCTACGGACAAGTGAGAAGGAAAAAGTATGAATCAAGAATCGGGACGTGCATAACGAACCAAGAGATTTGCAGGACAGAACGAAACGTTTTGCGTTACAGGTCATCAGAACGTTTTCGACAATACCGAAGACAACACCGGCTCAGGTGGTTGCAAAACAATTGGTTCGTTCAGACACATCAGTCGGAGCAAATTATCGCGAGGCATATCGGGGGCGCAGTAAGGCGGAGTTCATCGCGAAATGTGGCGACTCGCTGCGCGAGCTTGAAGAGACCGCTTATTGGCTTGGACTGCTCGTTGAAGGAAAAATCGTCCCTGCAGAACACTCGCAGTTATCCGGCAGGAATGTGCCGAGTTGATTGCTATTTTCGTAACAATCTTAAGACGATCCAAAGACACTTCTCAATTCTTCCTTGTTACTTCTTACTTTCCGTTGCTTTGCGCCAAATAACATCTTCGTTGTTACGGCGATCAATCAGCGTGTCGACTTTGCCCGTGGAAGCATAACGAAAGAGAATTCGGCCTTCGATACCTTTGCGGAAGAAAATCTCTGACGTTTCCGGGAGCAGCTGCTCTTTTTTACCGTTGCGTTCAACAAACAACCTGTCGCCTTCGGCAATGATGGATCTGGTTTGCCCGGGCGCGAGTTCATACGTGCCGATATAGTCAGCAAATTTTTTGGGGTCGGCTGTTCCGATGGCAGGATCTTCATAGTAGCGATGTGCCTGGCTGGCGATGATTTTCCAATTGTCGTTGCGCCGAAGCCACGTGTCAGTGACGTGATACCGCGCTTTCAGCTTTTGGCCGAAGATTGTCTCAGTCTCGTCCGCGTCATAACTCAGTATTGCTGTGTTCCCAATGATCCGGCTCTGGGCGTTCTCAATCTTGATCGTCCCGGAATATCCCACGGGAAGCGGTGTGATGTCGGCAACCAGCTTTGATTTGTCGAAAACGCGACCTTTCTCGTCCGCGAAGATGCAGTCGTCAGCGAAATATTTTTTCCACGGCGCTTGGTTAGCGGACGCGACCGCATCGTAAAGCTCCTGAGTGCGACGGACTAGCTCTTCCTGCGTAAGCGGAATATTCACCGCGCAGGCGAAGGTTGCGGCGGACGTAAATGCAATGAGTGCGAGCAGTTTCATAAAGATGAACTAGGAAGTATTAGTTAAAGAAAAAGGAACTGTCAGGAAGCAAAAGGATACATGACATGACGGCAGAAGAACGTTCGCGGCTTGAATTGCTCGATGCGGCGTTGCGATCGGGCAGCGTGCGCGACCACATTCGCTCTGTGGTGGTACGCGTGAGCGAGGCGCTGGCTCAAAAAAAAGATGCGCTCATGAGTTGGGAGCCGATTCCGTTAGACATTTTTGTAACGACGCTACCGCCTGAGATCCGATCTGCATGGGTCTTTGTTCTGCGCGCGGGCGCGGACACAGGCGCCGAAAGACATCCAAACAGTCACCAACGGATGATGTCGTTCGAAGGCAGCGGTGATTTCCAAACCGGTGAGTCGGGAAAGTGGCAGGCGAATGTTTTGGTTAGCGATCCTGACGCGCCGTTGGAACGGCGGTGGATTTCAATCCCGACGAATGTCTGGCATCGGCCGGTAATCGACGCCAGTGCCGATTGGGCAGTTGTTTCATTTCACACTGTGCCCGCCGAGGAATTGATTGAAGAGCGGCCGGATGACAGCCGCGAAGCTGGTACGAGGCAAATGAAGTATCTGAAGTCGGACTAATAAGTAAAAACGAGTTCTAGCTTTCTAAGCCTGAGCATTGCAAAGATTCGACGGATTTAGTACGAACGGCAGATTACGATCTATGAAATCCGGAATATGCAGTACACGGCCGCGGAAAAGCTGAATGAAGGAAACGACGCTTCCAAGACATTCATCGAAACAGATGATGCGCCGATTCGGAATGGATCGCTTCTCCATGGTGCAGCTTCTTATTGCACTAGCCGTTCTTCTGATCTGTGCGCCTTTCATCGAAGAACTCGAAGGCGGCCATCTTATTCTGTCCGTTTCGTTTTCGTTGGTCCTGGTGGCTGCTGTGATCGCTGTCGCCAACCGAAGGCGCACGCTCGCCATTGCACTCGCGCTTGCGGTTCCAGCTCTCACGGCCAGATGGATTAATCATTTTTGGCCGGACCTGGTTCATCCTTCGGTTTTCCTCATCTGCGCGCTCCTGCTGCTGGCGTTTGTGATCGCACATCTGTTGCACTTCATTCTGCAAGCGCCTGTTGTAACGGTTGAAGTGTTATGCGCGAGCGTCTCGGTTTATCTTATGCTGGGATTGATGTGGACTGTCGCATACTGGCTTGTCGATCAGTTAACCCCTGGCGGTGCGTTTTCTTTCAACACCAGCCGCGGCGCGCAATCCATGAACGGATTCACCGGGTTTTACTTTAGCTTCATCACGCTGAGCACTGTCGGTTATGGTGACATCACTCCGGTTTCAAGAGCTGCGCGCTGGCTTGCGGCAATGGAAGCAATGACCGGTCTGCTTTACGTGGCAGTCCTGATCGCCCGGCTGGTTTCACTTTGCCTGCACAGGCCTAAAGTCCTATACGAAAGTTCGTCCACGTCCCGGATAATACTCGTCAAACTGCAAAGCTTATGAAGCCTGGCCACACAATAGGCTCCATTCGCCTGATCGCCGCCGTAACGTGTATCGCCTTTCTTGCCGGCTGTGCGACAGCGCCGCAGACGGCGCGCGGTCCTGAATATGCGCCGACCGCGAGCATCATGCGCGAGGCGCGCTCTTTGAGCGTGCCAGTTGAAAAACGCGCGGCCGACTATTTGCAGGCAGCGGCCGTGACTGCCCCACTGCTGAGCGGCGGCATTGGGACACCCGCCTGTGAGACCTACAATGCGGCGTGCGGTGAACTTACCGTTCTGCTGCGCGCCAGTGAAGGCGGCAAACTGTGGAACCATCCGCTGACCCTCACTGGTAACAACAACAGTTACCGCCTACGGCTTGAACCGGCCGGTTCCGCAGTCTGGGCGCCGAACTACTTCACAACGTTTGAGCGCCCGGATCAGGTAAAAGAAAAACTGATCAGGAAGAAAATCATTCAGGAGGGTGTTGGTGGCGCGCTCGTCGGTGTGCGAAGTCACAGCAACGCTCGATTTTCATGCAACCGATGCCACACTCGCACTTCGGCGTCCCGCGAAGCAACCGATGACGAGTGTTGAAGGGAAGACCTGTCCTCTGGCGGCCAATTTCTCAGCGCCAATCGGTTATTACCAGCCGCCGCCTAATCTCCTGCTCGTGTCATTGATGGCAATGCTTCGATCCGGTCATTATATGGAAAAGACTGGCTTGTATTTCCTGCAGCCCTACGATCCTGATAGAACCCCGCTTGTTTTCGTGCACGGCCTTTTCTCAACGCCGTTCGACTGGGTGCAAACGATCAATGGACTTCAAGCCGATCCTGAAATCCGTAAACATTATCAATTCTGGGTGTTTGCCTACCCGACCGGCAACCCCATCCTCTATTCGGCTCTTCGACTGCGCGAAGAACTGGCCAGGGCCGATAAACTTTATCCAAATCATCGGCCGTACGTGGTGGTCGGTCACAGCATGGGCGGGATGCTCGCTCACATGCAGGTGGTTACGGCCACTCAGGCGATGTGGGAGAAAACGCTGGGGCAAACCGCGAAAAGCATTTTCCGCCAAAAGTCCAGAGATAGCTTGATTGTCCGCGCCACAATTTTTCAGGCAAATCCCAGGATTAAACGAGTTGTCTTCATTTGTACTCCGCATCGCGGGAGCGAGATGGCCAGCAGCGGTTTGGGTAGATTTGGCATTAGCTTGATCAGTCTTCCACTTAACATTGCCACAAAGATGAAGGACGCGCTTACCAGCGCTGACCTCGTGCAATTGACCGGAAGTTCCAAACGTCTCCCAAACAGCATCACAGGCTTGAAACCGTCGAACCCAGGGTTGCCGGTTATCAACAGTGCGCCGATCAGCGTACCTTATCATTCGATCATTGGTGATCGCGGGAAAGGCGACTCGCCAAACAGCACCGACGGCGTTGTGCCCTATTGGAGCTCGCATCTCGACGGTGCGCAATCAGAGTGCATTGTTCCCGGCCCCCATGGTTCGTGCGAGCTCCCGCAAACGATCGCTGAGCTTGACCGAATTCTACGTTTGAATCTCGGGCTCCCTGGCGTCTCAAAAACGACCGTCGCTCAGACAGCGCCTCGATAGCCGCTGATAGCCTCGGTGGCGCTTCTGTGCGTTGCGCAGCGACTACAACGCCACAGGTTGGCGGAGCTGGAACTGCAGCAAGGTTTTCGGATTAACGACTGTCGTGCCGGCAGTATGCCCATACTGCGCCTGGCGCGCAGTTTGCGGCGGACCATGCGGTTCGACGCTGTTCGTCTTCACCGGAACTCTGCGGCCATTCACCTCGACGAATGTCAGCTCCACAGAAAGTGCCTCGGACTTGCGCGGATTACGACGAGAAGAGTGAATCTTCCCGAATGCTTTTGTTCCGGCTTTCAACATAACGCTACCCTTCACCGAAACGTCCTGGGCAATCTTCGCCTCGAAGCTGCTGCCCACGGCATCTTGCGAGGTAATAAGGCTGACGGTCGTTACCGCCAGAGTCGTTCCAGCGGGAATCGTAGCCGCGTTTGTAAGTGACGCGACAGCACAAACTATGACGATAACTGCAATGATTTTGGTTTGATTCATATTTTTCTCCAGAGTTGTTGGCTGAGTTTTCAATCGGGTGTTTCGTAAGGCGGCTCATCCGTCGCGATGGGCGTGATCTGCATCGCCGGATTAATCATCTGAAAGATCACTGCAGCAAGCGCACCGGCGGCGAAGTTCGCCAGCAGATAGATCCAGATGTTGCCCCAATCGGAAATGCCAAGAATGCAAATGCCCAAAGCGACTGCGGGATTGAACGCGCCGCCCGAAATGTCGCCGACAGCAAATGCGCCGGTCATCACGGTCATGCCGATCGCCAGGCCATAGAATGAATTTCCTGACGTGCCCTCGGCGGTGGCCGCGTTCAATACCACATACACGAGCGCAAACGTGAAGAGAAATTCCGCAAGCAACGCGGGGCCAACATGCAGCGCGATGGGCGTGACCGCGACACCAGCGCGAAGAACTTTGTTCACCAGTAACGCGGCGACGGCCGCACCGGCGAGCTGTGCAATCCAGTAAGGCACTACGTCGGCTGATTGCAGTTTACCGCGGATAAAGATACCGAGCGTCACCGCCGGATTGTAATGTCCGCCGGAGATATGGCCGCCGGCAAAAACCATCACCATGAGCGCCGCGCCGATTGCGAGTGGGGCGATCACCCCCGTACCTGCCCCAACCACTGTGCAGCCAATCGTCAGGACAAGGAAGAATGTTCC
>WNGM01003843.1_pt1 | contig 11939 bp, 8 predicted proteins | sample 5400571 | NCBI WGS metagenome assembly WNGM01 (sample SAMN13153378, study PRJNA577476) | soil metagenome | isolation source: 100 cm soil or saprolite under Garry oak tree replicate 2 | place: USA:California | collected 2016-06-15
GTCATCTTTAGTTGAGCCGGCGATGGAAATCCACGGATCGATACCTCGCGCGATCTCCCTTCTCTTTTGAAAAAATGACCTCCTGATATGATGGGGCTGAGATGAGTACCCACGTAACTATTCTCACCGATTTCGCCGAACGGAGTAGGAAGCAAGGCAGGACTCAGGCCCTCGCCGCGTTCCGTGATTGGCTTGAGAGATAGGACACAGCTTCTTACAGAAGGATTCCAGCGCGACACTTTAGCGGGAGTGCGCGTCTATTTCCGTCCGCGCGTTTTGACGATGCTGCTGCTCGGCTTTTCGTCGGGATTGCCATTCCTCTTGACGGGCAACACTCTTGGCTATTGGTTGCGGGACGAGGGGACATCGCTGACGGCCATCGGCTTCCTGTCCTGGGTTGGAATTGCATATTCCTTGAAACCCTTTTATGCCCCCGTTATGGACAGGACGGATATGCCGCTGCTTGGCCGGCTGGGGAGACGCCGCGGCTGGATTTTGATCACCCAACTATTCGTCTGCCTCGGCTTGATCGCCATGGCGTTGAGCGGTCCGCAACGTGGGCTCACGTTTCTCGGCGCAAGCGCTCTCGCCGTGGCGTTCGCCTCATCAGCTCAGGACATCGTCGTTGATGCCTGGCGAATCGAGATCGCTGACAACGCAGATGAACTTGGCTTGTTGTCCTCGGCGTATCAACTTGGTTATCGCGGCGCATTGCTCACCACAGAGTCGCTGATTTTGATCCCTGCATCACATTTAGGTTGGCCTGTTGCTTACGGCATGATGGCGGCGCTGATGATGATTGGTATCTTCGCCACGTCAAGAGCGGCCGAGCCGAAACGAGCAGGAGCCGTTAGCGGCAGCGCTGCCGGCTCACCAGTCTCGTCGGCGCGCGGGTTCTTTGACGCGGTTATCGGTCCGTTCAACGTCTTCTTCAAAACGTATGGGTGGGCGACCATCGTGATGTTGCTGACGATCAGCCTCTACCGGTTGCCCGATTTTATGAGAGGCCCGATCACCAACCCGTTTTATCACGACGTCGGTCTGTCGAAGGATGTCGTTGCCATGATTCGTGCTTCAGTAGGCCTGGCCTCAACGCTTCTTGGAATTGCGGCCGGGGGATGGAGCTCAGTCCGATTCGGCTATTTCAAGACGTTGATCACAGGGGCTGCCATCCAGGCACTCGGGATAGCTTCCTACTCCATCATGGCTTTTCATGGTCCTGACATCGTCACCTTCAGCGCGATCCTGGCGGCGGACGATTTTGCTTGGGCCTTTGCCGGCGTGGCCTTGGTCACTTACATGTCGAGCTTGACCAGCGTCGGCTACACAGCAACGCAGTACGCGCTCCTGTCTTCGACTTACGTATGGCTTGGAAAAATCCTGAAAGGTACGTCCGGAGCTCTGGTCGAATATCTCTCTCATCATGGCCATACGCTGATGGATGCCTACGGAATGTTCTTTATCGGCGCGGGCGCAGTTGGCGCGCCTGGTTTGATTCTTTGCATCGTGCTGGCGCGGGTGGGGAAACGCATGGAGATCAGGCGTCAGGCACGATAGGTTAGCCATTCGAGCTCAGTTGACGAAATTGGGCGAATCGAGATCCGATTCCTCGTCGGGGTCAGGGATGGCGGCCAAGGCCTCCAACAGACGATCCTCCAACTGTGGACCCAGCTGAAAGAAACCGTCTACCGAGAGTAAGTAGTGTTTGGGATTGGGACGGTACGATCCGGGCACGATTTTCCCGAGCTTTACGTGAAATTCACCGAAGATATCGTCGTTGAGAATTTCGCGAACGGGACCTTGCGGAGCACGCGTGCGCTGATCGACGACATAGAGCGTCCCCTCGCCTATGCGCAGGGCCTCCGCCACAAGGTCCTTTAGGTATGGGCCGTGACGCGCGATCACCCCTTGCATCAACTCGACGAACACCGTGTTCGCCGCGAAATTATCCGGTGTGATCCGTTCGCCCGGTTCCAGTGGACGAAGGAGCTGACCGATGATCCCCTCCGAAGGAATTCCAGCGCCCTTAGACAAACGCTCGGGATCTAAGCATGTAATGTAGTCCTTCGACTCTTCTGAGGAATCGTGGAAATCGATTCGGATAACGCCGATTTGCAATTTCGTCATGCGAACATTCTCTCAGAAATGACATGTTTACTGAATGGCAACGACCTGATTCAGCACGGAGAGGAAGCGAAACGTCTCGGGGATGTAAAACGCGAAAAGGCTGGTGGCGCCCAGTTCAGGCAGGATCGGGTGAACATGCCCGTACATGCGCAACAGTGTCAGACTATTGGCGAGGCCGTTTGCCCGCGCGGCGGCAGCAAACTCGATACTCTGCTGAGCGGGAATGGCGGGATCGTTGAAGCCGTGAATCAAGATGAGCGGTGATCGTAGATCTTTGATGTAGTGTGAAGGCGATAAGGCATCAAGGCGCCGATGGAGCGGCTCAGGACCGGCATGCAGGCGGAGGCGGAAATCCTCGGAATTCGATGCAAAGAAAACCCGAAGCAAGGCCTGCGCGTCAGGAGAAAGATTTCCAATTGTGCCGCCGCGGTCCAGGGCAAGCTTCCGAAGCTGCTGCCGGTCGCTTTCATCCGCGACCAAATCCGAATTGGCTCCCAGGTATACCCATTTCAAGTATGCGATCGGGCTTTCCGGTCCCGTGATCACGTACTCCAGTGTTTCTCGGAGGTCGTAGTATCCGCCGAACGCCACTGCAACCCGGACACGATCACGTATCTCCGGATCGGCCGCGGCCACCAAGGCTGGACCGCATCCATAGCTGAAGCACGCAATGGCGGCATCACGTCCAATCGAACGAAAGACCGTTTTGATGTTGGCGGCCTCTTCGGGAAGGAGGTGCTGTTTTTTCATTTCGGCGAAATCCGGCACGTAAACGGCGAAGCCCGCCTGAGCCAACGCCTCGGAAATACGAACGAGGTCGACACTGTTTTTGCCGGTCGGATTGACGCCGTGAACGATGAGGATCGGCGAATCCGACCGCTGTCTCCCATACACATCGACCGGAATGCCGGAATGCGAAATCGTTCGATGCGACACAGGGCCGCGCCATGCATCCAAAGCAGCAGGGTATCCGAGGATCTTCAATGCAAGGAAAACAACCAGCAAGCCTCGCCGTAGAACTACCGCCATAGCTAAAAGCAACAGGCCCGGTAGCAGCTTACGTAGTGTAATCCGCATTGATGCGTATGTAGCCTTCCGTGAAATCGCAGGTCCAAACGCGAGCAGACGCGGAACCCGAGTCGAGCACCACGCGAATCTGGACTTCCTTTTGCTGCAGTTTTTGACGCGCTTTCTCGCGCGTTGTATCCGATATCGGCACGCCACCGATATAGATGTCGACGTGGTCCGACTTCAGAGGGATGCCGGAGTTGCCGATCGCCCCTACGATGCGTCCCCAATTCGGATCGGCTCCATAGATTGCTGTCTTAACCAGAGGTGAGCGCGCGATCGCGCGGCCAATCGTATGAGCTGCCTTTTCGCTCGGCGCTCCTTCGATAATAAGTTCGACAAATTTTGAGGCGCCCTCACCATCACGCACGATGGCGGTTGCAAGCTCAATGCACAGGTCCGTTAATTTCGCTCGGAACTCATCGGCCGGAAGCCGAATTCCGGATGCGCCGTTGGCAAGCACGACCACCATGTCGTTGGTTGACGTATCGCCATCGACAGAAATCGAATTGAAGGACTGTTCGACGGCGTATTCGAGTGACTCCTGTAATTCGCGATGCGGTATTTCGGCATCCGTTATGATGAACGACAGCATGGTCGCCATGTCCGGGTGAATCATGCCGGCGCCTTTCGCAACACCGGCAATGCGTGCGCTGCCGATTTCTGCTGTTGCGATTTTGGGAACGGTGTCGGTGGTCATAATCCCGCGCGCCAGCATTTCGAGGTTTCCGGGCGACAACGCCGAAACCAGTCTCGGAATCGAAGCCTTGATCGCGTCGACCGGCAAGGGACGCCCAATCACGCCGGTGGAAGATACTAGAATTTCATTCGCCCCATACCCGATCTGAGCCGCAAGAGCTTCAACGCAGACACACGCGGCCCGAATGCCCGCTTCACCAGTTGCCGCATTCGCATTTCCGGAATTCACAAGTATCGCCCGCACGCGGTGTCCGTTTTCTTCCAGGTGCTTTTTCGAAACGACCAGCGGCGCAGCGATGAACGTGTTTTTCGTAAAAACTGCAGCAGCCGTTGCCGGGCGGTCCGAATAAATCAGCGCCAAATCCAGCACACCGCCCGATTTGATGCCCGCAGCGACAGCCGATGTCTTGAATCCTGCTATGGTCATTTTTTAAGCGCCGGGCCCACCGTCCGGCATCGTATTTGGTACAACTTTTTTATCGCCGGCCGGTTCCCCCACACATTCGCGCATATAATAGCCGAATTCGGAGGACTTCATGAAACGCGCATGGCTGTTACCCGCACTTCTTTGCCTCTTCTTTTCGGTTGTGTCTGCCTATGCCCAGGTCGAAAAAATCATGTCGGTCGAAGGCATCACCGAATACCGGCTCGAGAGCAATGGGCTTCGCATTTTGCTCTTCCCCGATCTATCGAAGCCGACAATCACGGTCAACGTTATATATCTCGTGGGCTCACGGCACGAAGACTACGGCGAGACGGGAATGGCTCACCTGCTCGAGCATTTGCTGTTCAAAGGGTCGAAAAATCATCCGAATGTTCCGAAGGAACTCCAGGACCACGGATCACGTCCGAACGGGACGACATGGTTCGATCGCACCAACTACTTCGAAACTTTTCAGGCCTCGGACGCCAACCTCGAATGGGCTCTGGATCTGGAAGCCGACCGCATGGTGAATTCTTTTGTTGCCAAGAAAGACCTCGATAGCGAAATGACCGTTGTACGAAACGAGTTCGAGCGTGGAGAGAATTCGCCCATGGATGTGCTCGAAGAGCGCGTCATGTCTACTGCATTTCTCTGGCACAACTACGGCAAGTCCACAATCGGCGCGCGCAGCGACATCGAGAACGTACCGATCGAACGTCTTCAGGCGTTCTATAGAAACTATTACCAGCCCGATAACGCCATCCTGCTCGTTGCCGGCAAATTCGATGAAGCCAGGACGCTCGGCCTCGTCACCAAATACTTCGGCCCAATTCCGAAGCCGCAACGCGTGCTTCAGTCCAACTACACGGTCGAACCGACTCAGGATGGGGAACGCTCGGTAACGCTCCGGCGCGTTGGCGAGGTGCAGGGCGTTGTCGTGGCCTATCACCTGCCGGCGGGATCGCATCCGGATTTCGCCGCATTGGATGTGGCTGCCGAGATTCTCGGTGATTCTCCGTCGGGACGCCTGTACAAAGCCCTGGTCGAGACCAAGAGGGCGACAAGCGTGGCCGGCTACAGCTATCAACTCAAGGAACCTGGAGTAGCACTTTTTAGCGCATCAGTTCGAAAAGAGTCTTCGCTTGAAGATGCCCGTGGCATCCTGCTTCGAACGATTGATGAGGTCGCGTCGAAACCCTTCACCTCCGAAGAGGTCGAACGCGCGCGGGCCAGAATGCTAAAAGAATTCGATCTGCTTCTGAACAGCTCCGATCGGGTCGGATTGCGGATCAGCGAATGGGCCGGCATGGGTGATTGGCGCTTGATGTTCCTCAATCGAGACAGGGTGAGAAAAGTCACTGCCGACGATGTTCAGCGCGCCGCGAAGCATTACTTGAAGCCCGACAACCGGACCGTCGGACTCTTTATACCTACGGCTCAGCCGGATCGTACCGACATCCCGGCGGCGCCTGATGTGGCGGCCATGCTCAAGGACTACAAAGGCGACGCCGCAGTTGCCGCCGGCGAAGCGTTCGATCCTTCGCCGGAAAACATCGACAGGCGCACTCAGCGCATCAGTCTTGGAGGTGCGCTGAAGCTGGCGATGATTCCAAAAGGAACTCGAGGCAGTGTCGTTTTCGCGAACCTGAGGCTGGAGTTCGGAGATGAGAAAAGCCTGATGGGCTACTCGACGATCGGCCGCCTGACCAGCGCCATGCTCATGCGAGGAACGACAAAGCACACGCGCCAGCAACTTCAGGACGAGCTGGACAGGTTGAAAGCGCGAATGAACGTCTTCGGGGGCGCGACTGGCGTGACGGTAACTGTCGAAACGGTTAAAGAAAATCTTCCGAAAGTGCTCGAGCTTGCCGCGGAAGTCTTACGACAGCCGTCATTTCCTGCGTCTGAATTCGAATCGCTGCGCCAGCAGCAGATCGCAGGAGTCGAAAATCAGAAGACCGAGCCCGGTGCCATCGCATCCCAGGCTTATTCGCGGCACATGAATCCATATCCAAAAGGGGACGTTCGCTATGTGCCGACGTTCGACGAGCAGATCGAAGAGCTGCGATCCGTCACACTCGATCAATTGAAGAAGTTCCATACGGAGTTCTACGGCGCGTCGAATGGCGAAGCAGCCATCGTTGGCGACTTCGATTCCGAAGACGCCCAGAAGACTGTTTCCACAGAGATTGGAGCGTGGAAGAGTCCGAAGCCATACGCGCAGGTGAAGAATCCGTATCGGAAGATCGAACCGTTGAATCAGTCTTTCGAAACTCCGGACAAAGCAAACGCGTATTTTATGGCCGGATTGCGCATCAATATTCGCGATACGGATCCGGATTATCCCGCGCTGGTCCTGGCAAATTACATCATGGGGCAAGGGATCAACTCGCGCTTGTTTCAGCGGATCCGCGGGAGGGAAGGATTGAGCTACGGCGTGGGGTCCTCATTTTCCGTTGCGCCCGAAGAAGACAACGGCTCCTTTGTGGCGACAGCGATCTCCGCACCCGAAAATACTCCCAAAGTCGAAGCGGCTTTTCGTGACGAGCTGTCGAAAATCTTGAAAGACGGATTCAGCGATGCCGAACTTTCCGCTGCAAAGACCAGTTGGCTTCAGGCACAGCAGATCAGCCGGGCGCAGGATCGCGAACTGGTCGGCCGCGTCGCAAACCAGCTCCACTACGGCCGCGCCATGGAATGGGATGCCGATCTTGCGACGAAGGTTCAGGCTCTAACGAATCAGCAAATCCGCGAGGCCCTTCAGCGCCACATTGATTTGCCGGCGATGACGTTTATGAAAGGCGGCGATTTCAAGAAGGCGGGCGTGAAACCGTGAATTTCTTCAGATGCAATGAGGATTCGTGTATTTCGCTTCCAGCCGGTGCAGAACCGGCCCGTGGGCTCGCGCGAGTTCATCGACTTCGCGCTCCCATTCATAGAACTGGCCGAGCGTCGTCAGGTCGCAATCGAGCGCTGACAGGCAGCGGCGGTCTTCGAAAATCGAGGTCGCAAGCAGGTTCGTGTAGAGGCGGCATAATCGTGCAAAATCTTCCGCGCCGGACCCATTCGCGGCCCTGTGAAGCTGATCGAAGAGCGAACGTGCCTGCTCGTGGTTCGCGACACTGCCGTCCATGGATGCGAACCGCAGGATATCCTCCGTGTTGTCCAGACACCGGTGGGCCACATCGCGCATAAAATTCAAAACAACTTCAATATCGTTCCAATCGACATGGCCGCGGTTTTCCATCCGCTCGCCGATCAATCGCAGCACTTCCAGTCCGCAGAAGATAATTTGATGTTCTCTCGTGCGTGACGCTGTTGCTTGCATTTCGTCCTCTCTTGATGGCTTCGTCTTCTGATGGCTTCGTTCTATTCTTGAGGCTGCGCGCTTTGCTTGAGGCTGCGCCCTGCCGGGCTTGCGCTTCGCGGGCGCGTTGAAGGCTGCTACACAGTATTGGAAACGCTAATGCGCGCTAAAGGATAGTAGTAGAAACTCACGGCTGGCAAGAAGTTTTTTATGATAAGCTTCTGCGCGCTGAGGCAACGTGTGAACATTAAGGAGGTCGTGTGAGCACAACGCTGAACAATCAGGCGCCTGTTACCGAGCGAGAGTCCTCATCGGGTGAACAAAAACCGCCATTTCCCGGCATTCCGACGACTTCCGACGGCGCGGGAATGGTCGTTTGGGTCGAGACTCATGTCACCCAGGGCGCGTGCGCGTACCCCATCACGTCGTCAACGACTATGGGCGGTGGATACCAGGCGGAGGTGGCCAACGGAAAACGCAATTTATGGGGAGAGGAGTTGGCTTTCATCGAACCGGAATCCGAGCACAGTGCAGCGGGCACGTGCGAAGGCTTTGCCGTAGCGGGCGGACGGGTCACCAATTTCACGTCCGGACAGGGCCTGATCTTAATGAAAGAAGTCCTCTACACGATCGCCGGAAAGCGTCTTCCGGTGGTGTTTCACATTGGTGCTCGAGCCCTCACGTCGCACTCATTGAATGTGCATGCCGGACACGATGACGTGTACGGCGTAGCCGATTGCGGCTGGGGGGTGCTTTTGGCGAGGAACGCGCAAGAGGCCGGTGATCTTGCTCTGATTGCCCGGCGCGCTGCCGAGGAAACCGAGACTCCTTTTCTGAATGTCCAGGACGGATTTCTCACCACACACACGATAGAAAACGTCCGCTTGCCGGAACTCGAACTGATGAAGCAATTTGTCGGGCGTCCTTCCGAGGGCACTCGTCCGCTGTTTGATCCGCGTCTGCCGCTGATGTCCGGGGTCGTTCAGAACCAGGACAGTTACATGAAAGGAAAGATCGCGCAGCGAAAATGGTACGACCGCGTGCTGCCCACGTTGAAGGGGGTAATGGACGAATACACCCGCCTGACGGGACGCAAGTATGACGTGGTTATGCCCTACCGGTTGGACGATGCGGAGTATGCGATTGTCGGTTCCGGCTGCATGATCGAAACCGCCGAAGCGGTGGTCGACTGGGTCCGCGAAAATATGGGAGTCAAAGTCGGCTTGCTGCATGTCACATGCTGGCGGCCGTATCCATCGATCGAAATCGTGGAAGCGTTGCGGCATTGCAAAGCCATTTCCGTCGTCGAGCGTCTCGATGTGCCGATGATGCAATCCAATCCCCTGCTCTGCGAAATGAAGGCCGCATTCGCCGACGCCGTCTCGGGAACCCCGGGCTATCCGGAATTGGATCACATGCCGCGTTTCTTCGGCGGCTCGGCCGGATTGGGCAGCCGCGATGTTCGTGCCGGAGACTTCATTGCCATCGTCGAGAACATGCGCAGCGACAGTCCCCGGACTTACTTCACTGTCGGCATCAAACACGAGAGCTCGCTTCGGGTGCCGATCGATCCGGATGTTCGCTCGCCCGGTTCCTTCTCGATGCGCGGACACTCGGTCGGCGGCTATGGATCAGTAACGACGAATAAAGTCATCGCGACCATTGCCGGTGAAGTATTCGGCATGGATGTGCAGGCGTATCCGAAATACGGTTCCGAAAAGAAGGGCCTGCCGACGACCTATTATTTGACAATCGCGAAGGACCACATTCGCGTTCACTCCGAACTGGAGCACGTGGAATTCATTCCGCTCAATGACGTCAATGCGTTCAACCTGGAAAATCCTTTAGCCGGTCTTTCCGATAATGGAATGGTCTTCGTTCAAAGCCCGAAAACCGAAACTGCGGAGATCTGGGCCGCCGTCCCCGCATGGGCGCGAGGGAGTCTTATTCAGAAAAATGCGCGCGTGTTTGCGCTGGACACGGTCAAAATCGCAAAGCAGGTCTCGTCCCTGGCCGATTTGCAACAGCGCATGCAGGGCATCGTCCTTCTTGGAGTGTTCTTACGCGTGACGCCGTTTACGGCGGAGAGCGGAGTCAGCGAAGAAGATCTCTTCAAGGGCGTTGAGAAAGCGCTCCGGAAATATTTCGGCAAGCGTGGCGAGCGCGTCGTGCAGGATAACCTGGAAGCCGTCTCGCGCGGCTATCGCGAACTGCTGGAAATTCCACGGCAGGTCATGCTGGCCAACCCGGGCAAGGCACAGGTCGTCGCGCAGTGACCCAGGGGCCCTTTCTAGATCGCCCTAGAGAAATTAAGGAGTACCGAAATGGATGAAACATTCGATGTCCCGGTTGAAGAACTTGCAGAAGACATCCGCATCAACGTTGTGGATATCGAGGACTTCAACTCGCGTGTGATCAGTGCCTACAACGACGGCACTGCGGAAAAGGGTCTCGAAGCCGACGATCAAGTCGGGCGCAGTATCATTCCGGCAGCAACGGGCGCTTTCCGTGACTTCAGCTATATCGCTCCCGATATTCCCGAATTCATCGCAGAAAATTGCGTCGGTTGCATGGATTGCGTGACGGAGTGTCCGGACACCGCGATTTTGGGCAAGGTCGTCGAGCCGGCGACGCTGGAGCAAGGACTCTCGCAAATCTCCGACGAAGAAACACGCAAGACCATGGCCGCGCAATGGGGCATCACCAACAAGTATTTCAACGTTATCGAAAAAAAGAATCCCGGCCAGGGCGGCAAGTTCGGAATCTTCATCGATCCCAGCAAGTGCAAAGGCTGTGCCGAATGCGTTGATGCCTGCGGCGATCACAATGCCCTGCGGATGGTCGCGAAAAACGACAATAATATGGAGTGGTACAAGACCGCCTTCCAGTTCTTCCGCGGCCTGCCGGAAACTCCGCAGAAATACATCAATGAAAAAGCGCTCGCCGACATGATGCTGGCTGAGCGGTCGCTGTTATATGTCGGTGGCGCGGGCTCGTGCATGGGATGCGGTGAAGCCACCGCGATTCGGATGATGCTGGCCGCCACAGGGTTCGTTTACGGCCAGGAAAACGTTGGAATGGTTGCCGCTACCGGCTGCAACACCGTATACACTTCCACCTATCCGTACAATCCTTACAGGATCGCCTGGACAAACTCCTTGTTTGAAAATGCTCCTGCCGTTGCGATGGGTGTTCGAGCAAAGTGGGATAACCAGGGTTGGCGACAAAAGCGCCTCTGGATCATTGGCGGTGATGGCGCTATGAACGATATTGGATTCCAATCGCTCTCACGGATGCTTGCCGCGGGGAGCGACATCAAGGTTATCGTTCTGGACACGCAGGTGTACTCGAACACGGGCGGCCAGACCTCGACAAGCTCTTTCAAAGGTCAGGACGCGAAGATGAGTTTCCACGGCAAGTCGATTCCGGGAAAGAAGGAGAACCGGAAAGAGCTCGCGAACATTTGCATGATGCATAAGGATGTGTACGTGGCGCAGACAACCTGCGCTCACCCCAATCACTTCTATAAGGCGGTGCTGGACGCGAACCAATTCTCCGGTCCTGCGATTATCAACGTCTTCACCACCTGCCAGCCCGAGCACGGTGTGGGCGACAACATGGCCGAGCATCAGGCCAAGCTGGCCGCCGACTCGCGGACTTTCCCGATTTTCATTTATGATCCACGCAAGGGGTCGAAATTCAAGGAGCGCCTCAGTCTGGCCGGGAATCCCAACGTGAAGGACGATTGGTACGTCAACCCAAAAACCGGCGAGCCTGTGGACTTCGTTACGTTCGCCCGCTCGGAAGGCCGCTTTTCGAAACACTTCGATAAGGACGGAAATGCTTCGGCGACGCTGATCGCATCCTGCCAAGAACGTCTGGAGAATTGGCATCTGCTCCAGGAGCTCGCCGGCATCAAGTAAGTCCCGAGTCCGAAATGACAATTGAACGTTGAACATTGAACATTTCTTGAAGAAATTGCCAATGTTCACTGTTCAATTGTCATTTCAATGCCATGAGAACTCTCTACCAAATGTCGAATAAGGATTTGGTAGTCTGGTCAGTAGGTCATCTGGTGCTTTGACACTACATTAAACATCGCACAACAGACACTCGACATTTGACAAGTTGGGCAGGCAATTTTTTCACTGCTCCTATGACCGCCGCTACAGTTTCTGGCTAATCCACAAGCCTCAACCGGCGGGCCTTCAGTTCGAATCGTGGAAGGCTGCCGATTTCAACGCGCTCGATGGTAGCGCGAACGCGAAGATCGTTATGGATGTCCTCGCCCAAGCGCTCAACAATACCGTCGGC
>WNGM01003851.1_pt1 | contig 11931 bp, 10 predicted proteins | sample 5400571 | NCBI WGS metagenome assembly WNGM01 (sample SAMN13153378, study PRJNA577476) | soil metagenome | isolation source: 100 cm soil or saprolite under Garry oak tree replicate 2 | place: USA:California | collected 2016-06-15
CAACACGCGACCGCGCCGTCAGTGAAGTCTGGAAGGTGTACACCGACGTCAAACTGGCCTTCCGACGCCTCGATGTTGCGGCAGCGTTGGTGGACGCTTCACAGCAATCGTACGAGGATTCACTGAGGTCGTATCAAGTGGGACTCGGCACGCTCACAGACCTCCTCGCCGCCCGACGCGAGTTGAGTCGTGCACGATTCGTCGAGCTGGACACGAAGGTCCATCTGCTGGAGTCTTCAGCGGCCCTCGCGTTCACGACCGGCGAAACCCCAGACACTCGCAACCCGGATCGGTAGGAGGAGACCTTGGGACCGCAAATCAACGTCGTGGGCTCGTTCTTCCCGTCGTGGATGCTCTGCGCCGGGATTGGCATCGGCGTCGCCGTGCTCGCGCGGGCGCTCTTTCAGCGAGTGGGTGTTGATTCTTACCTCGGGCCGCGCACACTCGTCTACCCGAGCCTCGCGATTCTCGTCACCCTCGTTCTCTGGGTGGCGCTGTTCAGGGTTTAGCCCATGGCACAGCGCTCCGAGCTCGCGGATCCGGGTGCACGCCGTGTCGTGGGGCGGGTGCTCGGCACCCTGATCGTCGCCTGCGCGACCATCGCCGTGATCGTCACACTGCTGCAGTGGGAGACGAGGCCGCAGACCGACGACGCAACAGTGCGAGCCAATTTCGTCGGCATCGCGCCTCAGGTGAGCGGTCATATCGTCGACCTCCGTGTCCGAGACAATCAAGAGGTCCGCGAAGGCGACCTGCTGTTCGTCGTCGATCCGCGGCCGTACGAGATCGCCGTTGCTCGCGCCCAAGCCGGCCTCGCACTGACCCGCAAGGAGGTACAGGGCTTGCGAAATGGCGTCGTCACAGCCGACGCCGCAGTGTCTCGCGCGACAGCGCAGCTCAGTGCCTCGGCTGAGGACGTCGCGCGCCGCGAGACGGATCCGGTCGTTGCGGATGCTGAGATCGCGCGCCTCGAGGCGCAGCGGGTCGCTTCAGAAGCGGCGCTGGCGCGTGCTAGGGCCGAATTGCGGAACGCCGAAAACCACCTCGTCCGGCTCGAGCCGCTGCTGCCCGAGAAGTTCGTGACCGAGGATCGTGTGGACGAGGCCCGCACGCGGCGAGTCTCGGCCGCCATGGCTGCCGAACAGGCGCGGACGTCCGTGCTGGCTGCCGACGCCGCGCTCGACGAAGCCCGCGCCAAGAAGCGGGCGGCCGTGGCCACGCTGGCGTCTACGCGCGCTCAGCATGTCGCGACCGAGGCCGCGCTGCGACAGTCCGAGAGCGAACGAGCCCGGGCGGAGGATGCAGTGGGTGAAGTGGCGAACGTGAACGTCCGCGTCGCCGCGGCGGAGGCAGCGCAGCATTCGGCGCAGCTTGACCTCGAGTTCACCCGGGTACGTGCGCCGTTCAGCGGACGGGTCGTCAATCTCAACATCTCGAACGGCGCCTTCGCGCGCAGCGGGGTCGAGGTCTTCACGCTCGTCGACACCGGCACCTGGTACGTCATGGCAAACTTCCGGGAGACTCAGCTCCGTCATATTCCCTCTGGGGCTCCCGTCGATATCTATCTCCAATCGCACGCCGGCAGGCGTTTCCGCGGCACGGTGGTCGGGCTCGGCTGGGCCGTGCTGCCCGAGAACGGAACCAGCGTGAATGGCCTGCCGCGCGTCGAGCGCTCGCTCGATTGGATCCGGCTTGCGGCGCGCTTTCCGGTGCGCATCAAGGTGGAGGATCCAGACGAGTCCTTCCGGATCGGAGCCTCGGCAGTGGCGACCGTGCATGGCTCTCTGAGGAGCGTGAGCCGGTGACGGTAGCCGCCTTCGCCGACTTCCTCCGCCGGGAGCTCTCGCCGACGCCCGGGCGGGGCAGCGCGACCTTCCGGCTGACACTGGCCTGTGTGATCGCGACCATCCCGATCCTGACGCATCGCATCCCGCACGCGCTTGTCGTGATGGTCGTCATGTATCTCGTGACACAGGAAGACACCGCCGCGACTTTGCTGGGCTCCGTCCTCGGCGTGCTGGGCGTCACCGTGGGGCTGGGCGCCGCATTGCTGGCCTGGATGGTCGCCCTGGATATCGCGTGGCTTCGCATCGCATGCTTCGTCGGCTTCGTCTTCGCCGGACTCTGGCTCAAGCGCGTGCTGGTGATCGGCGCGCTCGGGTCGGCATTGGGCTTGCCGGCGGCGCTGGTGATGGTCCTTCCCGACGTGGCACCCCTGCCGCCGGAGAGTCTCGTCGAGTTCGTCCTCTGGCTCTGGTTGTGCGTGACGCTGGGGCTCGCCGTCAACCTCGGGGTGCAGCTCCTGCTGGCGCAGGGTGACCCCTTGACCCTGCTGCAGCGTGAGCTCGATACGAGGCTGCGCCTCGTCGAGATCGCTCTTCGCGAGCTAGCCGGCTCACGCGACTTGGCTCCGGCTCCGCCGACGATGTCCCTCGACGCGTTCGCCACAGCCGGGATGTCGCGACCTCTCGCATTGCTCAAGACCGCCTCGCTCACGAATGCCCGGGCCCGGCGACGGCACGAGGCGCTCGCGACGGCCATCACGCTTGTCGATCGACTGGTGACCGACGCAAGCGCGCTACGGCTGCTCGTGTCATCGACTCCGAGCGCACCGGTGATCGAATCGCTCGTGCGTGTGGCGGATGCCTGCGCCCGCACGCGGCAAGCGCTGGAACACCAGTGGTCGCAGACAGAGGCTCCGGCTCCATCGATCCCCGTTGATCTGAGTGCGGCGGCGCTGCGGCCGCTGGTGGACATGGAGCGCACGCTCGAGCAGCTGTCGGTTGTTACCCGCATCGAGTCGACGAACCCGACGACCAAAGAGCCGGGGCCGCATCTGCTGCTGCCCGACGCCACCACGAATCCGGAGTACGTGCAATTTGCGGTCAAGGGCGCGCTGGCGGCGCTGATCTGTTATTTTATTTTCACCGGCTTCGACTATCCAGGGATCTACACCTCCGTGATCACCTGCTTCGTCGTGTCGCTGTCGACGATCGGCTCGAGTAATCAAAAGGGGTTGCTCCGCTTCGGAGGCGCGGCTGTCGGTGGCGTGATGGGCCTGATTGCACTCGTGTATGTGTTTCCGAACGTCGACGGCCTCGGAGGGTTCTGGCTCGTCTTCGCGACCGGTACGGCGGTGGCCGCGTGGATCAACTTCGGTAGTCCCCGAATCTCCTACGGCGGGTATCAGGCCGGGCTCGCCTTCTACAAGGCAACGCTGCAGAACCTGGGGCCCGCGGTGAGTGCCACCGTCGTTCGCGACCGACTGATCGGAGTCGCCTTCGGGCTGATCGTGTTTGGCCTTGTGGAGCACGTATTGTGGCCGGTTCGGGCTGCGGATCGAATGTATTCCCGGCTGGCCGATGTCTTCCGGTCTCTTGCTGCATTCGCCCGCGTGGCGTCACGATCGCTGGACGATCGAGGGGACGTGGATGCGCGTCGGCAGTTGATCTCGCAGCAGGTGACGGACGTGCAAGGGTTCATCGAGTCGTCCAAGTTCGAGCCCGGCGCGGGCGCAGCGGATACGCAGGAGGTCCAACGGCTTACCGCCGATGCGCAGGCGGTCTTCCTTGTCCTGCTGGCTATTGCACGCGACGCGGCGTTAGCCGCCAGGTGTCCGGACGCCGTGGACGCGGCGGCGACTCACGTCGATCGGGAAGTGGCTGTGGTTCTCGACGCACTCGCGGATCGCGTGGAACAGGGCGGGGTAGCGGCAGCGAGCGAGGTCAGTGGATTGCTCGACGCCTTCGAGCGGTCGATCGGCGAGCTCGCTGCTGCCGGAGAGCGAGTGACATGCGCGCGAGCACTTGGGCTGTATCGCGACCTCGCCGTCGCCGTGAATAGGCTGGCTGCGAGTGGTGGACGCTCGATCCCACCTGCCGCGCCTGCGATCGTGGCTGGTTTCAGCCGTTGAGCTGCGTACTACAAGGACAGAGGCCGTATTCATGCTGGATGCCGAGGGAGACATGGATTTTGATGGGACAGCGTTGAAGACGAACGCGGATGTGGAGCGGGCACGGTCGATCCGATCCGCTCTCGCGGCGGCTCTCGGTGGCCCCGGTGCCTGATCTACTGGCCGAGTACGGCGTCGCCGTCGTATTCGCATGGGCGTTTGCCGTGCAGGCCGGACTGCCCGCTCCGGCCGTTCCCATGCTGCTTGGAGCTGGCGCTCTGTCCGGCTCCGGCCACTTGGACCTCGCGGTGTCCATTCTTGCTGCGATGACCGCCACCCTGGGCGCCGATGTGCTGTGGTATGCGCTCGGCCGGTCGCAGGGTCTTCGAGTGCTCGAGACCCTCTGTCGATTCTCCCGGGATCCTGACACACTCATCCGTCAGGCCAAGGAGAGGTTCGCCGCGCATCGCGCGAGATACCTCATCGTCGCGAAGTTTTTGCCCGGCGCGAATCCACTCGCCGCCGGCCTGGCCGGCGTGGTCACCCTCCGCGTGGACTTCTTCCTGTTCTACGCCGCGGCTGGAGCGTTGCTCTGGGCCGGTGCCTGGATCATGGTCGGCTATCTGTTCGCAGACGTCATCCCTCTAATCGCGACGGCGAACGCCCGCTTCGGAACGCCTCTGCTCACTGCGATCGTGGCGGCGCTGATCCTTTACACCGCAATCAAGTATGCGAGGCGGCGCCGTTTCCTGGGTCATCTCCGAAAAGATCGCATCGACCCGATCGAGCTCAAGAGACGGATGGAAGCCGGCGACCCGCTGGTGATCGTCGACCTGAGGACCCAGCTGGACATCGCGACGAACCCGTACGGAATCCCTGGAGCGCGTTGGATCATCCCGGAGAGGCTGCGCGATCCGCATCAACTGATCCCGAAAGGCAGCGAGATCGTCTTCTACTGCGCGGATCCGAGAGAGGCGACGAGTGCTCGGATGGCCCTCCTGCTGGGCTCTCACGGTTACAAAAATCTCCATCCTCTCAGCGGTGGGCTCGAGGGATGGCGCCGGGCTGGATTCGCCGCCGAACCCCTGCGTAGGGTCGGCCCGTGTCGTCGCGGCGTTCTTCGTCCCGATGACTGCGCTCCGGCACACGCCGCGAAATCTGACGGCGAGGCGAGCTCGACATGAACAGTGCGCTCGCCGTACCCGATGCGACGCTGGCCGTGAGACACCGCGAGCCTGACGGCGTGGTGCTGGAGTTCGCCGGCCACTGGTTGAGCCAGCGCGGACTGCCGGAACCGTCGAGCGCGCTGGGTGAGTTGCGCGCTACGGGGGTCAGTCACCTTACGTTCGACGCCCGACAGATCACTGCGTGGGATTCGGGACTCGTCACGTTCGTGCTCAAGGTGCTCGGCGAGATGCAGGCGCGGGGCGTAGCTGCCGACCGCGCCGGACTCCCAGACGGCGTTCGCCGGCTCATCGCGATGGCGGAAGCCGTACCCGAGCGGCAGACCGGGCGCACCGGCGCGCCGCCGCCGTGGCTGGCACGTCTCGGCACCAACGCGATCGCGACGGCAAGGGCCGTCACGCTCGGGCTCGGCTTTCTCGGCGAAAGCCTGCTTGCCTTCGGTGCCCTGGTACGCCGGCGCGCGCAGTTTCGTATCTCAGATCTTCTCCTGGTCGTGCAGGACTGTGGTCCGCGCGCGCTCGGCATCGTGAGCCTGATCAGCTTTCTGATCGGGCTCATCCTTGCGTTCGTCGGCGCCGTCCAGCTCCAGCAGTTCGGCGCCTCCATCTTCGTCGCCAACCTGGTCGCGATCGCGATGACGCGCGAGATCGGATGCATCATGACCGCCATCGTCATGGCGGGCCGAACCGGCGCCGCCTTCGCGGCTCAGCTCGGCACGATGAACACGAATCAGGAGATCGACGCGCTGGCCACCATGGGCATATCGCCGACGGAGTTCCTCGTGCTCCCGCGGATGCTCGCGCTCATCGCCATGATGCCGTTACTTACCATCTACTCGGATCTGGTCGGCATCCTGGGCGGCGCGGTCGTCGGCATCGGCATGCTGGGCCTGGGTTCCAGCGAGTACATCGAGCAGACTCGGGCGGCGGTACACGTGAGTGACTTCCTGATCGGCATCACCAAGAGCTCGGTGTTCGGCGTGGTCGTCGCGCTGGCGGGCTGCCTGCGGGGGATTCAGTCGGGCCGCAGCGCTGCCGCGGTCGGCCTTGCGGCCACCTCCGCGGTCGTGACGTCGATCGTCTGGCTCATCGTCCTCGACGGGATCTTCGCGGTGATCCTCAATGTCCTCGGCTTCTAACCACGCCTCGCGCATTCACGTGAGCGGCTTGACGATGGCGTACGGGACCTTTGTGATCCAGCACGACCTGGACTTCACTGTCGAGCAGGGTGAGGTCTTCGTCATCATGGGCGGGAGCGGTTGCGGCAAGAGCACGCTCCTCAATCACATGGTCGGCCTCAAGGCGCCGGCGCGAGGAGACGTTGTCTACGACGGCCAAAGCTTCTGGAGCGCGACGCCCGAGGCAAAGGAGGGCCTGCGCCGGCGCTTCGGTGTCTCGTTCCAGCAGGGCGCGCTCTGGAGCTCGATGACCCTGGCGGAGAACGTCGGCCTGCCGCTGCAGACATTCACGCGGCTCCCCGAAAATCAGATCCGCGACATCGTATCGCTCAAGCTCGCGCTGGTTGGCCTGGCCGGGTACGAAGAATTCTATCCCTCCGAGATCAGCGGCGGGATGCTCAAGCGTGCCGGTGTCGCGCGGGCCATGGCGCTCGACCCCGATATCCTGTTCTTTGACGAGCCTTCCGCCGGGCTCGATCCGCTGAGCTCGCGGCGGCTCGACGATCTCATCCTGGAACTACGCGACAGCCTCGGCGCCACCATGGTGGTGGTGACACACGAGCTGGCCAGCATCTTCGCCATTGCGGACAACGCGGTGTTTCTCGACGCCGAGACCCGGACCATGATCGCCTGCGGTCCACCAAAAACACTCCGCGACGAGTCCCGGAACCCCACAGTACGGAGGTTTCTGCGGCGCGGCGAAGTAGGAGGCATCAAGGTATGAGCGTACGTGCCAATCCCACGGTCATCGGCGCTTTTGTCCTAGGCGCTTCCATCCTGCTCGTGTCCGGCCTTCTGCTCTGGGGCGGCACCGGCATGTTCAAGCCCAAGTATCGCGTCGTGATGTACTTCGACGCCGCCGTGACCGGTCTTCAAAAGGGAGCACCGGTCCTCCTGCGGGGTGTTCGCGTCGGCGAGGTGACAGACGTGCAGATGCGCTGGGGCACGTGGCTCGCCACGGTCTACGCCGATCTCGAACCCGACGCCCTGAAGGGAGTTCGGCCCCGCGACCTCGACGACGAAATCAATCGGGTGATCCAGGAGCGCTACTTGCGCGCGCAGCTCCGGATGCAAAGCTTCGTGACCGGAGTGCTCTACGTCGCGCTCGACGACTTTCCCGGCACGCCGGTGGTGCTGCGTCGCCTCGACAAGGACGTCCGCGAGCTGCCGACTGTTTCGACCACCATCGAGCTATGGACGGCAAAGGTCGAGAAGATCGCCGACGCGCTGGCGGCGCTGCCGCTCGACGAGCTCGCGCGCTCGACGATCGCGACGGTCGACGAAGCACGGCGCATCTTGAAGTCCCCGGAAGTCGCGAGCTCGCTGAAGAGCCTCGACGTGCTCCTCAGCGATGGCCGCGGGCTCGTCCGGCGCGTCGACACCCTCGCCGCCAACGTAAACGCTCAGGTCGGCCCGCTCTCCAGCGACGCTCAGGCCACCCTCAAGTCCGCCCAGGCCACGCTCGCCAACGGACCGGCGCTCGTGCAAGACCTCCATCGTGTCGTCGCAAAGATCGACGCACAGATCGAACCGCTGCTCGTGTCGCTGAAGAAGTCTTCGGATACGGCCGGCACGACGTTGGAGCGCGCGCAGGTCACCCTGGCCGGCGTTGACGGGACTCTGAATCAGGACTCGGCGCTCGGCTACGAGCTCGTCAAGTCGTTGCAGGAGCTTCGCGAGACGTTGCGAGCACTCGGATCGCTGGCCGACTACCTGGAGCGGAACCCGAGCGCGGTACTGTATGGAGCGCGCCGTCCGAGCGCGAACGGAGGCCGATGATGCGCGCCAAAGCCAGCCGCTTCGCCTGGTTGATCCTCACGGTCGGTGTGCTGGCCCTGGCAGGCTGCTTGTCGGTCGCCGATCCGACCAAGTACTACGTGCTCTCGCCGACGTCGCCGCGCGACCCTACACGCACATCCTCCGCGTCAAGTGTCGCCGTCGGCGTCGGTCCGGTGCTGATTCCCGGCTATCTCGACCGGGTGCAGATCGTCACTCGTGACGCAAACGACGAGGTCGCCGTCGCGATGTACGACCGCTGGGCGGAACCGCTCGAGAGCGGTATCGCGCAAGTGCTCGCGGACAATCTCGGCGCGCACGTGGGGAGCGAGCGGATCGCGGTCTTTCCGTGGCGCGGCGGAGTCGGGCGAGTGCTCGATTATCAGGTGGTCGTCGTGGTACTGCGCTTCGAGGGCTGGCCCGGGCGGCAGGCGACCCTGGACGCGCGGTGGCGCCTTGTCGGTAAGGACGGCAACGAGCTCGCCCTGAAGCGCTGCACTATCAACGAGCCTGTTGCCGGACAGGGCTACCAAGCGCTCGTCCAAGGGATGAACCGGTTGCTCTCTTCTCTGGCGCGGGAGATCGCGTCGGAGATCCGGTCACGTGCCGACACGTCGGCGCGGTCGCAGTCTTGAGTGATAGGAAGATGTTGTCCCTTCTAAAAACTCGTCCGTCGCGCAGTCTCTTGCGTTTTGCGGACTGATCAGGCTATTTGGCCAGTCATGGTCAGATGGCTTGGGATCCTCCTTGGGACACTGCGATCCACGGTTCGCACGCACCGGGAGTTGGCGCTGGAGAACCTCGCGCTTCGGCAGCAACTCGCCGTGTGGAAGGCGCGCCAGCCGCGGCCGCAGCTCACGGCGATGGACCGGATGTTCTGGGTCGTGCTGTCGAGGCTCTGGAAGAGCTGGCGGAATTCGCTGCAGATGGTGCGGCCCGAGACCGTGGTCGGCTGGCACCGGCAGGGGTTCAGGCACTACTGGGCGTGGAAGAGTCAACGCCGACGCGGTCGGCCCGCGATCAGGACGGGGCTCCGAGACCTGATTCGACGGATCAGCCGCGCCAATCCTCTCTGGGGTGCGCCGAGGATTCAAGCTGGGCTTGACGGTCTCGCAGGCGACGGTGTCGAAGTACATGCTCCGGCCGCGGCGGCCGCCGTCGCAGGCGTGGCGCACGTTTTTGGCGAATCACGCCAAGGATCTGATCGGGTTGGATTTCTTCACGGTGCCCACGGCGACTTTTCGGGTCCTGTTCGCGCTCGTGGTGCTGAGCCACGACCGGCGCCGGCTGGTGCATTTCAATGTCACGGAACGTCCGACCGCGGATTGGACTGGGCGACAGCTGATCGAGGCGTGCGGGCTGGAGGAGCCACGGAATCTGATCCGTGACCGAGACCAAGTGTATGGAGAACGATTTTCGTGTCAGGCCAGGACGTTGGGCATCCGGGAAGTGGTCATTGCGCCGCGCTCGCCCTGGCAAAACGCCTATGCTGAGCGCGTGATTGGATCGATTCGACGGGAATGCCTTGACCATGTCGTGGTGATCGGCGAACGGCATCTGCTGGGGATCCTGTCGAAGTACGTGGACTACTACAACGGGACCCGGACCCACTTATCGTTGGCCAAGGACGCACCCGAGCCACGGAGTGTGCAGCCGCCGAGCCAGGGCAGGGTGGTGGAGGTGCCCCGCGTGGGTGGGCTCCATCACGAATACCTCCGGCGAGCGGCGTGAGCCAATGGGGCGAATAAGTGGAAGGCACACCACCCTGGCCGGTAGCCCAGTGATCATTAGCAGCGGCACGGCTGCGAGGCTTGCGGCGTAGAGGACGACCGCAAGGCCCTGTCCCGGATCTGGACGGCGGCGAGCGGCCGCGTTCCAGGCCGCGTGCATGATCGCGCTAGCCAGCGCGGCGAGGAAGACAACGGGGATGGAAATGGGGCACTCCAATTCCGACGTTGATCGAGGACATCCCGCCTCACTGAGAAGAGAACGGAAACGATCGGCTCGCCCCTCCCAACGGCGCGGCCCAGCCGTGGCGCGGATACCTGCTTTTGCTCGTACGGGCCATCGGCTCCGCGCAGTAGCCTATAATCGCTCGGCTAGCTGCGATGACCGCTCCCGCGTGGCCTATGTCGAGTCATCTTGCCCACTTTCTCAACCCGGCCCACTCAATAGGTCACCGTCGGTCAGCGTAGGTATCAAATCGGAGCCGATTGACGCCCCGACGATATCCGTCATAGGTTCATAGGCGGCAGCTTTAGGCGGTACCCGATCGGTGCCATCTCAGACCGGCGCCCCTGAAGGGACGTACGTAAACTTCGTCTGCTTTAAACGCAGGAGTGGACTCTCCAGCCATTTGAAGGAGGCGGCGGCCAGCAAGAATGTGATCAAGAGTGCACCAAGGAGCGACAGCGCCAACCCGAAGGGACCAGGAAGGTCATCCATCAGGTAACCGGAGAGCCGCAAGCCCAGATAGTGATATGCGTACAGACCGTATGTAATCTTGCCCAAGTATGTCAGCCAGGGGTGCCCCATGAACGGCGCTCCCTGCCGGGCAGCCTCCAGCACGGACAGGAAGATCGCAACGCCTCCGAGCGACATCAGCGGATACCCGATCATGCCTCCAACCAACGTCGGTACGGGGCCGTCGGCCAACGGCCAATACCGGCCGACCGCCAGCCATGCGGACAGTCCCACGATGAGCAACGCCAGCCTGGCGACGCGCCCAAGCCGCAGCGTACGTCGGTGAAGAATCACGGCGAGCAGGATCCCGTACGCAATCGAGTCAAGTCGAGCGAAGCTGTTGTACCAGATGGCAGCCGCGCGCTCGTGCTCGAGCAAGAGGAGGATTAAACGAGCCAGGGCAGCCGCTGGTAGAAGTGCCATTGCGCTGAGGAAGATGGCCTTCTTGGACGCCGTGCGCAAGACGAGAGGCCAGAATAGATAGAATTGCTCCTCGAAGGACACACTCCACAAGGGGGCTATAATTATGGCGCGGGGGGCCGCGTGTAAACTCATGATCCAGTTTCCCGCGAATAGTAGGAAAGAAAACGTGTAGTCCCATCCCACTACTTGGCTTCTGTCGAAGACCGACAGGAGGCCGGCAAGGGCGAGGACAACGAAGTAGAGCGGCCAAATCCGCAGAATCCGACGAATGTAAAACGCCTTCAGGTCCACGGTGCCCCTTGATTCCCTCTCCCGCAGCAGCAACTCGGTTATCAAAAACGCGCTGAGTATGAAGAAGACGTCGAGGCTACACATACCGGCCTGGATCGCGGTCGTGATCAAAGACGCGAGAGCCGCTGGAACATGATGCACGGAGTACTGCCTCGCGTCTCTTGGCAAGGCATGGTAACCCCAGACTGCGCAGAAGAGGAAGAAGCGGACAGTGTCCAACTCCGGGTGATAAAAAGGCTTTGCTCGTCCCGTCGGAGGCGGATAGGGGAAAGTGGCTGGAGTGCCCGCTGGGGGCGCTATCCGGGCGCCTAATGCCATCGCTAGGTCATTCGTGGTGACGTGACGCTCTCGACCATCCTGCCGGGCCAGGGCTTGTCCGCTGAGTCGACGCCATCAGTGCTCACGTCGAGCCGTGCTGAGGTCCGAGGTCGTCCCCGGTCCTCTCAGCCTATCGGTCGAATCACTGGCTTCCCTCTCCAAAACTCCGATACTCGTCCACATACACGCTCACGCTCGCTCCAAAATCGAGAGAGGAAAATTAGGAGAATACCGGGATGGGACGGAGAGGAGTCACCGAGAAAGCGTGAGGCGAATCCATTACCCTCCGGTTCGGGCGGTCCATTGGGCGGACCACGGAGGAAGAAGAAGGAGCCGCAATGCGGGATGGCTGGACCCTGCCCGAAGAGAGCCCTGCAGGGACTGTGACCGGATCGGCCATCGGATT
>WNGM01008509.1_pt1 | contig 11929 bp, 12 predicted proteins | sample 5400571 | NCBI WGS metagenome assembly WNGM01 (sample SAMN13153378, study PRJNA577476) | soil metagenome | isolation source: 100 cm soil or saprolite under Garry oak tree replicate 2 | place: USA:California | collected 2016-06-15
GCAAAGCCCGGGCAATGCCAGCCGCGGGCGGTCGCTTTTTAGCGCGTTGTTTAACGTGGCGGCAATACGCGGCAAATCACCACGAACGCTTCCGTTGTTATGTTGATACATACCGCTGGCGTCCGGGACCGTCAAGGAGGAGCGGGTGATGGCGAAAATCCGAGTAGGCCTCCTCGGCGCGACCGGCGCGGTGGGCCAACGCTTCCTCCAGCTCCTCGCGGACCACCCGCAATTCGTCGTGACGGCGCTCGCCGCCTCCGACCGCTCGCAGGGCAAGCCCTATGCGGAGGCGTGCGCGTGGCGGCTGCCGGGAGAGGCACCCGGCCCGGTGCGGGGAATGGTCGTCCGGCCGCCCGAGCCGCCGCTCGACTGCGATGTCGTGTTCTCCAGCTTGCCGACGGAAGTGGCGGGCCCGGTCGAGACGCGCTTCGCGCGAGCGGGCTACCCCGTGATCAGCAACTCAGCGGCGCACCGCATGGACGAGCAGGTGCCGCTCCTCATCCCCGAGGTCAATCCGGACCACCTCGCGGTGCTCGACGCGTGCCGCCAGGCGGACGGCGGCTGCATCGTCACCAACCCCAACTGCTCGACGGTGATGATCTCGCTGGCGCTGGCGCCGCTCGCGGCGCGCTTCGGCGTCGAGGCGGCCATCGTGACGACCCTCCAGGCCCTCTCCGGGGCGGGCTATCCCGGCGTGGCCTCGCTCGACATCACCGACAACGTGCTGCCGTTCATCGCCAATGAAGAGGAGAAGATCGAGCGCGAGACGCGGAAGATCCTCGGCCACGTGAACGCCGGCCGGGTGGAGCCGGCGCCACTCGCCGTCAGCGCGCAGTGCCATCGGGTGAACGTCGTGGACGGGCACATGGCGGCCGTGCGTGTCAAGTTGCGCCGGCCGGCGGAGCCGGCAGAGCTGCGTGAGGCGTTCGCGTCGTTCACCGCGCTGCCCCAGCAGCTCCGGCTGCCGACGGCGCCCGAACGGCCCATCCTCGTGCGCGACGAGCCCGACCGCCCGCAACCGCGGCTCGACCGCGACGCCGGGCGGGGCATGAGCCTCACCGTCGGCCGCATCGCGCGGGACTCGGTGATGGGGCATCGGTTCGTCGTCTTGAGCCACAACACGATCCGTGGGGCCGCGGGGGCGGCGATTCTCAACGCGGAGCTGCTGCTGGCGAAGGGCTACTTGCGCGAGCGCCCGACCGAAGGCCGCGGCTGAGGTGAGCGCCGCGTAGCGCTCTGATCCACGCTCACGTCATCCTCAACCCCGCTGCGGGCGGCGGCGCGGCGGCCCGCGCCCTCGACCCGATCGCACGCGAGTTCCGGCGCCAGGGTTGGGCGGTGCACGTCGAGCGCACCGACGGGCCGGGCCACGGGACGGAGCTGGCCGCGCGCGCGGCGCGCGAGGGCGTGGGGTGCGTGGTGGCCGTCGGGGGGGACGGCACCGTGCACGACGTCGCGAACGGGTTGCTGCGCCATGGAGGCGACGTCATCCTCGGCGTCGTGCCGATCGGCACCGGAAACGACTTCGCGAAGCTCCTGGGCGTGTACCGTCACAATCCGGAGCGCGCCGTGCGTCGCCTCGTGACGGCGCAGCCGGTGGCGTTCGACGTGGGCCGGGCGCTGGGCGAATACTTCGTGAACAGCCTGGGATTCGGGTTCGGGCCCGCGGTCGTGCGGATCCGGAACAGCATGCCGGGGCTCACGGGATTCCTCTCCTACCTGCTGCCCGTGTTCCGCGCGTTCGCCGGCTTCCAACCGCCACGCTTCGAGATACGCGCGCCCGGGTTCGCGGAAACGGGGTACATGATGATGGTCGAGGTGTGCAATGGCACGACGGCGGGGGGCAGCTATAAGTTCGCTCCCGGCGCGGATCCGGCCGACGGCCGTCTCGACGTCTGCATCGTCCGCCGCGTTTCGCTGCCGCGGTTTCTCATGGCGGTGCCGCGCGTGATGCGGGGGACGCACGCCGGGATGCGGGAGGTCGCCCTGTTCCAGAGTCGTGAAGTCACGATCCGGTCGCTCGAGGCGCCGCTGCTCGTACACTTCGACGGAGAGCTGCGCGAGCCGGGGGTGCACGAGTGCGCCGTGCGTGTGGCGCCGCAGCGGCTGAAAGTGCTGGTCGCGCGGTGAGGCAGGCGGGCAGGCGGCTAGGCGGGTGGGCGGGTGGATGGGTCGTGCTCCTCGCGGCCCTCCTACCCGCCTACCCGGCTACCCGCCTAGCCGCTCAGGTGCCCGACACGACCCGCAAGCCGATCGTGACCACCGGAGCGCTCGTCGTTCCCACCGACACCGCGCATCGGATGAAGCCGTTCGGCGCATTCTGGCGCTCGCTCCTGTTGCCCGGGTGGGGCCAGGCAAAAACGGGGCGGCCGGTGGCCGGCGCCGCGTTCGCGGCATGGGAGGGCGTCACCGCGATGATGACCCTCAAGGCGCAGTCGGAGGTCCACTACCTCAAGGAAACTGGCTCACCCAACGTGGCTCCCAAGCGCCAGCAGGTGCAGGACTGGCTCGTGCTGTGGGTCTTCAACCATCTCTTCTCCGGCGCCGAGGCGTTCGTCTCGGCGCATCTCCAGGACTTTCCCAAGGACCTGAAGCTTCGGGCCTTCCCCGGCGGCGTCGGCATCACCGTGGCGGTTCCGCGGCCATGAATCCCGCCCCGCTCGGCGTCTTCGACTCAGGGATAGGCGGGCTCACCGTGGCGCGGGCGCTGTTCGAGCGTCTGCCGCGCGAGTCGGTGATCTACTTCGGGGACACCGCCCGCGTGCCCTACGGACCCAAGTCTCCGGAGACCGTGCGTCGCTACTCGGCCGAGATCCTGGGGTACCTGCTGCACCGCGGCGTGAAGGCGGTGGTCGTCGCCTGCAACACCAGCACGGCGCAGGCGCTCGATCACCTCCGGGCGCGCTCCCCCGTGCCGGTGGTGGGCGTGATCGAGCCGGGCGCCCGCGCCGCGGTGCAAGCGACCCGGTCGGGGAGGATCGGGGTGATCGGGACGGCGGGGACGATCGCGAGCGGCGCCTACGAGCGCGCCATCAAGGCGCTGCGCCCCGAGGCGACGGTGTACGCGCGCGCCTGCCCGCTCTTCGTGCCGCTCGTCGAGGAAGGCTGGTTCGAGCACGCCGCCACCGAGCTGATCGCGCGCGAGTATCTCGAGCCCCTGAAGCGCGCCGGCGTCGACGTCCTGGTGCTCGGCTGCACGCATTATCCCTTGCTCAAGCCCCTGCTGGCGCGTGTGATGGCGCGCGACGTGGTCCTGATCGACAGCGCCGAGGAAACGGCGCGGGCGGTCGAGCGCGAGATCGAGCAGCGGGACCTGGCGGCGCCGCCCGCGAGCGACCCGATCCACCGCTTCGTCGTCTCGGACGACGAGCCGCACTTCCGGAGGGTGGGGGCGAGATTCCTCGGGGAGATGGTACAGAGCGTGGAGGTGGTCCCCGGCCTCTCACCGGAAGTTCCGTAGCTCTATCGCATCCGGTGCCACGACCGCGTATCTGAACCCGTCAAGCCACGCCCCCGGATTGAGGTACGCCCGACCGTCCGCCAACCGTTCCAACGCCGGGCGGTGCGTGTGGGCGAGGATGACGAGCCCGAGGTCCGGCCGGCGGGCCAGCAGATTCTTCGCGAACTGCGCCTGGGCCCGCGCGGCGCGGTCGAGCACCGCGGGGTTGCGCGTGGTGTCGGCGAGCGTGCCCGCCAGCTTATGGGCGATCCAGAATCCCAGGTCGGGGTGCAGCGCGCGGAACACGCGGATCGTGACGGGGTGCCGGGTCACCCGGTGCATCACCGTGGCGCTCCAGTGCTGCTCGGTGAGCCCGTCCCCGTGGGCCGCGAAGGCGCGGCGCCCCGCCACGTCGACCTCGGCCTCGCCTCCATGGAACGCGATGCCCAGGTCCTTGACGAAAAAGTCGCCGCCCCAGCGGTCGTGATTGCCGCCCACGAACGTGATCGGGATTCCCCGACGCCGCAGCGCGTGGAGCTGCGCCACGGTCGTGAAGTGCCGCCGCGGGATGACTGCACCGTACTCGAACCAGAAGTCGAATAGGTCGCCGTTGATGAGCAGCGCGTCGCCCAGGTCGGGCACGGCCTGGAGGAAGCGATGGAACGCGGATTCCACGGCGGGCGCGACCTGGCCCAGATGGGCGTCGGCGACCACGAGCACGCGCTGGGAGGGCACGGCCGCAAGCTAGAAACCGCGGGAGGGGCCCGCAAGCGCCTGTCGTATTTGACTTTTCGCGGGCCCGTGCGGATTTTGCCCCGGCGTGATCAGCTCGATAACGCTCCGCGTCAACTACTCCGAGACCGATCAGATGGGCGTGGTCTACCACGCCAACTACCTGATCTGGTTCGATCGCGTCCGCACCGAGCTGATGCGTGAGACCGGCGTGACGTACAAGGAGCTGGAGCGGCAGGGGGTCTATCTCGCCGTCTCGGAAGTGAAGGTCCGCTACCGCGCCGCCGCGCGCTACGACGACCTGGTGCGCGTGCGCTGCTGGGTGCGCGAGCTGGCGTCGCGGCGCGTGACCTTCGGCTACGCGGTGGAGCAGTCGGAGACCGGCGAGCTGCTGGCGACGGGCGAGACGTCGCTCGTGTCGCTCACGCACCAGCACACCCTGACGCGAATGCCCGCGCATGTGTTCGACCTGCTCCAGCCCATCCCTGATCCGGTGCGTGTGTAGGGCCGGTTTCCTCGTGCTCGCGGGCGCGCTGCTGTGTCGCCCCGCCGCCGCGCAAGAGCAGGACGAGGCGCTCGTGACCGAGCTCGCGCGCGTCCTCGCCGCGGCCGACGCCCGCGCGTTCGACGCGGCGCTGTTCCGTGAAGCGCTGCAGCACCCCCACCCCCTGGTGCGCCGCGAGGCCGCGCTGGCCGCAGGGCGGATCGACGACCCGGCGGCTGTCGACGCGCTGCTCGAGTCGCTCGCCGATTCGAACCCGGGCGTGCGGGCCGCCGCCGCGTTTGCCCTCGGCCTGTTGAAGGAGCCGCGGGCGGTGCAGCCGCTCCTCGCGCTCGTGCGGGCCGTGCCCGTGACGAGCCAGGGGCCGCCCCAGACCGAGGCGGTGACCGCGCTGGCGAAGATCGGCGGGGAGGAGGGTGCGCGCGCGCTGCGCGAGCTCCTCGGGTTGGGGACGACGGCGGGCGTCCCCACCTCGCTGGTGCAGAGTACCGCGCTGCTCGAGGCGTGGCGGCTCGGCACGCGGGCTCCGCTGCCCGCCCTCATCGGGTACGCCGAGGATCCCGACGCCGCCGCGCGCTGGCACGCCCTGTATTCGCTCGCCCGGTTGCGCGTGACGCGTGCCGTGACCGTGCTCCTCAACGCGCTGCGGGATCCCCAGCCGACGGTTCGCGCGGTCGCCGCGCGTGGAGTGAGCCGGGCGCTGACCGACAGCGCCAAGCTCGACCCGCGGGGCGTGGTGAGCCGGATCCGGCCGCTCCTCACCGACCGCGACCCGGGCGTTCGCATCAACGCGCTTCGCGCCCTCGCCACCTTCCGGGACTCCGCCGTCGCCGGGCAGGCCGCCCCGCTCGCCGTCGACGCGGACGTGAACGTCGCGGTGCAGGCCGAGACGACGCTCGGCGCGCTCGGTGGGGCGCGTGCCACCGAGGCGCTGCAGGCGGGGCTGACGAGCGCGGGATTCGCGCTGCGGCGGCAGGCGGTGATCGCGCTGGCGCAGGCCGACAGCGCGCGGGGCGTGGCCGCGACGGCCCCGCTCGCGCGCGACGCCGACTGGCGGTGGCGCGGCGTCGCCGCCGAGGCGTTCGGCGCCGCGCGCGACCGCGGGCAGCTCGAGGCCCAGCTCGCCGATCCCGACGGGCGCGTGGTGGCGCAGGCGCTCCAGGCCCTGCAGCGGATCGTCCCTGCGAGCGACACCACGCTCAGCCCGCGGGCCCGCGAGCTCCTCGCCCACCCGGACCCCGCGGTGCGCAGCGTCGCCGCCGACCTGCTCGCCCGCCACCCCGAGGTCGCGGACGTCGAGCGCCTGGTGCAGGCGTACCGCCGGGCTGCGGGCGACCCGTTCGACGACGCGCGCCTGTCCGCGGTGGGCGCGCTGGGCGCGATCGCCCAGGCCAGCGCCGACGGGCGCCTCGCGGTCGCGACCGGATTCGTCGCCAAGGTGCCGCGGGCGGACGACTACCTCGTGCGGCGGCTCGCCGCCGAGCGGCTTCCCGACGCCGCCGAGAGCTGGGGGCTGGCCGCGCCGATCGCCACGGGGCGTGCCGTCGAGGACTACCGCGACGTGGCGCGCCGCTACCTGCTGCCGGCGCTGCGCGGCCAGCCCGCCCCCCAGGTGACGATCGAGACCGACCGGGGGACCCTGGTCGTCGAGCTGCTGCCGCTCGAAGCGCCGCTCACGGTGGCGGCGTTCCTGTCGCTCCTCGACCGCCGGTATTTCGACGGCTCGCGCTGGCACCGCGTCGTGCCGAATTTCGTGATACAGGACGGCGATCCCCGGGGCGACGGGTGGGGCGGTCCGGGGTTCGTGCTGCGGGACGAGGTGAATCCCACCCGCTACGAGACGGGTACCATGGGTATGGCGCTCTCCGGGCCCGACACGGGCGGCAGCCAGTTCTTCCTTACCCAGTCGTCCCAGCCGCACCTCGACGGTACCTACACGGTGTTCGGCCGGGTGACGTCCGGGTTCGACGTGCTCGGCGCGATTGCGCAGGGCGACCGGATCCGGAGCATCCATCGGTGACGGCCATCTCTCGCCGAGCCGCGGCGTTCGCCTGGGGATTCGTGCTGCTCGCGCTCGCCCCCGGCGCCGCGACGGCCCAGTTCGGTTACTTCGGCCAGAACAAGATCCAGTACCGCGCGTTCGACTGGCACGTACTGCGTGGAGCGCACGTCGACCTGTACCACTATCCGGAAGAGCAGGAGCTCGCGCGCGTCGCGCTCGCGTACGCCGAGGAGAGCTACGCCGTGCTCGAGCGGCGCTTCGAACATCATCCGCACCGCCGCATCCCGCTCATCATTTATGCGTCGCACTCCGACTTCGAGCAGACGAACGTGCTGCCGTTCGTCCCACCCGAGGGGCTGCTCGGGGTCACCGAGTTCCTGAAGCGGCGCGTCGCGCTCCCCTTTACGGGCAGCTACGCCGAGTTCCGCCATACGCTGCGCCACGAGCTGGTGCACGTCTTTCAGTTGAGCCTCGCGACAGAGGTGTCCGCCCGCTATCCCCGCATGCACCGTGCGGAGTTCCCCCTGTGGTGGAGCGAGGGTCTGGCGGAGTATTTCTCGGCGGGCGAGGACACGCGGGACGAGATGGTGCTGCGCGACCTCACCGTGTCGGGCCGGCTGCCCGCGCTCGGGGAGCTCGCGTTCGCCGGGGGCGGGATCATCTATCCGTTGGGCGGCTCGATCCACCGCTTCCTCGCCGCGAGTTACGGCGAGTGGCGCATCGGCGAGATGTACCGGGACGTCTGGAAGTACGTGTCGTTCGAGGACGCGGTGCGCGGCGTCTACGGGAAGACGCTCGTCCAGGTTTCCGACGAATGGCAGTACTGGATGCGGCAGCGCTACTACCCGGCGGTGACGAGCGCGGAGCCGCTCGCGGTCACCGCGCGGGTGCTCACCCGCTTCGCGATCAAGCCGACCGTGTACGGCGCTGCGGACGCGCCCGACAGCGCGCACGGGGTGCTGTACTTCTCGCCGTTCACCGGCTACACAAACATCTACGCCCAGCCGTTCTCGGGCAGCCGGCCGCGCGCGGTGGTGAAGGGGGAGCGCAGCGCCGAGTTCGAGTCGTTCCACTTCTTCGAGTCGCGGCTCGACGTGTCGCCGGATCGCGTGGTCGCGTTCTCGAGCCGCTACGAGGACCGCGACGCGCTCTTCCTCTGGAGCCTGGCGAAGCGGAAGGTGATCGGCCGCTACCAGTTCGGATCTGTACCGGCTGTGGCTTCCCGAAGGCCGCCTCGAGCGCCTCACCTCCGATCGCTATCAGGATCTCGACCCCACGGTGAGTCCCGACGGCCGTGTGGTCGTTTTCTCGTCCGACCGGACGCCGTTCGGGGCGCAGGGTGCGCGCAATCTCTTCAAGCTCGACCTCGCGTCGGGCGCGATCGCGTACGTCACCTACGGCGACTGGCGTGACGACCAGCCCCGTTGGGCCTCCGACGGGCGGATCTTCTTCACGTCGGACCGGGACGGTGCGTTTCAGATCTACTCGGTCGATGCGGCCGGGAACGGGCGCCGCGAGACGAACAGTCTGAACGGCGCGTTCGACCCGGCGTGGGTCGACCGGGAGCACGGGCTCGTGTTCGGCGGGTTTGCCGACCTGAGCTACAACATCTACCTGCAGCAGCCGGCGCCCGACAGCGCGGCGCGACCCGTGGCGCTCGCCCCGGAGCGCGCGCCGCCGGAGTGGACGTGGGAGGAGCTGGCCAACCCGCAATACGCGCGCGCCGAGGCGGCGCCGTACGAGCGCAAGTTCACGTTCGACTTCGTCGCCGGGGACGCCGCGTTCGCGCCCGGGATCGGCTCCGCGCAGGGCGCCATTTTCCTGTTTAGCGACCTGCTCGGCGACCACGCGCTGTTCGCGACCGTCTCCTCCTTCCAGGGAAACGGCCTCGGCAACCTGATCGACAACTTCAACGGGACGGTCTTCTACCTGAACCAGGCGCGCCGCGTCAACTGGGGCGTGGGCGCCTTCCGGCTGCGCGGCACATTCTACGAGAGCGATTTCAGCACCGTGTACGACGAGACGTCGGCGGGCGCGTTCGCCCAGCTCCGCTATCCGCTGTCGCGCTTCCGTCGCATTGAGGCCGTGTACAATGTCGAGCACTCGGACCGCTTCGACCTGACGCGCCCCGATCTCCTCTCGGGCGGCGGCGACGCGACCGAGTTCCACCGCGTGGGCTGGCTCGCGTCGAGCTACCTGGGCTACGTGGAAGACAACACCCTGTGGCTCCCCACCGGGCCGATTGACGGCGAGCGGATGAATCTCACGGGCGGCCTCGTGAACGACGTGAGCCACGGGCGCTTCGACTCCTGGATTGTGGCGGGGGACTACCGCCGCTACGTCCGTACCTCGCTCCGCACCGCTTTCGCCCTGCGGCTCCTCGCGTATCATTCCGGCGGGGAGCGACCGCGGCCCGTGAACATCGGAGGGTCGTGGGCCCTGCGCGGCTACCCCCGATACGGCTACGTCGCCGGCACACGCGCCTGGCTGTTCAACTCCGAGTGGCGCTTTCCGATCACCGAGTTTCTGTCCATCGGGTTCCCGTTCGGCGAGGCGCGGTTCCCGGGCGTGCAGGGCGCGGTCTTCTGCGACTTGGGCAAAGCGTGGACGGCGACCTCGACGGACCGCGGCACGCTCGGCAGCACCGGGCTCGGGCTGCGGATGCCGATCGGCCCGCCGCTCGTGCTACGGCTCGACCTCGGGTACCGGTTCCATTCGGGGAGTCTCGCCGGCTACTCGCTCCCGGCGGGCAGTCTGGGGACCCGATTCGTGGACTTCTTCTTCGGTTTTAACTATTGAAACGGCAACGGGTTCTGCTTGACCGGCGCATCGCGCTCTCCTACATTGGCGCGTGTGCCGTGCTGGCCGGGTGTCGCGGCCGGCCGGCGCCGCTGATCCCGCTGCCGCTCGCGCCCGTGGCTCGGGACAGCGCTGTCACATGGGCTGGGGCCACCGTCCCCGCGCATCGGACCGCCATCCGGTTCCGGTGGAGATACCAGGACGACCAGAGGCGTTGGGGCGGGCGCGGCCAGGCGCGCATCGCGCCGCCCGATTCGCTGCGGTTCGACTACGTCGGCACGCTGGGACTCGGGGTGGGCGCGGCGGCGATGCTCGGCGATTCCGTCGTGTGGGCGGATCCGGAGAAGAACTTTCGCTCGCTCGTGCCGGCGGTGCGGATGCTGTGGGCGGGACTCGGGATCGTGCGGCCGCCCGCGCCCGATGCGACGGTGTTCGGCGAACGGGTGCAGAGTGCGGGGGGCGGGGGGAGCGCGGACAGCGTCGTGCGCCTGTGGCGTTTCATTCAGGGCGAGGACACGCTCGACTACCGGGAGTCCACGGGCAGCGGGCGCGTGCTCGAGGCGGAGTGGCGGCAACGGGGCAAGGTCCTGGCGCGCAGTCGCACCCAGTGCGACGAGCACGCGATGCCGGCCAGCGCCCGCATCGATTTCCCGGAGGGTCGGGCCCGTTTTGAGCTCACGGTCGTGGCGGTGGATACCGCGGCGGCGTTTGATCCGGCGATCTGGCGCAGTCGCCGTTAGCGCCCTGAGCCTCGGCCTGGCGGGGTGCCTCTACGGCTTCGCCGGCGGCGGCCTGCCGAACATCAAGACGGTCGCCATCCTGCCGTTCGACAACCAGACGCCGGAGCCGTCGCTGACCAAAGAGGTGAACGACGCGGTGCTCGAGGCGTTTCAGGGCCGGCTGGGGCTGCGCCCGGCGGGTGAGAACACCGCCGACGCCGTGGTGCGGGGGCGCGTGGTCCGCTACGATCCCGATGTCCCGATCTCGTTCCAGGCAGGGCAGGGTCGCGCCGACGTGACGCGACGCCAGGTCCAGATCACGGTCGACGTCGAGATCCTGGACCAGCGCGAGGGCAAGACGCTGTGGCAGCGGCAGGGTCTCACCGAGGTCGGCGACTACCAGCCGCCGCAGGAGGTGGATGGGCGCAAGATCGCGCTCCAGAAGCTGGTGAACGACCTGGTGGACGGAGCCCAGTCCCAATGGTGAACCGGCGCGGCGCCAGCTCGCTCGGCTGCCTCTTTTCCCTGCTCGTCTGCGTGGCGGCGCTGTACTACGGCGTCAACATCGGCGAGGTGTTCTTCCGCTACTATCGGCTGCTTGACGAGATGCAGACCCAGGCGCAGCTCGGCGCCGCGCTCGACGACGGCACCATCCGGCACCGCATCGAGGCCACGGCGCAGGACCTCGGCCTTCCGGCCCAGGCCCAGGAGATCAGGATCACACGCCGCCTGTCACCGCGCGAGCTCGTGATCGAGACCTCGTACAGCGAGACCGTCGACCTACCCCTGTTCCACCATACCTTCACCTTCCATCCCAAGGCGACGCAGCCGCTCTAGTGCTGCCTCTCTCCCTCGGCGCCGCGGGCCAGGCCGACGTCGTGCGGTTCTTCGTCGCGCTGGCGATCATGCTGCTCGCCGCCAAGCTCGCCGGCGAGGTGTTCGAGCGCCTCCGGCAGCCGGCGGTGCTGGGCGAGCTCCTGGCGGGAATCGTGCTCGGGGCCGGCTTCCTCAAGGTGATTCCCACCGCGCCCGGCGACCCGCTGACGTCCGTGTTTCAGCTCCTCGCCGAAGTCGGCGTCGTCGTGCTGTTGTTCGAGATCGGTCTCGCGACCGACGTGAAGACCATGGTCCGGGTGGGCGCCGACGCGACGTCGGTGGCGTCCGTCGGCGTCGCCGTGCCGTTCGCCCTGGGGTTCCTGTACTGGCGCTCCGGGCTCCACGGCTACGAGCACACCGTCGCCGATCCCCTGACGACGGCGATCTTCGTGGGGGCGACGCTCACGGCGACCTCCGTCGGCATCACCGCCCGCGTGTTGACGGATCTGCGTGTGCTCCACAGCGTCGAGGCGCGGCTCATCGTCGGCGCGGCCGTCATCGATGACATCATGGGGCTCGTGATCCTGGGCGTGGTCTCGGGCCTGGCCGCCGGCGTGGCGTTCACCATGCACGGCGTGCTCCGCACCCTGGGCGTCGCCGTCGCCTTCCTCTTCGCAGCGCTGTGGATCGGCGTGCGCTTCGCGCCCCGGATCTTCGCCATCGTGGATCGGATGCGGGTGCGCGGCGTCCTGCTCGTATCGGCGTTCGCGTTTCTGCTGCTGCTCTGCGCCCTGGCGGACCGCGCGGGCTCGGCGTTGATTATCGGGGCCTTCGCCGCCGGTCTGATCCTCTCGGAAACGAACCAGTTCGCCCTGATCGAAGAGCGCATCAAGCCCGTCGCCGATATCTTCACGCCGATC
>WNGM01003856.1_pt1 | contig 11923 bp, 8 predicted proteins | sample 5400571 | NCBI WGS metagenome assembly WNGM01 (sample SAMN13153378, study PRJNA577476) | soil metagenome | isolation source: 100 cm soil or saprolite under Garry oak tree replicate 2 | place: USA:California | collected 2016-06-15
CGCGACCTGGCTGGGCGGGACGGGGTGCGTGCCGATCTACGACCTCATGGAGGACGCGGCGACGGCGGAGATCTCGCGGGCGCAGGTGTGGCAGTGGCTGCGTCACGGCGTGCGGCTGCAGGACGGACGAGCCGTGACTGCGGGACTGGTGCAGCAAACCCTCTCCGAGCTGGTGGATACCCTACCCGAACGGGTAGGTGCGGAGGGCGCCGGCCGCCCTCAGTTTTCACTCGCAGGGCGGATTTTGGGCGAGCTGACTACCGGCGCGGAGTTTGCCGAGTTCCTGACGACGGTCGCATACCAGTATCTCGACTGAATCCCGTATCTCGACTGAATCCCGGCTCGACTCGTCACACAGGGGGCGGGGGGCACGGAGCAGGCGGCAGGGGGCAGCCATGGACAAGCAGGAGTTCATCACCTCACTCCAGCGCGAGTGGGCCACGGACCACCGCTGGGACGGCGTCACCCGACCGTACACCGCCGGCGACGTGTACCGGCTGCGCGGCTCGATCGACATCGCGTACTCGCTGGCGCGCCACGGGGCGGCCCGGCTGTGGCAGCTGCTGCAGCAGGAGGCCTACGTCCCGGTCCTGTCGGCCATCACCGGCAACCAGGCGATCCAGGAGGTCCAGGCGGGGCTGCAGGCGATCTACGTCAGCGGCTGGCAGGTGGCCGCCGACGCCAATAACGCGCTCGAGATGTACCCCGACCAGAGCCTGTATCCGTCCGACTCGGTGCCCACCCTGCTCCGCCGTATCAACAACGCCCTCAAGCGCGCCGATGAGATCGCCCACCTGAAGGACGACCACGCGATCTACTGGTTCGCCCCGCTGGTGGCCGACGCTGAGGCCGGGTTCGGCGGTCCACTCCACGCCTTCGAAGTGATGAAGAACATGATCGACGCGGGCGCCGCGGGTGTGCACTTCGAGGACCAACTGGCGTCGGTGAAGAAGTGCGGCCACCTGGGCGGGAAGGTCCTGGTCCCGACGAGCGAGTTCATCACGAAGCTGGTGGCGGCGCGGCTCGCCGCGGACGTGTGCGGGGTGGAGACGATCCTCATCGCGCGCACCGATGCCAACAGCGCCACGCTGCTCACGAGCGACTGCGACGAGTACGATCGCCGCTTCGTCACGGGGGAACGGACCACGGAGGGCTTCTTCCGCGTCCGAGACGGCGTCACGGCGGCCATCGCCCGCTCGCTCGCCTACGCGCCCTACGCCGACCTACTGTGGTTCGAGACGGCGAAGCCGGACTTGCAGGAGGCGACGCAGTTCGCGGAGGCGATCCACGCGAAGTTCCCGCGCAAGCTGCTCGCGTACAACTGCTCCCCGTCGTTCAACTGGCGCAAGCACCTCAGCGAGGCGCAGATCGCGGCCTTCCAGCAGGAGCTGGGCGCGCTCGGCTACAAGTTCCAGTTCGTCACCCTCTCCGCGTTCCACGCGCTGAACCACGCGATGTTCACGCTGGCGTTGGATTATAAGGAAAGGGGGATGGCGGCCTACGCAGAGTTGCAGGGCCGCGAGTTCGCCTCCGAGAAGGATGGGTACGCCGCGGTGCGGCACCAGGAGTTCGTGGGCGTAGGCTACTTCGACGAGATCACCCAGATCGCGACCCGCGGCCAGTCGTCGGTGACGGCCATGGCGGGCTCGACGGAGAAGGCGCAGTTCCAAACCGCCGCCAGCCGGTAGCGAGTGAAGCGCTCCACCCTGTACAGCCTGGCCGCGGTGCTGGCCGTCGCCGCGCTGTTCTTCTTCATGACCACGGCCCGCGCCAAAGTGCAGTGCCGCGTGTGCGTGGAATACCGCGGCCGCGCGAACTGCGCGACGGCCGCAGGCGCGACCGAGCCGGCTGCCCGCGCGGGCGCCCAAACCACCGCCTGCGGCCCAGTCGCGAGCGGGATGGACCAGCAGATCGAGTGTGGCCGCACGACGCCCGCGTCGCTGCAATGTCAATCCCGCTGACATAACCAAGAGCGTCGAGACAAGGCGTCGAGGGGAAGCGTCGAGGAGAGGCGTACGCCGCGTACGCCTCTCCTCCACGTCTTTCCTAGACGTTTCTCCTCGACGCCTTTAGCTTTGCCTCGTGTCCGACTTCTCCCTCCCCCGCACCCCGGTGCCCGCCCACCTGCTCCTCACGCAGGGCGTTTCCCGTCCGGGGCAGGTGTACGTCATGGAGCGGGTGCCGCACCACGACGGGCCTGAGACGGTGCTGGAAATGCTGAACCGGCCCGAAGCGTTCTTCGCCTTCCGGCCCACCGAGGAGCCGGATATCGTGCTGGCGTCCAAGGTCCACACGATCTGGCTATCGGTGGACCGGCAGGCGCCGATCGCCGACCCGGCGCGCCTCTCGGCCGCTCGCATGCTGGGCGTCGAGGTCGTGCTCGCGGGCGGCGCCACGCTGGGCGGCTGGGCGAGCGTCGAGTTGCCCATCCATCACTCCCGGCTGCTCGATTATCTCAACGCGTCGCACGATGCGTTCTTCGCGGTGTGGACGCACGCAGCTACTCACTACGTCAACCGCGCGCACGTGCTGTACGCGCGCCCCCTGGATTGACGCATGCCCGCAAGGATCGATCCCTTCATCGACGTGCTACTGCGCGAGAAGGCTGACCAACTGTACCTGCTGCCCGACGAGCCGGTCACGATGCTCAAGGACGGGAAGTCGCGGAAGGTCACGAAGCAGCCGTTGACGGACCAGCACATTTATGCGCTGCTGGTCGAGGTGGCGCCGTCGGAGTCGGCCGACCATATCGACCAGATGGCCGAGACCGAGTTCGAGTACCTGGCGGACCGCGGGATGGTGCGGGTGCGGATCGTGCCGGAGGGGGGCCGGCTCACCGCCGTCGTGGTGCCGATAGATCATGCAACCACGGCCGGGGCCGCTCCTGCTCCGGCGGCTCAGGCACCGCAACGGGCACCGGGGGGGGCCGTCGCTGCAGCCCCCGCGCCCGTCGCGCCTGCCCCTTCCCCTCCCCCTCCCTCTCCGGCTCCCCCCGCTCCGCCGCGCCCCGCAGCACGGGGCGCCGCCCGGCAGACCCCAGCGCCGGCCGCGCCGCCACCCATCGCCGCGCCGCCGAGCGGCCTGCCGCTGGACTTCGCCGCCCCCCAGTACAAGGCGGCCGAGCGCACGCTGGGCGACCTGCTGAAGGCGCTGGTCCAGTCCAACTCATCGGACCTGCACCTCCGGGTGGATGAGCCGCCGGTGTTCCGCACGCACGGCGAGATGAAGCGCCAGTCCGCGCCCCCCGTGACCGGAGAGCAGCTCGAGCTGATGCTGCTGGCGATCATGCCCGAGCGCAACCGCACCGAGTGGAAGCACACGAACGACTCGGACTTCGCCTACGAGATCGCGGGCCTGGCCCGGTTCCGCGTGAATGCGGCGCGCGACCGCAAGGGGCCGCTCGCCGTGTTCCGGGTGATCCCGGCGCAGGTCGTGACGGCGGAGCAGCTCGGGCTCTCGAAGGAAGTGCAGCAGCTCTGCTATCTCACCAAGGGTCTGGTGCTCGTCACCGGGCCCACGGGCTCGGGCAAGTCCACCACGCTCTGCGGGCTGGTCGACCTGATCAACCGGACCCGCTCCGACCACATCATCACGATCGAGGACCCGATCGAGTTCGTGCACCAGAACAAGCGGTGCGTCATCACGCAACGCCAGGTGGGCGTTCACACGGAGGGATTCAAGCGGGCGCTGCGCGCCGCGCTGCGCGAGGATCCGGACATCGTGCTCGTCGGGGAGATGCGCGACCTCGAGACCATCGCGATCGCGATCGAGACGGCGGAGACCGGCCACCTGGTGTTCGGCACGCTACACACCACGACGGCCGCGTCCACGGTGGACCGGATCATCGACCAGTTCCCCGCGGACCGGCAGTCGCAGATCCGCGTGATGCTGTCGGAGTCCCTCAAAGGCGTGATCTCGCAGACGCTGTGCAAGAAGGTCGCCGGCGGCCGGATCGCGGCGCGGGAGATTCTCCTCACCACGCCCGCCATTTCGAACCTGATCCGCGAGGGGAAGACGTTCCAGATCCCCTCGATCATGCAGACCTCGAAGCAGCTCGGCATGGTGACTCTGAACGACGCGCTGATCGAGCTGGTCGAAAGGCAGGAGATCAGCCCCGACGAGGCCTACATGAAGTCCGTGGAAAAGACCGGCCTGGCGGCCTCACTCAAGGCGCGCGGTCACAAGGTCACGCTCACCGCGTAGACACCTCCGCCACCCGCCGGCCGACCGCCGCGGCGACCTCCCGCACCTGTGCCATCAGCTCGGCGAAGCTGGCGAGGGTGAGCGACTGGTCCCCGTCGGAGCGGGCCCGGTCGGGGTCGGGATGGACCTCGATCAGCAGTCCGTCGGCACCCGCGGCCACCGCCGCGAGGGCGAGCGCCGGGACCAGGTCGCGCCGCCCGGCCGCATGGCTCGGATCGACCAGCACCGGCAAGTGCGTCTCCTGCTTCAGATAGGGCACCGCCCCGATGTCGAGCGTGTTGCGCAACGCGCGCTCGAACGTGCGGATGCCCCGCTCGCACAGCATGACCTGGGTGTTGCCTCGCGCGAGGATGTACTCCGCGGCGAGCAGCAGGTCCTCGAGCGTCGCCGCCATGCCGCGCTTGAGGAGCACCGGCCGGCCGCTCTCACCCACCTCGGTGAGCAGTGCGAAGTTCTGCATGTTGCGCGCCCCCACCTGGAGGCAGTCGGCCTTCTCGGCCACGAGCGCCACGTGCCGGGTATCGAGCACTTCGGTCACCACCGGGAGGCCGGTATCGGCGCGCACCGCCGCCAGCATGTCGAGCGCCTCCGACCCGAGCCCGCGGAAGGAGTAGGGCGACGTGCGCGGCTTGAACGCGCCCCCGCGCAAGGCCACGGCGCCGGCGTCCCGTACGGCGGTCGCGGTCTCGAGCAGCATCGCCCGGCCCTCGACCGCGCACGGGCCCGCGATCACGTGCACCGCGCCGTCCCCGATCGCCACGCCGCCGTCGCCCAGCACTACCTCGGTATCGCGCGCCGCGAACTCCCGCGCCGCAAGCTTGTACGGCTTCTCGACGGGGAGAATGGCATCCACGGCCGGGAAGGCGTGCAGCGGCACCTCGCGCAGCCGGTCCTCGTCGCCGATGCAGCCGACGATGGTACGGGTGACGCCGCGCGACACGTGGGGCGTGAGGCCCAGGGCCGCGACCTTCGCGACGATCTGCTCGAGATCGTGCTCGGAGGCATTGGAACGCAGGACGATGATCATCGACGTTTCCTCGCGTGACCGGAAAACGAAACGGCCCCGGAGGTCCGGGGCCGTGTAGGTTCGCATCGCTCTTCTGCTACTGCACTACTCCGCCTGAGCGCACGATCCCACCGACCCCGTCGGGGCCGAACCAAAAGAAGCGGTAAAAGGTCGTGCGCGGCATGGTGGTAGGCTATCCCCGTTGCGATCGGCTGTCAACGGCGCAAAAAGGCGGCGGTCAGGCGGTCAGGCGGACGGATGAACGGGCGGGAGTTCAGCAGGCGTCTTGTCATGGCGGCGGGATCCGGACCCGCTGCGGCACCGCGATGCTCCACAGCCGTCTGGTCCACAGCCTCTTGCCGCTCTTGGCGTCGGTTGCGGTGAGCGTGGCGGTCGCAGCGTAAGACAGCGTGAACTTGCGACCGCCCACGATGGCGGCGAACGGGTAGGGCGGGTTCGAGATGGGCTTCCCCTCCTCCACACGCTGGGTGGGAGAGAGGGAAACGGCCCCGCTCGTGAGGTCGACATCCGCACGTCCGGAGGCTCCGTATGGTCTTACGTCAGCTCCCCCCGGCCCGCCGTTGATGACTATTTCCCAGCTGAGGCGGGCTCGGTCGCCCTCGATGCGCACGTCGGTCGTCAAGGGCTCGCCCCAGGGTGCCAGCGTGGGGCGGCCCCAATCCGGGAGCGTGATGGGCTGGGATGTCTCCACCTCGGCACCGCTCACCGGATCGAGCTGGGCCACGCGGAGCGCGCTTGCGAGAGTATCCGGCTGCCCGAGGACAATCACTCGACCGTGCCAGATGCCTACCGGTCTTGCCGGGCTGTGCGTGCGCCACTTCACCGTCCCGTCGAGGAGAGCCAAAGCGGCGGTCGCGCCGGCATCCGTTTGGACGTAGGCCAAGCGCGCCGTGGGATCGGCCACGCCGGCGGGAAATGGGACAAATGGCGCGGTGGGAGCCGCCCGCACGGCCCAACCCTGCGCCGGTCCTCCGCCCCGCATGACCCAGCCGGTCGCCGCGAGTTGCGGCCCGCCCGGCAGGGTGTACGCGCCCACGCTCCGGTGGTATGCGACCACCAAATCCCCATGGATCAAGCCCGCGACGGATCCGCGTTCGTCGACCGGAAGCTCGCACAGTTGAGTCAGTGTACCATCGGGGGAGATACGTCCCACCCGCTGGTTGTCCACGAGGAGCACGGAGCGATCATTCAGCAACAGCAGCCCCAGCACGCGCGTGTCCCCCGCAGCATGCGAGAGGCGCCAACGCTCCTGGCCCGCGGAGAACCCGGTCACGGTCAGCATGAACGGCGGCGGTTGGCACGAAGGGGAGTTGGGGGGGCAGTAGCGGGACATGGGAGCAACCCCTGCCGTGACCACATGCTCCTGGTCAAACACAATCTCCCCGCCACTCACGGCCAGCGAGGCACCGAAAGGCACTGCGGAGTCCGGAACGACCGCTTTACCGTTGCTGTCCAGAGCGATGATCGGAGGCCTGTTACCAGAGGTCTGGGAGAAGAGCACATAGAGACGATCTCCGTCCGCGACCATCCTCGCCGCCGCTCCGTCGATGCGGGTTCTCCACATCGGCTTCCCGTTGGGCGCGATGGCCGTCAACCAGGCGGCGGAGGGGCCCGCGGCGATTGCCGTCACCAGCGCACGACCCACTCGCACCGCGGCGCCGGTTTCCAACTCGGCGTTCTTCGGAAGTCCCGCCTTTCGCAGCTCGGGGGCCAGATCGGCCTGGAGATCCCGGGACCAGATGATCCGGCCGTCCGCTGTCCGGAGACCCTCGACCGTGGACTGGAACGAGACGACCAGCAGATCGTCTCGCAGCAGCGCAGCGTTCAGCACAAACGGTCCCTGCAGCTTCGCGCTCAGCCGCCTCCGCCATCGCGTCCTCCCGTCGCGAACCGCGACGAGCTCAGCGGGCCCCGTGTTTTCCCACCAGAACAGGTCACCCGCCGAGTCGCTCACGAACAACGGACGCAGATAGGCGGTGGTCTCAGGGAGGTCGTAGGTCCAGCGCTGCGGACAGGGGACTACTCGCGTTATGGGCGCCTGTGCGCGAGCGTTTGGCGCCCACAGCCAACACGCAGTGGTGAGCGCGCCGATGAAGAGAGGATGGCGAGTGGCTATCGTAAGTTGTTGGGCTTGAAGAGCCACCGGTCGGATTTGAACCGACGACCGCTCGATTACGAATCGAGAGCTCTACCACTGAGCTACGGTGGCGGGTGCCCCTAACTTAGCGACGTGCGGGTCCACGCGGTACTCCAGCATACCACCCGCGGGCGCCCACCGGTTGGAGCCGGAGATAGATCGCCACTCCCGCCGGAGTGCGGCTGCCGTAGACAGCATCGAGGCTCGGGGGGACGAAGTTGACTGAACCACGCACGCCAACGCCGGCACTCAGCCCGGCGACGGTGCCGACCGTGCGTAGGTAGCCGAGCGCGAGCGCGCCGACGTCGTATTGCGTCGTCGCGGGCACTGAGGGGATCACGAGCTCCTCGGCGCTCTTCCGCACGTACTCCGCGCGACCGAAGAACGCGTTGGTGCCATCGAGGTCAAGTGTACTCTCCAGCAGGACGCTGCTTGCAAGCCGTCCCGTCCCAATCTGGTTGTTCGCGCCGTAGATCAGCGCGCTCGACCACGTCCCCCCCCGGGTGCCGACCGGCTGCGTGGTCAGCGCCGCTGCTCCGATTCGGTGGAGCGACTCGTCAGGGTGGAGCCCTTCGGGACTCTTCAGGTAGGCGTACCAGGTCGACAGACTCCAACGCGGCCCCGGATTGACGGTCAAACGGGCGCTGTAGGAATCGAGCCGGCGGCCCGTGTAGTCGAAGTTCGTCCGATTCTCGTCCGGCTCCCGGCCGTTGAACCAGGAAGCTTCGAGCTTCACGTTCCGCGTGAATACCCCTGCGGTCACGACCCCAAAGGTGATGTGCGTGCCGTCCTGCCAGTGATGGGAGATCGGCGCCAACGGATCGTCCGCCGCGGACGGCCGATGCGGGAAGGCCACGGGGCCCACCGCCGGCTCGCCGACCGGCGCGAGGTAGAGCGAGAGTCCAAGATTCCGGGCCACCGGCCGCTCGTAGAGGGCCGAGAGCTCCATGAACACGTCGTGCGGGTGCTGCCGATCGTGCAGCGGGGCGCCCTGGTAGGACTCCCCCGTTTGGACCAGCAGCGGGTAGCCCCAGCTGCCGATGGTCCACGGCTCGGCGCTGAGCATCCCGCGGAGCTGGAGTTGGCCGCCGCCGAGGGGCCGACTCGCCGCCGCCATTGCCCAGTTGACGATCCCCAGCTGGTTGCTGCCGCGCGAGCCTCCCTGCCAGTCGTACTGGAAAAATCCCTTCCCGTGCAGCATGAGGGTCCAACGCCCCAGCATGTAGTGGGCGGCGTGCATCGGGGAGGCGTCGGGAAGCCAGGACGTGCCGGATCCCATCCGCGTCTCAGGAATGCCGAGGGGCCCCGCGGGCATCTCCATCGGGTGTTGCATATCCATTTGCGCCCGGAGCGGCGACGCCGCGCCGACGACGAACGCCAGCGCCCCGGTCACCGCGCCGCCGAGAATCCTTCGCATGTCGAGATCTCCTCGAGCCAAAGTCGCAAGCGCGCGCCGCTCGCGCGACGCGGACGCTCTACATTTGGGATGGCCGACTTAGGCTTGAGGCGGTGGAGAGAGCGGTGGAGCGAGGTAGGAAACGAAGGTGGTGCTTGGGCCCAGAACTCCTGTACGCGATGTGGCGCGCACGCCGACCGACACCTTGGCCCACACAGCCGTCGCGGGACTTCCCGTCGGGCACGTGCTACCGGCGGCGCAGCCGAGGCCGGCTGCATCCTGATGGCACGCTTGCCCCGACCCCTGAGCCACGAGCGCGGCGAGATGTGGCGCGTGCTCGTGCGTCGGGGCTCCGTGGTGACGCGAGTGCATGTCGCACGGGGCTACCGCCTGCGCAAGCAAGCTGACGCACATCGGTAGGCCGCTACTCGCAGTGGCGACGGACAGCGCGACCGCGATACAGATGGCTCGCAGAGCGGTGGGTGCTCGGGAAAAGTGAATCACGGTGGTCGCTAAGATAACACACCGGACAGCCGACAGTTCCTCACTCTTCGCCAGCCTTCCCCCTCCCAGCCTCGATCCCCTCGCGCACGATCAACGGCAGCATCGCCATTGCAGCCACGGGATCGGCCCACCACCAGCCGAGCACCGCGTTCAGGCCCAGACCGAGCAGCGTCGTTGCCGAGAGCCACGCACACACGATGGTCTCGTGCGCGTCCGCCCGGAGCGCCCGGCTCCCGAGGCTGGCCGCCAGACGCAGCTTCGCTCGGGCAAGCAGAGGCATCACGATCAAAGACAGCACCATCAGCACAATCCCCACCACGCTCTCTCCGGGCCGATCGCCGGTGAGGAGTCGACGCCCCGACTCGGCCACGATGTAGACGGCGAGGGCGAGGAGCAGGACGCCTGCCCAGCGCGCCGCGCGCGCTTCGACAGCGGGCCCGGCGCGCGCCGCGCCCAGCTCCGCCCTGAGCCGCCACCACAGCACCACGCCGCTCGCCACCTCGATCACCGAGTCGATACCGAACCCGGTCAGCGCCACGGAGCCGGCGGCGAGACCGGCGGCGATCGCTATTAGGCCCTCGAGCGCGTTGTAGCCGACCGTCACGCCCTCGAGGGCGACCCCTCGGCGAAGCAAAGCGACGCGATTCATTAACCGTTCAATCCTCGGCGGCGCCACAGGTAGTACAGCACGGGGATCACCAGGAGCGTCAGCACCGTGGACGTCACCATCCCCCCGACCATCGGCGCCGCAATGCGCTTCATCACGCTCGCCCCCGCCCCGTGACTCCACAGCGCCGGTACGAGCCCGAGCATGATGGCGAGCACCGTCATCAGCTTCGGCCGTACCCGGTTCACGGCCCCGTGCTCGATCGCCCCCACGAGCTCGCCGAGGGTCGGTCGCGGTCGGACCTTCGCGGCATCCTGCCAGGCGTGATCGAGGTAGATGAGCATCACGACGCCGGTTTCCGCAGCCACCCCAGCAAGCGCGATAAACCCCACGGCGACCGCGATCGACAGGTTGTAGTCGAGCAGCCACATGATCCACACCCCGCCGACCAGGGCGAACGGCAGGGACAGCATCACGATCGCCGTCTCGGCTACGGTACCGAAGGTGAGATACAGGAGCAGCGCGATGATCCCGAGCGTGAGCGGGACGACGACTTGGAGCCGCGCCTTCACCCGCTCGATCGCCTCGTACTGACCGCTCCAGCGCAGCCAGTAACCGGTGGGGAGCTTCACCTCGCGCGCCACGACGCCCTGAGCGTCCCGCACATAGCTCCCCACGTCCCGCCCCCGCCCCCCCACGTCGATCGACACCTGATCGTATAGGTAGCCGCCCTCGCTCCGGATCATCGGCGGGCCGGGGCTGAACTGAATGTCCGCCACCTGCCCGAGCGGCACCTGCGGGCCGTCACTGCCGCCGACCAGGAGCCGGCTGATCGTGGTGGGGTCATCCCGGAAGTCACGGGCATAGCGCACCTGCACGGGATAGCGCTCCCGGCCCTCCACCGTGGTCGTGATCTCCTCCCCACCGAGCGCCAGGCCGATCACCTCCTGCGCGTCGCCGGTGGTGAGCCCGTAGCGGGCGAGGGCATCCGCATCCGGCCGGATGTCCAGGTAGCGCCCCCCGAACGACCGCTCGGCGTAGACGCTCGCCGTGCCCGGGAGCGGCGCGAGCGCGCGCTCGATATCCTGACCGATGCGCTGGATGGTCTGGAGGTCGGGGCCGAAGATCTTGACCGCGAGGGTCGTCCGCACGCCCGTCGAGAGCATGTCGGTGCGGTTCTTGATCGGCATCGTCCACGTGTTGACGGCGCCGGTGAGGCGCAGGCGCTGATCCATCTCCGCGATCAGGCGATCCTGGGTCATTCCCCGTCGCCACTCGGCCTCCGGCTTCAGGTTCACCACCGTCTCGACCATCGACATCGGCGCCCAGTCGGTGGCGGTGTTCGCCCGACCCGCCTTGCCCCACACCGACGCGACCTCAGGAAACGTCATGAGGATGCTGTCCTCCACCCGGAGGAGGCGCCGCTGCGTGGTGAGGGACACCGCTGGCAGCGTGTTGGGCATGTACATGAGCGATCCCTCGTTCAACGGCGGCATGAACTCGCTGCCGAGACCCGCTAACGGAAGCAGCGTCAGCAGCAGGACGCCCGCGGCACCGCCCAGCACGACCCAGCGGGCGTCGATCGCCCAGCGGAGTACCGGGCGGTAAAGCAGGATCGCCCAGCGGTTGAGCGGGTTCTCCGCCTCCGCGCGGATCTTTCCCTTGACGAACCAGCCCATGAGTGCGGGCACGAGCGTCACCGAGAGCAGCGCCGCGGCCGCCATCGCGAAGGTCTTGGTGAGCGCGAGCGGCCGGAACAGCCGCCCTTCCTGATCCTCCAGCGTGAAGACTGGCAGGAACGACAGCGTGATGATCAGGAGGGACATGAAGAGTGCCGGGCCGACCTCACGGGCCGCAGCGAACACGCGCTCCCAGTGCGGCCGCTCCGGCTCGTGCTCGATGTGCTTGTGGAGATTCTCCAGCATCACGATCGCGGCGTCGATCATGGCGCCGATCGCGATCGCGATCCCGCCGAGACTCATGATATTGCCGTTGATGCCGAGCCAGCGGGTGACCGCGAGCGACACCAGAATGCCGAGCGGCAGCGTG
>WNGM01007565.1_pt1 | contig 11921 bp, 9 predicted proteins | sample 5400571 | NCBI WGS metagenome assembly WNGM01 (sample SAMN13153378, study PRJNA577476) | soil metagenome | isolation source: 100 cm soil or saprolite under Garry oak tree replicate 2 | place: USA:California | collected 2016-06-15
CGTGCTCTGCCAGGGGGAAGGAGACACCTTGGAAGGCAGCCAAGGGCCGGTCGAAGGCCTCGCGCTGGACTGCCCACGTGCATGCTTCGTCGATGCTAGCCTGGGCTGCGCCGAGGCACAGGAGGCCGAGCGCCGGCCGGCTGAAGTCGAAGTGCTCCATGGCACCCGCGAAGCCGCGGCCCGGCTCCCCCACGACGTGGTCCTCCGGCACGAAGGCGTCGTCGAAGGACAGCTGGCCCCAGCACAGCGGAAGGCACCCCATGCCCGGCGTGTGCGTGCGAGTGACACCCTTGGCATCGAGCGGGACGGCGAGGCAGCTGATGCCCCGGTACCCCTGTGACCCAGGTTCCCGGGCGTAGACCAACGCCACCGACGCCGCCGTGGCGAGGGTGATCGCAATCTTCTCGCCGCGGATCCGCCAGCCGCCGGGGACTCTCCGCGCCTCCGTACGCAGGCGAGAGACGTCGGAACCGCACGAGGGCTCGGTGACGGCGATCGCCGCGACGACGTCGCCGGCGATCAGCTGAGGCAGCCACTCGTCGACGACGGCGTCCTGGCCGTTTTCCGCGAGCTGGGAGGCGACGAGGCCGGAGAGCACCGGAGCGGATGCGACGTTCACGTCACCGTAGGCCAGTGTCTCCGCGGCAAGGCCGAGCGTCACCGGGTCGAGCGCCCCGGTCCCGCCGTGCTTCTCGGGAAGGCCGATGCCGAGGACGCCGAGCTCGGCCAGTTGCCGGTGCGCGTCCCAGCAGAACTCTGAGCGCGCGGCGCGCTCGATGTAGTGGGGCGCGAGCTCGGCCACGGCGAACTTGCGCAGCTGGACGCGGAAGTCTTCCTGCTCCGGGGTGAAGGCGAATGACAGCATTCCGGCCTCTCATGTTAATGGACAGACCAAATGTTACCCTGCCCGGACCTGCTGCGCTAGGCCCTGCTCATCTCGGTCAGACCATTGATCGTCACGGCGCGCTGGAGTAGCCGGGGCGATCTCGGCGCCGGCGAGCTTGCGGACGGCGTCGCGGGCCGCCCGGACAAACCGAAGGCCACTACGACCTTCCTCTCAGGACAGCACTTCCTGGGCCGTCTCGATGCGGAGTGCGCCCGCGGAGAGCTGGTCCCGGAGGACGTACTTCTGAACCTTGCCGGTGGGCGTGACGGGCATGGCCTCGACGAAGCTCCAGTACGCGGGCGTCTTGTGCGCCGACATCTGGGCCCGGCAGAAGGCCCGCAACTCGTCGACGGACGGTCGTTCGGCGGCAGGGTTGAGGCGGATGACCGCAGCCAGCTGCTCGCCCCACATCTCGTCCGGTATACCGACCACGGCAGCTTCGGCCACCGCCGGATGCGTCTGCAGCAGCTCCTCGATCTCGCGCGGGTAGATGTTGAGCCCGCCGCGGATGATCATGTCCTTGAGGCGCCCGGTGATCTTGATGAAGCCCCGTTCGTCCATGCAGCCCAGGTCACCCATGTGCAGCCAGCCGGCGGAGTCGATCGTCTCCCGGGTCACGTCCGGCATCTGGTAGTACTCGATCATGTTCTGGTAGCCGCGGCAGCAGATCTCACCCCGCTCGCCCACTGGCAGCGCTTCACCGGTCACGGGGTCGGCAACCTTCACCTCAAGGTCCGGCAGGGGCTGCCCCACGGTCTCCGCCTGGTCCTCCGGTGAGTCGGTCAGCCTCGTCTGGCTGATCACACCGTGCATCTCAGTCTGTCCGAAGAGGATGGTAGTGCCACAGCCGAGCGTCTTGACGGTACGGCGGATCAGCGTGGCCGGCACCGCGCCCGCTCCGCTCATGATCGTCTGGATGCTCGAGAGGTCCCGCTTCTCGCGGTCCGGGTGTTCGAGCAGGGCGATGAGCATCGTGGGGACCACGAGCGTGTGGGTTCCCCGGTAGGTCTCGAACGCCTCGAGCATGAGCGCAGGGTCGAATCCGGGCAGGATGACGAAGGTACCACGGTAGGCCAGCGTCCCGAACGAGGTCACCGCGCCGCCGCCGATGTGGTACATCGGCATGGCGTTGATGTTGACCCCGCCGTCCGCCATGCCGGCTCGCTCGGCTACCAGTTTGGCCGCGTTGATGAGGCCCTTGTGGTGCAGCAGGGCACCCTTGGGAAAACCGGTGGTTCCCGACGTGTACTGGATCTGGAGCGGATCCAGCGGTGCTACGGCCGGCAGTTCGCGGCTCGGGTCGCCGGTGTCGAGGAAGGCCGTCCAGGCCGATATGGAGATGGTCTCCTTGAGATTCGGCAGCTTCGGCCGTAGCTCGTCGACGATGGTGGTCATGTCGAAGCCGCGATACGAGTCTGCATGCAGCAGGCCGGCCGCGCCGGACTGCCGCAGTATGTACTCGAGTTCGCGCGCCCGGTAGGCCGGATTCGCGGGAACCAGGACCATGCCGGCGAGGCTGATGGCCTGCTGGAGGATGACCCAGTTCGCGCTGTTCGGCGCCCAGATGGCCACCCGGTCGCCGGGTTCGAAGCGCGCGCGCAGTGCCCTGGCGGCGCGCTCTGCATCCGTCAGGAACTCGGCATAGGTCCAGCTTCGCCTGGCTGCCACGTCTTCGACGGCGTCCACCAGCCCGATGCGATCGGGGACCGTTGCGGCAGCCCGCCGGAGGAGGTCGCCCAAGCTCAGGTTGAGTACGTCGTCGCTTACCTCGGCGGCCAGTATGAGTTGCTGAGGGGAGTCCTAGTCGCCGGCATCGTTCTCTCCGTTCCTCTCCCGCTCAAGCGATCGAGATTCCGCCGTTAACGCTGATGACCTGTCCGGTGATGAGCCGTGAGAGCGGCGAGGCGAGGAACAGCACCAGGTTCGCCAAGTCGGCTGGCTCGGTGAGGCCGAGATGAGCCTGGGCCGTGATCCGGTCGAAGATCTTCTTGCTGAACCCATGGGACATGACCCGGTCGAACGAGGCGGTGTCCACAATGAGCGAAGGCGTGATGACGTTGACGCGCACGCCGTACCGCTTCGCCTCGAGCGCCAGGGTGCGGGAGAACGTCACGATGGCCGCCATCGCCGCGCTGAGGCAGGTTTCCCCGGGAGTGGGAACCTTCGCCGCGTCCGACGCGATGTTGACAATTGAGCCCGCTCCCTGCTCCCGCATGAACGGGATCACGGCGCGGCTCATCAGGAGTGGTCCCAGCGCCTGCTGCGTGAGGATGTCGCGGACCGCTTCGGTGGTGATGTCGTGGAACAGCGTCGGCTGGTACGGCGAGACGACCGAGTTGGCCAGGACGTCGATGGTGCCGAGCCGCCGGTGCACCTCGGCGACCGCCTCCACGGCAGCCGCCGGATCGTTGGCGTCCGCGGACAAGAACTCAGCGTGCGCCCCGGGGACGGACTCGAGCACGCGGTCGACCGCGCGTTTGCCGCGTTCCTCGCTGCGTCCCAGGAGCATGAGCCGACGGCAGCCGGTCTGAGCGAAGGCGATGGCCGTTGCCAGGCCGACCCCGGAGGTGCCGCCCGCGATCAGCACCGCGTTCTCGGAGAAGTCGAACCCCTCGTCGGCTCGCGGGGCGTGCTGGCCCGAGTTGGTCATGCTGCTGTCTCTCTGGTATTGCGCTCAGCGCGGACGGATGGGGATGACAGGGCGGTCGTCCGGCCCGGGATCCATCCCGGTGTGCGCTGCGTCGCAGGTGGCACAGTCCGGTGGTGGTGCCGCCCGGTGGGTACCGGCCTGGTCGTCGGCCTCGATCTGGTGACCTCGGAAGCTTTCGCGCGCGAGCAAGGCGCCGCCGAACGCGCCGGTAATCTGCGGCATGTCGGGCACCGACACGGGCACGTCGAGTGCCTGCGCCACGAAGTGCACGGCAGCGGCGTTCTTGGCGACCCCACCGGTCATGACCACTGGGGTATGTCTGCCGACCTGCGCCACCAGGCCGAGTGTGCGGGCCGCCACCGCGCGGTGCACCGACGCGGCGATGTCCTCGCGGCGCTCCCCTCGCGCGAGCAGCGAGATAATCTCCGTCTCCGCGAACGTCGCGCACATGCTGCTCACTTCGAGGTCGCGAGCCTCGGACAGCGCGAGGTCAGCCAGCTCGCCGATGTCGCACTCGATCGCTCTCGCGAGGACCTCGAAGAACCGTCCGGTGCCGCTCGCACAGCGGTCGTTCATCGCGAAGTTCTCGACGATGCCGAGCTCGTCGACGAGGATCGCCTTGCTGTCCTGGCCCCCGATGTCGACGACCAGCCGGGTGCCGGGGCACATGGCGGCGACGCCGCGGGCGTGGCAGGTGATCTCGGTGAAGGTCCGGCCGACCCCGGGGACCAGGCGGCGCCCGTAGCCGGTGGCGATCGCCTCCGCGATGTCGGACTCGTCGAGCCCGGCGGCCTCGAGCGCGCTCGTCATCGACCGGGCCAGGCCGGCCCGGCTCACCGCGCCCATCTGGACGACCTCGGCCGCGACGATGCGGCCGGTGTCGTCGACGATCACCGTCTTGGCCGTCGTCGATCCGAGATCGACACCCAGGTAGTGAGTCATCGCCTGCACCTTTGTGATTTCCCGGCGCGCCGGGTCACACCGGCACGACACCGCCACGAGCCCGGCGGACGTCGATGCCCTCGAGCATGGCGACGAGCCGGCTTTCCAGAATTTCGTCCTTGTAGAACGAGGCGTCGGCCACGTCGCCTTCGAAGAACATGGACGGGATGCCCATGTCGCGCTGGGCCGCCTTGGCGATCAGCTGCTGCGGGTTGGTGAACGCCCGGCAGGTGCGGGTGGAGTGGAAGACGATGCCGTCCGCACCGTACCGTTCGCAGTCGCGCAGGACCAGGTGCTTGATCGTCCTGGCGCCGTGGTTGGTCGGACACAACAGGTAGTGCTGCGCCATGCCCATAATGGGGTCCTTCGGGTCGATCAGGTGCGGTTCCTGCCAGAACGCGTGGTGCGTGTACCGGCCGGCGATCACGGCGACGTCGTGCGCGGCGAACTTCCGGGCCAGGAAACCGAGCTTGTTCCAGTTCATGAACCCGTCGAAGTACACGCGGTAGCGCTCGTCGCGCACGGCCGGCACCCCCTCGGCGATGCGCTGCTCGATCTCGGCCTTGACCGCGGCGAAGTAGACCACGAGCTCCTGGCTGGCGGGCAGGAAGTTGATGTGGGCGATGCTGGCGATCCAGTCCCAGAAGGTCGCCGGCGTCGGCGCGTGCGCGCACAGGGCCATCGCCTCGCGCCGCAGCTGCGAGGCTTTCTTGATATAGGCCATGTTCTGCCGCAACGCATCCCAGTCGAAAGGCCTGCCGGTCATCGTCTCGATGAAGCGCACGAGCTCGTACAGCTGGCCGGCAACGTAGCGCGACGCCTGCTCCCACTCCTCGCCGAGGAGGTAACCGGCATCTGGTTTGTTCCCCCAGAGGAACGGCAGGGAGACGTTGAAGATCGGCACTTCTTTGCCGAAGACGCGGAAGGAAATGTCGTCCCACTGCTGGCCAGTGCTGCAGCCGGCGTAGGCGTTGATGAAGAAGTCGGGCGCCGGCAGCCGACTCGCGAGCTCGGCCTGCTCCGGGAGGCCGACGATGCCCGTGCCGTTGGCGTGGCCGGCGTTCTGGGTGAGCACCGCGCAGCCCAGATGGGTCCGCGCGTAGGAGCACAGTTCGCCCGCGTAGCCATATTCCTGGGCGGCCAGCTGGGCGGGTTGTTCCAGGTGCTGCGCGGCCAGGCGGGCGGAGAAGGCTTCGCCGTGGCACCACACGAGGCCCGCCGCCTGGAAGAACGGGTTGACCGCGGAACCGTTGTACCACACGACTTTCTCGCCGCGCTCGCGCGCGGTGAAGACGTTCGCCCAGTAGTCGGCGACCATCTTGCCGCCCAGCTTGGTCACGCTGAGGCGGTTGGACTTGTCCATGACTGCTGTGTCCACGTGATCACTTCCTACTTGACAGGCGGGTGTTCAGGAGCTGACGAGCTGGGTGTGGCGGATGCGTTCCAGGAGCGCTTCGACGCGGGTGCGCACGGACTCCACCGGGACGCCTTCGTGCTCGGTCTCGATGAGCAGGTGCGGGATGCCCCGCTCGGTCAGCCGCTTGCGCAGTTGCGGGTAGTAGAGCATGTGCGGTTCGCAGAACTTGACCATGAGCACGATGACGCCTTGGGCGCCGCTCGTGTCCACCGACCGGATCAGCCGGTCTTCCCAGTCGGTGGCGTGCTTCACCCGGGTAGGACAGGGGAAGTTGGCATCGCGCTTCAGATACCAGTCAGCGAGTGCGGTCACCGGATCGATGTCCGCGGCGACATCGGTCGAAATGTAGCGCGCCCCCGTGTAGAGGTCGTCATCGACGACGATCGCGCCGCACTCTTCGATGGCCGCCAGAAGCCGCGGCTTCGGTGCGTGGCAGAAGTGGCCGGACAGGTGCAGCCGGATCCGGCTGTCCCGCTCGACCTGGCCGGCCGCGGTGAGGATCTCGCGCAGGGCCGCGGTGTGCTCGGCCTTGTCCATGACCATGCTGGACTTCACCAGCACCTGCATCTCGGCCGAGCTGAACCGGGCGTTGCCGGTCCTGCGTGCTTCGAACAACGTCCGCAGCAACCTGCGGTTCTCGTTGAACAGCACGATACTGGGCCGCAGCACCTCTGATGTGATGGGCCCACCCGTGAAGGCTTCCATCTCGTCGATGAAGCTCTGCATCTTCTTCCTGACGACGTCCTGTGTCCACGCGTCGCCCAGTGACGTCTCGAGCTGCCCGAAGTACAGCGGCTTGTCCGGAGACTCGAAGCGCAGCACGTCAACCGCGCCAAGCAGCTGGATGCAGTGGTCGGCGAGAAAGAAGCCGTCGTAGTGGTCCAGCCGGCCCTTGGCCGCCTGGTCGGCGATGTTCCTCGTGTAGCCGCAGTAGAACTCCGCCAGCAGGTTTCGCCCGCTGCTGTCGGGCTCACGGTTCTCCTGAATGATCACCGGCAGCGCGCCGGCTGCGTGCGCGACCTCGGCCGGGAAGTTCATGGGAAACGCTCCGACCACCTTGCCGCCCGTCCGCTGCTTCCAGCTCAGGGCGTACGAGTCCGGATCGTCGGCGACCTCGGTGAGCCTCGCCAGCGCGGTAGTGAGCCTGTCCGACACGGCCGTTGCCTCCTTGGGGCCGCACCGCGGCGCGCCCGCCACGGCACAGATGGATTTGGTCTGACCAATATCCACCGTAGGCCTTTGTTAGACAGAACGCAATACTCAGTATCCGGAAATGTATAAGCTCGTCAAGACCTAAGCGTTGCCGGGTGCCGACTCGCGCAGGACCTCCTCCCAGTGCGCCCACGCCGCGTCCGCCCACTGCTCCTGCCGGACCCGGAACACCTCCGCGGCCTCACGGCCGACCCAGTCCGGGAGCAGCTCCTCCGGCAGCTGGGGGTCCAGCCGCATGAAGCGCTGGAGCAGGTTGCGCAGGCGGAGATAGCCGAAGAGGACGTCGTCCCCGCCGGCAGGTCGATGGTCCGGGAACTGCTTGAGGAAGGCGCGATACCATTCGGCGAGGTCGGACAGGTTCCACGCCTTCTCGACGATCTGTTCGTCGGTGAGGCCGACGTCCTGGGTCCGGCCGACGAAAGCGATCGCCGAGCCGGCGAGGTCGAAGCGCGCGACCAGGGCGCGGAGCTCGTCGACGGCGTGCACGTGCGGGGTGAGCCACAGGCCCGGCATCGGGTTGCCCATCCGCAGCCAGGCCAGCCCGCCGTAGAGCCGCTTGCGCGTCGTGCGTTCCTGCTGCGGCACCGACACCAGCAGGACCAGCCAGCGCCCGTCCCAGCGGGCCGGCGGCCGGAGGTACTCGGCCGCGTGGCGGAAGCCGTCCTCGACCACGGCCCGTCCCTGGTCGGTGAGGCGCCAGCGCACGGCGCGCCCGTGCCGTTCGCTCACGATCCAGCCCGCGTCTGCGGATCGCGTGATCGCCTGTCGCGCGGCATGGCTCTCGACGCCGAGCCCGCCGAGGACGCGAATCAGTGCCGTCGTCCACACCGCGTCGTCGTGCGGGAAGCAGAACTCGCCGACGACCGTGAGCAGCAGGGATCGGGCGCTGGGTAGAGGCAGGGGGGCAGATTGGCCGGTGTTGGTCACACCGTTATCATTCCTGGTCTTGCGGCCCGGGCTAGGCGGCCCCGGGCTGGTCTGCAGACGAGCTAGCGATGTCGGCGATCTCGGCGATATATCGCCGCACCTCGCGAAGTTCGTCGGCGAAGGCCCTTCGGCGTTTGTCGAGGGACGGGTCGTCGGACGCGATGAGTCCGCGGTGCCGGGCCAGCTTCAGCGCCGTCCGGAACATCTCGGCCGAGACGGACTCCTCGCTGGCCAGCCGGCGCTGCAGCGCCCATTGCCGGCCCACGCGCAGGCACCCGGCGAGGAACTGCTGCTCGTCGAACTCCTCGGAGGCGTCGGCCGTGGCCAGTTGCTCGGCGACCACCGAGTAGGCGTCCACCGCTCCGCGTCGTGCGGGCTCACCTCGGCGTCCACCTGGCCGATGTCCGGGTCGATCAGCGCCAGCTCCGCTAGCAGCTCGCCGGCGAAGTCACGCCGCCGGGCGAAGAAGAAGTCGAACTTCAGCAGCTCACGCAGTCGCAGTGCCTCGTCCCACGCGCTGTGTCCGGACCCGTCCCGGCGCGCGACAGCCACCAGCACGAGCTCGGCGATCGCCCGTACCACCAGTACGTGGATCGCGCTGTTGCGGTACACGGCGGCCACCAGGTGCTGGTCGGCACCGATTCCCCAGACCGTCTCGGTGCCGCCGGAGTAGCAGGTGAGCACTCCGGAGGCCACGAGTTCCTGCAGCGCTCGGCGCACGGTGGAGCGGTCGGTGAGGTTGGCCGCGCCGGCCACCGGCCAGCCGCGGCGCTGCAGGTCGTCGGCCAGTGGCGCGACGGTGGCCAGCACCTCGGCCATGGTCAGTGCCCGGTCGGCGGCGAGCAGCGCCACGCACACGGCCGCGGTCGGTGTCACGGGCGTCGCCCGGTTGATCCGGTGCGACACCTCCAGCGCGACCCGCTCGACGGCATGCGTCTCGGCCGGGTCGTCGACGCGCAGCTCGGCAAGCCGCTCCCGTAGTCGTAGCGGCTGCCCGAGGTCGAGGTACACCCGGCCGAGACGGTGCCGCAGTCCCCGGGCGTAGCCGAGTAGCCACCGCACGTTCTCTGGCTGCTTGCCCAGCCCCGTTGCTTCGGAGACCATCAGCGAGACCTCGTGCGCCGGCAGCTGGTCGTAGACGATCGACACCGGCACGACCAGGGCTTCTGGCGCATCGACCGCCTCCACCGCGTCCACCACGTAGCGCAGCAGACCGTAGCGGGGCGGGCGGAGCTTGCCGGTGCGGGAACGGCCGCCCTCGATCGACCAGATGAGGTTCGCCCGGTTGGCCACGAGCTGGCCGACGTATGCCCGCAGGGCCAGCCGGTACACCGGTGCGTCGCTCGTGGACCGGCGGATGTGGACGATGCCGGTGCGCCGGGCCACCGTGCCGAGCGGGAAGAAGTTCAGGTTCGCTCCGGCCAGCCCGTAGGGGGGCGAGATGCCCGACGAGAACAGCGCGGGCGGCAGCACCCACTCGTCGAGGTAGGAGCGGTGTGAGAACAGGAAGATCAGGGAGTGCTTGCGGTCCAGCTGGCGCAGCCCGGCAAGCGCTTCCTCGTCGAGCAGGGTATCGTAGCCGCGCCGCATCCACCGGCCGAACCGCTGCCACCGCGCGATAACGGCCTCGTTGTGCGTCGCCGACATCTCCCGGAGCGCGCCTGCCGCCTCGGCCAGCACATCCTCCTCGGATCGGCCGAGCCGTTGGGCGAGGTCACGCACCTGGCTCCGGAAGGCCGGTGCCCGGAGCAGTTGGGCGACCTCGGCGGAATCCGTCGGCAGCGGTTCCGTCGCAGCCCTGGGCAGGCCGACGCGGTGCAGCAGGCTACGCGCGCCGATTCCGTGGCGGACGTCTCCGCCGAAGTGATCCAAGGGGTGCTGGGTACCGGTCATGACGTTCCTGCCACGTCGATCGGCGTCCGCCGGTTCTGGCCCGCCCTGACCGCGGCTGCTCGGCTGCGGGGCGCGTTCGCCCCCCCGGGCTCAGCACGCAGCGCTGCCGGCCAGTCCTCGAGGGTGTCGACGTAGAGCTGCTGGACCTCCACCACGGCCGCGTCGAGGTCTGCCCGTGTCCAGCCGTCCGTGGGGATCGGCGGGTGCACGATCACGTCGATGGTGCCGCTCTGCGCGATCTTGGCGTCCCGCCACATGATCTCGCCGGCGTTGCGGATGACGATCGGCACGATGGGCACGCCGGCCTGCATCGCCAGGTGGAAGCCGCCCTTCTTGAACGGGCCGACCGCCGGGTGCCCTCCGGCGAGATCACCACCGACGTGCCGGCGCGCAACCTGTCCAGGGCCGGCTGCAGTGCCGCGATGGCCTTGGCGCGGTCCGCACGGTCGAGAAATGCGACATCCGCCATCCGGAACAGCTGCCCGATCACCGGGACCTGCGCGATCTCCTTCTTGGCCACGAAGGTGAAGCCGTCGCGCAGCAGCCTGCTGGTGACGACCAGGTCGATGAGCGCGCTCTGGTGGTTGATGAAGAACACCGCGGGACGGTGCGACCACAGGTGCTGCTGTCCGACGACCTCGATCTTAATGTCACCGACGGCGCCGGCGAGGTCCCCGAACACGGAGGTGGCCACGTCGACGCCCCGTCGCCGGTCGCGGTTCAGCACGCCCATGGTCAGGCCCGTTCCGCTTGCCGCCAGCAGGCTGCCGTACATGGCCGCGGTGCGGAAAGCCGGCGTCGGGTCCAGCCGGCGTGGCCGCCTCCTGAAGTTGAGCACCGGCCAGCCACGGGCGGAGGCCATCTCGGCCAACCGCTTCTGCGGGTTGACCGGATGGGGGTGCCCGACGGCCTGCAAGAAAGGCACGTCCTCGTCGCCGTTGGCGTAACCGTGGCTGGCGGCTAGGTCGATGCCGTGCTCGGCGGCAAACGCTTGCACCGCGGCGAGCTTGCCGGGACCCCACAGTGTCCGACCCGCCAGCCGGCCGGTGAGGATACCGTCCTCGGTCTCCAGCTCGGTGCACAGCAGGTTCTCGACCCCGAGCCGCCTCGCCAGCGGACCAGCCTGGAACCGGGTGGCCGAGGTCGCGATCACCACCGTATGGCCACGCCGTTGGTGCGCCTTGATCAACCGCCACGCGTCGTGGAACAGCGTCCCGGCGATGCTCTGGACGAACAGCCGCTCTCCCAGCTCGACCATGTCGTCGTCGGCCCGGCCCGCCCACCCTCGGATGCCGCGCTCCACCAACTGGGCGAACTGGTCCTCGCTGAGGGGCCCGCGCAGGCCGGCGAGCACCGTGTGCGCGGCCTCGGCAGGTCCGATCTCGAAGTTGCGCAGCCGGTGTGAGTAGAGCGCCGCTGCCGAGTAGCCATCGATCAGCGTGCCGTCGAAGTCGAAGAGGGCGGCGATCTGCGGGCCGGACGGGCCGGTACGGATCTCCTCAAGCAACGTGTCGATCGTGGTCAATGGACTGCCCTTCAGGATGGTGCAGGCCCCGGCTCTGGGTAGCCCTGGGTGGTCGGTCACTGCCTCGGAGCCGTGGCGGGCACCTCGTCACTACTGACCGTTTATGGACACAGCCAGCCTAGCGCAATTTGGTCTATCCATTCAAGCATTTGTGCTCTAGGCTAGTGCCCAGGGCGCCAGCCAGCCGCCCTATATGCCGGTGCCGTCGAGACCAGCCCGTCGCTGGCCTCGGCCGTTTCGGACCGATGAAGTGCATCGGGCACGGCATGAGGTGACCCGGGCCGAGCCGTTCGCGGCGGCCTGCGACGCCTTGAACTGTTCAGGGAGGTGATTTGAGGGATGGACCGTAGGCAACCTCGAGTAGCTGTGCTGGGTGGCGGCTCCTGGGGGACGACGGTGGCATCGATCGTGGCCAGGAGCGCCCCGACGGTGCTCTGGGCCCGGTCGCCGGAGGTTGCCGAGGAGGTCG
>WNGM01012462.1_pt1 | contig 11921 bp, 11 predicted proteins | sample 5400571 | NCBI WGS metagenome assembly WNGM01 (sample SAMN13153378, study PRJNA577476) | soil metagenome | isolation source: 100 cm soil or saprolite under Garry oak tree replicate 2 | place: USA:California | collected 2016-06-15
TGACCGTGCTGACGGTGGCGCCGCTGCTCGGCGAGGCCATTCGGCGGATCCACGACGAGGAATCCGTCTCGACCCTGTTCGTGTAGACACGAGCACCAAGGAGCCTGAGCGATGAACACCCCCGAAATCACCGTCAAGCGCCGTGAGGGCACGGGCAAGGGCGTCGCCCGCCGCCTGCGCCGCGCGGGCGCCGTGCCCGCCATCCTGTATGGCGGCGCCACGCCGCAGACCATCACCGTCAACCCGCGCGATGTGCTGCGCATCATCCACGGCCACGAGGGCACCACGCAGCTGCTCTCGCTGAAGGTCGAGGGCGATGGCGGCGCGCGGATGGCCATCATCCGCGACATGCAGTTCGATCCCGTGACCGAAAAGCTCGTGCACGTGGACATCCAGGAGGTCCGCGCCGACCGCGCCATCACCGTGCGGGTGGCCGTGCATCCCGTGGGCGAGGCCGTCGGCGTGCGGGACACGAAGGGCATCCTCAACCTCGTCATGCACGAGGTCGAGGTCTCCACGCTGCCGACCAACATCCCGGAGCGCATCGACGCCGACGTCTCGAACCTCGCCATCGGCGACGTCCTCACGGTGCGCGACCTGCGCCCGCCCGAGGGCGTGCGGATCGTCAACGACCCGGGCCAGGCGGTCGCGACCGTGTCGCCGCCGATGGCCGAGGAAGTCGCGCCCACGCCGGAGGTTGCCGCGGCCGTCACGCCGGCGGAGCCGGAGGTCCTCACCGAGCGCAAGCCCAAGGAAGAGGGCGCGCCGGCCGAGGCCGAAGGCAAGAAGGCCCCCGTGGCCGCCGCCGCGAAGAAGCCCGAGGCCCCGAAGAAGGCCGAGAAGGAAAAGTAAGCCGGAGGCGACGCGTTGGCCCATGTGGTGGTGGGGCTCGGGAACCCGGGACCGGAGTACCGGGACACCCGCCACAACATCGGCCAGCGCGTCGTCGAGCATCTCGCGCGGCAGCTCAAGAAGGCCTGGCATCCCGACGGCCGCGCGCTGGTGGCGCGCGGCTCGTGGCGTGGCGACACCCTCTACCTCGTCAAGCCCCAGTCGTTCATGAACGTGAGCGGACCGAGCGTGCGGCACGTGCTGCACGCGCTCGGGGCGGGCCCCGAGGACCTGGTGCTCGTCTACGACGACATCGACATGGCGCTCGGCAAGGTCCGCACGCGCCTGCGGGGCAGCGCGGGCGGCCACAACGGCGTGCAGTCGGTGATCGACGCGCTCGGCACCGAGGCGATCCGCCGCGTGAAGATCGGCATCGGCCGGCCGCCGCAGAAGTCGCAGGTGCCGGACCACGTGCTCACGACCTTCGAGCCGGAGGAGGACGCGACCGTCGCCACCGCGGTGGCGACCGCCGCCGAGCGCGTGCTCGGCCTCCTGCGTTAGAGCGTCGTCGCGAACGCGATGTGGCGCTGCGCCCGGCGCGTGCGGGCCACGGGAGCGCCGTATAGCAGCGAGCCTCGCGCTGTTCGAGCGCCGGCTTCGCCGGCGCAATCCGATCCTGGGGGGAGGCGAGATCATTAGAGCAGCTCCTCCAGCAGCCGCCGCCCCTCGTCCCACGCGCCGAAGCCGGAGTCCGTGTTGATGTGTCCGGCGCCCTTCAAGGCGACCAGGCGGCTCCCCCAGGCGCGCGCGAAGGCCTCGGCGCGCGCCGGCGTCACGTACGGATCGTCGGTGCTCGCCACCACGACGCTCGGAAACGGCAGCCGGACGAGCGGCACCGGCGTGAAGCTCTGGACTGCGTCCAGCACGCTCGCGATCATCTCGACGTCGGCGGGCGCCACGAGCAGCGCGGCCCTGATCCCGCCGCCGCCGGCGGCGGCCACGCGGTGCGCGACCAGCGCGCAGCCCAGGCTGTGGGCGACGAGCACCGGCGGCGCCGCGCACGCGGCGATCTCGCGCTCCAGCGTCGCGAGCCACTCCGCGCGCTCGGGCAACAGCCAGTCACGCTGCAGCACGCGACGAAAGCGTCCGTCCTCCGCCTCCCACAGGCTCTGCCAGTGCCCGGGACCGGAGTCCCCGTAGCCGGGCAGCACGAGCACGGGGGGCCCCGAGGCGCTCATGCGGCCGACGTCGACGCTGCACGCCGCCGCGCCCAGAGGACGACGACGGGTCCCCAGATCGGCGGGAGGATGAAGAACTGTGCCATCAGGCCGCCGTTAGCGACGCCGGTGGCGCCTGCCACGCTCGCGCTGATGGCAGTCACGCGCCAGAGCGCGCCGACGACGAAGAAGTAGAGGAGCTCGAAGATCCAGACGCCGACGAGAAGCCCGGCCGCCCAGGGCCGGCGCCGCACGAGCTGCACGCCGCCGACGAGGAGCGCGAGGTAGCAGGCGATGCAAACGGCCGACATCGTGTAGAACGCGACATAGAAGTGTCGCATCTCGTGGTCGCGGACGATCTCCGCGAATCCGCCTCCGAGGCCGACGGCGAGACTCTGCGCGTTGTAGAGCAGTCCGAGCACGGCGCACAGGATGGTGACGGTGGCCGTCGCGAGGAGGGCCGTCCGCGCGCTCATCGGAAGAAGAGCAGCGTCACGATCACGAACAACGGAACCAGGATCGCGCCGCTGTAGAGCATGTAGCCGAAGAACGACGGCATCGCCACCTTCGCCTCCTCGGCGATCGACTTCACCATGAAATTGGGCGCGTTGCCGATGTAGGAGTTCGCGCCCATCGCGACGGAGCCGACGCTGATGGCCGCCAGCACGGCGTGCGTGACGCCAGCCACCTCGTCCGTCAGGTGCAGCCCCTGCGCGAGGGCGAGGAACGTCAGGTAGGTCGGCGCGTTGTCGAGGAACGAGGACAGCGTCCCCGCCGCCCAGAAGAACTGCCACGGCTCGCGCACGCCGAGCTCGCCGCCGCGCACGCGTAGCAGCTCGAGCGCCGGGATCATCGTGAGAAAGATGCCGAAGAAGAGCACGGCGACCTCCGTCATGGGATACGCGGTGACGCCGTTGGCCCGACGGACCGAGGCCGGCGTCCGCCGGAGCGATACCCCCGCCACGGCCACGATCGCGATCTCCCGCCACGGCGCGTGCAGGAACGCCACCGCCAGCACGACCAGCGCCAGCCCGAGCGCGTTGAGCCCGCCGCGCACGCGCAGCGGCTCGATCTCGGCACGGTCGCGCCGCAGCGCGGCCAGCGGCTCGTGGACGTACCGGCGCGTGTCCCAGAGGAAGTAGAGGAGGAGCAGGACGGCCACCATGAACAGCCACTGCGGCCAGAGCCGAAACGTCCACGCGAACGGCACGCCCGACAGGTAGCCGAGGAAGAGCGGCGGATCGCCGAGCGGCGTCAGCATGCCGCCCACGTTGCTGACCAGGAAGATGAAGAAGATCACGGTGTGCTTGACGTGGCGGCGCTCGCGGTTGGTCTGGAGCAGCGGCCGGATCAGGAGCATCGAGGCGCCCGTGGTGCCGATGAACGACGCGAGCAGGGTCCCGACGGCGAGGAACACGGAGTTGGTGAGGGGGGTCGCCTCGAGGTCGCCCGTGAGGCGGATGCCGCCCGACATCACGTAGAGGCCCGCCAACAAGACCATGAACGAGACGTAGTCCTCGGCCATCCCGAGGAGGGCGGCCGGGCGGCGGGCCAGATAGAGGGCGAGCACGGGCAGCCCGAGCGCCGCGGCCACGGCGAGCTTGTTGCGGTTCGCTTCCCACCAGTGCGGGACCCAGAGCGGGCACAGGGCGATGGCCAGTAGCATCAAGACGAACGGGCCGACCGTGTAGACTGGGGGTGCGAGGCTCGCCGTCACGGTGTAACCCTAACCTCCGATTGCTGGGGGTAGGGCCACATGGTATATAGTTAACATTTATCCACCACACCTCTGACTCCGCGGAGGGGGGAGCCGAGTGACCAAGGTCATCGTCGAGCCCGATGAGTCCTTCGAAAGCGCGCTGAAGCGCTTCAAGAAACAGTGCGAGAAGGCCGGGCTCCTGTCGGAGTTCAAGAAGCGCCAACATTACGAGAAGCCCAGCGTTCGGCGCAAGCGGAAGGCTCTCGCCGCGCGCAAGAAGGCGAAGCGGCGGGAGCGGATGGCCGATTAGCAGCGGACGCACTCCGGACGGTACCGCCAACACTTCCGTCCAGCCCGGACGGGAGCGAGTGAGGCGAAGGGTGGAGGCAGGCCGACTCTGGGGGCGCGGGATCGAATGGGACGCCGTTCGCGCCCTGGTCGCCTCCGACGCGCACACCGCGATGGGTCGTGAGCGCGCGCTGACGGCGGAGCCCCTCACCGACCCCATCGACGTCGAATCCGCGCTCGACAGCACGGCCGAGGCGCGTCGCGCGCTGGCCGAGGAGGGCCCTCCCCCGCTCGACGGCGTGCCCGACCCCCGCCCGATCCTCGACCGCGCCCGCGCCGACGGCAGCGTGCTCGACGGGCCCGAGCTGGTGGCGCTGCTCCCGCTGCTCGATGCGGCGCCTCGCCTGGCGGCCTACGCGCGCGCGATCCGCCCCGTGGCGCCCACCCTGGCTGCCACCGCCGAGAGCCTGCCGCGCCTCGCCGACCTCCGCGACCTCCTGCGCCGTGCCCTCGACGACGACGGCGCCTTGACCGACCGCGCGAGCGCCCGGCTGGGTCACGTGCGCCGCGAGCTCCGCGAGCGACGCCGGCGCCTCGTCGCCGACCTCGAGCGGCTGCTGCAGGCCGAGGGCGAGCGCGTCTTCGCCGAGCGCTTCGTCACCGTGCGCCACGGCCGCTACGTGTTGCCGCTGCGCGCGGAGTCCCGCGGCCGGCTGCGCGGTATCGTGCACGACCGCTCGCAGAGCGGTCAGACCCTCTTCGTCGAGCCCGAGGCCATGGTCGAGGCGAACAACGACCTGGTCGCCCTCGAGCGCGACGAGCAACAGGAGACGACGCGCATCCTCGCCGAGCTGACCGACGCCGTGCGCGCCCGCCGCGACGAGCTGGCGGCGCTCGTGGAGACGCTCGGCGCGCTGGACTGGGTCTTCGCGCGCGCCCACGTCGCCGAGCGTATGGAGGCGACGCGCCCGGTCATCGACGGCGACGGCCGCGTGGCTCTCAAGGCCGCGCGCCATCCCCTGCTGCTCGCGCAGCGCTGGCGCGATCCCGCGCGCGAGGTCGTGCCGGTGGACCTCGAGCTCTCCCCCGGCCGCCCGCTGCTGCTGATCACGGGACCCAACGCGGGTGGCAAGACGATCGCGCTCAAGACCCTCGCGCTGCTCTCGCTGATGACCCAGGCGGGCTGCCACGTCCCCGCCGCCGAAGGCTCGCGCGTGCCGGTCTTCGAGCGGATCTTCGCCGTGATCGGCGACGATCAGTCGGTCGCCGAGAACCTGTCCACCTTCTCGGCCTTCATCAAGCAGATCCGCGAGGTGCTCGCGGAGGCCGACGGCCGCTCGCTGGTGCTGCTCGACGAGCTGGGCGCGGGGACCGATCCCGACGAGGGCGCGGCACTGGCGCGCGCGATCCTCGAGTCGCTCGCCGAGCGCGGCGCCCTCGTGGTCGCCACGACGCACCTCGAGCCGCTCCGCGCGTTCGCCGCCGCCGAGCCGCGCGCGCGCAACGCCTCGGTGGAGTTCGACGCCGCGACGCTCGCGCCGACCTTCCGTCTCGTGCTCGGGCTATCGCCGGAGCTGATCCTGAGCGCCGAGGGCCACCGCACCGCGGACGCGCGCCGGCTCGGCGAGCTGCTCGCCCAGCTCGACGCGCGCAACCGCTCGGAGGCCGAGCGCGCGCGCGAGCTGGAGCGCCGCGAGACCGAGACGGCGACGCGGCTGGCCGCCGCGCGCGACGCCGAACGCCGCGCGGGCGAGCAAGCGCGAGCGGTGCTCGAGCGCGCCAGGACCGAGGCGGCCGCGCTCCTGACCGACATCCGGCGCGCCGTCTCCGCGGAATGGGAGCGGCTCAAGCGCGCCGAGCGTGGCAGGCCGGCGCTGCAGGAGAGCCGCCGCCGCCTGCAAGACGCCGCCGCGCGCGTTGTCCCCGCCCTCCCCGACCCCGCTCCGAGTGAAGGCCCGCTGGTCCCCGGCGCCGCCGTGGTCGCCGCCCATCTGGGCCTGAAGGGCGAGCTGCTGGAGATCCAGGGTGAGACGGCGACCGTGCGCGCGGGATCCGTCACCGTCCGCGTGCCGGTCACCGCCCTGAGGCGGAGCGAGGCCCCGGTCGCCAAGGTCACCGCCGCGCCGGTGCGGGTGTCGCGGGCGAGCGACGGCGGGGCGGGCGGCCGCGGCATCGGGCCCGAGCTGATGCTCCTTGGCAAGACCACCGACGAGGCGCGCGACCTCGTCGAGCAATATCTCGACGACGCGTTCATGGCCGGTCTGCCTCACGTGCGCCTGGTCCACGGCAAAGGCACGGGCGCGCTCCGCAAGGCGGTGCGCACGCTGCTCTCGAGCCATCCGCTCGTCGACTCGTTCCGGGACGGCGAGCCGTCCGAGGGTGGCGCGGGCGCGACCGTCGCCGCGCTGAAGGTCAGCTGACGATGGCCACCTACTCGGCGGCCGTCCTCGACGACATCCGGGCGGGTGTGGACATCGTGGACTTCATCGGACGGTTCGTGAACCTCCGCAAGGCGGGCGCGAACTGGAAGGGCCTCTGCCCGTTCCACGGCGAGAAGACGCCCTCGTTCATGGTCAATCCCACGAAGGGCATCTTCCACTGCTTCGGCTGCGGCGTGGGCGGCGACGTCTTCGGCTTCCTGATGCGCCAGGACCGGCTGTCGTTCCCCGAGGCCGTGCGGGCGCTCGCCAAGACGACCGGCGTGTCGCTGCCCGAGGCGCGCGGCGCGCAGGCCGGGGACTCCGGGCGCGAGGAGCTGTTCCGCGCGATGGACCTCGCCGCGCGCTTCTATGCGGAGACGCTCTGGGGGCCGAGCGGCGAGCGGGCGCGCACATACCTGGCCGAGCGTGGCCTCGATCCCGACGTGGCCAGGCGCTTCGGCCTCGGCTATGCGCCCGAGGGCTGGGACCGGCTGCTCGACTTCATGAGGAGCGAGAAGATCGGCGAGGAGACGCTGGTGGCGGCGGGGCTCGCCGTGCAGCGCGAGAACCGCAGCGGCTCGTACGACCGCTTCCGCAACCGCCTGCTGTTCGCGATCCGCGATCTCCAGTCGCGCGTGGTGGCCTTCGGCGGCCGTGCCTTCGGCGACGACCAGCCGAAGTACCTGAACTCCCCCGAGACGCCGCTCTACACCAAGGGCAACCTCCTCTACGCGGCCGACGTTGCGCGCGAGCCGATGCGGACGAAGAACCGCGCGCTGCTCGTCGAGGGCTACGTCGACTGCCTCATGGCGCACCAGCACGGCTTCCCCGAGACGGTGGCCGCGCTCGGCACGGCGTTCACGCCCGCGCAGCTGGCGCTCCTGCGCCGCTACTGCGACGAGGTCGTGACCTTCTTCGACGCCGACGCCGCCGGTCAGAAGGCGGCCGAGCGCGCGGAGGAGCTGCTCGAGCCGACGTCCGGCGGCTTCGCGTGGGCGGTCAACCGCTCCGGCGCCTTCGACGGCGGCGCGCTTCGCGTGAAGGTCGCGCTGCTGCCCGCCGGTCACGATCCGGACACCTTCCTGCGCGCCGAGGGCGCCCCCGCCTTCGCCGAGCGCATCGCCGGAGCCCGCAGCCTCCTGTCCTACGCGCTCGAGCGGACGATCCGCGAGTCCGACGGCACCGGGCCCCGCGCCCGGACCAACGCGTTCGCGCGCGTCGCGCTGATGCTGTCGAAGGTGGGCGACGCCCAGGAGGCCGCCACCCTGTCCCGCGAGGCGGCCACGCGCCTGGGCGTCGATGCCACGCAGCTCTGGATCGAGGCGCAGCGGCTCTCCGCCTCGCTGCGCAAGCCGCCCGCGGCCGTCGGCGCGGCCACGAACGCGGCGGTGGCGGACGACAAGAAGCTCGTCACGAAGCTCGTCACGCTGCTGCTCGTGGATCGCGCGGCGCGCGCAGCCCTCTTGCCGCTGCTCGACGCGGCCGACGTCTCGCAGCCGCCCCTGCGGGAGATCGTCGACACGCTCAAACGATTCCCGGAGGTCGAGGCCACCGCACTCCTCGCCGAGCTGCCGAGCGAGGCGGCGCGTCACATGCTCGCCGCGCTCATGGTCGATGACGCGACGATGCCGGACGCGCGCGAGAGCATCGAGCAGTTCCAGCGGCGCCTGCGGTTCCTCGAGCGACGACGGCGGGTTCGCGCGCTCAGCCGGTCGATCGCCGAGACCCAGTCGTCGCAAGGCGTGCACGCCTCGCTCGAGGATGACCTGCTCGCCGTGCAGCAGGACAGCGCCGGCATCTACGAGCATCAGGGGGGCAGCGCGCAGGTCGTCGACCGGGCCGTCGGCCAGTCGCCACAGACGGGACCCCAGGGTCCGCAAGGAGTTCAAGCGCATGAGTGAAGAACCCAAGCTGGAGGAGCTCGACCGGCTCATCTCGATGGGCAAGCAGAAGGGCTTCCTCACCTACGACGAGGTGAACGACGCCCTTCCGTCGGACATCGTGTCGCTCGACCAGCTCGACGACATCATGATGATGTTCGGCGCCATGGACATCGAGGTGGTGGACTCCGTCAAGGCCGGTCGCCTGCCCTCCGAGGTCGGCCGCGAGCGCCAGCCGCAGCAGGCCGACGACGACGACGATGGGCCCGCGGAGCCGATCGACCTCACGCCCGGCCCCGTCGGGCGTACCGAGGATCCCGTGCGGCTCTACCTGCGCGAGATGGGGCGGGTGGCCCTGCTCACGCGCGAGGGCGAGATCGCGCTGGCCAAGCGCATCGAGGAGGGCAAGAACCAGGTCACGGTGGCCATCCTCAGCACCAACCTGGCGCTCGAGCGCTTCCGCGAGCTGCGCGAGCTGCTGCGGCGCGCCGACATTTCCATCAAGGAAGTCGTCGACGTCAACGAGGAGGAGTTCACCGAGGAGAAGGAAATCGAGCTGACGCGCACGGTCGTGAACGCGTTCGGCGCCGTCGAGCGGATGCTGCGCGAGCGCGATCAGATCGCGGACAAGGCCAAGAAGCTGCGGGCCAAGGCCGGCGGCAAGACGCCGCGGCGCCGCGGCCGAGGCAAGGTCAAGGAGCCCGCGTGGAAGAAGCTCGAGACGCAGGCGATGGACCGCAACCGCAAGGTCCTCGAGAAGCTGCGTGCGCTCAACATCGGCAACCAGATCATCGATCGCGAGGACGGCGATCCCGCCCGGCGCGGTCTCGTGCAGCGTCTGCGTGACCTGCTCGACGACATCGAGCGGGCCGAGCGGGTCATCCACCTCTGGACCAACGGCCGCCGGCCGTCGCCGGAGGAGGTCCAGAACCTCATCTACGTCTCGTTCCGCGATCCGGCGGCCGCGGCCAACGGGGTCTCCGACCTGCACCTCAGGGCGGCCAAGAAGTTCCAGAGCCCCAAGCAGCAGCAGATCTGGGTCGCCCAGCAGGAGATCAAGGCGGCCGAGGCGCGCGCCAACGCCAAGGCCGACGAGATCAAGCGCGTGATGACGGTCATCAAGCAGGGCCAGCACAAGGCGGCCATCGCCAAGAAGGAGATGGTCGAGGCCAACCTCCGGCTCGTCATCTCGATCGCCAAGAAGTATACGAACCGCGGCCTGCAGTTCCTCGACCTGATCCAGGAAGGCAACATCGGCCTCATGAAGGCCGTCGACAAGTTCGAGTACCGCCGCGGGTACAAGTTCTCGACCTACGCGACCTGGTGGATCCGCCAGGCCATCACGCGCGCCATCGCCGACCAGGCGCGCACGATCCGCATCCCGGTGCACATGATCGAGACGATCAACAAGCTCATCCGGACCTCGCGCCAGCTCGTCCAGGAGCTGGGCCGCGAACCGACACCGGAAGAGATCGCCACCAAGATGGAAGTGCCGGTCGACAAGGTCCGGAAGGTCCTGAAGATCGCGCAAGAGCCCATCTCGCTCGAGACCCCGATCGGAGAAGAGGAAGACAGCCACCTCGGCGATTTCATCGAGGACAAGCAGGTCGTGTCGCCCGTCGACTCCATCATCGGGCTCTCGCTGCGCGAGCAGACGAACAAGGTCCTCAACACGCTCACGCCGCGCGAGGAGAAGGTGCTGCGGCTGCGCTTCGGGCTGTCCGATGGCTGCGAGCACACGCTGGAGGAGGTTGGACAGGACTTCGCGGTCACCCGCGAGCGTATCCGCCAGATCGAGGCCAAGGCGCTCCGCAAGCTGCGGCACCCGTCGCGGTCGAAGAAGCTGCGGAGCTTCCTCGAGTCATGACGCCATTCCGCCTCGGGGCCCATAGCTCAACGGCAGAGCACCCGGCTCATAACCGGAACGGTCTTGGTTCGAATCCAGGTGGGCCCACCACTGTATCGGCACGCGAGATCGCCGTGAACCGCGGGCGGCCTGCCATAGAAGGGTGTGGCTCCGCTCCGCAGTCAACCGTACTATGCATGGAGACACTGTGGACGCACAGCTTCAGACGCTCATAGAGCTTCAGGGCTTCGATGCCCGGATCGCCGGTCTCGAGACCGAGGCGGCCCGGCTCCCGCGGCAGATCGAGGCGCTCCAGACGGCGCTGGCCGACGCGAAGAAGACGGTCGAGACGATCAAGACCAAGGTCGACGCGACCAAGAAGGACCTCCGGACCAGGGAAAAGGACCTCGAGGTCGCCAACGTCAAGCGCCAGAAGCTCGAGGCCAAGCTCTACGAGGTCAAGACCAACAAGGAGTACTCTGCCGTCCTGCTCGAGATCGAGGAAGCCAAGCAGGAAAAGGCGAAGACCGAGGAGGACATCCTCGGGCTGATGGAGATGCAGGAGCGGCTCGCCGTCGACATCAAGGACGCCGAGCAGCGCTTCAAGACCCGCGAGGAGCAGGCCAGGCAGGACGAGGCCGTCGTGCGCAAGAAGCTGGCCGCCGTCGAGCAGGAGCTCGAGATCGTGCGCGCCGAGCGCAGGTCGCGGGCGAAAGAGCTGCCGGTCGGCGTGCTCGCGAGCTACGACCGCATCCTCAAGGCGCGCGGCGGCGTCGCGGTGGCCGCGGTGTCGGCGGCCGCGGTCTGCGGGGGCTGCCGCGTGGGCATCCGCCCGCAAGCGATCCAGGAGCTGCGCGCGGCGACCGGGCTCATGGTCTGCGAGAGCTGCGGGCGCTACCTCTACTGGCAGGAGTGACCGAGGTCACCCTCTACACGGACGGCGCCTGCTCGGGCAATCCGGGGCCGGGCGGCTGGGCCGCCCTCCTCGTCGAGGACGGCGCCGAACGGATCGTGAGCGGCGCCGAGCCGCACACCACGAATCAGCGGATGGAGCTGAGGGCGGCCATCGAAGGCCTCGCCGCCGTCGCGGGCCGCCGCACCGTGCACGTCTTCACCGACTCCTCGTACGTCATGAACTGCTTCCGCGATCGCTGGTGGGCGCGCTGGGAGGCCAGCGGCTGGCTGGGCGCCGGCAAGCAGTCGGTCGCCAACCGTGATCTCTGGGAGCGTCTCCTCGCCGAAACGCGGCGGCACGACGTCGTCTGGCACAAGGTGAAGGGCCACAGCGGCGACGCGCTCAACGACCGCGTCGATGCGCTGGCGCGCGGCGCGATCGCGACGCTGGTCAGTCGCTGATCAGCGGACTGACAACGCTGATCAGTGCTTTGCCGTTCTGGCTGACCACCCCGACACGCCAGCGGAGTTCGGTCCCGTGATAACAGCCAGTTAGCGGCCGCCCTGGTCTGGCTCGATCTTTGCCAATTGTTCGGGCGTGGCCGAAGACGAAACCCTCGCACCCCCAGCAACGACAACGACGACGCCCTGGTTTGCGGTCGTGCTGCGCCAGCCGCTCTCCACGGTCCAGACGCTGGTCGGTATTCTCGCCGGCATGCTGACGATCGTCGGCGCCTTCTTCTCGATGGGCAGCCTCACGTCGGCCGCCATGCCGCCCCATCAGGGCGAGATCGTCGCCGCGGTGCAGGACGCCCGCACGCGCAAGCCGATCGCGGCGACCGTCGA
>WNGM01008912.1_pt1 | contig 11917 bp, 11 predicted proteins | sample 5400571 | NCBI WGS metagenome assembly WNGM01 (sample SAMN13153378, study PRJNA577476) | soil metagenome | isolation source: 100 cm soil or saprolite under Garry oak tree replicate 2 | place: USA:California | collected 2016-06-15
TGGTTGTGTAGCCGCTCTGCATGGTGCCTACGCCAGCAAACTTGGCCACTGTGACCCCAGGTTGCAACTGGGCGAGCTCATCAAAGCTGCGCCCATTGAGCGGCAAGTTCACAATCTGCGACGTTTCGATGATTCCGCCAACCGAAGAGGTCGTTGTGTCGACGAGCGGCGCTTGCGCAGTCACTTCGACCTTTTCGGCTACCTGCCCTACTTGCACGCGAAAAAATTGGAAATTGGACGAATCCTGCGTCTCAAATCCGAAATTTTAAAATCTCGAATTGGACCTCGCCCGTGGTCGGGTTCAATTTAAGATCTCGCAATTTCGGATTTGCAATGCAGGATTCGTCCGATTTCAAAATGTTCTATTTGCCCTTTCGACCTGAAGTCCTAAAATGTGCTCGCAGGAGGGGTTCCTATGGCTCTCAAACCTAAAAGACGTTCGCTGGTCGTTTGTTGTCTTCTCGCCGTGACCGCGCTGATGGTGTTGCGCCTCTGGGCTGCTGTGCCCCAGGAGGTGCGTTCACGTATAGCGTCAGCAGTCCAGGTCCATGCGCGGGCCGGCAATATCGACAAGAAGCCGCTGCGCTATATCAAAGATCCGAACCCGGCCTGGAGCTCCATCGCGGTCAACGCCGACAACAACATGGTGGTGATGACCGACGAGAATCTGTTTCGTGTTGTGGAGTACTCGAGGTTGGACAACACGCCTCCCAAAGCGCGCTTCACGGAGCCGAAAAGAATCATTAGCGGCGATCAGACGCGCATGGAGATGCTGTGCGGAGCCTATATCGATCCGAAGACGCTTGATGTCTACGTCACCAATAACGACACGCAGGATTGGATGCCGGTCTTCTCGCGGAATGCCAAAGGAAACGTTGCTCCCGACCGGCTGCTGGCGACACCGCATCGGACCTGGGGCATCACAGCCGATGAAACGCGGCAGGAACTCTATATGACGGTGCAGTACCCCTCCGCCGTAACCGTCTACCGGAAAACTGCGGCCAATAATGACGCGCCGCTCCGGATGCTCGAAGGCGATGCGACCGAACTGGCCGATCCGCACGGCATCGCTCTCGATTTGAAGAACGACCTGATGATTGTCAGCAATCATGGGCATCGCCGATTCTATGGTGGAGCAGCAGTCTCGACGACTACCGAAACATGGGAAGAGTGGATCGGCAAAACCACAGCGGACTTGAACACTCTGCCTAGAAGGTATCTTCCTGGCGTCGGCAAGTTTGACCTGCCATCGATCAACATCTACTCGCGAAATGCGAGTGGAAATACGGCCCCGCTACGCGTCATCAAAGGACCGAAGACACAGTTGAACTGGCCAAGTCACGTTGCTGTGCATGAGGAGCGAGGCGAGATATTCGTCGCCAACGACGCCGATGATTCCATCCTGGTCTTTCGCACGTCCGATACCGGCGACGCCGCGCCCACGCGAATCATCAAAGGGCCCAAGACGCGCGTGAAGAACCCGACTGGCCTCAGCCTCGACGTGAAGAACGCCGAGCTGTGGGTGGCCAACATGGGTAATTTCGCTGCAACCGTCTTTCCGATCACCGCCGATGGAGACGTTGCACCGTCACGCGTGATTCGAGGAGGCCCCGCCGATCAGATCGGACTCATGATTGGAAATCCCGGCGCAATCGGTTATGACAGCAAGCGCCAGCAAATCCTGGTGCCGAACTGAGTAGCTCACCCGCAGATTGCGGCATTTGCCAGGTTGGCAAATGGAGCACAGACCCCGGCAAGAAGAATCTATGGGCAGGCCTCAATGCTGAGCCGAACGATGCACGACATCCGGTACAACCCTATCGATGACGAGATTCTGGTGCCCAACCCCTTCTCGAACGCAATCCTCACGTTCCGAGGCGGCGCAGACGGTCAGGAACCCCCTGTCCGTTTTATTCAGGGACCCAATACCGATTTGAACGGGCCGGACCGGCTCGCGATCGATGTCGTGCACCGGGAGATCTTCGTGCCCAACAGGGGAGGGGTTCTGGTCTTTCCGCTTGACGGCAAGGGTGATGTGCGACCGAAGCGCGCTGTTCGCGGTCCTGATACGCAAATCGAGGGTAGCTCGATCGCCGTCGATCCGGTCCACGATCTGTTCGCCGTGACGGGCCGCGACCGCGCCATTCTCGTGTTTGATCGTATGGCAAATGGAAATGCCAAGCCGCTCCACATCATCCGGGGACCGAACACGCAGATCGATCGGATCAATCAGATGGCGATCTACCCCGAGGGCAAACTGCTGGTGGTGGCAATGCCCGGTGTTCAGGGAGACATGGAGCCGCCGCGGGTGTTTGTTGGAATGTGGAGTCTTGACGACGACGGGGATGTCGCGCCGAAATGGACGATCACCGGGAAGCAAACGGGGCTGAAGAAACCGTTTGCCGTCGCGCTCAACCCGGAACACAAAGAGATCTATGTCACCGACATGCGTTTGAACGGAGTGATGGCGTTCTCCGTGCCGGAAATATTTCAACCCGTGGTTGCGGCGCCGGCGAAACACGGGGGCCAGCCATAAAATGTGAGGTGTCAGATGGCTTGTTGTGCGATGTCGAATGTAGATGGTGCGATTACCAAACCGCCAAATGGCAACCTGTTCAATGGGTCATTCGGTAATCTGGTAGTCGAAAAAAGTACATTCGACATCGCACAACAAACCATTTGACAGTTGACAGTGGCGCTGCTCACCTGTTGTCCAGCCAAGACGTGTGGGGTAAAGATCAGTCTTTATCTAAGGATGAAAAGCTGGCCGACGGGCAGCAGCGTGGAGCTGACGGCCTTACTGTGGAAGCTGCCGACAGCTCTATGTGGCCACCGGAATTGGTGTCCAAGTATTCACTCCGGAAGGCCTGCACCTGGGCACGATTCCCTCACCGCGGCAAGTCACCACGGTCGCTTTCGCAGGACCTGATAAGAAGACCTTCTATTTTATCGGACGAGGCACTGACGGACCCGGCGGCGAGGGCCCCAACGCGCGCTCACTATATAAGGTCGCGATGCTGGCGCAAGGTTTCAAAGGCCGCGCTAAGTAATTTACGAACTGATCCTCGCCAATTGAGCTTCCGTGCATTCTCTGATGATCGTGAGAAAGCGATTGAGGTTGTCCTTGCTCACGAATGGGTGCGGACCGCCAGGCTTACGGAAATTCAAAGCATGAAGTTTATCGAGCGCCTTGTCGTAGAACGGATGAAGGGTCAGGTAAACATCGGCGTTAGCCTTAGCTGCGATATCCTGGAATCTCTTTGCCGAAGCACTCCAGGTTTTGAACGTTTCTTCCGTGTTCGCAAAATATCGGACGCCGTTGCGCCCCACATCGGGATTGATACCACCCCAGACGGCCCCGACGTGCCGCTCGTTTCCATCCTTTAGCGGGACCAGCACCGAAACCGTTCCCGGCGTGTGGCCCGGCGTGATGTAGAGCGTCAGCGTGGTATCCCCCAACGTCAGCTTCATACCATCTGTAGCCACCATGTCTTTTTTCGGCTTGAGCTCCGCGGGATCGTTCGTTTTGGTCATGGCATTCCAATCCGCTTCGGACATGATGACGCGTGCGTTGTAGGTCTTCTGCAGATATGGGGCGCCGTAGAAGCGATCTCCATGAACGTGGGTCAGGATCACGTATTTGATCTGTGCCGGATCCAGTTTCAGTTTCTTCAGGCCGTCGGTGATCAATTCTTTGGCGCTGTAATCGTAGCCCGAGTCAATCAGGATAATTCCTTCCGACGTCGTCACCGCCCATGTCGATTGAAACGGGCTTCCAACATAGTAGAGGTTATCGAATACTTTCCCCGGCTCGGTCCGCCATTCCGAGCGGGGCCCAGACTGTGGAGGGCGTGATTCAGCTAGTGCCTGAATGTTTGGTTCCTTGGGGCGGGCCGCAGACGAAGCCGGAGCGCAGACCGTGTCGTACAGCACGGTCAGGTCGTTTCCTGGTTCATACGCAGCGTTCTTGGCAGCCGCAAGATGCGACTGGACCGATGCCTTTCCCGTCGCTTGAGCATTGAGGCCAATTGCGATCCAGTTCGCCAGACATAAAGCAGAACAGAAGAGCGTTACCAAATAACGTTTCATCATTTCCCACTCCTTCGATTTTGCGGACACATTGGTTAGCTCGAGGAATTTCTGGCGAGAGTATACCGAGGGCGATTACTAGGATGTCAAGTCGTGACTACTCTGTTTGCATCAAGGTGACGACCCGCTGCGAGCCTTCTTCCATGCGTCCTACTTGATCGTCAAGTCTGCGGATTTTGAACGTGAGGTTCTTGTTTTCTATTTTCAACATCTGATTCTCGGCCACCAATCGGGCGCGATCAGAGTCGTTGACTCGGAAATGCGGGGATATAAGCGCGAGGACAGCCGTGAATAGACAGGCAAACACAACCGCTGCAATGAGAATCCGCGCGGCTTTAGATGAAATGCAAATTTTCTGTAGCCTGGGACTGTGAGGCGATTGGACAATCAAATTCCAACCCGTCGTTTTCATTGGCTCCCCCCGTCAGACCGTTAGCAAGGGCGTTGCCATTGCTAAATCGTTGAGGGAACGTCCCCCCAGTGGCCGCGTTTCGAACGAGATCCATCAACTTTATCGATGGAATTTTCGTGCCTTTGTGTCACAGTCGGCGAGGTCGAATTCAAACAATTTATGAAAACTGAGACTAAGCCTTCAGACGGCATTTCCGGGTTTTTGGACAAGGGAATCAACCTAAACGGCGAACTGCACTTTAGCGGCATGCTTCGCATCGATGGAAATTTCACAGGGTCGATTCTTAGTGAGGACCGGCTAGTGATTGGAGAGCACGCCGTAGTGCGTGCGGACATAACAGTCGGTGAGATTGAGATTGCCGGTCAGGTTGTCGGAAAGATCGATGCCAAACAGCGCGCGGAAATCCTGGCCAGCGGCAGCGTACACGGCGACATCCATACTCCGATTTTAACGATCAGCCCTGGCTCGATCCTGAATGGTCGAGTATGCATGCCAAGTCCTGCACAGGAAGAACCGGTTGTCCAATAGGCGCTCGAAGGTGCTTTGACTGTAGCGGCTTTTTGTTTTTGTAGCGCGCTCCCTCGCAAAGGTTGTATAAACACGCTTCTGTAGAGAGGAGCCGCTTATGAGATGGATATTCTCGGTGCTCACCGTTGCAGTCATGTGCGTGGCGGCCGTGAGCCTTTCGGCTGCCCAGGATCCGCCGGCAAAGAACCCGCTTGAAGGAAACCCCGACGCCATCCGTGGCGGAATGGGGCTTTATCGCGCCCGCTGCGCGGACTGCCACGGTATGGACGCGCGGGGCGTCCGCGCTCCGGACATCACGCAGGTCTGGGCCTCAGGCCGAACCGACGCGGGTCTTTTCAAGACCATCAAGGAGGGGGTGCCCGGCACCGAGATGCCGTCGAACCCGCGCGTGCAGGATGCTGAAGCCTGGCAGATCCTGGCATACCTGCGCACGCTGGCCGCTCCCGCCCCGACCGACCCGCCGCGCGGCGATGCCGTGAACGGCGAAAGAATCTTTCGCGCTAACTGCGCCCTTTGTCATCGCGTGAAGGGCGCCGGCGGCCGTCTGGGACCCGATCTGTCGCGCATCGGGATCGCGCGCTCGCGCGATGCCGTTCTGCGGCGGATCCGGCGCGGCGCCGAAGGCTTCGGCTCCGGATACGAGCCGGTAACGCTCACACCACCGTCCGGGAAGCCGATCCAGGGCGTCAAGAAAAACGAAGACCTCTTCTCGGTCCAAATCATGGATACGCGCGAGCGGATTCAGGGATACGAGAAGGACAAGATGAAATCGGTGAAGAACGACACGCAATCGGCGATGCCGATCTTCGGACCGGACCGGCTCAACGACAGCGATCTTGACGATCTGCTTCGCTATCTCGGAACCCTGCGCGGATTCGATCCCGCAGTTGCTCCTTAAAGGAGGCTCATGCGCAATCGAACTCTTCTTCTCCTCGGACTGCTGCTGGCGCTCCCGGCCGGCACCGCTCGGCTGACGGCGCAGCAGACGCCTCTACCGCTCGTCACAGCGCAAGAAATTCTCGGTGGCCTGACGCCCGACGGCTCGCGCTGGCTCACGTTCGGCGGCAATTACAGCAACCAGCGGCATAGCCCGCTGACCCAGATTACGCCGGCAAATGTCAATCGGCTGGTTCCACAGTGGACGTTCCAGACGGGCACGCTCGGCAATTTTGAAACGACCTCACTGCTCCGCGACAACGTCCTTTACGTGACCGGGCCACAGAATGTCGCCTGGGCAATCGACGCGCGCACGGGGCGCCAGATCTGGCGGTACCGCCGCGAACTGCAACCCAACCTGACCGCCTGCTGCGGTCTGGTCAACCGCGGATTCGGCGTGCTCGGCGACAAACTGTTCATGGTCACGCTCGACGCGCATCTTCTCGCACTCGACATGAAGACTGGGGCCATTGTCTGGGATGTGACGATGCAGGACTATAGAAATGGTTACGCCTCAACCATCGCTCCCATCGTCGTTAAGGACAAAGTGATCGTCGGCGTGGCCGGCGGTGAGTTCGGTATCCGAGGGTTCATCGACGCATACGAGGCGCAGACCGGCAAACGCGCGTGGCGCTTCTACACCATTCCGGGACCGGGCGAGTCGGGCCACGAGACATGGGCCGGCGATTCATGGAAGATCGGCGGCGTGGGCGTCTGGGTGACCGGCGCTTACGATCCGGAACAGAACCTCCTTTTCTATGGAACCGGCAATCCGGGTCCTGACTATCATAGCGAGAGCCGGGAAGGCGACAACTTGTACAGCACCTCGTTGGTGGCACTCGACGCCGACACCGGTGACCTCCGCTGGCATTATCAGTTCACGCCTCACGATGTCCACGATTGGGACTCAACCGAGGTCCCGGTCCTTGCCGACATTACGGTCGGAGGACAGTTGCGGAAGGTTGTGATGTTCGCGAACCGCAACGGCTTCTATTACACGATCGATCGCACGAACGGTAAAGTGATCGCGGCCAAACCGTTCGTAACCACGACCTGGGCGAAAGAGATCGGCCGCGACGGCCGGCCGATCGAACTTTCGGGGCACACACCCGACGAAAAAGGCTCGGTCACCTGTCCCGACATCACCGGCGGCACGAACTTCTGGCCCCCAACGTTCGATCCAGCCACGCGAACCTTCTTCGTCAACGCCCGCGAGGCGTGCATGACGTTTTATGCGTGGAAACCGGACTATAAGGCCGGGGATCGCTTCACCGGCGGGGCCGGGCAGCGCGGGCAAGGCTCCGAGCAGCCGTACGGTGCGCTACGAGCCATCGATCCGGCGACTGGTGATCGGAAATGGGAATTCCGTTATCTGACTCCATCCACGGCCGGCTTGCTGACGACGGCCTCGGGCCTGATCTTCAGCGGCGATGCCGAAGGCAACCTGCTGGCCCTCGATTCACGCAACGGCAAGCTGCTCTGGAGGTATCAGATGGGCGCACCGATGCACGGCACGTCCCCAACGACGTACATGGTGGACGGCCGCCAGTACTTGCTCGTCCCTGCAGGCACCACGCTAACGGCCTGGGCGCTGCCTCAATAATGAAAATTGAGAATTGACTAATGAGTAATGACTAATGTCCCGAAGTTCGGTATCGGGACGAAGAACTCAAGCTTGAAGCGACTCAATACGAAACGCACGACGCGTCTCCTCCCCTTCCATTACTCAAGCCGCACCAGTTTGATGACGGCACCCGATGGCTTCTGGGTCAGTACCAACGCATTCCCATTCACCGTGAATTCGTATTGGTTCCCGGCGCCTCCAATGGCGAACGCGCTCTTGGCCACCATGGCTTTCGTTCGGAGCATGTTCCCCGTTACGGTGTACGTTCCGGTGTTGAGATAAAGCGAATTGAAGACGGTTACTTTTTCGGCGTCGGTGGCTTTGTCATTCGAGGGATAGTTGGGCAAGGGCTTCGTGCCGTTGATTCTCGCAAAGCTGTAATGCTGGGTTGTGAAGATGTACAGGCCGGGCTGGGGATTCGTAATCGGCGGCCCATTCGTGTCCGCAATCTCGGTAACCTTCCAGGCTCCCGTCAGTGGGTTCTTCGTGCCGGAGGATTGGCTGTAGACAAATACCGTAAAAGCAAACAACCCGAGCGCCGTGATTCCTATCAGTCGTCCCATTGAATCTCCTTGTTGAGTGAATTAGCCGAACTACTCTGACGTGAATCAGATGAGCTTGTCAACGTCGGCAGCCGTCCCACGCGACACCGCAAAATGATTATTCCCGGCGGTTGCTGGTGGCGTATGATTCCCTCAACTGGTGTGGCGTTCCAACATACGAGGCAAACGGCTTCGCCCTGACGGGCTCGCGCTTCGCGCGGGCTATCGCCGCCCTATCCCAAAAAGGGGGACGGACACTGAAGGAGGTTTCCAATGTCGTTCACTCTTCTCGTCAATGGCGTCCAGTATTCGGTGGACGCGGAACCGGAGACCCCGTTGTTGTGGGTACTCCGCGATTCGATCGGTCTCACGGGCACAAAGTACGGCTGCGGTATCGGCCCAGTGTTGATAGATGGCGCTGCAGTGAGATCCTGTTTTATGCAGGCCGGCCGGGCCGTAGGCAGAAAGATCACCACCATCGAAGGGCTGTCATCCGATGGGTCACACCCGGTGCAGCTCGCGTGGAAGGAGTTTGATGTTCCGCAGTGCGGCTATTGCCAGTCGGGGCAGATCCTTACTGCGGTGGCGCTGCTGGAAAAGAAACCGAAACCGTCGGACGCGGATATCGATGCTCAGATGACCAACGCCTGCCGCTGCGGAACATACCATCGCATCCGCCAGGCCATCCATCGCGCGGCCGCGCTGCGTGGTTAAGGAGGAGGACACCATGAGCGAAAAGACGTCAGAGAACAGAACGGACATGGATCGGCGGGAATTTCTGACCACGACAGCTGCGGTGGGTGGTGCGATGGTCCTCGGCTTCTGGATGCCACCAAGCGCACAAGCAGCAAACGTACCGGTTGCTCCCACGCCCTGGTATCGCGAGGCAACAGTTCCCGAAATCAATGCCTGGATTACGATCGCGCCCGACGACACGGTAACGATTCGAGTCGGCCAGACCGAACTCGGAACCGGCGTCTTCACGGCGAACCCGATGATGATCGCCGAGGAACTTCAGTGTGACTGGAAAAAAGTCCGGGCCGAGTATGCGTCGGCCAATCGCGATGCCCGGGAGAAGGCGCCGGAGTGGACACTGAAAGTGCCGGGCAACGGAGAAACCGATCCCGCCGGCGCTGCGCCGGTCGAGCTTGCGAACGCGAACGGCGTGTACCGCCGCATGATCATCCATTCGAGCGGGAATGTGCGCGAGAGCCGCTATTATCTGCAGCTCGCCGGCGCTGAGGCCCGCGAGCGGCTCCTGCTGGCCGCGGCCAACGAGTGGGGTGTGCCGGTGTCGGAACTGGTGGCAAAGGACAGCGTCATCACGCATGCGAAGTCGAAACGCCGGACCACGTATGGAGCGATTGCAGCCAAGGCCGCCCGAACACCGCTGCCCGATCCATCAAAGATCAAAATCAAGACTCCCGACAAATACACGCTGCTCGGAACCGAACAGAAGAGCCTCGATACCCCGCTGAAGGTGACTGGTGAGGCTGTCTACGGAATCGATATCCGTCTGCCCGGTATGCTCTACGCTGCGGCCAAGGCGTGCCCGGTTTGGGGTGGAGATGTCAAGAGCTACGACTTCGATCGAATTCGGAATATGCCCGGCGTGCATTCCGTCGTGCGGCTGCCGTTCGATGCGTCGACCAAAAGCGTTGGTTTCTTGTGCGGAGGAGTCGCCGTCGTGGCCGACTCGTGGTGGAGAGCGAAAACCGCGTTGGATGCTTTGCCCATCGAGTGGAATTACGGCTCAGGAGCCGGCGTGAATTCCGCAGCCCTCTACGATCTTCACCTTTCGTCGAAGCAGTTTACTCGGTGCCATTCTCGCCGCGCGCCCGCATGGAGCCCGGCAACGCGACGGTTCTCGTCACCGATAATCGCGTCGATATCTGGAGCGGAGACCAGGATCCGCAGGGTCTGCTTCGCAAGACGGCGAAATTGACGGGCATCGCTCCTGAGGACGTGTATATCCATTCGACATTCCAAGGTGGCGGCTACGGCAGCAACGGGAATGGTCCGCAGGGAGAGCAGGCGGTCGCAATCGCCAATGCCCTCCGCGGGCGGCCGGTCAAAATGTTATGGACACGTGAAGAAGACTGGGGCACCGGAACCAGGTATCGCCCCATGAGTGTTTGCCTGATGAAAGCGGGTCTGGATGCCCAAGGATGGCCTATCGCAATGGAAGTGCGTCACGCCACCACGTGGAACCTCGGCGATATGGGTTATCGCGGGCTATCGGCGCCACCGTACTTCACCCCGAACTACCGCCTCACCATTCACGCGCCGAAAACTCACGTTCCGATCGGGACACGCCGAGGCACCGGCGCCGCCCCCAATGGCTTTTACATGGAAAGCTTCATCGACGAGCTTGCGAACATCGCAGGCAAGGATCCGTACATGTACCGGCGCGAGTTGATTTTGCGCAATCCTGCCGATCCCAAGCAAGGTATCGGAGGTTTCGTGCACCGCGATGACTTCGTCAGAGCCCTCGACATGGTGGCCAAAATGTCCGGATGGGGAACGCCGCTGCCGGAGGGCTGGGCGCGCGGCATCGCCATCGATGATCGCCGCCGGCCGACGCGGACGACCTCAACGATTTGTGCCCAAGTGCATACTGTCGAGGTCACCAAACGCGGCCAACTGACACTGCATCGTGTGGACGTCGTCTTCGAGCAGGGATTTGCCCTGATGAATCCCCTGTCGGTTCGGAAGCAGATCGAAGGGCAGATCGCCTGGGGTTATGACGACACCATGTATCAAGCGACCACAATCGAGGACGGGCATGCGGTTGAGCGGAGCTTCGACAAATTCCCAGTTTCCCGCATGAACGAGTATCCGAAGCAAATCAATATTCAGTTCATGAAGACCAACCGCTGGATCACCGGCGCCGGCGAGGAGGCGATCCCGCAGATTCCTCCGGCGATTCTCAACGCGGTCTTCAAAATCACCGGCAAACGCTTCCGTTCCATCCCTCTCAAGAACCACGATCTGAGCTGGGGATAGAAGTCACGTGCACTCCGGATTCGTTCGCGAATTCCGGGGTGCGCCGGTGCGCCGCCAAGAAATTGAAATAGCCCGGCAGGGGCGCCAGCCAAAACCACGACTGCAAATGGCTGCCTGTCGTTCCTCATTGACGCATTCAGATAGGATAACCATAATTATGGTCAAGTGAAAAGGAAACCATTCTCGATCGTCTACGCTCCAGCGGTTCGCGATCACATCCTGGCGATTGACAAATCGGAACGTTCCTTCATCCGGCAGGCCATAATGGATAAATTGTGAAGTTGTGAAAATTGCTTCTGTAGCTGAGATCAAAGCGAAGTTAAGTGCATACCTAAAAGCGAGCGAAAAAGGTCCGGTCGTCGTGACGCGTAATGGGCGCGCTATCGCCGTACTGGTCACACCCGAGGATGAGGATGACCTCGAACGACTCATCTTCGCATATTCCCCTCGCCTTCAGCGACTGCTCGAGGCATCCAACCGCTCCATTGAATCGGGCAAAGGAATACCACATGACGACTTTTGGCGAGACATCGAGACAATACAACGCCGGAAAAGGACAAGAAAATAGCGCGAACATCATTAACCGTCACTTCGTAGCACACACGATGGCATAGCTGAGACTGCCGGTGATTCTGTAACCTTCACCTTCTTTGATGTAGTGAAAATAATTTTCCTAGAAGCGGCGCTTCAGATCGTTCGGTTGGTTCTCCAATTCTTCTGCAGCCTCGACCCAGTGGCGCGCTGTGGGAATACCCTCCGGATTCCTTTGATCAAACGACA
>WNGM01003857.1_pt1 | contig 11915 bp, 15 predicted proteins | sample 5400571 | NCBI WGS metagenome assembly WNGM01 (sample SAMN13153378, study PRJNA577476) | soil metagenome | isolation source: 100 cm soil or saprolite under Garry oak tree replicate 2 | place: USA:California | collected 2016-06-15
CGCCGTGTCGTGATCTTTCCGGCGAGCCAGTCGCGGGTGGCGGCGGAGACCGCGACCGCGGCGGTGAAGCTCAGCCAGCGGCCGGTCGGGTCGCCGGGCGGGGTGGGTGACTGGTATGAAGGCATGGCGAGGTCCCCGATGTGATGGTGTTCTTGGTTGAATCCATCGAAGTCGGGGACCTCGTGCTGTGGTGGGCGACACGCGGGCCGCACATGTTGATCAATTCTCTGTGTCCTGATCGTGACCTACCGGGCTGGACGCCTGGTTCCACTCCGGACAGTCAGGTGATCGAGGGGTTGAGCTGCCGCAACGCAGAATCACCACACCTGTCAAATCGGACCGTGAGCTGCCGCAACGCCAGGATGAACCAAGCTCAATGGTGCGGATGCTCAGCGCCCAGCCGGTGGCCCAGCGGTCGCCGGCCGCCGTCGCCTCGGCGAGCGCGGTATCCGCAACCTCGCCGGCGGTGTCGACCATGCCGAGGCTGCGGTATATCCGGGCGACCTGGACGCGCAGCCGAGCCCGGTCCCGTGGCTGGATTCCGGGGAGGTCCAGCGTGCGCCGCAGGTCCGCCAGGGCCTCTTCGGAACGGCCGTCCATCGCCAGGCATTGAGCCAGCGTGCAGCGCAGGTCGACGAGACGTTCCGGCCGCGTCACGTGGGCAAGCGCGGTGGTGGCGACCTGTGCCGCGCCGGCGGGGTCGCCCACCAGATAGAGGGCGTCAGCGAGCCGGCAGGCCAGCAGGTCGTGGGGTGCCGCCGCGACAGTGATTCCAGCCATGGCCCACCGCAGCAGCGGGATAGCCACATGCGGCGCCTGACCGGCAAGTTGCCGGGCTGCGTCGGTCAGCCAGCGCACGATCCACTCGTCGACGGGTCCCGGGGTGTCCTGGACCTCGACGGCTGGCAGCAACTGCCGGGCCACCCGCTCCACGGGAGCGCCATCGTGGGCGAGCACGCGGGCCGCGTCGCGGTGCCAGGCGGCGCGGACCGCGGCGGGCATGCCGTTGTACAGCGCCGCGCGGATGAGCGGGTGCCGAAACGCCAACTCAGCGCCGTTGTCGAGGAGCACGCCGGTAAGGATCGCGTCGTCGAGGATGGAGAGCAGGTCGGTGACCCGTTGACCGGACAGCAACGCCAGCTCGGCGACGGAAAAGTTCTCGCCCAGCAGGGCGGCGGCCCGCAGCACGTCCCGTACGGGTGTGGACAGGAACTCAAGGCGGTCCGCGATGACCGCCGACAGGGAGCACGGCGGCGATCCGCCGATCGCCTCCACCGCAACGTCGTGGCTCACCAGCGCACGCGCCCGGACCAATGCGTCGACGAGTTCGGTCAGGTACAGCGGGTTGCCGGCCGCGCCCTGCGCGAGTTCGAGCAACCGGGCACCGGGGGTAGCTCCGACCATCCGCTCGACAACCTGCGCGACCTCAGTGCCGGAGAGGCTGGGCAGCCGCACCACACCGTCCGGCTCGACCATCCGGCGTAGCGCGTGGACGTCGTCGCGCCGGGGGATCGGCCGGGTCATCCCGACAACGAGCAGCGGCCGGTTGCGGGCCGACCGGGCCAGGCGGCCCAGCGTTTGCACGGTGGCCGGGTCGGCCCACTGCAGGTCGTCGACCACGAGGAGGACCGGCGTCGCGGTACACAGCTGATCCACCAGCACCAGCAGACGCTCAACGGCTGCCGCCACCACATCGACCCGGTTACCGCGGCTGACGTCGGTGCGTAGCATCTGGGCGATTTCCCCGACGTCGCTGGCAGGAATGCCGCGTCCGCCCAAGGCGTCCAGCAGAGGGAGCAGCGGGAAGGCCCGGCTGAGCTCGTCGCAGGATGCCCACAGCACCCGCACCCGGTAGCCGGCCCGGTCCGCCTCTGCCGTTGCTACTCGCATCAGCGACGATTTCCCGATTCCGGGTTCGCCTTCGATCAATGCGGCGCGGCCACGACCGGTGGCCAAATCGGCAACCCAGCCCCGAACCAGATCGACTTGGCGCTGTCGACCGATCAACGGAGCCGTAAGAAGCGTTTCGGGCACGCGAAGGACTCCCGCAGCTCGGTACTGCGAATCCTGAATTGGCCACGCTCACTGCTCGACGCGACCAAGCAAATCGAAGGTAGTCGCTTCACCAACCGTTAACCGCGCGTTCATCTTCGCGTCATGAGTACGTCATTTGATCTAGCGAAGCTCATGGCACCTGGCCAGGTGTTACTGTCCGCTACCCAAAAGGAACTCAGTGATGCGGCCCAAACGGAGAATGGCTGCCTTAGTTGTCATCGTGACGGTCGTCGGCGGATTCGTAGCCGGTGCAACGGCCACGATCACCGGCGCTCATGTCGGAAAGAGCAGCCACACATTGACGCGTAGCGTTTCGATCGACTCGGCAACCACCCTCGATCTACCCTCTGGAACGTACTACGACTTGTAATGATGCACCTCTCCCGGGAAGAAGTGAAGTCCCAATCTGCAAATTGCAGATCGCGATCGGCAAGGGCCCCGGTGGCGGTATCCGTACTGGTTACCGCCACTCCCGCCCGTCAGGGCAGTTGCCATACGGTCGCCCGCTTCACCCCCGCGTCCTCCAGCGCACGGACTACGGGTACCTCGAAGGCAGCGACCTTGATCAATCCCTTGCGTGGCAGGTACGCGCGGCCCGGATCGCCGACCAGTACCAGCGCCCCTGCTGACCGGGCCCGCCGCAGGAACGCCAGGACCCGCTCCGCCATCGCCCGGCTGTAGAACACGTCACCGGCGAGCACGACCTCGGTACAGGTGTCGCCGTCGAGCAGGTCGCCCAGGTACACGTCGACGTTGACGTCGTTGGCCCGGGCGTTGAGCGCGATCGCCGTCGCGGCGTACGGGTCGACCTCGTTGGCGGTCACGGCGGCCGCTCCCGCCCCGGCGGCGGCGATCGCGACCAGCCCGGACCCGGCCGCCAGGTCCAGGACGGTGCGGTCGCGCACCGTCTCCGGATGGTCCACCAGGTACCTGGCCAGGGCCTGGCCGCCCGCCCACGGAAAGGCCCAGAACGGCGGTGCGGACATCCCGCCGCCCCGCTCCCGCTCGGTCTGCTCCCACAGCGCGAAGGCGTCCGCCGCCAGGTGCAGCCGAAACTCCGGTAGGTACGGGGAGACCCCGAGCGTGGTGTGGGCGCGCACGAAGTCGGCCGGCTCCATGACGGCCACGCTATCCGGGGTTGCCATCATCGGGTGGTGACCGAGGGGGAGGAACGGCTGCGCGCCCTGATCCGGGCTGCGGATGGCTGATGGAGGTACTGGGACGAGCAGGCGGTGGCGGTGCGGCTGGATGCGGACGGCGGCCGGCTGGCCCGGCACCGCCCCGCCGAGCGCTGGCCGGGCGTGCGGGTGATCCCGCCGCGGTGATCAGGTTTCCTCGGTCAGGTCGGCGAGGTGGAGGCCGGCGTCGATGCGCAGTACCCGCTCGGCCTCGCCGCGCATCAGGCCGTCGGCGAACACCGCGCCGTCGCGCAGGATGCGGTACCAGGCCCGGTCGCCGTCGCGCACGGCCTGTACCCGCCACCGGCCGTCGGCTGAGACGAACGACCCGAGGATCTTCTCCACGCCCCGGACGGTACGAGCAGTAAGTTGCCATTGAGCCGGTTTTGCGGAGGTAAGCGTGAAGGTCGTCCTGTGGCGGTACGGCAGCGGCCTGATCGCGTTCCCGGCCCAGGTCATCTCGCTGTTCCTCGTATACCACGGCGCGGGTGAGGCGGTCGGCGACCTGTACCGCCGGCTGCTCCCGCCGGCCGGCCGGCGACCCGGCCGGCGACCCGGCCGCGCCCGCCAGGGCGCCACGCTCTTCGGCTTCCTGCTGCTCGGGGTACCGGTCGCGATGGCGATGAGCGCCGCCGCCCTGATCACGATCGTGGCGGCGGTCCGGATGGTGTACCACCCGATCTGGGCACTGTCCGCGACGCCGGCGCAGCTGCGGGGCACGTGGGGCGGCCCGACCGCGCTCGGCACGATCGCCGGGTACTGGCTCGCCGGTGCGCTGGCGATCGCGGTCAGCGACCTCGTCCTGCGCGGCGGCGGGTACCTGTTGCGCCGGCTGGTCCTCCCCCCGTCGCCCGAAGACCAGCCGGCGCCGTTCAGGCGGCCCGCTTCAACGCGGCGATCGTCCGGGCCCGTAGGTCCGCGAGGGACAGCCCGGCCTCGGTGAGGATCTGGGCGGCCATGCCCTCGCCCTCCCGGATCACGCCGAGCAGGATGTGTTCGGAGCCGATGTACTTCGCCCCGAGGGCGATCGACTCGCGCACGGACAGTTCCAGCACCTTCTTCGACCGGGGCACGAACGGGATCCGGCTGCCCGGGCTCGGGGTCGCCGGACGCCGCCGGCGCAGCAGCCCCCGGCGCGGCTCCTCGCAGGGCGGATCGAGGGCACCCGGCCCGAACAGCTCCTCCAGCTTCGCGCGTACCGCCGGCAGGTCGATCCCGATCGCCCGCAGCGCCTCGGCGTCCGCGTCGCCCAGCCCGCCCTCGCCGACCTTCTCCTCGATCGCCGCGCGTACCTGCTCCCGGGTGACCCCGGCGTCGGTCAGCACGGTGTACGACAGCCCGCTGTCCGGGTCCAGCAGGGCCAGCAGCAGGTGCTCGGTCCCGATGTACCGGTGCCGGAGCCCGTGTGCTTCGTCGCGGGCCTGCCGGACCACGTTGCGCGCCTGGTCGGTGAATCGCTCGAACATCAGTCCTCCCGTGACCCGAGCACCAGCCGCTGGCCGGCGTGCTTCTTGTGTACCGCCTGCTTGCTCACCCCGAGGGCGTCCGCGATCTCCTGCCAGGACCAGCCCTGGCGGCGGGCGTTGTCGACCTGCAGGCGCTCCAGTGACTCCAGCAGCCGCCGCAGGGCGAGCACCGCCCGCAGGCCCACCCGCGCGTCCCCGCTTCCCGCCGCGGCGGCGAGTTCCGTCGCCTCACTCATGCCGTCAATCTACGTTGACGGACCGCCGCTGTCAACTCCGGTTGACGCAAGGCCCCGCGGTGGCCCTGTCCGCAGGTGTTGAATGGTACGGGTGGGTCAGCTCATCCAGGTACGGCGCGCATTCGCTGCCGGTCTGGCCGCCGCCGCGCTGGCGATGGCCGGGTGCACCTCCGCACCGCATCCGGTCAGCGCCGGTCCTTCCGCGTCCGGGTCGTCCGGGTCCCCGTCTCCGCCGGCGGGCCTGGCGCCATCCGCCCCCGCTCCGCCGTCCGCCCCCGCACCGGTGGCAGCGCCATCGCCGCCGGTACCGCGCTTCGACCACGTCGTCGTGGCGGTCTTCGAGAACCACGGGTACGGCCAGGTGATCGGGGCCGCGCAGGCGCCGTACCTCAACGAGCTGGCCGGCCGGGGCGCGCTGCTGACCGACGCGCACGGGATCACCCATCCGAGCCAGCCCAACTACCTCGCGATGTTCTCCGGCTCGACGCACGGCGTGCGCGACGACAGCTGCCCGCGGGACATCGCCGGTACCGCCAACCTGGGCAGCCAGCTCGCGGGCGCCGGGCTGACCTTCACCGGGTACTCCGAGGGGATGCCGTCGGCGGGGTACCGCGGGTGCGGCGGCGGGAACGGGTACGCCCGCAAGCACAACCCCTGGGTCGACTTCACCGCCCTGCCCGCCTCGGTCAACCGCACCTTCGCGGACTTCCCGGCCGACTTCGCCAGCCTGCCGACGGTGAGCTTCGTCGTGCCGAACCTGTGCGACGACATGCACGACTGCCCGGTGTCCACCGGCGACTCGTGGGCGCGCGCCCACCTGGACGGGTATGCCCGCTGGGCGGCCGACCACAACAGCCTGTTGATCGTCACGTGGGACGAGGACGACAACTCGGGCGGCGGCGGGGGCGGCCACATCCCGGCGATGGTTGCCGGTGCGCACGTGGCGCCGGGCAGCCGGTACCGGGCGACCGTCGACCACTACGGCATCCTGCGCACGATCGAGGCGGCATGCGGGCTGCCCGGCCTGGGCGAAGCCGCGGCCCGCCAGCCGGTCACCGGGATCTGGAGGTAGTCCTCAGGCGCCGGCGGCGGTGAGGATGGCGTCGGTGACGAAGCCGAGCACCAGCCCGCCGAACAGTCCCCAGGTCGTCACGCTCTTGGCGTTGAACCGCCGGCCGACGGCCAGCAGCTCGATCACCACGTACAGGATCGAGCCGGCCGCGAGGGCGAGGAACGCGATGCTCAGCGTCTCGTTGGTGAACCGCTGGCCGACGATGGTACCGAGGAAGGTCGGGCCGCCACCGATGAGCCCGAGCAGGGCCAGCCGGCCCCAGGACACCCGGGTACCGGAGGCGGTCATGGGCGCCACGATGCCGAAGCCCTCCGTGCCGTTGTGCAGCCCGAAGCCGATGACCAGCATCAGCGCGAGCTGTATCTCGCCGGTCTGCGCCGAGTTGCCGATGGCCAGCCCTTCGGCGAAGTTGTGCAGCCCGATGCCGATCGCGATCAGCAGCGCGAGCTGGGTGGCCGGGTTGCGCCAGCCGGCGGCCACGGCACCCTCGGGCGCCGCCTCGCCGTGCGCCTTGGCCCGGCGCGCCACCCAGCGGTCGAAGTAGACCAGCCCGAGCAGGCCCAGACCGGTACCGGCGGCGAGGACCAGGCCGTCGCGAATCGCGGGGGCGTAGGTGTGCGCGGCCAGCGCGCCGTCCACCGGCTCCCACGCGTGCGCGAGCACGTCCCACAGCAGGAAGACGAGGATGCCGATCGCCAGGGCGTTGAGCAGCGCCCGGACCCGGGGCATCGCCGCCCGTACCCGCCCCATCGGCAGGCCCAGGAAGATGGTGAACCCGGCGACTCCACCCAGCAGGGCGATCCTGGCAGCAGACACGCGTACGCTCCTCAAAGTCCTCGACGGTGGCGGGGCAGCCCTTAGCTTAGGCTACCCTCACCAGCCTGTCGAAGTGACCTTGGGAACGCTATTTCGCACTCTACTGAATCGGCGCGCCGGTCAAGGATTCATCCGATCTTTGTTCGTTTGGGGCGGAAGCCACGGGGCGGAAGCTCAGAGCCAGCCCTTGCGCCGGAAGATCACGTACAGCAGCGCGGAGAGCGCGATCGTGACCAGCGTCGAGGTCCAGAATCCCCAGGTCTGACCGAACCCGGGGTAGGGGACGTTCTGCCCGTAGAAGCCGGTTATCGCGGTCGGTACTGCGATGATCGCCGCCCAGCTGGTCACCTGCTTCATGATCACGTTGAGCCGGTTTCCGCGCACGGTCAGGTGCGTCTCCAGGATCGTGGTGACCAGGTCGCGCAGCGACTCCGTCCACTCCGTCGCACGCAGCACGTGGTCGTACACGTCCTGGTAGTACGGGAGCATCGGCTCTTCGACCACGTGCAGGTCGCGGCGCAGCAGCGAGTTGACCACCTCGCGCATCGGCAGTACCACCCGGCGGACGGTGACCAGGCTCTTGCGCAGCTGGAACGTGCGCCGCTGCATCTCCCGGTCCTTGGGCTGGTCGTCGAAGAGCTGGTCCTCCAGCGCCTCGATCTCGGTGTCCAGCGACTGGACGGCTTCGAAGTGCGTGTCCACCACGTAGTCGAGCAGCCCGTGCAGGAGGAACCCGACGCCGTACTTGGCCAGGTCAGGGGACTGGTCCCAGCGGGCGAGGACGGCGTCGATGTCGACCTGCTCGTCCTTGCGCACGGTCACCAGGGCGTGGCTGGTGATGAACGCGTCGACCTCGCGGGCCTGCAGTTCGCCGCTGCGGGTGTCCAGCGCGACCGCGTACGCGGTGACGAACAGGTGCGAGGCGTACCGGTCCAGCTTCGGTCGCTGGTGCTCGTTGACCGCGTCCTCGATGGCGAGCGGGTGCAGGCCCAGCTCCTCGCTGATCGCGGCCAGCTCGTCGGCGGTGGGCCGGCACAGGTCGAACCAGACGGTCGCGGATTCGTCGGCGAGGTGGTCGGAGACGTCGGCGATCGGGAAGCCCTCGGCTTCCAGGACGCCGTTGCGGTACAGCCGGGTACGGGGCATGACCGTCACGATAGGTGGCTACCCGCACGGGCGATGAACCATGCCGCCGAGCGCCCGGTGCCTTACCGTGAAGGGGGTGAGCAAGGCCTGAGCGGGGCCGCTCGGTTGGAGGTGCGGCCATGGGCGACGCGGTGGTCAACCGATCGGTGGAACCCGACGGTACCGTCGTGGTGGAGCTGCGCGGCGAGCTGGACCTGGCGATCAACGAGGCGCTGCGGCTGCTGCTGGTGGAGACGGCCACCACCGTCCGGCCGCCGCGCATCGTGGTGGACATGCTGCACGTCAGCTTCGTGGACTCGACCGGCATCGGGGCGCTGGCGGCCGGGTACACCGCGGCGCGCACGGCCGGCGTGGACTTCACCGTCCGGCACCTCGCGCCGTTCATCGCCGAGCAACTCAAGCTCACCGGCCTGTACGAGCACATGGTGGGCGCGGGCAACTGAGCGGTTTCCGGTCGGCTCGCGCCGGGTAAGGGTCTGGCGACGTCAATCGGCTGCTCGGTTGGAGGATCACTCATGTCCGGTGCCGTGACCGACCTGGTCCGCGCGGTACTGCTGTTCCTGCCCAAGGCGCTCGGCTTCATCGCGATCCTGGTGGTGGGCTGGCTGCTCGCCCGGGTCCTGCGGACCGTCGTCGACAAGGTGCTCGAGCGGGTCGGCTTCGACCGCGCCGTCGAACGGGGCGGGATCCGCGCGGCGCTCGCGCGCAGCAGGTACGACGCGTCCGACCTCGTGGCGAAGCTGGTCTACTACGCGGTGCTGCTGTTCACTCTGCAGCTCGCCTTCGGCATCTGGGGACCCAACCCGGTGTCCGACCTCATCAAGGGCGTGGTCGCGTGGCTGCCCAAGGCCTTCGTCGCGATCCTCATCGTGGTGGTCGCCGCCGCGATCGCCAGTGCCGTGCGCGATATCGTCGGCAACGCGCTGAGCGGCCTGTCGTACGGCCGCCTCCTGGCGAACGTCGCGGCCTGGTTCATCGTCGGCCTCGGCGTGATCGCCGCGCTGAACCAGATCGGCGTCGCCACCACGGTCACCACCCCGATCCTCATCGCGGTCCTCGCGACCATCGCCGGCATCCTCGTCGTCGGCGTCGGCGGCGGGCTGGTCCGGCCGATGCAGAGCCGCTGGGAGAGCTGGCTCGACCGGGCCGGCCGGGAGTCGCAGGCGATCGCCGAGCACGCCCGGGCGTACCAGGCCGGGCAGGCCGACGCGCGCGAGGCGATGACCACGGCACCGGCACCGGCACCGGCACCGGCCGCCCCGGCGCCCGGCAGCGCTACGGAGACCGCGCCGTGCTGCCGAGGGCCGCGGAGGCCCCCGCCGATCCGGCGCTCGCCGCGTCCGGCCAGCCGACCACCTACGGCGCGCCGACGCCGCGCACCTCGGCGCCGCCGTCGGGCGACGCGGAGCCGACCCAGGTGCTGCCCCCGGTGACCCGAGAGCCGCCTACGCGCTGACCGTCCGGGGGGCTGCGCGGCGGGGGTACCGGGCCGTATCGTCGTCCGTCATGACCTCCCCCCGCCCCGCCGGCTACCCGGTCCGGCTGGCGGCTGCGCGGGCGGCGCTGGCCGACCTCGCGGCTCGCGTCGGTACCCCCGGGCTGTCCGCCGCAGCCGCGAGGCCCGGCCTGCTCGCCGCGGTGGACCAGCACGCCGCCGCCCTGCGTGACCTGCTCGGCGACGGCATCCGCCCGCCCAGCCCGATCGGCCTCGCCGGGTACGCCGAGGGGCTGCGACATGGCCGGCGACCTCGGCTGGCGGCTGCCCCCGGTGGCCGACGTCGACTGGGCGCGCGCTCCCTGGCTGCTCGTCCGCCTGGTCGCGGTCTGCCACCTCGCGGTCGGGGATACCCCGCCGGCGAGCTGAACCCCACCCGCCCTCCCGCTCGTATGCTGGGGTTCAGCTCGACGCCGGGGAGGCAGCGGTGCGGGAGTGGTTGCGGACGGCCCGGATCCGGCTGCGCCGGCGGGCCCGCCGCCTGGTCGGCATCTTCGTGCTGCTGGTGCTTTCCGCGCTCCTGCTGGTCTGGGCCCGGCTGAGTCAGGGGTTCAACCGGGACCTGCTGGTCAACGTCGGGGCCAGCGTGGTGATCGTCGCGCTGTCGTACGCCATCTTCGACCCGCTCTTCGAGGAACTGCGCCGCTCCCGGGTCGAGGAGCACGCGATGTTCGACCACGACGAGTTCAACCGCCACGTCAGTACCGCCACCGACCTGGTTGCCGTCATGGACACCGGCAACCATCTGCTGGAGGGCACCAGCCGTACCCGGTTCCTCGCCGCGCTGCGCAAGGCGTTGCAGAACGGCGCCAAGGTACGCATCCTGCTGCTCGACCCGGACACGGCGGCCGCGTCGCAGCGCGCCGAAGAGATCCGGCCGGTGGACGTGCGCCGGGTGATCGTGGACAACCTGCGCTACCTCAACGACTTCGCCGACAGCCTGGACGAGCGCACCCGGCAGGCCTTCCAGGTACGCATCTATGACGCCTCCCCGTCGATCCAGGTCTTCCGCTGGGACGACAAGGCGCTGATCTCGTTCTTCCCGATCGGGGTACGGGCGTCCGCCTCGCCGCACCTGGAGGTGTACCTGTCCAGCCCGCTGGGCGAGTTTGTGCAGAGCCGCTTCGACGACCTGTGGCGCCATCCGAGTACCCGGGAGCTGATCGAGTACGTGGCGGTACCGGTGACCGTGTACCACCGGCAGGTACCGTTGCGCAGCTGCGCGGTGCACTTCGTGCGGATCAACGACGCCTGCTTCATCGACGGTGCCCCGATGGTGGACCAGCTCACCGACCACGGCACCGGCCGGCTCGACCTCGCCACCGGGTACCCGCTGGCGCTCGACGGCCGCACCGCCAGCTCGTTCCAACTGGCCCGGGTGGACAGCGACACGGTGCCCGACCGGGCCACCGTTCTCGACGTGTTCGACCGCAAGTACGGCAAGCGGCAGTTCGACGGGCCGGGCCGGCCGCGCCTCGCGTTGCGCCTGATCCCGCGGGACGCGCCGGATTAGGGGCGGTGTCCATTACCTTGGAGCTGTGATCTATGTAGTTTGCGCGGGATTGCCAGGGCCAGCAAGGGTTGTACGTGCGGGCTCAGGTCGGTGGGGTTACCCGAGCAAGTGCATCACCGACACCATCACCGCCCTGGCCGACAAACAGGACGACACCCCCGACTCCGACCACGAGGCCACCTGCGCCAGCGCGGCTCGCCGAGTGCAAACACCAAACCCGCCCGCCCACCGGGTGTCCTGGAGCAAGGATCCGACCCCAAGATCGCTACTGAGTGGATCGGCGAGGTCGAGGCCGAACGCCGCCGTGCCCTGGCCGTCGTCAGCCAGCCCCGGGGCCGTCGAGCGGACAACACCCGCAGTCGCCACACCGCCGTGCATGCCCCGCGTCTCGAAGGCATGGGGGGTATTGCGGTGATCGCCTGTGAGCTGAGTGTCAGACGCCGCAGGACCCGCTGGGACAACAGCCCGGGCGGGGAACCGGGCGATGCTGGCCGTGCAGAACACCGGTTCCAGCTGGTGGGTCGGTCCGCTCTGCGAGCCGGCGAGCCGATGATGGTTGATGACGTCGCCGGCCGCGCCGACGGTCCGGGTCAGCGAGGCCGCGAGGGACTGGAAACTGACCGGTCGAGGCATGTTCGACCTCGAGGAACCGTGCGGGGACAGGTGGGTGGGGCGGCTTGCCGCCGTATCCACTTGGACCGCCGTATCAGGCGGAACCGACAGTCTGTGCGTAACCCTGAAGCCCGGGTGGTACGGGGGTCACGGTGGGCATCACGACGACGGTGGCGAGGCGGGTGATGCCGTCCTGCGTCACGTCCGGCATCGGCACCTGGATGCTCGGGAGAAAGTTGCCCAGTGCACCAGGACCGTCGCTCCGACCGTGTGCGGTCACTGCCAGGAGCGCAGGTCGTGCCGGAGATCAACGGCTTTCTTGCGCG